>Ga0315320_10004819_pt1 | contig 11035 bp, 16 predicted proteins | sample M140m21515metaG_FD_203458 | JGI IMG/M metagenome (GOLD analysis project Ga0315320, IMG submission 203458) | Ammonia-oxidizing marine archaeal communities from Monterey Bay, California, United States - M1 40m 21515 | ecosystem: Environmental > Aquatic > Marine > Coastal | place: USA: California...
ACTGGCGCGACTGGTTCTCAAGGAACGACCGGTGGAACTGGTGCTTCTGGCGCTGTTGGTACGCAGGGTACAACCGGAACGACTGGAGCTACTGGGCCAACTGGACCAACCGGTTCTCAAGGTACGACCGGTACAACCGGTAACTCAGGAGCTGTTGGTGCTTCAGGTGCTGTTGGTGCACAGGGTACGACCGGTGCCACCGGGCCTACCGGAGTTACCGGCCCGACAGGGGTCACCGGACCTACCGGGGTTACCGGACCCACCGGAGTTACTGGACCTACAGGTCCTACAGGGCCAACTGGTTTAATAGATACGCCATACGATGCAGCTCCGTCGTATAGCAATAACAACTATGCAACTATATCATGGGATAGCACTGAAAAAGCTATGAAATTGCAGAGTGGATCTGACACCCAGATAGGTGCAGCTTTCCCGGCTAAAAGAGTAAGATTAACTACTACAGAAAGCTGGAACTTAAAAATAGCACTTAAAACATCCACTGCACCTAGCAGCGGCGTGTATATTCGTATTCAAGAATACGATACAGCAACTTTACCTAATGGTAAAACTCACATCAGTAATGACGCCACCAATAGTGCAGCCGTAGTTCAAGAAGACACTAGGCAGATTACTTCGTTTCGTGAAAATCTGGCTGGTCACACTTATTGGAAAACTTATAGCTATACTTACACTCCGACAGCTACTGCAAAATGGGCCTCAATAGTTGTTTTAAATTGGACAGGCTTAAGTACTGCTGCTATGTGGATTAGAGATCCTGAATTACAATTGATTGGATCTTCTGGACCGACCGGACCGACCGGAGCTACCGGACCTACTGGACCTTCAGGCGCAGTAGGTGCTTCTGGTGCAGTTGGTGGTTCTGGTGCAGTTGGTTCACAAGGTACAACCGGATCGACTGGAGCCACCGGTCCTACCGGTCCTACCGGACCCACTGGTGCTACCGGACCGCAGGGAACTACCGGGGGTGGCGGTGCTACTGGACCTACTGGCCCGACAGGGCCCACCGGACCATCAACTCTAATTAATGCTAACGCAAGCCCGACAACAAATGATGCAACATATTATCCGGTAATGGTACGAGCAGGCGGATCAAACCAAACACCGTATATTGATACATCAGCTATTTTTGCTAACGCTGTTAATGGATACTTGTATGCTAATAGATTCTATACAGAAAATAGCACAACTTATTTTATTGATGGAGATTCAGTTTCGTATATGCACGAACTAAGGATCGATGATCTTCTTAGAGATAAAGGTGATACTAACACATATATGTATTTTATCGGTGATGAAATTAGGTTTATCGCCGGTGGTGTTAATATGTTATTTCTAGATGAATCTACTTATGAACAAGCCATTTTCTTTTCAGACTATGGCGGTACTCGAATAACTCGACAACTTCCAGGAATAGGGCATTGGCATAATACTCAAGGATCCTATGTTATACCAAATAACTATAACTGGATAGCAGCCGGGCCATTTACTATCACGAGCGGGCACACTATTACTATTCCAACTTCTGGTACATTTACTGTAATTTAAGGATTTTTAATTATGACTTTAACTTATAACTGGCATCTTGATAAGATTTATTATAACGAAACTCAGGGATCTTTAAGTAATATTATTACAAGAGTAGAGTGGAGAAAAACGGGAACAGATTCTGCAGGAAATACAGGAACATTTGAAGGCTGCACTAGCTTTGGAAGTAGATGGCTTGATTCTTCTTCAGTTACTCCTTATGAAAATCTTACAGAAGAAACGATTTGGGGCTGGATAAAAAATGATGAAAGAATGAGTTCTGTTTATGCTGAGCATATTAATGAAAGAATTAAACTTGATTTAAAACGAAATTTGCAATCTATTCAAGAAACAGTACAAGGCAGTTTTCCTTGGGATTAAACGTTTACAATTGAATATAGATATGGTATAATATGAAATGAAATTTGGAGAAAAGTTATTATGGAATTAGATAAAGAACAACTTATTAAGATAGGTGATCAGAATTATAAAATTGGTGATTTACCTGACAAAATGCAATATATGATTGAAAATATCAAAGAAATTCAGATTCAACAAAAAAAAGCCAAAATGAATATTGATATGTTAGCTGCGGCTGATATAAAATTTCAAGAAGATTTTAAAAAAATGTTTGAAGATTGGAGAAATGGATCTTCCACAAATGAAGGCCCTGAGCTAATTAAAAACTTATAATGACATATTATGAACTAGCGGTGATTTAATGTTTGAGCCAGATATCGAAGTTAGAAACTTCGCAAAAATAGCTATAGACGGTGGAGGATCTATACATCCAATACTAATAGATTCTAAATATACGGCCGGATCTGGTCTAATGAATCCCTCTATTATTAATGATAACGGTAAATTAAGAGGAATAGTTAGACACGTTAATTATACCTTTTATCATTCAGAAAAAAAATTATTCCAGCACATATACGGTCCATTAACCTATATTCATCCTGAAAATGATATGCATCTTAGAACATATAATTGGTATGTTGAATGGGATGAGAATCTAAATCTTACGCGATATAATTTAATTGACACTTCTAAATTCGATACATATGAACCAGCCTGGGATTTTGTCGGGTTAGAAGACGCTCGTATAATTCGTTGGGAAGATGATTTATGGATAAGCGGAGTCAGAAGAGATACTACTCCAAATGGCCAAGGCCGTATGGAATTATCTAAAATTGATGTACAAGATAATAAAGTAATAGAAACTGAACGCTATAGAATAGAACCACCGAATGATCCCAATTCTTATTGTGAAAAGAATTGGATGCCTATACTAGATGAACCCTGGAAATATGTTAAATGGGGAAATCCTACTGAAGTTGTTAAAGTAGATTACAAAAGTGGTTCATGCGAAACATCGCATTTATCTTCTCGGATACAAATGAAATCTGACTTAAGAGGCGGATCTCAAGTTTTACCTATTAAAAATGGATATATTGCTCTTACTCATGAAGTAGATTTATTTCAAAGCGAACACGATAGAAAAGACGCAGTATATAAACATAGGTTTATTGTATGGAATAAAAACTGGCAAATTATAAAATATTCTAAAAGCTTTTTTATTATGGATGGTCAAGTAGAGTTTTCAACCGGTATGTGCTATTATGGTAAAGATATTTTAATTACTTTTGGATTTACAGATAATGCGGCATATTTACTAAGAGTGCCAATGACAACTCTTAGCGAATTTATTGGAAGTTAATATGGAATTACAAGAAGCTTTAGATAACTATATCCAAGATCCAACTAGTGCTGGAAATAATTGGAATCTTGCGCAATGGTATGAATACAAAAAACATTATGCCTCGGCATTATCTTATTATATAAGAGCGGCTGAAAGAACTAATGATGTTAAATTTCAATATGAAAGTATGCTTAGAGGTGCGGGCTGTTACTATGTGCAAAATATTAGAAATTTTACTGTTAGAGGTATGCTGCAGCATGCAGTAGCGTTAATGCCTAAACGACCAGAAGCATATTGGTTATATAGTAAACTCCTGTTTGACAATAAACAATGGGATGGTCACGCATTTGATTCTTATACAGCTACTAGTATTGCTTTAGAAGTTTGTGATTTTGATATTCCAAAAACAGATCCATTGCTTACTGTTGTAGATTATCCAGGTAAACACGCTATATATTGGCAAAAGGCTGTAGCAGCTTGGCATTGTGGTTTATGCGATGAATCCAGAGTTATGCTAAAGGATTTACTTGATAATTGGGATTTAAATGAAGAATGGACAAAATACGTAACAGAGTCTTATACTAATATATCTAATCAACCTCATTTTGTTTCTTATGATAAAAAATATAGAGAAGAATTAAAACATGTATTTCCAGGATCAGAAATTATAGAAACAAATTATTCTGAAGCATATCAAGATATGTTTGTTTTATCAATGTTAAACGGAAAAAGAGAAGGAACTTATCTGGAAATAGGTGCTGGTAATTCTTTTTATGGTAGTAATACCGCGTTGCTAGAAACTAAATTTGATTGGAAAGGAATTGCTCTTGATATTAGTGACGACTTCGTAGCAGCTCATTCTAAAGAAAGAAAAAATCCCTGTTATAATAAAGATGCAACTACTACTAATTATCAAGCTTTATTGCAAGCAAATGAAATGCCAAATGAAATAGATTATTTGCAAATTGACTGTGATCCTCCTGCGATATCATTAAAAGCACTAATGAATATCCCATTTGAAGAATATAAATTCGGCGTTATTACTTTTGAACATGATGACTATCAAGATCAAAATACTCTTATAAGAGAAAAAGCCAGACTATATCTTGAAAACTATGGATATATACTTCTAGTCGATAATATATCGCCAGATGATAACAGACCATACGAAGATTGGTATGTACATCCTGATTTAATAGATGGAACCTTAATTGAAAAAATGAAATCTGTTAATGGTAAAACTAAGATGGCAGAAAAATACATATTAGGAAAATTAGGGCTTTAGTATGGAATTATTAGATTTAAGTAATATTGTAGATTTGAGAGGTGAAGAGCCTCAACAAGTAGAATTAAAACAAAATGACGATCATAATTTAAAAATTAATTCTGAATATAAAAAAAATAAAAGAGCCTTTATAGTAGATAATTTTTATGAAGATCCACATTCAGTAAGAAAATATGCTTTAGAACAAGAATTTTTTAATGATGAAGGATACGTAGGAAAAAGAACTCGTACTACACACTTTTTTCCAGGAATTAAGGAAACCTTTGAAGATATTATAGGTGATAAAATTACTGCTTGGGAAGAGTATGGAATGAATGGCAGATTCCAAAATAATGTCGCAGGAGAAAGATTAGTTTGGCATTGCGATCACCAACGATGGGCTGCAATGGTTTATCTTACCCCAGGTGCTCCGCCTTCGTGTGGTACATCTACGTTTATGCACAAAGAAACTAAAATTCATCATAATGACCAAATGACATGGGGACAAGATGGAACTGGTTATAAAGTATTTCCCGCTAAAACTTGGTGTGATGGAACCCCATATGAAAAAGTAGATACCTTTGGAAACATATTTAATCGCTTAGTTATATTTGATGGCGGTGCCATTCATGCTGCTAATGAATATTTTGGAAGTGATTTAGAAGATAGTCGCTTATGGCATATGTTCTTTTTCGATACGGGTCCTTCAAGAGTAGATTGGCCTTCAGAATGAAAATAGTATTAGTAACTGGTGGATTCGATCCCCTACATTCCGGTCATATATCCTATCTTAATGAGGCTTCTAAATTAGGAGATAAACTGGCCGTAGGAATTAATAGTGATGAATGGTTAGAAAGAAAAAAGGGCAAAGCTTTTTTACCATATTCCGAAAGAAAAATATTAGTTGAAGCTTTATCTATGGTTGATTACGTAGTTGAATTCAATGACGATGATGGTACTGCTATTAATGCAATTGACGAAGTATTAAAAACTACTGACGATATTGTTGTATTCGCAAATGGCGGTGATAGAAATGATACTACAACCCCAGAATATATAAAATATAGTAAACACCCAGACGTCGAATTTGCGTTTGGTGTTGGTGGAGAAGATAAGAAAAATAGTAGTAGTTGGATTCTACAAGAATGGAAATCACCTAAAACCGAAAGAAGTTGGGGATATTACAGGGTACTTCATTCAGATGGGCCTGAAACAAAAGTTAAAGAATTAACAGTATTACCCGGCCATAAACTAAGTTTGCAATACCATGAAAGTAGAAGAGAATATTGGATGGTTTCTTATGGAAAAGCAAGTGTTTTGGCCGGAAAACAATTAGATGCTTTAGACCATTTTGAACTTAATGTGCATGATCAATTATATATTGATTTTAAAGAATGGCATCAATTACGAAATAATACTGATAAAGAATTAAGAATTATTGAAATTCAATACGGAAAAAATTGTATAGAAGAAGATATAATTCGTATAAATAAAGATAAGAGCTAATAGTCAGGAGACGAAGATGGCGCCCACAATGGAAGATCTTAAGGATTTTAAAGCACAATACGCTATATTGTTTAATGATCCAGATAATTTAGAAGATCCTGCTAAAATTATGTATCCCGCAGATTACTTTATAAGACAGGCTATGACTGGCCAGCTTCCTCCCGTTTCTGTCTTTTTACAATTAAGATTAGATGAAGAAGCTTGGAATGAAGTAAATGAAGGAACTGGTTTTGAACATGATTTAGAAAAGTGGGAATTGCAATTTACTGCTCCCAATATTGAACCTCTTACAGAAGAAGAGGCCATGGAATATCTAGTAATTAAAGATTTACCAACTAAAGTTTGGTCTAAAAAACATAATAGACCAATGTTTAAAATTATAAGAAAATCAGAAATATCTGCAGATCGAACTTTTCGAGATGCCTGGGAAATGACTGAGGAAGAACATGAGCACAATTAGATGTCTTAGATATGCAAAGACTGGCGGTCAGCATAGTTTTCTTGCAATTACTACAGTAACTGTTTTGAATAATTCATCTGCTTCAGGTAATAACGTTGGAAGCTTTACAGACAACGGAACCGGAAGAGCTGAAATAGGTAATTATTATACAATGCCACTTGATTATTATGCGCTTTGCGGTACTGGCCTATATCCAACTAACTCTACATATCCTGCGATGAGAGCCAAATATAGTTGCGGAACAGATATTGGTAAAAGCACTACAAGTTTTGAAATAACTAGTTATAATTCTACTTATAACGATACAGCAAGAATAGATGCATATACTGTTTGTGATTTGCAGAATACAGGCGGAGAAGACGTGGGAGTTTTGCAAGTAGACGAGACAGAGGATCTCTCTGGAAATCCTGGTTATTTTGCTGATTGCTGGTATTCTTTAGATATGATAAGCGGCAATTGGGAAAGTAGTAATAGAAGAATGGGTTTATCGAGCATAACCTACGAAGCTACCGGAAGATACGATATCAACTTTTTGTTTCCATTAAAAAACACTACATATTGCTACACGCCTACTGCCAACTATATTACGAGTTCATACAATATCGCAGCTAGATATATGGCAGGTTGCGATTTTTTGAGAAAATCGTGGATGGTAAATATCGATAACTACGATGATGGCGGAGTAAGAGATAGTCCTCAAGTTTGCGGTGCTGTCTGGTCAGGCCCAGAGCCTAGTTAATAAGGACAATTTTATGAGTAAAATAATAGTCGATAGTATTCAAACAAATGGTGCAACTACTATGTGGCCGACTAACGCATATCTTACGTATAAAGGAACCGGTATACCCGAATTCCTTGAACAAAGAGGCTTGTCTAGTCACACTGATAATAGTACCGGTAATTATTCGTTTACAATGTCTCCGACTATGGCAAATGTAAATTATACTATTCAATCAAGAGGGCAATATCATGTTCCGTCTAATGCTACTTATAGAGGAATGTCAGCAGATTATTGTCCAGGGCCCGATAAAGATAGAAGCACCAGCACCTTTAGACAGCAAAATTATGACGGGGGTTTTCGAGATTCTCCAATGTTTTGCACTAATATATTTGAACCATAGAGGAATAAATAAATGAGTAATACTTTTGTAAAAATAGGATTGCAGGAATATAATACTGATGATATGCCGGCTCCTTCTGAAAGAACTTTTAGAGACGCTTGGAGTTTAGATGATGATGCTAACAATATTATTGTTAATCTAGAAAAAGCAAAAAACATTTGGCGACATTATATTAGAAGAGCTAGGCAACCACTACTTGAGGATTTAGATTTACAATTTGCCAGAGCTCAAGAAACTGATGCGGATACTACAGCAATTATAGCCGAAAAACAAGCATTAAGAGATGCGCCAGGTTTAGCTAGTATTACAAATGCCACAACTTTAGATGAGTTAAAAGCAATCCAGCCTATCGCTGGTATAAGAGTGGAGGAATCATAAATGGCTATTAAAGTTTCAGGCGTAACAGTAATTGATGATAATGCAACTTTTATTGTTCCGTCAAATAAAACAGGCTATTTTGCAAATGAGGGTAAGGTACCATTATTTGTAAACCAGAGTACATTTTCATCTACTCATTCAATAGTATCTGGCGAAAATGCAGGATCTTTCGGACCTATTACTGTTGCAAGCGGCACAACAGTAACTATCGCCACTGGCGCAACATATACGATAGTTTAAAATGAGTACGATTAGAGCAGATAAGATAACAAACGTCGATGGTAGTCCCATTGGATTAAATCTAGTTAACGGACATATTAATATATTGTCTGGATCGCCAGGACTTAATACTAATGGTAGAAGAGGAACTACATCGGTAACTGATGTTGGAGTAGGAGAAGTTGCAGTAAACTATACTACTACTTATTCGCAGCCTCTTGTCGGCATTTGTTCTACAGGTAACGGAAATACCACTAGCTATACTCAAGATGATGCTAAAGATCATCTCAATTCTTGTGGTTTTCTTAGAACTAATATGTTTCATTGTTATTCTACTGATCATGACGGCGCTAACGCTGACGACCCTCAATTTTGGAAAATGAAGGCATGTAATTAATGGCACATTTAGCAGTAGATACAATAACTCAAGCAACTACAACCACAAAAAGCCATGGTTTTAATACTAGAGCATGTATAATTTATAATGTATTAACAACTGGTCCTAATATATTAGGAAGGGGTTTTAATTCAGTTACTGACTATGGTGTAGGATTAACAAGGGCTGATTTTGATAGTTTAAGCCTAGTATCTTCTAATGATGAAGGCACTGTGATAGTAAGCGGCGGTGATAATAACACTACAAATAGTACGCAAGCGCAAGATTACGATCAAATTCCGGAACTTATGTCTTCGACGGGCGGGCAGGTTTACACCTATGCGGTTGATAACGATGGCGGAGAATTGGGAGACTGCCAAACGATCTATATTGTTTGCGCTGTAGGCGAAACTAATCTTACCACATAGGAGAAACAATGGCAACTTTAAGAGTAGAAAATCTTTTTAAAGCGGATGGAACAACTCCATGGGGTTTAAATGAAGCGTGTGGTCTTGTTTCAGACATGGATTTTGGCAGCACAAACCATTGGCCGATTCCTACTGCTAGATATGACAGAAATATTATGGCAGTTGTTCATCTTGCGACCGGAAGAAATTCAGTAAAATTCGGAAAATATTTTACTCAACCTGCAACTATTAATGGCAGCGCGCATGCACCTGATTCAACTTCAGCCGGATATCCTGATAGCCAAAACTTTGATAATAACTTAATGTTAGGCCATAGTGCTACCGATGGTTTTTTTAGTATGGTTGTGGATGGTGATGATGGAGCTGGAGCCTATGCTAGTCATACCTTTCATGCGACTGAAGGCCCGCCGAATTTAGCTGAGCTTTGAATTGAATAGGAAAAATAATTATGAACCCTAAATATAGAATTGTATACGAAGATCCTGATAATTTGGATGCGCCAGCCGCGGTAGTTACCCCTTCTGATACTTGGTTAGAAGAAGAAGCTATGGCAGGCAAATTGTGCCCAGTACAAGTATTATGGGATTTACAGGATGATGAGCAAAAAGCTATAGAAGAAGGTAGACATCAAGGGTTTAGACATGATGAAGAAAAGTGGAAGCTTCAATGGACAGCACCTAGAGTTGGTCCATTAACTGAAGAAGAGGCGATGGAATATTTAGCTTTGATAGTTTTACCTAGAAAAATATTTACTGAAAAGCATAATCGCCCGATGTTTAAAATTATTAAGGCTGATGAAAAATGGCCAAAAAATAGATTGTTTAGAAACGCTTGGCGGTTAAAAAAATAAGGAAAAATTAAATGTCAAATTTTGTTAGACTTTTAAACGGAAGTGTCGATATCGGCACTGTTAACGTCGAAAACATTCAAAGGTTATTCAGAGAAGCGTGGAAATTAGATGCAGATGAATCTTCTATAGAAGTAGATATGGATGCAGCTAAAGATCTTTGGAGAAATAAAATTAGAAGATATCGAAAGAAGGCTTTTGAAAAGCTAGATGCTGAGTATATGATGGCTCTTGAAACAAGCGCTGATACTACAGATATCGTTGCCAAAAAACAAGCTCTGAGAGATGCTCCAGCGCACGCTGATATCGCTAATGCTACAACTCCTGCAGAATTAGCAGCGTTTCAACCTATTGAAGATTTTACAATCACAAGGTAAGGAAATAAAATGGGAATGGTAATCTATCAAAATTCGGGCGGTGGTAGCGGTGTTGGAGAAACAACCGGCTATATAGGTCTTAGTAATGCCAGACTTGCTGGAGCGCATACACAACCTGCCCCTGCGGTTACTGCTGGAACTAGTACTAATAGATTTCCTCGCCATTCAGGTTATGGATTAGGTAATAACTTTACGAACAATAGTAATACATCATTAAGAATTAATAACGTAAGATTTAATGGTGAAGGTAAAAAAAGAAATGGCAGAATCGCAGAAGGAGGAGTTGAATCTTTAACTTATACTGGTAATGCCTTTCCCCAAAAATTTCTTTTACCGGCTGGGCATGGAGGACAAGGGCCAACTTATGTAAAGAACTTTCAAAGATACGTATCAGGAAGTGGTACAGCATCTAAACTATCGGTGAGTGGCGCAACAAAAGTTCAAATTTGGATTGTAGGCGGCGGAGGCTCTGGAGGTGCTGCATCTACAGATGGTGGTAGAGAAGGCGTAGCTTCTGGCGGCGGGGCCGGAGGAGTATATGGAATAGAATTAGATTACAGTGCTTTTGCAAACAGCACTTATGTTGTTGGATCAGGTGGCGCAACGCCAAGTGCTGTTAGCGGTGGTGGTACAGCAATGACAGGACGTAACGGCGGCCAGACACAGATTTCCGGATCCTGGGGTAGTATCTACGCGACAGGCGGCCTCCGTGGATATGGAAGTAGGCAAGGTAATGCAGATGTTGATAACTATGGTACAACAGTGCCTATTACCCAAAACGTAACTACAACTAATCACGGCGCTTGGGGTAT
>Ga0315320_10004820_pt1 | contig 11034 bp, 9 predicted proteins | sample M140m21515metaG_FD_203458 | JGI IMG/M metagenome (GOLD analysis project Ga0315320, IMG submission 203458) | Ammonia-oxidizing marine archaeal communities from Monterey Bay, California, United States - M1 40m 21515 | ecosystem: Environmental > Aquatic > Marine > Coastal | place: USA: California...
ACAGGCATCGGCCCCTTCCATCTGCAGCATCCCCGCGGATCCGAGGGTGCCCGCGATCGCCCCATCCCGGACGCGAAGCACGGGCGCGCCTTCGAAACGTGAAAGCCAGCCCGGTCCGTCGAGTCGCATCCCGTCGAATCGGGCGCGAACGCGTCCCGAACTCAGGACTTTGACTCGCCGCGGTATCGATGCGTCCGGCGGCAGCGCCAGACAATCCGTGAATGTCCCGCCGGTATCGATCCGGATCCGCCAACGACCGAGATCAATGCGATTCGGAGGATCCTCTGGTTGTTCGGCGAGGGGCATCCGCCAAGGATAGCCACCCGGTTATCCGGCCATCCGACCGCCTGACCAGGGAGGATCGACATCGGCGGCATCGAAATGCGATCCTTTCGGCCGGAAACCAGGTGACCGCGACGAAACTACTGGATTCCGACGGAGAGTGATGAGTATCATCGAGCCAAGCGGCATCCGACATTGCCCGACACAATGTTGCACCGACCGAAACCCCTTGCCATCGCCCGGTACGCGCCGCCGGCACCCCATCACTGAGAAAGACTGAAAAACTTGAAGCTCTATACGACGTTCACGCCATCGCATCGATCGATGTACGCAGATCACTTTCTCGCGACGCTGCCCGACGAGTTCGAACTCCATGCTTTCGAGGACGACGATCAGCCCTGCCCGACCGGCACCTTCTACGAAGCCGGATGGGCCGAGACCTGCTTCCGGAAGGTGGACCTCTTTCTCAGGGCCTGCCAGGAATGCATGGGCGACACATTCTTCTACTGCGACGTCGACGTGCAGTTCTTCGGACCGATCCGAGATCGCCTGCTCCTCGAACTCGGCGAACACGACATCGCCTGTCAGCGGGATCGAGACCGGCATTGTTCGGGACTGTTCGTCTGCCGCGCGAACGATTCGACGCTGCGGATGTTCGAGGCGATGAAATCGAACTTCGCAGACGACGACCAGACCACGCTGAATCGATTCATCGGCCGGACGAACGCCACCAGGCTCTCCAGTCGGTTCTTCAACTACGGCCAGATCGCGTCGGGGCGATGGACCGAGGGGCCGATCGAGACGCCGGCCGGGATGCTCGCGCATCACGCGAACCACGTGGTCGGCATCCCCGCGAAGATCCGGATGATGAAGGAAGTTCGCGCCGGGTGGGAATTCCGCCGTCGCGAGCCGTGCGAGCGCCGGGCCTCTTGACCGAGGCGGGCGGGAATGCGTCCGATCCCGGTCGATCTCCAGCCGATCGGTGATCCCGCTCGAGGATTCTGACTATCCTCGTGACATTCGATCGCCGTCTGGAGCAGAACGTTGTCGACGCGCAGAACCATCCTCAGCATCGCCGCCGTCCCCGTCATCGCGGTGGCCTACGTCGTCGTCATGGGGAGCACCAACGCCTGTTCCACCTGCGCCGACCTGCTCTCGTGGGCCACCGGCGCAGGATCGCCCGGCACCACCACGACCGTCGCGAACGCCGAACCGACCTCCTCGACCGCCGTCCGACCGGCCGGCATGTTCACTGTCCCGCTCATCGACCTCGAGGGCCGGCAGACGACGCTCGCGGCCCACGCCGGAAGACCGATGCTCATCGAGGTCTGGGCGACCTGGTGCGGTCCCTGCCGGAAGGTCCGGTCGATCATCAAGGAACACGAGGCGGCGCTGAGCGAGGTCGCGACGCTGGTGGGCGTGAGCGTCGATCAGGGTGGTCCCGCCGCGGTGACCCGATACCTCGAGAAATCACCCGGCCCCGCGATGCTCGAGTTCATGGTCACCCCCGAATTCCGGGCGGCCATCAAGCCACTCGACACCCAGAACACGATTCCCAAACTCGTCTACGTCGGACCGGACGGCCGCATCGCGAACCTGTCGCACGGTGCCAACTCGCCGACCTTCATGACGGCGCTGCTTCGAAACCTCGGGCGGACGAAGCCCGCCGCCGCACCGGACGAGGCGGGCTGATTCCGATGCCGCGTCCCATCGACGCCCTCTACCTGGCGGCCGCCATCCTCGGCAGTCCGGTCTGGCTCCCCCGGATGATCAGGACCGGCAAGATCCACACCGACTGGCGAGCCCGATTCGGGCACGGCGAGACGCTCCCGGATTCCAGTCGGCCGCGGGTCCTGCTCCATGCGGTCTCGGTGGGGGAGGTGAACGCCACCGATCTGCTCGTCGATGCGCTCCTTGAACACGCCCCCGCGATCGAACCGGTCGTGGCCACCACCACCGACACGGGGTTCGCCCGGGCGACCGCGCTGTTCGAGGGCCGCTGCGTGGTGGTTCGATATCCCTTCGACGGCAGCGCCGCGATACGACGCCTCCTCGATCGGATCCGACCCGATGCGATCGGACTCGTCGAACTCGAGGTCTGGCCGAACCTGCTCGCCGAAGCCCGTCGACGGTCGATTCCGGTGGCGGTGGTCAATGGTCGGCTCAGCGCGCGAAGCCACCGTCGATACGGACGCATCCGGCCCGTCGCGCGGCGGCTCTTCGATGGCCTGACGATCGCCGCGGTGCAGGACGAGACGTATGCCGGAAGGTTTCGATCGATGGGAATGGGGGACGATCGGGTCCGGGTCACGGGATCGATGAAGTGGGACACCGCCCGGATCACCGACACCGTCGAGGGCGCCGCGGAACTCGGCAAGGCGATGGGCATCGACCCGACCAGGCCGCTCGTCGTCGCGGGCAGCACCGCACCGGAGGAACATCGGCTGCTCCACGAGTCGGTGCCGGCGGGCGTCCAGCTGCTCTGCGCACCGCGGAAGCCCGAGTGGTTCGACGCCGCGGCCGGCGAACTCGGCGGATGCGTCCGCCGAAGCCGGGGGGAACGCGGTGAAGGTGACGAACGATTCCTGCTCGACACCATCGGCGAACTGAGAGCGGCCTACGGACTCGCGGACCTCGTCGTGGTGGGCCGGACCTTCGTCGATCTCGGAGGTTCCGACATGATCGAACCGATCGCCCTCGGCAAACCCGTGGTGGTGGGCCCCGACGTCGCGAACTTCGAAGCGATCGCCGACGAACTCCTCACCGCCGAAGCGCTGGTCCGTTGCGACCGGGCCGGCCTGCCCGAGACCATCCGGTCCCTGCTCGAGGATCCCGATCGCGTCGAACGCCTGGTGGATCGAGGGCGGGCCCACATCCGGGCGCGACAGGGCGCCACGACCACCCATGCCGAACTGCTCGCGACGCTCGCCACCGGGGGCTCGGCGTGATGAACGATCACCCGCTTTCCGAATCAGATCTTCACCGTCACTTCGGCCGACGCGGCCGGGATCTGCCCGGCCGGGTGCTGCTTCCGCCCGGAGACGACATGGCGATGCTGGGAATCGGCTCGACCGACCGGCTCCTCGTCGCCGCCGATCAGGTCGTGATCGGCCGGCACGTCCGCGCCGATGAAGCACCCGCGGCCATCGGCCGAAAGGCGGTCCTTCGCAATCTCAGCGACGTCGCCGCGATGGCCGCTCGCCCCATCGCGATCCTCGCGACCGCGACGCTCTCGCCCGATCGCGACCAGCGATGGGCCGAAGCGTTGCATGCCGGTCTTCACGAGACCGGACTCGCCTTCGACGCACCGCTCATCGGCGGCGACCTCGCGACCCACGCCCGACCGGGAACCCCCGACGTGGTCAGCGTCACCATTCTCGCCCGTCCCGGTGACGAGGACGGTCGCGTCGTCACTCGACACGGCGCGTCCGCCGGTGATCTTCTCGCGGTCACCGGCCGACTCGGCGGAAGTCTCACTGAAGACGGACGCGGCCGACACCTCGATTTTCCACCCCGGATCGAGGAGGCGATCGCGCTGAACGCCCTCCTGCGGCAGGATCTCGTCGCGATGATGGACGTCTCCGACGGCGTGGCCCGCGATGCCGCCCGCCTCGCGACGACCGACGGCGTGGGCGTCCGACTCGACGCCGATCGAATTCCACGCAATCCGGGCTGCGACTGGCGGTCGGCGATCGGCGACGGTGAGGATTACGAACTTCTCATCGCGTGCCGACGGGAGCCCCCCGGGGAGATCGATGGCGTGCCGGTCACGGTCATCGGCCGGTTCGAATCGACGCCCGGGACCTCCGGCCGCGTCCTGATCGACGCCGACGGCGAGTCGATCGACGTCGCCGGACTCGGCTGGGAGCACGCCGGCGACCCCACGGACCGAACGGGATAGACTCCCACACGATGAAGCACGACGAACGATTCATCCGGGTCGAAACCCGGGACGAGGAAGGCACCGAACGGGTCGGCGAAGTGATCGCCGAGACCTGCGCCCGTCCCGCATGCATCGCGCTGGAGGGCGACCTCGGTGCGGGCAAGACCCGTTTCGCCCGTGGACTCGCCCGCGGACTCGGGATTCCCGAGACGGCGATCGCCTCACCGACCTTCGTGGTCCACGTCGAACACTTCGGAACGGCCGGAGCGCTGTCCCATCTGGATGCGTATCGACTCGAAGGCACCGAAGAACTCGAAGCGATCGGCTTCGACGAACTTCTCGCCGATCAGGGACGCCTCGTCGCGATCGAATGGGCGTCGAAGATCGCGGAAGCGTTGCCGGCGGATCGAATCGACGTCCGCATCGACCACCGAGGCGAACACCTTCGGGGACTGACCATCGCCGATCACCGGACCGACGCCCCGGCTCGACGTCGGCTCGAGGCCGCACTCGAAGCCCGTTGCGAAGGACGAGCCTTCACGGTCGATTCGAATCGCCGATGTCCGGCGTGCGGCGGACCGGTGGAAGTGGAACGAAGCCGTCCGTTCTGCTCGCCGAGGTGCCGACTCGCGGATCTCGAAAAGTGGTTCGGCGGCGACTACGCGATCTCGCGACCGCTCGAACTCGACGATGAATTGATGGATTGACGGATCGACGTCGCGCTCGCCTTCGGGCCCGGACGTCAGTCGGACGCGGCGGCGGTCCCTTCCGTGCCGGTCGCATCGTCTTCCGCTTCGTCCTCCTCGGGACTCATCGCGAAGATCTGGAAGCGATGGCCGACCGCCTTCCATCCGAGTTCGGCGCAGATCCGGTCACGAACCTCCACGAGTTCCGGACTCTGGAAGTCGATCGCCCGGCCGGTCCGAAGACAGACCATGACGTCCTGCGGTTGTTTGCCGTAGATCAGCTGGAAGTGCGACTGCTTCGAGTCGAACAACGCCTGGGTGATGATCCCCGCCTCCTGAAGAAGTCGAAGCGTACGGTAGATCGTCGCCTTCGAGACCCGATGACCTCGCTGTCGCATCGCGAGCAGCAGCTCCTCCGCTTCGAACGGGCCGTCGTGATCGATGATCGACTGGAGGACGTCGGCCCGCTCCGTCGTGTACTTCAGGCCACGGCTTCTGAGAAATCGCCTGAACACGGAGCAGAGCGGCATCAGGATCGCGGGCGTGGGTTCATCCATGTCCCCAGTATAGAACCCCGCGTCTCGACCGCGATCGGGCCGGCGAGCCCGTAGACTTCGCGGATGACCACGCGGGTACTGGCTTTCCAACCCTGGGACGGGGGTTCGCATCGAGCGGTCCGCCGTTCGATCGAACGTCATGCCGGCCACCGATGGACCTTTCGAACGATGCCCGGTCGGGGGCCGCGATGGCGGCTCCGACTGGCAGGACTCACGTTCGCCGCCGACGAGCGAGCGCGGGCGACGGCGGGGGAGTCCCCGGACGTGGACGCGATCTTCGCCACGAGCATGCTCTCGCTCTCGGATCTGCGGGCCACCCTGCCGCCGCGACTCCGTGGACGACCGCACGTCCTGTACATGCACGAGAACCAGATCGCGTATCCCGCCTCGCCGAAGACCCGCGAGCGGGATCGGGAACGAGACACCCATCTCGCCTTCACCAATCTCGCGTCGATCGAAGCGGCCGACCGGGTGGTCTGGAACTCGGCCTGGAACCGACGTTCGTTCATCGAAGGGATCGAGTCGCTCCTGAAGCACGCACCGGAACCCGTCGATCCGGGTTGGCGGGAGCGGCTTGAACGAAGGAGCGTGGTGATCCCGCCACCGATCGAATCACTCGATGGCCGGGATCGAGCCGACGCCGAGGATCGAGGATCCGACGAAGGCAGGCCTGCGGCGATTTTACATAACACGGAACTAGCGGATTATCCGGACGCCGTTCGGATCGTGTGGCCGCATCGGTGGGAACACGACAAGGGCTGCGACGAGCTCCTCGAAATCGCGAACACCGCGAGACGACGCGAAGCCGAAGGCGGCCCGAGACTGCACTGGTTGCTGCTGGGACAGCCTTTTCAACGGGTTCCCGAGTCGATGCGGACGATGCTCGACGATCATGCCGATCGGATCGAACATGCCGGCTGGCTTCCACGGACGAAGTACGTCGAGACCCTGCGACGGGCGGACTGGGTGCTGTCGACCGCACGCCACGAGTTCTACGGCATCGCCGTCGCCGAATCGCTGCTCGCAGGTTGCATGCCGTGGCTTCCGGATCGATTGAGCTATCCCGAGCTCGTTCCGCCCGAAGCACTCGGACTCGACCCGTGGAACACCGACATTCGAACGGATCACCCCTGGGGTCACGGGCCGAATCGAGCGGAACTTCACCGTCGCATCGTCGAACGACTGGAGCCGGCCGCGGCGAACGTCGCGGTTCGACGGCTCGAGTCCGTGATCACCGACGCGATCGACGCTTGAAGCGGTCAACGCTTGAAGCGATCGAGAGCTGAAGCGATCGACGGTTGAAACTGAAACACCAGGATGTCCGGCAAACGTCGACCGCATCGACTTCGACGGATGTCGCGGATCGAACGGAGGCCTCGGGGTGCATCATGTCATGCGACGAGAAACCGATCGCCGATACCCGTTGATGGTGAGCGGGACCACGGACCCGAGGCGACGACGCGGGCATCACGGGACCGACCGGCGAGTCGGCGATCCGACGCCAGGAACCAGACCGGAACCCGACCGCCCCCCTGACCCCGGAATGAATCGCCGATAATCGGTGTTATGTAAAATCAGCAAGGGTTCGACGCCGGCCCGGATTCCGCGGGAATCCCCCCGGCCCGGATCGCGTCCCCTTCGGCGTCAATCCTCGGGTGATCCGTCCGTGCCGCCCGCGAGCCCGAGCGACGGCCCGCCTTCCGAGGCGACATCCAAACCGAACGCCTCGTGCACCGCGCTCAGCGCGATCTCCCCACGATCCTGTGGCACGAGACACGAGATGCGGATCTCACTCGTCGTGATGTTGAGGATCGGAACCGACGACTCCGCCAGCGCTTCGAACATCCGGCCCGCGACCCCGACGGTGCTTCGCATTCCGGCGCCGACCACCGAGACCTTCGCCAGGCCGATCTCCACGTCGATGCCGACCGCCGCCGCCTCGTCGGGCGGAAATCGGTCCACGACGGATCGAACCGTGTCCCGCGCCGCCGGCAGATCCGCGAGATCGACGGTGAACGCGAGCGAGATCGACGAGGCGTCGGCGGTCTGCACGATGTCGTCGACCATCACCCCCGCGGCGGCGAGCGCCGAGAAGATCGCGGACTGCGGACCGGCCCCGGCCGACAGCCCCGTGACGCCGACCCGCCCGAGTTCCCGACGCAACGCACATCCGACCACCGAGTTCCGTTCCATGCCGTCGACCTCCCGAAGAATCACCGTGCCCGGACCGCCGTGCTGGCTGTGCAGCACCCGCAGCGGGACGTCGTAGCGTCGGGCGAAGACGACCGCCCGTTCCTGAAGCACGCCCGCGCCGACCGCGGCGAGCTCCAGCATCTCATCCGAACCGATCACGTCGAGACGTCGCGCTTCGCCCACGATCCGCGGGTCCGCGGTGTGGATCCCGTCGACGTCGGTGTGGATCTCGCAACCGCCGCCGGTCGCGCCCGCGTCCAGCGCCGCGGCGATGGCGACCGCGGTCGTGTCGGAACCACCGCGACCGATCGTCGTGATCTCACCGATCGACGAGCCGCCCTGGAATCCCGCGACGACGGGCACCACGCCCTCCGACATCAGGTCCGACAGCCGGGTGGGATCGATGGTGAGGATCCGGGCCCGCCCGTGATGCGGATCGGTGCGGATCCCCGCCTCGCGTCCGCCGAGCGGCGTGGCCTTCGTGTCCCGCTGGGCGAGCGCCATCACCATCATCGCGGTGCTTGCGAGTTCGCCCGTCGCGAGCAGCAGGTCCAGGGCCCGCGGATCCGGCTCGCCGCCGAGCGACCGGGCGAGATCGAGCAGTCGATCCGTGGTCCGGCCCATCGCGGAGACCACGACCACCACGCGGTATCCACGTTCGATCGCCGCCACGACGCGATCGGCGCAGACCTCGAGCCGCGCGGTGTCGGAAAGCGACGAGCCGCCGAACTTCTGCACCAGGATTGGCCTGTCGATCGCGGTCATGCGGGCTCCGAGGTCCGTCGGACCCCGAGCCTACCGACTCGCCGCGTCGGCCGCCTGCTGTCGACGGTGACGCTGCATCCGCTTGCGATCGACCTCCCGGAGGATGAGCTTCCGCATCCGGATGGCGTTCGGCGTGATCTCGACCGCCTCGTCCTCGGCGATGTACTCGAGCGCCATTTCCAGCGTCATCTTGCGCGGGGCCTTCATGACCACCGTCGCCTCCTTCGTCGACTCCCGGACGTTCGAGAACGCCTTGGCCTTCGCCGGGTTCACGTCGAGGTCGTTGTCCCGACTGTTCTCGCCGACCACCATGCCCTCGTAGACGTCCTCGCCCGGCTCGACGAACATCAACGCCCGTTCGGAAAGCGCCAGCAGTGAATACGGCGTGGCCCGCCCGGTCTCCATCGAGACCATGACGCCGTTGCCCCGCTCGCGACGCATCGGCCCCAGCGGTCGCCAGTCCTCGAAGGTGTGGTGCAGGATCGCCTCGCCGCCGCTCGCGTTGAGCAGTCGCGTTCGCAGTCCGATGAGCCCGCGACTCGGCATGACGCCTTCGACCCGGGACCGGTTTCCGACCGTGTCCATCGACTGGATCTCGCCGCCGCGACTTCCGATCATCTCGATCGCGGCGCCGGTGGCCTCCGGCGGCGCATCGACGCTGACCCGTTCCCACGGCTCGTGCTTGACGCCGTCGATCGTGCGGAGGACCACCTCCGGGCGCCCGACCACCACTTCGTAGCCTTCGCGTCGCATCTGCTCCAGCAGGATCCCGAGATGGAGAAGCCCGCGTCCGGAGACCCGGAAACTGTCGGCGCTCTCGCCCGTCTCGACCCTGAGCGCGACGTTCGCCTCGAGTTCCCGATCGAGTCGATCACGGATCTGCCGGGTGGTGACGTACTTTCCGTCGCGCCCCGCGAAGGGACCGTCGTTGATGCGGAACACCATGTGGAGCGTGGGCTCGTCGACCGAGACCCGGGGCAGCGGTTCCGGATTCTCCGGGTCGGCGATGGTGTCGCCGATCCCCGCGATCTCGAGTCCTTCGATCGCACAGAGATCGCCGGCCTCGACCGCCTCGACCTCGCGACGACCAAGCCCTTCGAACGCGAGGACCCGACCGATCCGTGCATGGGTCTGGCCTGATTCGGTGCAGATCGCGACGCGTTCACCCGACCGGATCACCCCCCGGGCGACCCGACCGATCACGATCCGACCGACGAAGTCGTTCCGGTCCAGCGACGTGATCCGCATCTGGACGGTTCCGGAGGGATCGTTCAGCGGCGCCGGGATGCGTTCGCGAATGACGTCGAGCAGCGGACGGACGCCCTGGGTGCGTGACTCCGGATCGGCGTGCGAGGGCCCCGCCCAGCCGTCGCGACCCGACGCGAACAACACCGGGAAGTCGAGCGCCTCGTCGTCCGCACCGAGATCGACGAGCAGATCGAAGACCTCGTCGACGACCTGGTCGCACCGGGCATCCGCCTTGTCGCACTTGTTGACCACCACGATCGGCCGGAGCCCGATCGCGAGCGCCTTGCCGAGGACGAACCGCGTCTGCGGCATCGGTCCTTCCGCGGCGTCGACCAGAAGCAGCACGCCGTCCGCCATCATCAGCACGCGTTCGACCTCGCCGCCGAAGTCGGCGTGACCCGGGGTGTCGATCACGTTCACGCGCACCGTCTCGCCGTCGTCGTAGGTCCAGTCGACGGCGCAGTTCTTGGAGAGGATGGTGATCCCCCGCTCCCGTTCCAGCGGATTGGAATCGAGGATGCAGTCCTCTCGGGCCGCGGACTCGCGGATCGTTCCGGACTGCGCCAGGATGGCGTCGACCAGGGTGGTCTTGCCGTGATCGACGTGCGCGATGATCGCGATGTTCCGGATGGATCGGGACGCTGACATGGAATCTCCAGCCGGGACGGGCCCGGTCGATGCGGCGAGCCCCACAGTGTAGCGGGATCCGCGACGCCGTCCCCCTCCGATTCGATTCCCGTCGTCTCCCGCTCGGGATTCCCGGACTCGCGGCTCAGATCCCGTAGAGCGGCCGGAACTTGCCCTCGAGGTACCGCATCAGCGGGTCCGCGGACAGCGGCCGGCCGGTGATCCGCTCGCAGAGCTGGGACGGCGAATATCGACGCCCGTGGACGTGGATGTTGCTCCGCAGCCAGTCGAGAAGACCCGAGAATTCGCCGTCGGCGAATCCATCGACCATCCCCGGCATCACCTCGCAGGCGTGTTCGAAGATCTGGGCGCAGTAGAGGTTTCCGAGGGTGTAGGTCGGGAAGTAGCCGAGGGCCCCCATCGACCAGTGGACGTCCTGCAGGCAGCCGCGACGATCGTCCGGAACCTCGAGGCCGAGATAGTCCCGGTACGCGGCGTTCCAGGCCTCGGGGACGCCGGCCGGCTCGAGGTCGCCGGTGAGCATCGCCCGTTCGAGTTCGAAGCGGATCATGACGTGCATGTTGTACGTCGCCTCGTCCGCTTCGACGCGGATGAAACCGGGGGCGACCCGGTTCGCCGACTCGAACGCGGCCCGCGCGTCGATGCCCGCGACCGCGGCACCGAAGTGACGCTCCAGCATCGGCGTGGCGAATCGCCAGAACGACTCGCTCCGGCCGACCTGGTTCTCCCACATCCGGCTCTGGCTCTCGTGGATCCCGAGCGAGACGCTCGA
>Ga0315320_10004824_pt1 | contig 11032 bp, 9 predicted proteins | sample M140m21515metaG_FD_203458 | JGI IMG/M metagenome (GOLD analysis project Ga0315320, IMG submission 203458) | Ammonia-oxidizing marine archaeal communities from Monterey Bay, California, United States - M1 40m 21515 | ecosystem: Environmental > Aquatic > Marine > Coastal | place: USA: California...
CTGTAAATTTCAGCCTAGCCACTGTTAGTTGTGATGTCTGTGTGTCAGCGACATCAGAGCGAAGGAATTGAGAGGCTTGAACTCCATCAAGCACGTCAGCATCTAACCCAGAGCCAGAGCCGTCGTTATAGGATGACCACATTCCGCCACCGATCAACGTTCCATTGTTGTCGATGTAAGACTTATCAGAACCATCCCGTCTGAACTGCACAATTCTATTAGATGCAGAGTCACCGACGATGTACCAACGGTTAGAGTGGTACTGAATTTTTCCTAAAGCGCCGGGATTGCCCGTCCAGTTTGATGAGGCGGATGAAAGGATTGAGCTGCTCGTTAGGTTTATGGCACCGTGACCGCCTGTGAACGTGTACGTCCCAGTCATCGTGTCAGCAGCATCGCTTCTGACCAATGAAGAAGCATGAAGCCCGTCCAACAGATCAGCGTCTAAGCCAGAGCCTGAGCCGTCGTTGCCGCTGCCCCATTGCTGATTCCATGCACCCCAACTGTTATTTGAGACTTGTCTGTGCCACAGTTTATTTTGTCCGTATTGACCTGCTAACTGCCACCCATAATGGGCGGAGGCATTATGTCTAACCTGCATACCATGGACATGAGACGTGCTGGGTGGGAAATTACTACCACCCCAAACATCAAAGAAGCCAGAACGGTTTCTAGTCGTGAACAGGTCATTCATGTTCCAGCCACTGGCGCCGACCATTACTCCATAGACATTGTCGCCACGATTGAAGTAGGTGCTGTCAATGCCATCTAGTAAGTCAGCATCTAACCCTGAGCCAGAGCCATCATTGTTGTTAGTCCATGCTTCAGACCAAGGCGTCCAAGTGCCGCTATATCGGTGCCTGACAGCAAATCTGGATGGAGATCCGTTATATGTTGTTGCGTTTTGAGCAACATTGCCCCCGACGCTACTCCACCAATGGTTTTGGATGTGTGAATAAACGCTGCCAAACGGTGCGTTACTGTTATCGGTTAAAAAATGTGAATCAGTCCTAGAGTTAGGGTCGGAGTTAGACGCACCGCCTGCCACATTAAATGTGCTTGACGCAAAGCTAGTAGAATGCAGACCATCCAACAAATCAGCATCTAACCCAGAACCTGAGCCGTCGTTGCCTGCGTGCCAAACTGTGTGGTCGGCGTTTCCGGCCCTTAAAGTCATTTGCCCGTTTGGGGTTTTCCTTATATCCCAATTACCCCAATCGGCATCAAGAAAACCGTACTCAGCGCCATTGCCGTAAAGCTGAAAACGAAAAGCTCCGTTGCTGGCTTTCATAAATAACCCAGCCGCACCAGTGGAGTTTGTTGCGATGTTTAAGTTTCTAGATGAATCTTGGAAGTCTCTTGTAACGATACCTGACAAGTGGGTGCCGTCTACAGTATCAGCATCTAAGCCAGAGCCAGAGCCGTCGTTTGCCGTGGTGTAGGGGGTGCCGCCGTTGAGCGTGCCGACGTTCGTCAGATTCCGACTTGAGTCAATGACGGTGGTGCCGCCGATCTGAACCGCTGATGGGTTGATCGTGGTGCCGTCGATGCTGGCTGCGCTGCTGATCGTGAAGTTCGGGTACGTTCCACTAACTGTGGTGCCGCCAGAGCCGGTAAGTGCAACGGTTTGGTCTGGCGCAGAGTTCGAGAAAACAGTTCCGGTCAGTGTGATGCCAGAGCCAGCGGTGTAGGTGGTGTTGGTGTCGGTATTTGTATCAGTGCTTGTGATCGTGAAGTTCGGATACGTCCCGCTCACACTGGTAGCGCCAGACCCGGTCAACGATACAGTCTGGTCAGCCTGAGCGGCGGTGGCGTAGTCACTTGCAGCAGTGGTGGCTGCGCTGCCCAGACCCAAGTTAGTCCGCGCAGTAGCCGAGTTGTTTAGATCCGACAGGTTCTGGTTAGCTAGCAGCGCACCCGAAAGCGAGGCGTAGGCGTTTAGCCACTGACTGCCATCGTAAACCTTCATCGCGTTTGTCGTGCTGTCAAAATACAAAGCACCCGACACCAGTGCGTTGCCGTCGTTGTCTACCGTTGGTGCGCTCGACTTAGATCCTAAATATCGATCATCGAAGCTGTCCAGTGCGGCCAGTGCGGAGTCCCTTGCGGCCTCGGCGGCTGTCTGGGCCGACGCGGCAGAGGAGGCTGAGTTACTTGCAGCCGTGGCGGAGGTGGCGCTGTTACCGGCCTGCGTAGTGCTGGTGCCAGCCTGCGTGGTCGCCGTGGTGGCGCTGCCAGATGCGGATGTAGCCGACGAGGCGGCAGATGTGGCCGATGAGGCGGCGTTTGATTCCGCAGTTTCAGCAGCAACCTGAGCAGCTTCACTGGCATTTTTCGCCGTCAAAGAGCTTGCGGCACTGGCCGCGCTGTTTGTGGCCTGCGTGGTCGCCGTGGTGGCGCTTGACGAGGCGTTGGACTCACTAGTGGCCGCATTGGCTGCGGAGGCTGCTGCCTCACCGGCCTTGGCGGTTGAAGTATTAGAGCTGTTAGAGGCTGACGTGGCCGAGGAGGCCGCAGCGGTTTCACTGGCGCTGGCTGATGACGCAGATGAGGCACTTTGCGAGGCGCTGCTCGCGCTCTGTGCCGCCGATGTCGCTGCCGCGCTTTCGCTGGCTGCGGCATTCGTCTCCGCAGTCTCGGCGTTTGTCTCAGCCGTCTCGGCGTTCGTCTCCGCAGTCTCGGCGTTAGTTTCCGCAGTCTCTGCTGCGGTCTTCGCTGACTCGCTCGCTGCCTGCGCTGCCTCGGCTGCTATCTTCGCGGCCTCGGCGGCGTTCTTGCTCGCCAGCGCGTCAGCCGTGTAGGCGTCGGTGGTGGTCTGGTCGGGGGAGCCTTGGTAAAAGCCGCCAGAGGTGTCGGTCTGGGTTACCGCGTCCTCTTGGATGGTGGACTCGGTTGCGTCTTCAGAACCTACCTGCGTGGCAGGCGGGTTATCTTTAAAAAATCCAGACATTCTAGTATCCCATTTGGACTGTTGCCGTCGCTCCCGCGTTCTCCGCAACCGCAGCGTGCTGCATCAATCGACCCATTGCGTTCTGGTAGCCGCCCTCCCAGCGAGCGCCGTCGCTTCCGAGATACTGAGCGGCCTCTGCCAGAGTGCCGTAGAGGTACAGCTCCGGGGCAGCGGCAAACACCACATTGCTTGTCTCGCTCGATGTGAGCCTGCCGGGGTCGTAGTAGTAAATCATCCGCAGCTCGTCGCTGGCCTCGGCAGTCGGTACCGGGTAAAAGCGAAGTCGATAAGTCTCACGGGCAAAAACCTCCGGCGCTGCACCTGTGCGCTCGGTGTAGCTGTGGATCTGTGCAAGTGTTACGCGAGAAATCGGGTTGTAGTTCCAAAACAGATCCTTGGCCTCCAAGAAGTCCGACGGCAAAGTCGCATAGCCGTCGCTGCTCAGGGTTAGAAGGATAGTCTTCTCGTTAACTGGTGCTCGAAGCTCATGGAAGATACGGTTCTCCGCAAGCTCGATGAAATCTGGTATGACGTTGGTTAGGTCTTCCCGGTTCAGCCAATCGGCTACCGAGACCTTCAGGCCATCGTATGTGGACAGGCTCATAGTCTACCGCCTCGGGTTCTTAGGTACGCATACTCCGGGCTGTTTAGGCGCTGCTTGATCTTCTTCTGATCCTCGTAGGTGGGGTTCATGACGTTGATCCCCTCCTGCATCCACTGCACCACAACCACCATAGGTATAGATGCAACGCGCTCTATTTCGCCGTACTTGGCGTGCTTGTCGATTTCATTAGATCGGGCGATGTTGTCCGCGATGACGGGGGCGATATCCTGCGTGTGGGCCACATGCAGCTTGTCCTCAATCTCGTCGTGAACAATGTGGGATTTCAATTCAGACATTCTTTCACCTCAAAAGAAAAAGGTGTCTCCCCCCGAAGGGGGAGACTTGCTCAGGGGAGGGATGAGCAAACTTTACGCGGTCAGTGCGTCGATCTTGCCGCTCGCCTCGTCATGCTCGCAGACGAGCGTGAGTTCGGTGAGCATTTGTCTCTTATCAGAGTCGCCTGTACGGGCAAGTACAACAGTTTGCATAGGTCGCAATACTGCGCGTGACCAATACTCGGTGTCGAGAATAAGAACCGTGTTGGCGTCCAGAAGCCTATTCGGAGACACAGAAATGCTGCCGAACGGGGTAATGAGCACATCCACGGCTTGAACTACAGTCGTGCCGGTGCCGAAGTCTCGCTGGCGGCCAGCAGCCGTAGCGAAGCCTGCAACCGTCACAGAGTGCGAGGGCGTTACCTGCATCTGCGTAGCATCGCCGCCTTTTTCGTACACTTTTTGTGCCACGTCTAGGACGAGTGCTTCCGTTAGTGCTCTATTCGAGCCAGCGGTGTTGGTGGTGGCCGCGCTGATCTGGTTGGCAGCGGAGGTCAATTGACGTGCAGTGCTGCTGTTACCAGCGGTTCCTGCCTGTCCAGCGCCAACAAACGAATGCTCTATGTCGCGCTTGATTTCCTTACCGGCCTTGGCGATGGCATACGCCAAATCGCTTGTACGCCCGTATGTGCCTACCGCTTCGGCGGTGCCAGATACCTGTACGACCTTGTCGAAGATCTGCGTGTTGGCAGTCTTTACAGTCTGAGTGACCGTAGAGGCGTTGCCTGCGTCCGCGCCTTCAACTTTGGCATTCGCCGCCACTGGGGCGAGGGAGTCCTGCAACCACTGATGCAGCGTTGCGCCAGCCGTTGAGGTGCCAATGCTGGAGAGCATGGGTGTATCGGTTGGGCTGATGTCGTAAATGATGTCTTCTACGTCTTCGCGCTTACCGACCTGATCGAAAGTTTTTAGAGTGCCGCTTACTGTTGGCATGTTATTTCATCCTATTCAAGAGGGCTGCCGCTGCGTCATCAACAGTGCCGGACTTTCTCAATCGCTCCCGTGTTTTACGGGCGCTTTCGGACTGAACGGCCTTTGTCGAGTCGGCTTTGGAGCCTGACAAAGTTTTAGTAGGTGATGACTTCGCTTTTTTCTTAGCCGTCACCTGTTTCGCCTGATCGAACTGCATGGCCTTCCATAGCGCGGTAATCAATCGGTGATCGGAGACCTTATTGAACTCCTCACCGCTGACACCTAAACCTTGAGCGTATTCCCCGATCTTGTAATAAAGATCGTTGTTCCAGTTTGGGATATTGGTCTTCAGGACAGTCAGACTTTCTTTTGCGGCCTCTTTCTGCGCCGCCTCGGTCTGTTGCTGTTGCTGAGTCTGGAACTGATCCGCCTGCGCCTTAATTAAGTTGTAGGTGGACTGTGCCTGCTCATAGGCCGCCTTGGCCTGTCGATACTGATCAGGGTTGTCTATCGCGGCCTGTTCCCAGTTCACGTTCTGAAAACGCGAAATGTCAGCGCCAGCGGCGGACATCAACGCATTCATGGTCGCCTCGGCCTCTGCGGTTTGGGCCTCAAAGGCCTTCCGCTGCTCGGCTACCGCCTGCGTCTTTTTGGTGTAGTCGCTTTGTCTTAGGTACCCCAGCTTTAGCTCTTCGGCGCTCAGGCTCTCGCCATCGACCTCGAACATAGCTTCTGATTCCTCCGCCTCGGCTTCATCGGTTGGGTCTTCATCGACCTCCTCAGCCTCTTCGGTTTCCTCGTCGGGCGCTTCCTCGAACTCTGCTTCCACTATGTCGGCCTCATCGGCCTCTTGATCGGATTGCTCCTCAACCTCTGGTTCGTCCAGATCGGACTCCAACAGCGTGGTCAATCTATCAATTGTGTCTTGTTCCGAAGAGTCTTGGGAGGGTTGCTCTGCCGGATCAATGTTTGCTTCCGCCATTCTAATCCGCCTCCTGTTGTTTACGCAACTCTAAGTTGTTGATTAATGTAGCAAATTGCTGCACGAACATTTGGCCTGCCTTAAACATTGCGTAGAGCCGTTCGCGTTCAGCAGGTGCCTCCGCCGGTGTCTGTAGCAACTGATCCACTATCCCCTGATTCATTATCTGGAACGCCTCGTTGAACACCTCAGAGTTCATCATCGCGCTGGCCGCGTCTGCCTTGGCTTGGAGTTCGTGCATTTCCATTGTTTCTACTTCGCTCATACTAAAAAGTCCTTTTCGGGTTGCTTTGGTTTTTCGGGTTTTTCGGGTTTTTCACTTCCCGCACTTTTCTCAGCCACAGGGGCAGCCGCCTGCGCCCTGTATGCCTCGAATTCCTTAAAGACCTGCTTGATGTCGGGCTTAGGTTTCTTTTTCTCCTTCGCCCGATTAAGCAGGTCATCGAACCTTGATAGATCAGCCAATGCTTACGTTCCTCTTCTGTTCTCGTTCTATTTCCAGCTCCGCTTGATCGCGCTCGATGTCGTGCAGGTGCTTCTCAGTGTCCAGCATCAGGCGAGCCTCTTTCTCTTCCTCAGTGAACTCCTGCTTCTCAAGCTCCAGCATCATGCGGTTCTGCTCCTTCACAACATCCAGCTCTAGCTGGCCCTCTAGCACCGACACCTGACGGGCGGTCATGCCTGCGTTGAACTTCTCCATCTCCTCCTGACGCGCCTGCATTTCCTGCTGCATCTGCTGCTGTTGCTGCTGCATCTGCTGGAATTCTTGGCTGTTAGGATCTTGCAGGAACGCTGCCCCGTCCTTGATGTTCAGCAGCTCAAATGCCCGGGACAGAAGGGCGTGGCGCTGCTGCTGGCCGTAGAGGCCGCCAACAGTCGGGTCGGCTGGGTTGGACGTGAACTGTGTGTCCAGAGTCAGCAACTTCTGGGCCTCTGCCTGCTGCTCCTCCGGGGTCAGGGCAACCGCCACGGTCATCTCGGTGCGGTCACCAAGTGCGGAGGGCGTTACGGGCTGGAAGGCACCGTCGAGCTGTAGCATCACGGTCTCGTTCTCGTACTCAACGCCCAGCCGGTACAAGTCCTGCATCAACGGCTTCAGGAAGTTCTCAGCGAAGTTCCTGCACATGACCATGATCCGACGGTTGCTGGCGTTCATGAAGGTGTTGATCAGGTCGCTTGAGTTCTGCTTGCTGATGGCGGTGGAGTCCATGCCGCGAGACATCCGGCTCGATCCAGAGCGTTGCTCCTTCTCCTGCTCGAAGTTCTCGATAGCTGTGTAGACGTTGCCGTTGAGCTGCGGCGTGGGCAGGGGCCGTACCACAGACTCCGGGTTGGGAGACATCACATCCACCACGGCACCTACCCGGTTGTCGAGCAAATCGCGTGGGTTCTTCACTAGGCTGAGGTTCGCAACCCAGCGGCTGGTGGTGGTCAGCATCAGGTGATCGACCACGCCGCGCTTCAGGCTCGACATAGTCTTCTGAAGATCACAGAGCTGGTCGGCCAGCGACATGCCATAGAAGCGATGCGGCAGCGGGAAGGGCGTGAAGGTGCGGAACGGCATCTCGGTCACCATCTCGATGTCCAGCATCACCCGGCGGCTGTGTATGCACTTGTAGTAAACGCACTCGTTGATCTCGGGGTCGTGGCGCTTGATGTAGGACTCGTACAGAGTCACATACTCACGGTCACGGGCGTCATCCAAGCCGAAGCGGTCATGGCGGAAGCTATCGACGGAGTCTCGACCAATCGAGCCGTCCTCCTTCAGCATGTCCTCCTCGTCGAGCTTGGCGACCACATCGGGATCGAAGCCCTCAGACAGCAGCTCGCCACGGGTACGCGCCATGCGGTGCGAGCAGAAGTCAGAGTCCTGAACGGTCTTGGCGCGTGGGTTGATCAAGAAGTCCTCAGGCTCCACGGTCTCGACGCATACCTTGCTGGTGTCGTAGCGGCGGCGGGTGGTGCCAGAGAGGGCAAGCTGCGAGTAGGCGGTGCCGGTCTGCTCGTCCACGACCTCAATAGACTCCTCCATCAAATCAATCAGCTCCACGTCGGGCGCTGACATCATGACGTTGAACTCGTTCTCGCTGAACTGCTCAAACTCCTCGGACTCGTAGCGGTAGTCCGCCTTCCAATACCTTTTCACCACCCCGGTCTTGGCAACCAGCGCGTCGTGGATAACGTCCGCGAGGATCTTGTAGCCGTTGTTCTGGCGGTAAAAGTTGTAGTTAGTCCACGCGGTTGCCAGCCGGGCGGTGTTCACATCGTCTGGAGACTGCGGGTCGAAGCGGCAGATGTTCCTGTCCGCGCTGAAGGTCTCCAGCATCATGGCCTTTACGGCCTCAACGGCGTCGAACACGTCGCGGGACACATGCTGCGAGCGGCCACGGGTCTCGTTGCCCATGGGTTCGCCGTAATAGTATCTGTGGCCCTTGTCGCGCTGGTCGCCTACCTCGCTGTTGGCGTAGGTGTCGGCTGCGTCGATGTTTCGCTCCAGTGTCGAGAGCAGCTCCTGCTCGTCAATAGTCATATTCATGGCTTAGGTATCCTTCTTTTGTACCAAGTTGCTGCTGCTCTGCGTTGTTTTGACCGAATCTGGTCACCGATATGGCCGCGTAGCGCGTTGCGTCCATAAGATCGTCGAACTCTTTGTGAATTTTTCCCTTCTTGCGGTGATAGCGCCTAAATTCCTCGAACCAAGGGGATAGGTTGCTGAACACCTGCAACCTGCCGGTGCGGAACCGCTCCAGCATCTCCATCAGCCCCGGCTCCACATAGTTGGTGCCGTCGGGGTTTGTGAACTTGCCGATCATCAGCACCCCGGCCTCCAGATACATCTCGGCCAGTGTCTTGCCAGAGCCTTTTTCGGTGGAGTCGCCGTCGTGGGGGTAAATCATCGGGATGGTTTTCCCTCGTGACTTGATGGCCGAGGCGTGCACCGCCGGTATCTCGCCCTCTTTTTTATATATGTCGTACACATAGATGCAGTCGTTGTCTGGGTTGAAAGCCGTCCAGACCACGCAGGTGGGGTGGGTTATCCCAAAGTCGATGGCGGCAAGTTTCTTGTAGTGGGCCGGTATCTCGAATGGATCGCACTTAACGACCTCCTCGGAGAGCGCGAATACCATGCCCTCGCCAAGCACCGGGATGCCCTTGGAGCGCATATCGCGCTGATACTCCGGGATAGCAGCCAGTAGCTGATCCTTGGTCTCTTTATTCAGGTGCTTGGCATCGTCCCAAGTTGCGTTTGCGAGGTGCTGCCCCTGCTGCCGGTTGTCCATGAACTGGGCAACCAGCTCGGTTACGCCGTTCTCTGGGGTGAACGTCATCGTGACGTACCCGCCCTCACCACCGTTGCCGGTGGCGGTTCTTGTCAGGCACTGCGGGTAGATCGTCGGATCAACAGGCTCCTCGTCGATCCAGATGAAGTCCTGCGATGATCCCATCAAGACGTGTTGGCCCTGCGTGTAGGATTTGAACGACACCAGTGAGGTGTTGCCAGTGGCGTGACGCACCGCAACATCACGCGGGAGGCGCGGCGTGCCCATGGCCGGTGTGACCTGATAGGTCTGGTCTTGCCGGATCAGGCCGTTGCCGTCGAATTTGCCGTCACCTAGATAGGTGCCAAACAGCTCCTTCACCACAACATCGCGGAGCTGCTCTCCTGACACCCCTAGGCACCAGATCGAGGTTGGTTTTTTGAAGCGGATTCCGTTCCACCACTCCGGGTACTCGCCGGTTAGGTGATACGCGACCTCTACCGCCATCGATGCGGTCTTGCCGACTCGGTTCGCCGCCATGAGCAGGCGCTGCTTGTTTTGGTTTCCGGCCTTGTAGAACTTTTTCTGCCAAGGGTAGGGCTTGAAGTGGTCTAGCCGGTGGGTTCGCTTGTGTTCCTTTACGACAGCGATGGCCTTGGCTATCTCCGCCGCTTTTTCCTGCTGCTCTTCTGTCAGTTCAGGAGTCCCTTTTTTGCGAACCGCTTTTTTTGAAGTGCTTACTGCCACAAACCGCCCTCAGTGTGTAACTCGATATACCCCCCGTAGCCGCCCCACAGCGGAGTCCCGGATTTGCGAAGCCGATCTGACCCGGATCGCCCCCCAGAACCTTGACGGCATCGAGATTCGTAAGTCATTGATATCATTGACGTTTTTCTAGCGCCGATGACGCGGTACAGCTACAACTGTACCAAGGTGACCGTCAGCCCCCGTCCTACCTAGGCGACGGGTTATACCTGACAACCGCATCACAGCTTCGATGGATCGATACCGGCATCCTTCAGCGCCTCGATGGCCGCATCGAGTTGCACGTCAACGCCCACGGAGCCGCTCACATCGACCTCCTGCCGGTCTGTCCAGCCGCCCCGGTTCTTCAGGAAGAAGATCTGCGCGGCGGTCTTGTCGCCCTCGACAGCGCCCTTGTGCAGCGCGTTCGTGACGGCGCTGATACCAGCGGCCTTCCCGGCCTTTAATGTGCTTACAAACTGCTCGTCGTTTTTCTTGCGCCTCTCAAATGTGGGAGTGCTCACGCCTAAGCTCGCAGCCATCTGCGCCTCGGTCAGCCCGATCTCTGCCAAGCGATACAGCTCGTCGAGGTCGATCTCTTTCTCGTTTGCCATACAAATGCCTTGCATTTCAATTAGTTACGCCACGCATTATGCGCCAAACAAGTACAGGTTGTGAATACAAATTGCAATTGTTTTAGCGCCCGAATTGGTGTGCCACCGGGTACCCGGCACGGCTGACACGCGGCGGAGCACCTAAGTCATTGATTTCATTGAAGTTGCCGGGTGAGTGCGCTGTGCCGGTCTTTTTTTCCAATCCATATGGGATGGGATTTATATGGGTGCGCCAGTGGGGGGCAGCGACAGCCCTCCGCTATAGGTATGTCTTTTTCATTTCCATATGGATTACCTTTTACATTGACTCACTTGTCTCTCTCTCTCTTATTAAGAGAAAGGGTAATAAGAACAAGGGTTTCAGCGCTCCGGGTAAGTGTGCCGGGTGATCTCAGGCTCCGGATTTGTCCTAGCACACCCAGCACACAGAGTATGCGGAATAAGTCACCGGGGGTTATTCCGCACGCAAAAGAAAAGGGGCCGTAGCCCCTTCACGCCTCAAAACCTCAACGGCCTGTAATCACACCCACTCCCCGTCGGCCCAGATACGCAGGGCTGTTTCGTGGCCCCCTGCTGCGTTAGTTCCTTCCTCAAGCGCGTCGAAGATGCCTGCCTTACTGATCTCAAAGTC
>Ga0315320_10004828_pt1 | contig 11031 bp, 15 predicted proteins | sample M140m21515metaG_FD_203458 | JGI IMG/M metagenome (GOLD analysis project Ga0315320, IMG submission 203458) | Ammonia-oxidizing marine archaeal communities from Monterey Bay, California, United States - M1 40m 21515 | ecosystem: Environmental > Aquatic > Marine > Coastal | place: USA: California...
CACGTTCTCCTGCTCCTGTCAAGCTATATTCTGTAATATCTTCTACTGTAGGTACAACTACAGTCTTGCGTAAGGTAGACCAATCATGTGCATCTTGTACTAAAGTCTTTGCATCATTGATGTAGTCACCTACCATCCTTGAATAAGTAGTCTGGGTAACCTCAGATACTTCGTCTTCTCTGAGCCTCCTTAATACATTATTCATTAAACTTAGGTACGTTGTAGCCATTACTAATTATTCCTATATAAATTCTGCATTACGGCTTCAGTAAACAGTTCATCATTGTAGCCTTGCATTAAGTTTTCTCTTACTTGATCTTTAGAAAGATAAGCAAAAGAACCTATGTTTTTAATTTCATTAGCTACTTGTTCTGCTGCATTTAAAATTTGTTCAGGCACTTCATATCCTTGCAAGGGAAGAACTCTGTTTAACAGGCCTGGATCTTCATATCTTTTAACGTAATCACTAAACATTAAAGCAGTTATTCCTCCAAACAAACCTGCGCCTGAACCAGAGCCTGACCCAGAGCCTGTCCCTGAACCGCTGCCAGAACCACTACCAGAACCAGTACCAGTACCTGTGCCAGAGCCGCCACCAGATCCAGAGCCTTGTCCTTGTCCTTGTCCACTACCTTCTTCTGCTGCTCCAGATGCTTGTTCTCCGGATGCTTCTGTTGCTTCTCCTGTAGTTCCTCCGCTTGCATCTGATCCTCCTGTAGCTGATGAATCAGCAGCGGTAGTAGAAGTAGTGTCTACAGCAGTACTATCTTCAAGAATACTTATTTCTTCAGATGTAGGAGGCGTAGGCTCTGTAATAGGAGCAGTAGTAGCTATAGGTGTTACAGTAGATTCTCTTGTAACAGCGTTTACAATTGATGGTAAATAACTTGAAAATAAAGAAGAAGTTACAGAACCTATAGCTGAAATAGAAGGAGCTGAAATAGAAGTATCTACAAAAGCTGAAGGAGCAGTAAGTGCTTCTCTTTGGATATTTACAGCATCAACAGGCGTTGTAGGAGCTTCTGAAGGAAAAGCACCGCCGCCACCGCCACCACCTGAACTAGCTCTAATAGATTCTAAAGTAGGGCGTTGCTCACTTAGTAAAGTTTCTAAGTCTGCTTCAACAGTTGTGGTACTAGGTCTATAAGGAAACTCCCCAGTCATTAACTCCATACCACCAATAGGTGTAGGTTGTCCAGCGACAAGAGTTTGTCCCAAAAGACCAGTACGTTCTAAATCTTGTACTGATCTTAAAACGTTACCAGCTAAAGCAGCTTTTTGAGTAGCTGTAGCAAGACCTAACTTTTCTAATATAGAATTATCTCTAGCAGCTAAGTAAGCTCCCATGCTAAAAGTAGGAGAATTAAAAGTTTCTATTCCAACATCTGCAATTACTTGGTCTACAGTGTTCATAAATTCTGTTGTTTGAGCACTTGTTAGTTCTCTTAGTTCATTACCTACAGTATAAACTATGTTACCGTCAAATAATTCACCGCCTGCCTCATTTATACTTTCAATAATTTTTTCTGAGGCTGCTTGAGCTTGCTCTTGAGTTGAGTCACTTAAAATTTCTCTAGCTTGAGAAGGTAAAACTTCTTCTGCTTTATCTACAACACTTGTTGAAAGTTTTCCTAATAACTCACCACCTACTTGTAAACCTACAGCTTGTAAAGGATCTTGACCTTGTATTACTGCATTAGTAGCTGCTGCAATTGTATTAGAAGGTACAATGTTTGCTGTAAGAGCACTTAAACCTTCTCCTATGCTAGTAGATATTGGCCCTAGTATTGGACCTAAAATAGCAGCAGTAGCTACAGCTTGAACAATATCTTTACCAATATCTAAAGCAGTAGGATCTTTTACTTCTGTAGTTCTAATCTCACTAAAGCTAAACGGATCATAGAGATAAGTAGAGCCATCTTTAGTTTGCCTAACAGGAGCTACTTGATATTTAGCATACAACGCTTGAAGCATAGGATCATTATTGTAAGCTGCTGCTAAAGCATCTTGATACTCTAAACCTTGAGTAGCTTGGATATAAGGGACTTGTTCTTGTAAAATAGGTTCTACTAGAGAATGAAACTCCTGTAGCTGCTCTTTAGATCCTTTAAAGTGTTCTCCTAAGTTACCACCAAACTTAGAAATAGAAATGTCTTTACTTGAAGGTGTAAATTCATAGCCATAGTGATTACTTAAAACAGAAGACATATCGCCGGAAGGTACAGAGGATATGTTATTAAATGCAGCTATGGTGTTATTAGGATCAGGCTCTTTGCCTAAAAATGTAGCTAAGTATTCAGGAGCATCTGGAACAGATCCAAAGTATTCACCTGATGTAATGTTTCTTCTGCGTGCTGGAGCAACACCACCGCTTGCTATGCCAAACTCACCGCCCCCTACATCAAGATCTGAAAATCCTGGAGTAGCTTCAAATGATGACATAAAAGCATCATCATAAAAGTCATCTACTTTGTCTACATCATTTATAGCGGCATAATCAGCGCCGCCAGCTAAAGTGTCTCTGTAGTCTTGTAGAGTATTACTAGCTGTAGTGTCAGTAAAAATAGAAGGTTCAGGGACTGGTGGGGCTACAGGCACTACAGGGGCTGGAGCAACCACAGGAGGTACTATAGGGGCTGGAGCAACCACGGGAGGTGCTACAGGTCTTGGAGCAACAACAGGAGGTGCCACAGGTCTTGGAGCAACCACAGGAGGTGCTACAGGAGTGTAGCCAGAGCTAACCGCTGCTTCAGGGTTCTCTTGATAGTATTTATTAACTAAAGCGTCTAGATTGCCTAAATTAAAATTAAAAGCAGCCATTACTTACCCCAAGTAGACAAGGTTTTAATACCAAAACTTGCAGCTATAGCGCCACCTAGAAAGGCTTTGTAGTAATCAGGCATAGTAGACAATACAGTAAATCCTTGTTCAACGTAGGGAACCATAGAAGGTATAAAAGCACCTATCAATGGCAAACTTAAAACTACAGCAAACCATTCATCTTTCCATGAGGTTTGTGAGGCAGCAGCTTGTTGAGTTTCCCAATCACCGTCATTTGTAATACGGCGTAACTTGGATTCATGTACAGCTTGCTTTTCAGCAGCTTTATTTTTAAGGAAAGTACCAGCTAAGTTAGCTATAGGTCCAATCAAAGATTGCAACATAATACATCCCTTAAAGATAAAGCTAAGGGGCCACCTAAGCAGCCCCCAGCTAGACGGTTGTTACTTAGGAACAACCAAGGTAAGACCGGCTTCAGGACGAAGTACTTGAGTACCGTACAAGGTATCTGAAGTAAACAAGTTAGCAAGGAATTCTTGCTTGTACTGGGTCTGTGAACGTACACCTACCTGCTCTGCAAGAGTCAAGGCATCACGGTGACATAGTAGAGCACCTAGCATGTCTACGGAAGCAGCAGTGTTATCACCAGCGGCTTCAACAACAGGGCAGTTAGTGCTGACATAGATGTCAATACCATATAGCTCACCGATCTGTCCGCCACCTACTTTGCCATTGTTAACAAAGTCAGAGCTTACATAACGGTCAATGCCCATGATGGTGTTACGAACTGAAGGAGGAACTACAAAGCTACGTCCGTCCATAGGAACGTCTTCGTCATCTAACTTCTGAATGATAGCTCTAAAGCCAGCATCAGTAAAGATGTCAGAAGCAGTTACAGTGTCAGCAGCATAAGTGGTTAAACCATTTGTTGCATCTACGAAGAACGTACCACCGTTGTTCAAGTAAGTACTAGAAGAACTACCAGCAGAACCCAGGCCAGTAGCCAAGCTGTGTAGGTCTGTGTCTACCTGAGTAGCTAGAGCATAACCAGCGTCCTCTGTGTAGAACTGACGTAGTGAGCTAAGAGCCTGTACATCTGTGATGTCTTCAATTAAACGTGAGTATTCAAAGTGCTTATCAATAGCAATCTGTACTTCACCTTCAACATCTGCTTGTACTGTTACAGCAGTCTTAGTTACTTTAGCGTGTGCTGCGCCACGGACAGGCTTAGGCACATGGATTGTGTCGCCTTTCTTGCCTGACATAGACATCTTTTTAACTAGGTTAGCTAGTACAAGATTCTTCTTGTATGCAGCAATGATCTCATCACTCCAGATCTCTGGAATAAAAGTAGCTGCGCTTGTGTTGTTTACGAATCCGCCAGTTGCGGGATATGTGGAATCAGTCATAATAAATATCTCCTAAGATATATAATTAGCGTACCCTTTTCTCTGCGTATGCTTGCAGTATTTCTGGTGCAAGCTGTGCATACCGATCAGGGTCTTTTTGCATAAGGTTAATAATGTCTGCGCGTCTATAGATTTTTTTTGGAGCTGATTCACTACTACCACGGGGATTACCTGTGCTAGCAGCTTTTGCAGTTTGTTTACGAGCTTGTTGCTCTACTTGGGCAGTCTGTTGTACTATGTTCTGTCGCTCTTTCCAATTACTGAAAAGTTCGTCTGCGGCATCGGTGTTGTACTGTTGATCTGCTTCAACAAACAATCTGGTCCTAGTTGGGGATGCTTGAATCCATTCAGCAAACTTTGTATCCTGTAAGATAGCTTCCATTTCTGGATGCTTACTCTTTAGCTGTGCCATTGCAGTGCTCTGGCGATACTGGCTTGTGACTGCTTCAGCCTCCTTTATCTTAGGATGGTTCTGAATCATTCTATTTACAGCCTCATTAGGGTCTGTAAAAAAATCTATTTCTTCGTCTTCTTGTTTTGGTGCTTGCTCTGGTGTGAGTTGTGTCTGTATGTAAGAATCTACAACCTTTCTTAATTCACCTACTTCAGAACTTTGACGACCTAGTAGCTTCTCAGCCTCTTGGTGCATCTGTGCTAGTTCTGATACAGATTTATTTTGATACTTCTCTGCAAGTTCAGGTTCCTGTTGTTCAGGAGTTGCCTGTTCTTCTTGTTCTTCTGTGGCTTCAAACTGACTTAACTGTTCTTCAACCTGTTGTTGTTCTTCTTCCTGACGCTCAACGTCTATAATCTTAGCCATTATTAACTCCGTACCTTAGTATTATGGAGAACTTTATTATAACGAAAGTACTTCATGAGTATTGTTTTCGTTCGTGTGCGATTTGTTGTTTCCTACGTTTAGCCCACTTGTCATGTGCATCAGGAAAATCTCCACTGATACCTTCTAACTTGGACCTCACAGGAGATACAATACGCTTTGCGTCCAAGCCACAGTTGCACCTACTAACTGTGACATCGGACTTTACTAAATCTTCAAACTTATGCCCATCAGGACATCTAAAATCAAATAACCTCATCTTGGTCTACATTATCATCATTAGATTCTAATGCTTCTTGATGAGAACTTGAGATCTGCGTATCAAGATTAAAGAGTGTACCTAAGATAGCTAACTGACCTTTACGGAAGTACAGGTTATTAGCGTCTTCAGTAAGCTCTACTGAGTTGATGTTTTCAACATTACCTCTTAAATCTGAGATTAGTTGTTTCCAACCTTCTGATCTAAACATAGCGAAGTAATTATCAAAATATGTTTCTAACTCTTTATTCATTGTATTTTACCTTTAGTTAAAGAATACTGGATGTACTTAAAGTACCTATATATTATATCATACTTTTCAGTAAATGTCAAGAGTTATTTTAATTATTTTACAAGTGTATGTAGCACAGCAAACAATGCTGCTGGTACTAAAAGCGCAGCAACTAATATGATTACAAGTGCCTCTTTAAGTTGCTTGCTCTTAGCTTTTTTCTCTGCTGTAAGCCTGTTTATCTCATTCTGTCTAGCAACCCTAGCGTCAGCCATAGCTTGCATAGCGTTAGCCCACAGATGCCCATTACCGGAAATAGTAAATATATCTTTAACTTCAGTTAGGGTATCTGCTATTTGCTTTTGTGCAAGCTGGTGCTGTATAGCGTCTCCAGCAGACAAAGGTTGAGTATTCTTAATCTTTTGTAGATCATGCTGTGCTTCACCTAGAGCACCTAAGAATGAACTAATCTGCTGTATGTCAGATGTAGCACCGGCTACACGGTTAAGTGCAGTAGTGGCAGCGTTGACTGTGCTTACAATAGCAGCTAGCTCAAGTACCATTAGCGTCCCCTAGTGCCGCCTGAAGCTCTAGTAGGCTTTTTTCTATTTAGCATCTGCTTTGCTTTGTTCTTCTTCTTAGGCGGTCTACCCACTTTAGATCCGTATGTACCTGTACCGTATGGCATTAGCTTTTCCTTGATTTAGCACCGGAACACTTCCAACGCTTTCTTGATAAATTGTTTGGTGTATTAGGATCATTCTGCTTCTTCTTAGGCAGACGTTTCTTAATACCTAAACTGCGAGCACAGTAACTATCGCCTTTGCTAGTTCCTGGCTTTACTCTAGGACCACCTCCTTTAGCTGGGCCTGCTTGCCCATAACTTACCCTTCTTCCACTGGAAGTAACTTTTACTTTAGCTTTACCTTTGCGTGGAGCACCCATTACGCTGCCTTTCTGTTGACAGTCTTCTTAGCTACTGGCGCTTCCACAAGTTTCTCTAGCTCCTTAATCTTATTCTCTAGTTCTTCAAACTTAGCATTGACTTGATTTACTATTTCAGAAAGTTCATTTCTAGTTACTACCATTAGTAGGTACTCCTTGTAGTTGCAGCGGCGCTTGTTGTTGCTGTGGCTGCTGTGGTTGTGTAGGCTGTTGTGTAGGAGTCTTTAGGTCAATCTCCTTTTCCTTCAGCATAGTTTGAGCTATCTTTATCCTACGCTCAAATTCCTTATCGTCCTGATCTCCTGCCTTTAGGTTAGCTGTAATAGCCTTAATCTTGTCTATCTCAAGCTCCTGTGGCAGTAGCTGTGCTTCTATAGCAATCTTCTGTGCTCTTGACTGTGACTCTCCAGCTTGACCGTTAAGCGCTGCTGTCTGAGACTGCTGGAATGCCATCTGTGCTTGTTGTGCAGCTTGTTGTGCTTGCTGTTGCTCAGGAGTAGGTTGTGAAGCTTGCTCTGCTTGTTGCATCTTAGAGATAAGTTCTTCACGGTTGGACAAGTTCATGTTATCAATAATAGATTGTAACAATGTGTTGTACACTGGAGACTCTGGAGGCATTGTCTGTAGCAGTTGTACAAGCTGTGTTACTTCGTACTCACGGGCAATAATACCTAGAGTAGATGTAGTGTTAAACTTGTAGTCCTTAACAGGATAACTTTCTGGATCAAACTGCATGTATCGGTAAGCAGCTTTTTGTACAAAGGGGATTAAGAAGGACTGCTGGAAGTTAATCAATGTACGCTTGTGACGCTTAATAATTGCACCTAGAGACATACTGATACCAGCAGCCGTAGCGTCACCATTGATACTACCTGCGATACCAGCGGAGTCTATAGCACCTGTAGCAGTCTGTACCATCTTTTGTAGCTCTGCTGCTTGTGCAAAGGTAATCTGGTTTACTTGACCAAAGTTAAATGGGAACAGTGCAGTTCTAGGGTCACCGTTGGTTAACAGTATCTTGCCTGGTCTAACTTCCGGTCTGGAGCCTCTAGGAAGCCTTGTAGCGTCCATACCCATCATAGGGTGTACTGTAAGAGCCAGTGCGTCAATACGCGCTCTAAGCTCAGTATCAAGGGCTTTTTGGCTGTTGTAACCTTTCTCACATACACCACGACCCCAGAACTTACTAGGTACTACATCCCAAGGGAATGCAACAATAGGTCTGTCCTGCATCATGTATGGGTTTTCTTCAGCTTTTAGTAGGATGCCTCCGTTAGCGATAACAACAATAGCTTCCACAAAGTATTCGTCTTCATTTTCTTCATCGTCTTCACCTTCTACTTCAATGTCAGCAATATCTTCGTCTTCACTAAGCAGTGCTTCCTGCTCACCTATCTTTAACAAGTAGCGTGGCACTAAGCCATAGTACTTAGTTAGGCGTACCTTGTCTTCATCAAAGGATGTAAGGTCTTGGTCTGGCTCTAGGTCATAGTCACTTGCTGCTTGACCTACATAAATATCTCTGTATATACCTTGTTCCTGCAATTGTTGTACCTGATGACGGGGTACAAACTCATCTACAGCTACACCTAGGGCATCCTCAATGGAGGTAGCTACAGGGTCTATAAGGAAGTTCTGAGGCATTACAGGGCGTAGTTTGACTACAGTACGGTCAGTAATGTTTACACCTACAGCTTGTAGTTCTCCGCCCATGACAGGTTGAGTAGCTGGAGCCATCTCTTTTACGTCTTCAAGTATTACTTCACCAATACCAGTACCAAATACTGCGCTGTTGATAAGGCATTCACCTACACTCTTGCGTAAGCCTACCTTCTCAAAGTCTTCATGCAGCTTTTGTCGTAAATATACAACGTCCTGAGTCTCTTGGTCTGCTATGTCATCGGTAATATCAAAGTATTTACCACGACCAAACGTAGCTTCCTCTATCTCAGCTACACTGGACTCTACAGCTTGCTGTGTAGCAGGGCTAATGATCCTAGACCTTTCACTTTTACGCATAGAGTCCTCGGAAGCCCAGATACCACGCCATAGACGGTAGAATTCTTCAAACTTTTCTGAATAATTAGACTCATAGTGGTCACGCCAAGAGTCACACTTAGCCATTACCCAGTTTTCTAGGTGTTCATCACTTGACAGTACGTCGTTATCACCGTATTCCATTATTTTTTACCTGTTTTGGCTGCTTTTTTAAAGGCTCTTGCTGTAGGTGCGCCTTTACTACCGGCTTTACGCATCTTTTCGTTGGAACCCGCTGCAATACGTTTACGTTTAGCATGAATGTTACTGTACAAACCTTGTTTAGCCATGTTAATATCCTGTTACTGTGTCTAATACCTCAAGATCATTGATCTCAAAGTCATATGAATAAGCTACTTTAGCTAATTGATCTATGTACGCTACTGAGTCTACTAGGTCATCATGTGTTAAAGGATCTGGGAACTGAAATAACTGGTCCATAAACCTAGTGTTCCACTCACCTTTGCTTAATGTAATCTGACCATTCTCAAATCTACCCTGCAAAGCCCACATAATCCTGTCAGTCTTCTTACGGTTACCATGTGTAAGCTGCTCTACAACAAAGAATCTACCATGTTGTTTCATTAGGTCAGTCAAAGGTGACATTACAGCCTGCTGAGATATACCACGTTCAATACCTACACTTATAGGTCTGTAGTCCCTGACTGCTTGAAATATCTTCCTAGCTGTCTCACCCAAGTCCCACCTACCATAGATAATGTTTTCTATGTGCCATCCGTCCTCATTAACTTTAGCTATAGCTATGGAGGATTCATCTAGTCTACTGTTCTTAGATCTTTTCTTGTTTACTTCCTCAAAGCCAGCTAAGTCAATAGCTATGTAGTAGTCACCTACATCTGGAGTCTCACCGAACTTAACCCAGTCCTCTTTGAACATCTCTGAGCCTCTGGCTTCAAAGGATGCCATGAACTCCTGTCTGAATGCGTAGGATGACATTGACTTTTTAGCTAGGTCTATTTCCTCAGAGTCCAGTAGTTCATTGTCATAACTTGTAAAGTGAAATGCTTTGTAGGACTCATCGTCCCCTAGCTCTGCGTACTTGTACAACTCATAGAAGTGATTACGCCCCATAGGTGTACCAATGAATAATGCACCACCCTTCTGGTCGGCTAAGGCAGGTCTAAGGATCTGCTCAAAGACCTCTGGCTTCATATCTGCATACTCATCCATTACTAGGTAGTACAGAGATACACCACGCATAGTCTCAGGTCTATCGGCACCCTTTAGAGATATTACAGAACCATTGATTAGCTTAATTTGTAAATTGTTAATGTGAGCACTTACTATCACTTCCTGACCTAAGTCAAGTAGAGATTGCCACATAATGTCTCTAGCCTGCCCTTGTGTAGGAGCTACATAAAATACATTAGCTTTAGACTTTTCTAATGCTTTTACTATAATCTTCCATGCAGCTAGCCTAGTCTTACCTGTACGTCTACCAGCAGCTATTACTAAAAACCTAGTATTGTCTACCCAGACCTTCTTCTGCCAGTCTAGGAGTTCAATGTTAAGACTTGTCATGTATTAACTTTCTAAGCTTTTCCATTCTGTCTTCATCTACAACATAGGTATACTCTACCTCTACTTGTTCAGGTTCAGTATTACCATCCCAGTTAAGATCTTCCTGCTTGGCTAAAGTTTCTTTGTAGTCTTTGTTATCCATAGGTCCACATCACTGGTGCATCAGTAGATCTAATGTCTACATGTACAAATCCTTTAGCTACACCTATACCAGTAAAGCCTAGCTCTATAGCCTTTTTAACTATAGTGTGCCTACGACTACCAGAGGTTACAGCTATGTCCGCAGCTATGCCTTGGGCATGAGTACCTGGGGTTGTTTTACCTAACTCTATGGGATGCTGTGGGGATCTATAGCCACTGGTGATTACAAAGGGAAAATTACAAGCTTCTCTTAGCTCATCTAAGGCTAAAATAAGATCTTCTTCTATCTCATTCTCACCTGTCACTTGACAAGCAAACTCATCTCTACTGAAGTATTTATACATCTTGTTCTACAATCTCCCCTTCAATGTCATTATCGTTAACATTAGTTTCTACATTACCACCTAGTCCAGATATAGTAATGTTTACTGAAGATCTACCACTGGCTGCATCTTTTTCAAAGTAGCTTAATGGTAGTGTACGGTCCATAACTAACTTCCAAGCAGCAGCTTGATTCTTATGGTCATTGTCCAGTGCAGCATCAAAGATAGTCTCTAGCACTCTACGGGACTTAGGGCTGGCTAACATACGAGCCTTGTACTCATTGATAATAGCAGCATCACCCTTAGGGCGACCCATGACTCCCCTATTCCCACGTTTACTTGAGGCTACCTCAGACTTTTTAGGTCTACCTCTGCCTCTCTTTTTCTTAGGTTCAGTAATGTTATCATCCATTATGTATTTACCTTATGTAGCTAAGAATACCTCTTGATTATATCATACTTTTACTCAAAAGTCAAGCACTATTTACTGTTATTTACAATAATATGTGTATTTCTTGGATTAT
>Ga0315320_10004833_pt1 | contig 11024 bp, 13 predicted proteins | sample M140m21515metaG_FD_203458 | JGI IMG/M metagenome (GOLD analysis project Ga0315320, IMG submission 203458) | Ammonia-oxidizing marine archaeal communities from Monterey Bay, California, United States - M1 40m 21515 | ecosystem: Environmental > Aquatic > Marine > Coastal | place: USA: California...
CAAATCGTAGTGGATATGATGAACCGGATGGGAGTGGATCAACCGGATTACGACCCTGCTCAAGTTCTCGAAGAAGTATCACGCATCGTTCCATTTTTCGCAGGAATCAAATGGGAAGAGCTTGGCGTTAACGGCAAGCAGTGGCCGGTAACAGCCGATGGACAGGACACGAAGATTCTTCACCAAGGCACCATTCGACGAGGCAAAGGATTGTTTGCCTTCAATGCTTTCAAAGAAAGCGAAGAAATCGTGAACCTCCAGGATCGCTTCCCGTACATTCTTACGACGAATCGAAATCTAGAACATTACAATTGCGGCGCTCAAACGCGTCGTACCGCGAATGTAGAGATTGTTACAGAAGATGTAATATTCATTCATCCCGATGATGCCGCCGAACATGGTATCGAAGATACGGATATCGTCTGCGTCGAATCGGAACGCGGAAAGATCGATATAAAGGCCAAAGTTTCCGACGAGATCAAACAGGGCGTCCTAAGCACGACCTTCCATTTCCCGGAAGTAATGGTCAACGATCTCACATCCGATGTCCACGACACGGAAGCTATGTGCCCCGAGTACAAAGTCGTAAGCGTCAGTATCCGCAAAGCACGGAAAGTGGTGTCACGGGTTTAAACTTTAACGTAGGGCCGGTCCCGCTCAGCGTGGACCGTGCCGCGATGGAAGGTGCAAATTGAACTCAGACAACGCGGCGCAAGCGCAAGCCCTACGATTGAATCGGCGTGTTAAACCTTTAAAAGAAGAACAGTATCCCGAGCAATACGACTGATAGGAATGCGGTGATTCCGATTGGGAAGACGCCGTTTTCTACGTGGTTGCGGAGGTTTTTCTTTAGGTCGGTCTGCTGTTCGGCGCTGACTCCGGAGACTTCCCAGATTGGAGTGAGTATGAGAATCATCGCTCTGGTCGGGCCTTCTTTGGCCATCTTGCACAGATTGTTCGTTACTCCCGCTATCAAGCTTTTGTAGGCGAGGGCATTGATATAGTTGAGGCTCTTGTCCATGACCGCGTAGAACGCCTTGCCTCCTTTGCGGTAGATCCAATCGGAATCGATATTGATGGCACGGATTTCAGCTGGATAAATACCGCCCAAAAGGAGAAGGGTAAAGGCGAGAGCGGAGAACAACAATAGCAAGGTTTGGCCCGTGACATGGGCAAGCGTATAGGGCTCGTAGACGGGAGCCTCGAACGGCAGTAGCGGGTAGATCGTTTGATCTGGAAAGATTCCAATGGCAATACACCCCACCGCTGTTATTCCCATGGCTATACGCATATTAATCGGCGCTTCTTTTACGCGAATGCCCGAATCGTGAGAGAAGAATGCGAAAAATGGAATCTTGATACCTGCGTGGTGGAAAACTCCAGCAGATGCGAAGAGCAATGCGAGCCATACTATGGGTCGATTTCCTTCCGCAGCCGAAGACATGATAATGGATTTGCTGACGAATCCACTGAAGAGCGGAAACGCGGATATAGACGCTGCCCCGATCATACAACAGGTGCCAGTAAACGGCATACTCTTGAAAAGGCCGCCTAGCTCGGTTGCTTTGACCTTGCCTGTTTGATGCATCACTGCACCGACGGACATGAATAAGAGGCCCTTGAATAGAATGTCGCTATAGACGTGAGCCGCCGAACCATTCATCGAAAGGCCCGTCCCGATACCAATGCCAACTACCATGAAACCTACCTGATTGATCAAGCTGTAGGCTAATACTTTTCGAAGGTCATTTTCAATAACTGCGTAGAAGATGGGAAACGTAGCCATGCCAACTCCAATCCAAACAAGGGATGGCTCTCCGGGGAAACCTCTGAGCAGGGCGTATATGGCGGCCTTCGTGGTAAACGTGGCCATAAATATAATCCCTCCCGCGGTGGATTCCGGATAGGTGTCGGATAGCCAGGAGTGCACAATCGGCCAGGCACAATTTACCCCGAAGCCAAAGAATATAAAGTAACTGGAAATGCCATTTAGTCCGATATGGCCGAAATCCGCTGATCCGTTCTCATTGATATATAAAACGATTCCTGCCAATAAGACCAATCCCCCGACCACGTGAACCAATAAGTAACGTGTCGCTGCCCCGAGCGAACGGGAAGATTTTCGAACGAGGATAAGGAAGGCTGCCCCAACGGTAAGGAGTTCCCAGAAGATGAAAAATGTAATCAAGTCTCCAGCTAAAATCACTCCCATCGCGCTGCCTGCGTAGAGAAAACCTGAGAAATGCTCCATTTTCCCCTTCACGTGGCTATTGTAGATAACCGCGATAACGGTGATCACGATAAATACATTCAGAAAAATCAGACTCAATTTATCCACTCGACCCAGAACCAAGTCGAAACTAAGGAAAGAGTAGGTCCAATAAATGCCTTCTTCCAATTTTAGGTAATTGAAAAAAGCGAATAATGGCAGAGCCAGCATGTATACTAACCTCAGTTTGCCTTTGAAAAGTGGAATCAGCAAACCTCCAATGAGGATAATCAACTGTGGAGGAAGTGGATTATTCATAGTAGTCCTCGTCTCGCATTACCAGTGGGCGAAGGATGTATTTTGACACTAATACAAGTAGAACGCAGGCCACGAATCCGTAAACCGCATAGAATCCAGGCCAATTTTCCCATTCGAAAGCAGCGTGTTTATCGAATGAATCGGATAGGAATAGAAGGTCGACCAACGCTCCCAGGGCACAGGTAATGAATAGCCCTACGATGATGGCTTTTGCGGTTTTTGACTTATGAGATGAATCGCTCATTGTTGAATGCGTTAATAGAATTTTCGGAGGGCAACTGGTTAATGGTGAAGGTGGGCCGCTCCTCCGTCTGGCGAGGACAGCAATATGATCAATAGGTAGATCGAAAGTAGGGCGAAAACGATGATGAAAGCCTTTTTGAAACCAGCCCAAGGTTCATGTGAAAGTATCTTTATTTCTTGTTCTTCTTCTTGATGCATAATGAATGGAATCAAAAGTTTGTGAATTGGCTAGCTGCGGCTTCCGCCAATGAATAAAAAGGTTCGGGATAGAAAAAGAACACGACTGTAGCTAGAGCAGTAAAGGAAAGCGCGGCGACTGCAGCCGGATGGGCTTCCTCTACTTTGTCTTCGAATTGAGATTCCCCAGGTTTACAGAAAAACGCTTTGAAAACGATCGGGAAGAAGTAGGCGGCATTCAGTAGCGAACTAGTCAGCAGCACTGCCAGCATGGCGTATTGCCCTTCCTGCACGGTTCCATAAAGCAAGTGGAATTTGCTCCAGAAACCTCCCGCGAGGGGAATGCCGACGATGCTTAGCGAACCAATAAAAAAAGCGATCATGGTAATCGGCATGCGTTTCCCGATTCCTACCATTTGGCTTATATTCTTTTTTCCCGTAGCCTCGAAGATTGCTCCAGCGCAAAAGAACAAGGTTATTTTTCCAAACGCATGCATCGCAATATGCATCATGCTGCCGGTAGCTCCCATGGGAGTAAGCAAAGCCATTCCCAATATGATGTAGGAAAGCTGACCAATTGTGGAAAACGCCAATCGTCTCTTTAGATTGTCTTGCGACAAAGCTATCAGAGAAGAGACGATGATCGTGCAGGCAGCGATCCAGGTAATAATGGTTCCCAGGTCCAGTTCCTTTAGAAATTCAATTCCGAATACTCCTGAGTAGACGCGCAAAATGCAAAAGACGCCAACCTTGACCACAGCCACTGCATGAAGCAATGCGCTGACCGGAGTAGGAGCGACCATGGCTCCGGGAAGCCAAGAGTGGAAGGGCATGAGCCCGGATTTCGCGAATCCAAAGGTGAAAAGAAGCAGGAGGACTAGGGCCTCGGTTTCGCCAATGTAGCCTTTTAGGAAACCACTGCTTGCGAATTCCATGCTGCCGCCTGTTTTTAAGAAAACGAAAATGAGAGCAGGCAAAACGAAACCAATCGAGGTCGTAAGCAGATGGGTCAAATAGGTACGACCGCCGGTCCGCGCTTCCTTGTCCTGATGATGCGTCACCAGCGGATAGGTCGCTAGCGAAAGCATTTCGTAGAAGAGATAGAGGGTGAAGAGGTTGGCCGCAAATGCTACGCCGATCGTGGCCGATAGAGAAACGGCGAAGAAGGAGTAGAAACGCGTTTGCGAATGTTCCTTAAGCCCGCGCATGTAGCCGATTGAGTAGAGCGAAGTGACGATCCACAGAGAGGAGGCTACCAACGCAAAGAGCATTCCCAGTCCATCGACACGAAACCCGATTGTCAAATTCGGGACGATCTCCCAAAGCGTATACGAGATCGTTGTACCGGCGAGAATCGTCGGCAGCATGGAGACGACCAGTCCAAATTTGAGGATTCCTGCCGCAAATGTCGCGCCTTCCCGAAGATTCGGTTTGCTCCTAAGCAAAATGATAGGAAGGACCGCCAGGAGGGAAACGATGCAGGCGAGGACCGGAGTGAAGCTGGTGATGTTCGTCGGTGACATATTAGCGAGCGCCGGATGCTATGTTAAAGGGAGAGACGAAGTCGGTTATGATCACGACGATGTCTTTATTGAAGATGCCGATAAGGAGAAGTAGGGCCGCGGTGACAAGCAATGGAATCAGCATCGATGCTGAAGCTTCGGATCGTCCGGTATCGTGATCGTCGGATTGATGATGATCGTGACCTTCCGCAGGTTTTACCCCGAAGTATGCGATTTCAATCATGCGGAAGAATAGGACGGCGTTGATCAGGCTCGATATGAGCAATGCGATCACATATTCATAATGTCCTGAATTGATGCCACCTTGAATGAGGTACCACTTGCTGAAAAAACCAGCCGTTGGCGGAATGCCGATGAGCGAGAAGGCTCCTACTAGAAAACCGACAAGCGTGAGCGGCATTTTTTTGAATTGGCCGTCCATCGCCGAGAGGTCTCTTTTGCCGGTTTTGGCGAAAAGGATACCAGCGAAAAGGAATACGCAAAGCGTCATGAACGCATCGGCTATGACGTGGTAAATCGCGCCAATCATGCCGGTTTCGTCAGCCAGCCAAACGCCGCCGACCATGTACCCGACTTCTGCGATGATGAGGAAGGCGAGCATCTTTCGCAGATCGGTCTGAGCGAGAGCGGAAATCGATCCAGCCAAAATCGCCAGAACGGACATCCAGACGACGATGTTGCTCCAGTCGAGCTGAACAAAGGTGTATTCAACTCCGAATACAGTGAGAGTGAGACGGATCATGACGTAAATCATGACCTTCGTGACAAGTGGCCCGAGTATGGCGCTACTCGTAGTAGGTGCGTAAGCGTAGGAGTTCGGTAACCACGCATGCAAAGGGAAGAACGCCATCTTGATCCAAACGCCGACCGTGATCATTACGAAAGCGACTAAAATCGCTGGAGATCCGAAGAGATCGTTCGCCTTCAATACCTCATGGATATCGAACATATTCAGCGAACCGGTCTTAATGTAAAGGTAGCCGACTCCTAAGAGGTAGAACGATGCTCCGATCGTTCCCATGATGACATACTTGTAAGCTGCGAGCGTAGCCCGCTTGGGGCCCATAGCAATGAGAGCATAGCTTGTTAGGGCGGCCACTTCTAGCATAACGTAAAGATTGAACGCATCGCCGGTAATCACCATGCCGAGCAGTCCTGTTAAGAGCAGCAGGAAGAGCGTGTAGTACTGGGAAACCTTGTCTGAGGTCTCCTCAGGAACGCGATTCTTCGAATAGATCGCAGCGAGCAATCCGACGCTGGAAACGGCTACGGCCACTAAGGCGTTTAATCCGTCTATGCGGAATTCGATTCCAAACGGAGGAGCCCATCCCGCCATGAAGTAGCGAATCGTTCCACTTTCGATGACTCGCATCAAAGTGACGATGCTCGCCGCAACCGAGCCTGCGAGGCTCAGAATCGTGAGAGGAAAGCATACCTTCTGGTAGCGAAAGCCCACCAATGCCACGATAATGGCGACAAGGAAAGGAGGGAGGAGAATTAAGGCAGGAGACTGTTCAATCATTTGCCGGACTTGATTAATTCAAGGATTTCGTGTTCTTCGATCGAACCGTATTCTCGATGTAGCTTCTGGGTGATAGCGAGGCCGACTCCGAGAGTACTGACGCCAACGACGATTGCTGTGAGCATGAGGACGTGAACAAGCGGATTAGTGAATTCGTCTGGGTTGATGTGAATATCCGTTGCGTGGCTTTCCACGACTCCGTTTTCGCCGTGAGACGTATCCGCTTCGTGGTGATCGTCGTGAGCTCCGTGCACTTGGTCGTGATAGAGGATCGGAATGGTTGCTCCTTCTTTGACTCCAATGGAAACGTAGAAGAGGATGATCGCGGTCTGGAAGATAGACATGCCGATCAATTTCTTGATCATGTTGTTCTTCGCGATCATCGCGTAGAGTCCGATCATCATGATTACTATGTAGACCCAGTAATTGATCTTCGTTGAAATAGCTTCGAATATTTCCATTTGAATTAGAGGCCCTCCTTCATTTCGCCTTTGGAGGCTAGGTTGGAATAAATCGAGAACATGATTGCGGCAACGGTGAAGGCCACGCCTATTTCGACTCCCAGCATGCTATGGGAGCGTGCTTCGATCGGTGTGACGCCCATCACTTTGTGGAGGATGGAGTAGTCAAGGAAGTTGCTGCCAAGTAGCAGACAAAGAAAACCGAATCCTGAGTATATAAAAATTCCAATGCCTGCGAGGTTGAGTATTCGGTTTTCGGGCACCCATTTCTGAGCGGCCTGCAAGTCGCGAGCGAGGGCGAGTAAAATGAAACTCGCTCCGAAAATAACGCCGCCCTGGAATCCGCCTCCTGGACTATGGTGCCCATGCGCGACGACGTAGAGGGCGAATAGTTGGATGATGGGGATCATCAAGCGACAAGTCGTTTCCACGATCAGATCGGGTTCCTTCTTATAGAGCTTTTGTTCCGGCACGACTTTGTCCTTCGGACCGTAGCGGCGGAGAATTGCGATGATTGCGATTCCGGCTGTGAAGATAACAACGGTCTCGAACATCGTATCGTATCCACGATAATCGGCGAGTACGGCAGTCACCATATTCGGAACGCTGGTTTCCGGAAAGGTCTCCGTAATATACCCCTGGGACAAGCGATAGCTATTGGCGGGAGAATGGGGGTCGCCCCAATCTGGAAAATCGCTTACAGCAGACATTAAGAGCCAACCTGTTAGCGCTACGGCGATAAGTGCTAGAATTTTCAATCTGATGACCTCCTTGACGTGCGCAGCACAGTAGCGATTAGGAATACGGCGCTAACGCCCGCGCCCACCGCTGCTTCGGTGAAAGCGACATCGACTGCCGCCATGCCTGCCCAAAGCAAGCACATGAGAAAGCTGTAAACGCCAAAGATCATCGTAGCACTAAGCAGGTCTTTTACCTGCAATGAGATAATCGCCGTGACCACCAAGAAAATTAGAATAATGGAATCGAATATCCAGATCATGCGTCGGGCTTTCCTTTCTTGTCTTCGCGGGTCCAAACTTTTTGGCCTTCATCTATACCGGCCTTTATAAGGGCATGCGTACTGGTCGGACCTGCCCACATGATGAAGATCGTGATGGAGAATATTTTGCCTGCGACCAAGAGGTTAGCGATTGAGAAGTCGTTTAGTTGGTAGATCGCGACCCCAATAAGGATGAGAAATACCGACATCGTATCACCTTTACCAGCCGCGTGCATGCGGGTGTAGAAATCGGGAAAACGGATAATGCCGATTGCTCCGCCGACTAAAAAAAGGAGGCCGCTGAGCACCAAAACGATGCAGATGATTTCGATTATCATGACTCTTGCTCCTTGGTTTCGAGGTTGGCGATTTGTTTGTCAGGATTTACGCGGTCGAAGAACCGAGCAGCCGCGAGTGAACCGATAAAGTTTAGCAGAGCGTAGGTGAGTGCGAAATCGACGAACATATCCACGCGCTTGAAAAGCATCCCGATGATAATGAGCAAGACCATCGTCTTGGTTCCGATCATATTGACGGCTACGATTCGGTCGATTGCGGTTGGCCCAACGATGATCCGATAAAGGATTGGGAGCATAAGGGCGAAGATCGCGACTCCGGTTAGAATGAAGAAGTTTTCCATCGTTTACTGGCTCTCCGGTTCGAAGATTCGAGCGATCTTGCGTTCCATGGAATCGTCCAAAACCCCTTCGGTGGTTTCGCTGCTGATAGAATGGATGAGCAATTCATCGCCTTCGATACTGATCGTAATGGTTCCGGGGGTAAGAGTGATGGAGTTGGCTAGCATCCATTTGCCGAAATCGGTTTTCAGATTCGTCTTGATGCGAACGAGAGACGGTTTGACCTCCGGGATTTCGCCGGATGAGAAGGCTAGCTTAAGAATGTGGATGTTCGAAAGGAGGATCTGATAGAGCATCCAAACGAGGAATCCCGGAAGCAGGGTGATTTGCCTCAATCGGGCTCCGAACCCCTTTGATCGGTCGACGAACAGGAAGCTCGAAGAGATCGCTGTAATAAAAGCTGCAGACAGAACACCAAGGGCAAGATGAAAGGCGTCGAATTGTCCCGAAAATACTATCCAGATTCCGCAAAGGAGTAGGAAAATGCTGAGCCGATACATAAAAGGAGACTAGTTGAAGGAGAAATCGCTGAACCAGTAGTTTGATCACTGGAATGAGAATGGAGCGAGTCAGTACGAAAATGCCTTCATTTCTTTTTCACAAGTCTTTTTGGAAATTTGCGCGATTCAAGAGGGATAATTTCGAGTTCATTCGAAAAACAGCCCCCTAGGATTACTGGTTGTACTGAATAGCGCTTAAGGGAAAGGCTTTATTGGAGTTTAGGTGGGCGGTTCGGCGAGCGATGAATTGGATAGCGTCATATTGTTATTTGTGCGAAAAACCTGAATACTAGACGATACGCTATAAAAATTCACGGATTAAGACCGATAACAATGGTGTCGGAAAGTTCGGCTATTGATTCTTAAATTTTGCAAAAAAGTGATTTTCGTTATTATTATAGCTCCGTCCTGGTCGAGTTATCCAAAATGAGCCATTGCTTTCGTTAGTCTGGACGTATTGAGGATGTGGTTAATGTTGTATAGTTTGTCAATGTCGGGTCGCAAGGAAGCCGTAGGCCGACTGGAGGCCAGACATTGGTTTGGTTAGCTTTCCTCCAGCAGTTCTTGGGAGAACTCCAGTGGAGTAATGTAGCCCAACGAGCGATGGGGCCGTATATTGTTGTACTTCCATTGTCAGTCTTCGATTACCACTCGAGCCTCGGTCAGAGTCCAAAGATACTCTCGGTCAAGGCATTCCTCTCGGAAGCGAGCATTGAAGCTTTCCACGTATCCATTCTGCCAAGGGCTTACCGGCTCTATGTAGAGCGTCTTGATCCTATTCTCGGCAAGCCAGTGGCGTAGCCCGCGTTCGATGAACTCCGAACCGTTGTCGCTGCGGATGTGCTCGGGCACTCCATGGCGCTCGATCAACGCGGACGTAATCCGCCTGACCTTGCGGGCGTTGATCCGGCGATCCCCGTGGACGCATAGGCATTCCCGAGTGTACTCGTCGAGGATATTGAGCATGCGAAGCGTTCCGCCGCACATCGTGGTGTCGTGAACGAAGTCCCAAGTCCAGACGTGATTGCGGTGCGTCGCCTTGGTCGGAAGGCCGTTGGAGGGGCCTCGACGAACCGCGGACTTCAGCTTTGAGAGCCAGGCATCCAGCTGTTTCGCCCGGTAGGCGAACGTGCTGCGATGCAGCCGCCTCGGGCAGAACGCGGATCTTCTGTTCTGTAGTGTATCTTTTGCCTTTCATTGTATGGGTCCTTCTAAAGGCCCAGACTAACTATTCAAGCGGCACTGTTCGCGTAATCTCGACCAGCACCTTCAATGCGTTTAGCAAAGGCTACCATGGACCAAACTGGGCAATCGAATTGTGAACGTGCAGGTAATAGAGGTGATAGACGGCAATAGCCTGGAGGTAGGCTACGAAGGGAGAAATTGGCGTGTTATCCTTGCAGGAATTGGATTTTCTCCCGGAGACGAAAGAGCGTTGAAGGATGCTTTCGAGCTTATCGACGGAATTGCGAGAGACGGTCAATTCCGGATGGCGGTCTTGAAAGAGGTGGGATGGGTTATGTATGTCGATCTGCAGGTATTGGGCGGAGATTCGCTAAACGAACTCATGCTTCGAAAAGGATTTGCCCGCTTCGAGTCTCGCGGAATTGGATTGATGAACTCGATCTTGACGGCTGAAGACGAAGCTAGAGCGGCAAAGTTGGGAATTTGGAATCTGAACCGCGAACTGTTTCGCAACGCATCCAATTCATCGTCGGCTCATGGCGTTCTAGGCGAAAACTCCAGAATGATCGATCAAGTAAACGAAAACGAATCGCTCCCTCTTTGAGGTTTGTTCCAGCTTTGGTTAAATAGCTCAAAGCTTGTCGAAAGACATCTTTATTTCCTCTGGGTAAATTCCTCGCAGCTTGTCGCAGATCCCGAGCCTGTCGAAGGGCTTCGTCGCTACCTTTGAAATATCTCGGGGTTTGCCCAGGGAATGCTTTATTTAGGTCCCTGTCTTAAACGTTTTCAACGTCGGGGTGTTACTCATCAAAAAGCTCCTCAGATGACCAGGCCGCTCCTCCGACACAGCTAGTGCGCAACTGCTACTTTTGTATCCAAATCGGGAGGATTATTGACATGCGACCTCATGCAAGTCGATCATGACTGCTGAGTCCGTTTCCGTTATGCCCTCAGAAGAAAAGAAAAGTTGTTGCATGCCAACAAATCCAGCTCCGGCTCCTTGTTGCGGTGGAGAGGTGAAGAGCGTAGACGAGGCTTTGTCGAAACGCGCTTCCCATTACGGAGACCATTCGGAGATGGTGTTGGTCGATTCCGGAGCGTTCCTGATGGGAACGGATAGCGAGGAAGGCTGGGATGCGGACGGCGAGAAGCCGGTCAGGGAGGTAAACCTCAGGTCGTATTGGATTTCCAAATGTTGCGTAACGAATCGCGAGTTTGGGGAATTTATCGACGACACGGGTTTTGTCA
>Ga0315320_10004836_pt1 | contig 11022 bp, 10 predicted proteins | sample M140m21515metaG_FD_203458 | JGI IMG/M metagenome (GOLD analysis project Ga0315320, IMG submission 203458) | Ammonia-oxidizing marine archaeal communities from Monterey Bay, California, United States - M1 40m 21515 | ecosystem: Environmental > Aquatic > Marine > Coastal | place: USA: California...
GCATTTGGATATTATGTAGCGATCGGAGCTGCTAAGAAAGAAATGGTTGCAGCTACTATAGAATCTTTAATTGACAGTGGGTTTCTTAAAACTCGTGGTTCAGGCGAAGACGTAGAATTAGTCAGGTTCGACCAAGAATAATCAAACCTTGCTCCGTTCGTCTAGTGGTTAGGACACCGGGTTTTCATCTCGGCAACAGGAGTTCGACTCTCCTACGGAGTACCAACAAGAGTATATTATGTTCATTCCAAAAATTGGAACACGAAAGTCTAAGTTAGCTCATGCGTACACACTAATGGCAAAAGAAGCAGTTGGCCTTCAAATGGAAACTGTTCTCATAGATTCAAAAGCAGATTTAAACCCTAGTACATCCATTGAAGAAATGGGTGGCAAAGGCGTATTCTGTAAAGAGATCGAACAAGCTCTTATGGACGGTGATATTGACATTGCTTGTCATGCATTTAAAGATCTCACTCGAGATAATGATAAGTACCTGGAAGTACCATGTGTAGTGACCAGAAATGACCACCACGACTGTTTAGTAGGCAATAATATTAACCCTAGGACTATAGGTACAAGTAGCCCTAGAAGGATCCAGCAGATACGAGATTTATATCCTAACGCTGAGATAATTCCTATACGTGGGAATATAGATACTCGAATACAAAAGCAAGAGAATGGAGAATACGACGCGATAGTATTAGCTAAAGCTGGTCTTGATGCTCTTGGTATATCTGATAAGATAAGTAGAGTATTTGGAACTGCTGATATGTTACCAGCACCTGGTCAAGGTGTTATTGCTTTACAATGTCGAAAGAGCGATAAAGACTATATGTTCTCAGTATCAAAAGTTTTATCTGATAAGAATTGTCTTGATACTTGGTATACTTGTATGGCTGAAAAACAAGCATTAATAGAAATAGATGGAGATTGCCACACGGCAGTTGGAATGTTATCGGCAATAGAAGATGGTATTATAAAAATAATCGGCAAAAACTTTGAGACAGATAAGCTAGGTATTGTCTCGGGACCTATGCATGAATACGAACAATTAGGATCTGATTTAGGACGATCGCTAATATAATACCAACCTACTCTACCAGCCTTTTTTAACTCTCATATCGTACTGATATTGTTTGCACTCTCGAACCGTTTCAGAAATACCTTCCTCAATTTCTTGATCGCATAAACGGTTTAACTCTTTATTACCTTCCATAGCACTAATAGAGCCTACTACTAAAATCACCCAAAACACAATAGTCATATTTAAATCCTTTTTGGTAAATAAAAAAAGGGGACCCGAAGGCCCCCTTTAAGGTGTGTTACTTTATTATTCTTAGAATAAGTTAGTTACACGTACTCTTCTGTAATACTTGTTAGTATCAGCAGTTAGTGCACCAAGACCTTGGCTAGATACATCACCTTGTGCGAATGGATTAGCAACCATACCGTATCGAGTTTTGAATCCGATTTTTGGTTGGAAGCTATTCTCACCAACAGCACGAACCATTTGTAATGGAACGTATGGGCAATAGAATAAACCAGCGTCAAATGCGCTTGATCCTTTGTATCCAACTACTAGGTAGTTAGATCCAGCGAATGGATCGATGTACACTCTGAAACGTCCGTTAAGAACACCAGCAAAAGTATTGCCTGTGTCATCAACTTCAAGAGTGTTGCTGTTAAGAGCAGGGGCGTAGTCAAGTACACCAGCCATTTGCAATGCAGAAGCTACGTCTGAAGAACAGATAACCAGGTTACCTTTCCCTCTACGAGTTCCCTTCGCAATAGCGTTAGCTTCTTGTTCGATTTGGAACATTAAGCCTTTGAACTTCTCTACAGACCATCTACCATTTGCATCAACATCTAAGTCGAAAACACCTGCAGCAGCGGAGCCAGGAGCACCAACTTCAGCAGTTTTGTAGATTGTTCTAACAACTTCACGGTTGATTTCTGTTAAGATCTCAGATTGAAGAATGTTAGCAAGTTCTGTTTCAGCGTCTAAGCCGTGAACAGCTCTTAAGTCCTGAGCAAGCTCAGTAGTGTATTCAGCTTTTAAAGCTCTTGTCTTCGCAGCTACTGTGACTTTCTCGATTGAGAATGCCATTTCAGCGTATCCAGCACCAGCTCCATCACCTAAAGCTTCACCAGCACCTGTGTCAAGACCAGTACCGGTCGTGATTAGTGCGCTGTTAGCGTTTGGTAATGTATTTGCGTGTGTACCAGTTCCTGAGAAGTCAGTATCAGCTTCGTTATAAAAAGCCTCGTCGCCATTTTGCGCGCCGTAACGTGCTCTCATAGCAAAGATTAAACCTGTAGGGCCAGTCATTGGCTGAACACCACAGATGTCATAAGCGATTAGGTTAGGAACCGCTCTACGTACTAGACTAATAAGAATTGGGTCATAACCTGCGTTAGGACCTGCAGCTGTTGCAGCGCTTCCGAAACCACCAGTACCAGCATCATTAGTTGGTGCTGCTTCTGAAAGTAAAGAAGTCATGTTCGCTGACAAATCGCCAGTTTCTGATAACGCTCTTTCAGTGTTTTCGAGGATTGTTGCAGTTACTGCTTTCTTATGAGAATCAGTAATAGGTGAAAAAGAATCGTGCTCTAAGATAGGGCTCCACTTTTCCACTAATTGTTGATAGTTACTCATTTCTATCTCCTTTTAAATTAAATTAAGTTTTGTTAAACAAACCAATTATTAATTATTCTTTACTTCTTAGTGTTGAAAGCTTCAACTAGAGCATTGATAGAGTTATAATCAGAAGCTGGTTTAATCACTTCCTGTTCCTCTAGAATAATTTCGTCTTCTTCGACATCCTCAACTTTAGGGGCAACTACTTTGCCTTCACTAAAGAAGGATTCCTTGATTACTGAAAGATTTTCTGCATAAGCATCTACATCTTCAACGTCAAGCTTTTCAGAAAGTACTTTAAAACGTTCTACCTGATTTTCAGATAAACCTTCAACCATACTTTCAAATACTGTTACAGCTTTCATAGAAGCAATAGTATTCTTAAGTTCAATATTTTCATTGACTACAGAATTACTACCTTCTTCTAGTTCAGCTACTTGCTTCTCTAAACTCTCAACTACATCAAAAGTCTCTTCTGATACTTCGATGTTGTGCTCAGTGAAGAGTCCTTTCAGACCGTCAAGTAATGATTCTGCCATTTCAACTTTAATGCCAGCTTCTACTGCGATCTTGTTCTCTTCCATCCACTCTTTAACTACGTAATCAAGATACTTGTCTACATTTTCGACAACGTCTTTCATACGAGTATCAATAGCTTCAGTTAGTTCAGCTTCTAATTTACTTTCTAGTTCTTCTTTCAAAGACTCAGTCTTTGTTGCAACTTGTTCGTTAACAGCTGCTTCGAATACTAGCTTAATGTTTGTTTTGAATTCTTCAGAAAGATCAGTACCTTCGAAGATTGATTCGATTGAAGCTTCCACTTCAACGACTTCTTCTTCAACAACAACTTCTTCAGTAGATTCTACTTCTTCAGCAGTTGGTACTTTCTCACCGGCTTTTTCTTGGCCAGGAGTCTTTACATCTGATTTCTTGACTTCGACTTCGCCTTTCTTCTTCTTGACGTTTTCTCCACCTTCAGGCTTTACAGGCTGAGGTACTTCTGAATAACCGTCATCAGCAACGAATTTATTTTTGTCGTCTGCCATAATTATTTCTCCTTTAATATCTATTTAAATATAAATTAAATCTATTTGCAAATTATTTATTAATTGTTTAATTTCTCAAAGAACGAACGAATGTTTGAAACATCCTTGCTGCCGTTGCTTCATCAATTGTTCGCACTACACGATTAACCTTTTTCTCGACTTCCTCGACAATCTCCTCGATGGCTTCAGCTACTTCCTGAGGCCTCCAAGATGAAGAAGCGATATCGTAATAATACTCTCTGTTCTCCATAATGCCATTAACAAATGCATTTGGAGCTGAAGGATCAGTTACAATGTCTACAGTTGCTAAATGAAAGTCTTTTTGAACTTCCATAACACCATCTTTCAATTGCTTGACTGAACCCAATCCTCTTGTTGAGACGCCGATTTTAACACCTTCGTCTAATAAAGATTTTACAATCTCACCCATTGGAGTAGATAAGATTTTAGCTTTACCGTAGAAGTCGTTTCCTTCTCGTCTCATTGAAGTAATTAAGTGTGATACTCTGTCACCGTTAATAGTTGGTCCGTCTGGGTGTCCCAGTTCTCCAAGGGCACGCTTCGGTTGAATAAATTCTTGATCGTAGCGCTCCATCTCTTTTTCAAGAGTTTCACTCGGATAAGTACGTCCGTTTCTATTTTTTAGATCACCTTGCATGAAGATACCTTCGATAAAGTGGGACTTAGATCCGTCCTCTTTAGCTTCAGTAATTACTTCAAGGTTCTCATTTAGTTCTGTAATAAGTTGCATATTATCACCTTAATTAAAATTCTTTAAATTATTTATATACTTTTATGGAGTGCCGCCTGCACTTTTACTATCATAAAAGTTCTTGTTTAGTTCGCCTCGTTCTGTTGTCTCACCCGTTTTTCTACACTTAATATATGTGTATTGGGCATTACCACCTGTTGGAGTATATGTTCTAACTCCTGCAGCTGTAGTTCCGTTGGCATCTGAATAAGTATCCGCGGCAGTTGCTGCGTTATCAAATTGCCATATTCCGTTACTACCAGGTACTGAAACCCAAGCCATTATTAAGCTCCGGATTGAGTAGCAAACTTAAGGATTTCATCAAACCCTTTTTTATCTTTCATCATGTTAGTTTCCATCTCTTTACGATTTTTAGGATTTAATCCTTTCATCATTGAATTGAGATGCTTAACATCTTTAAAATCTATTTTTACGTTTTGACCATTTTTAAGTCTAATATTACCAGCCTTAAAATTAGCTTCTTCTAAATTCTCTTCTAAACCATCTTTGTGATAACGTATTGACTTAGCTAGACCAGGGTGGTTATCAGCTGCATCATCAGCATCACCGTAATGATCTATAGCAAATTTGAAAACATCCTTTGGCTCGCCATTTACGTATGCCATTCCATCACCGTGCATTGAGATTTTAACGTTATACTTTTTTTCCATAGAAGCTTTTTGGCTGTCGCTACCGATAAAGTCTATATCAATTTTAGATTCGCTTAAGTCAAAGCTTTCTGATATTAGGCCTAATCCTTCTACTTCTTCGTACATACCAGAAGCAATATATCCAGCTTCTAGTTCGACGTCGTCATCATCGATATCGTCGTCTCCGTCCATATCAATTGCTTTATTAGTAACTTCTGAACCCTTAGCGTATGCATATAATGATTTCATTTCACCAAATGCTTGTGCTAATTTACCTTGCCACCATTCTTCAGGATCTAAACCGTCGATTTCTAAATACTCTTGAATTTCTTCAGAGGCATAACAGATAAAGTTAAGTTGCTTCATCATCATTGAGACTTCTTCTTGGGGACTCTCAAGAAGGTCTGCTGATTCAGAAACTTTAGTCATTAAACCTTTAAATGTTAATTCTTCTTTAGCCTTTACTGAGTCGCTTTCGTCAATGTTTCTTGGCATTTTAAATGGCTTTGCTTTAGCAGCAGCTCCATTATCATATTTCTTTTCGTCTTCCCCAGCTTTAGGATCAGCCGGACGCTCTTTCTTAGTCACCCCTGGAATTTCTCCAGTGTGAATATGTTCTGGCGCGACTGGGTGTTTAATCAACTCAATCTTATGCTGATCTTTAAATGCTCGCTCTTCCGGTGACTTTGGTTGTGCCACCTCAGAGAGTAGGTCTTTAAAGTTTTTCATATTTAGTCCCTGTAATTTCTTATCTAATCTATATTTATTATCAAAATGGATTCGTTATTAAAAGCCTGAATCATCTTCGGCTTCATCTGGAGCTTCAAGCTTCTCTTTCTCCATCTGCTTATTCATTTCAGAAAATTCTTCTTCTGTAATCTGAAGAATGTTTCGTATAACCCATTCTCTAGAATAATATTTTCCAATATGGTCTTCGATATCACGTAAAGTATTCATTCTTTCACGTAGTATCTCTGCCTGTTTTAGCTCATCGTAATAATTATCTTTAGCAAATTCATATCGAATATCATTACGGATAGCATCAAATTCGTCAGGTGTTAACACTCCTTTGAGTATCAACTGCTTCTCAAGCATTATATTAAACAACCATGAGAAACGTGTTCTAATTCTTTTGATAAACTTACCAAATTTAAGTTCATCTCTTGTTATTTCTGAAGCTCTACCAAATGTTGCTTGACTCTCTGGCTCTAAACGAGTCAATGGTACTTTCAACGCTTTATATAATTTACGTTGGAAATACAACATATTAGTATCATCACTTAAGCCCTGTGCACTACCACCAGCTAGAGTATCAACTTCAGTTGTTCGTTCACCACCTCTTCGTGGGAACCAAAAATCTTCAGTCATTGTCAACATCTTACGTGAGTCATTTATCTCACCAGTTGACGAATTATATTGTAACTTATTCTTATGGCGAGTCATCATATCTCTAAGATACTGTTCTGCTTTCGCCTTCGGTAAGTTACCGACATCAATATAAAAAATTCTTCTTTCAGGTGCTCTTGTTAACGTGTAGATAACAGTAGCATCTTCTAACATTCTTAACTGGTTTAACGGCTTGATCGCTGGATGTAAATGAGATAGTACTAAACTATTATTCTCATTCATCAAGCCCGATGTTACTCGAGCTATACTATCCTTTGATATCTTAAAGCCGGTAGTTGACCCATCGTTTCCATTCTTCGATGAACCAAAACCACTTTCTGAGTACATATAATACTCATTCTTAATCTTTTTAGTAGGGACTCCACTATGAGGATCCTTACTCTTTTTGTCTACTTCGCGAATTAACTTAAGCTTACGAGGGTCGCAGTATCTTAACTCTACAATTCCCTTTTTCAATTGCTTCGGATCTATGACAATATGATAGTTTAACCTACCATCTACATAGAACTTGTGAAACATATCGTAACCATTATTAGCAATGTCAAGCATTGCCATAATGTCTTCAAACTCTTCCGTAATACGTTCTTTTACTTTATCAGGCAGTTCAGCCTCACCTAAAGTAATCTTAACTACACTTTCGTCAATCTCGACAGAGATAGCTTCGTTAACTACGTCATCAATCGCCTGAGCAATTTCAGGCTGCATTGCCATATTCCTATACTTCGTGATAAGTTCAGATTCAGACTTAGCTGCACCTTCCATATCAAGTATAGTACTATAAAAACCACCAAGTGAATTACCACTAACGGTAATTGCACCATCATCATTTTGAGGCGCCACAAACGAGGCGACTGAATCGTTCTCGTCTTGTGGCCTCGATATTTCAAAACCAAATAATTTCATATTATATTACCTAAATTAGGTTGTAGGGATTCCAGTAGCTCCTTCAACACGCCAGAAGTCGTAACTGAAATTGACCGTAAATTCTTCGATCTGATCTACTGTACTCCAGTCCATTGTTATCTGGTCTACTGTGGTTGGATAAACCCCTTCAAAGACGTATGTTCTAATTGCGTCTCCATCTTTACTGTATTGTGTTATTAATGCGTTAGATTTATAATCTTGCGGTAATGCACGGAGGTTGCTATCGTGGGTGTTGATAGCATTCATCCAAGCTTCCATACCGTTTCTGACTATGAAATCTTCGTCGTTAATGATTGTTACAGTCCAATCTGCAAATGTTCTATCACCTGCATACTTAATCTGACGTCCGAAGTAGTTAGTATTAAAGGTACCTACGGTAGAGGCTGGTATACCAGCAGCTCTACACATAAATGGAACCTTAAAATCTGCTTCTGGAGCAACAGGGTTAAGAATTTGAACTTGGAACAGACTTGGACGAGCACCGCCACCAGTTAACTGTGACTTAAATTCATTAATGTTAAATGCCATGTTCGTATTCTCCTTTTATATTATTTATTAACCGATTGAGCCGACAATTTCTTCAAACTCAATCCCACTTCGTGTTGCCACAAAGGTTAACTCAATAACGTTAATTGACCTAGCAGGCTTAATAAAGATATTAGCTTTAAATTTACCTTGGTCAACAACTGCAGGAGTATTAACTGTAGTGTCTGAAATAACTCTAAAGTCAATAATACCTCTTCGTCCTTGAATTTCTCTTAGGAAAGGTTCAACGATATTCTTAAACTGTGTCTGAGAAAACTCGTCGTTAAGTTCAAACAAGAATGTTTGTGCAGCATTAGCGATCGCCTTTTCAACAGAGATAAACAATCTACGAACATTCAGTCTATCGAATGCACTTGGTAGACCTAATCCAGTCTTATCACCGAATAGAACAATTCCTTGACCTACTTGACTCATTACTGGGTTAATATCTGCGCTGTATAACTGATCTCTATGCGCTTTATTTGGGTTAAACGCAAGCTTAACTACATTCTTAATTACACCTTTTCTGAAACCTGCAGGAGATTCAAATGGTTCGACTCTTGAAGCCAGACCAGCTGTATCACCGTTAAGAGGTACATATCTGTATACATCATTATACTTGTCGTATCTATACTTATATCCAGAATCCATAAACCAATATGAGCTATTCTGAAGTTTGTTTCTATATGCAATTACGTTTGCAAGTTTTGCGTTTGTCTTATTCTCATCAACAACAGCTTCTTTAGAAGGTGAGATAAATGCAACTGCGTCTTTTCTATAATCTGTGATATTAGAAATGATATAGTTAGCAAGATTACCTGAATTGTCACCTTTACCTTGTAGTACGAATGAAACATCAATTTCATTAGATGCTTTAAACATATCGTAACCACCAGCAAGAGCTGCTAGAGTTGTTGTACTCTCTGTGGTACCGTCAGTACCTATGCCTGAGTCAGTCAATACTGTATTAGCACTAACTTGATATGCAAGCTGAGAAGCTGATAGAACACCGAATTCTTCATAAACAGAGTCTGTTGACCCAGAGCTGAAGTGTACTGTATTAGCAAGTTTGACCCAAGATGATTTGTTTTCGATTACTTGTTCAGCGTAATTAGATGAACCGTCTGATAGTTTTGCTGTTGGTGAAGTTGATATATCAGAGTACATCTCTAATATAGTTCCTGCATCGCCAGTGATTGCACCATCTTTATCTTTTACTAAGACATGATAGTTTCCAGTTTGAGGTTTCTTACCAAACGAACTTGCATATTTCCACTTACGATCAATTGTTAAGTTACTTAAATCAGTTTCTGCAAGCGTATACGCTCCGTTTAAACCAATATTAAACTCATGTGATGCAATAAGTGAAGTGTTAGAAGTAGCAGTACCATCTGCTTTCAAAGTAGTATCAGTAAAACTTGCTACTGATATATCTTGATAGCCGACAGAAGTATTACCTATCGTTACAACATCGCCTGGAGCAAATGTGTCTGCAGCAATTGCATTTTCAGGTGCAAGTTCAAATATAATGTTAGTTGAATTGAAGTTCAACGTTTGACTGATTTGAGTATTACCTGTTAATCTTGTTGCTGGGATATTCTCTGGATCACCTGCATCAACAGGAGCTTCCAAACTAATAACAGCATTTTCGAATGAAGTATCAAGTACATAAGCAACTTCAAGTGAATTACCTAGTTTACCTTCATATAACGCTTCAAAGGCGCCATGTCTTGTTGCTGCTGCGTTAACACTTCCATTTGCGTGTAATTGTACATCAGAAGCTGATGCTTTAACTGCACCGTTATCTACTCTAGCTACGTATAATGCATTCGCGTACGAAAGATAGTCTGCTGCTACAAAGAATGTCTCATAGTTATCGTTGTTTGGTTCACCAAAACGCTCTACTAATTCATTCTCTGAAGAAACTAGTACTGTCTCGCCGACCGGACCCCATCTAAAAACACCTGCAATAGCGGCAGGTGGCGTTGCGATGGCCGGAACCGATGCTGATGCGTCCACTTCGCGAACTATTACCGAAGGACTTACGGAAAAAGCCATATTATTTCTCCTTTAATATTATCTATTTAAAACTTTTGTCTAAAATTAGTTATCACTATTCTATTTATAAAAACTGAAGGCTTATCAGATCTGCCATGATTCTCTTGCGAATCCATATCCGTCGTCTTCAACTGCATCATCTCCACCATCATCAATAAATCCGAATGGTAGTAGATCTTGCTCAATCTGTTCTTCTGTCTTTTGTCTTAACCGCATCATAGTGTTGATATCGGTAAGATCTTTGAAGAAGGCCTGGTCTGATAACCACGAAAAGATAACTAAATTCATTACCAAATCGTCGTGCATCCCAGATTCTGCTTCGTAAGAATTTCCCCTTTTGCTAAAACGCGATAACTCTTGTATTGTGTTATAATCCTGTAAGATTAGCTGATTTTGTTCAATCAGCATTTTTAATATAGAACAACCGATACTCTTAACACTTTTTGTTGTTCTTATGCCATTATCTACTCTTTTACCAAATCCGCTTGATATCCGTTTACCGGATCTTCCTGCATTCTCAGTAAAGAGAAGGTTTTCATAACCATAGTCCATCAAGAGCACATCTGATACTTGTTCACCGATATCATTGATTTCGATGAGTACCGAACCCTCGTTGTACATTAATCCTATTCTATATATAATTGCCGCGAAATCCACGGGACTCACTGTGTTATCTCTATAGGTACATACTTGTTTATAAGGCATAGATGTAATATCAATTACATTAAATGTGCTATAGTCAAGTCCTTTACCGCGAGATACGTCAACTGTTATTACATATGTATGATTTTCTACAGCTGCTTCATACTGTGTTAAGTTTTCTCTTTCTTGTATTGGTCGGGAATATGCTAATTCTTTTAATTTAGCACCATCAATCAATGTTCCTGAGCTACCTAAAAACTCACAGCAATACTCTTGTCTAAACTTTTGTTCGTCATAGTCAAGAGCTTCTAATGTTTCTTGTCTCCATTTTTCATCTCGGCCTGGTACATCATTCCACATTACTTTAGTAAACTGATAACC
>Ga0315320_10004840_pt1 | contig 11018 bp, 8 predicted proteins | sample M140m21515metaG_FD_203458 | JGI IMG/M metagenome (GOLD analysis project Ga0315320, IMG submission 203458) | Ammonia-oxidizing marine archaeal communities from Monterey Bay, California, United States - M1 40m 21515 | ecosystem: Environmental > Aquatic > Marine > Coastal | place: USA: California...
GATAATTCGTTCATTGACAAAGCTTTGATTAATTCCTATAAAAATCTTAGCTTAAAACAAGAAACAAAATACTTCATTAAAGGATCATTAAATTTATTACCAAATTTCAATTTAGATAATAAAAAAATTGCTATTAACAAAGCAGTTAATGCTGAAACCAAACAAGCTGTTTCAAGTCTTTATCAAGTTAATGCAAAGAATCTAAAAAAGATTGAGAATAGATTTAAAACTGAAAACAATTTATTTGATTACTTAGACTCACTAGATTGGACAAAGCCATGGACTTCTGGTGCTCAATTTTCTTCTTTATGTGTTTTAACCAAGACCCAGGGATTTAATATTGAAAATTCTCTCGAGCAATACATTTCAAAGTTATCCAATAGCGAAACAGGCTCATATTTTTCCTCATATCCAGCTTCATCTAGAGAAATAATTAATGGTGCCATGAAGGTAATCTCTGGTCTAGATTGGTTGGGACAAAAAATCCATAGGCCTAAAGAGTTAATAGATTTCTGTTTAGATAACAAACCAGTATTAGAGGGTTGTGATATAGTTGACTTCACCTATGTGTTATATAAATGCAGTCAACAGTCAACACACAGGAGGAGTGAAGTTAATAAGCTATTCATTACTTTTTTAGATGAGATTAATAAACTTTATAAAAAAGAAGAAGGGGGTTTTTCTTATTTTTACAGGAGGTCACAAACTCATTATTATGGCTCAAGGATTACAACTGGTGAAAATATTTCGGACATTCATGGAACAACTTTATGCCTGTGGGCTATATTAATGATTTTGGATACTCTTGAGATAAAAGATAACAACACTTATATAATAAAACCTTAAAAGCTAATTTTTAATAAACGAAAGATTTTCATGAAACTAAGAGATAATATTTTAAAGTCAAATTTAGCGAAGTATGCGATCTCATTATTTTTTACTTTAGTCTTTATTCTTGCCAGAACATTTATGGGGGTATATATTTTTGGATTTAGAGTTGGAGAAATAATGATGGGTGCTTCGTTATTGATTTTGATATCTTCATTAATATTTTTCAATAAAGAGTTGACTAACTCGTTTGGAAGAAACTTTATTCGGATAAACTTTTTTGTTTTACTGAGCTTTATATTCAACGCCTTGTACACAAGCAGTCCATTCACAAGTCCTTATACTTATAAATCATCATCCTACATCTGGACTATTGGTTTTTTCTTTTTAGGGTACTTCTTTTTTAAAGTTAATAATATCTCAACTTCCTATATCTACTTCCAAATAGGTGTCCTCGTATATATTTACTTTTTTTCAATATATGGATTACCCTCATCCATATCTGACTTTTTTCTATCAATATCTGATAAATTTGAACCCCACAAAGGTTCAGACATTTTAATAATTTTTGTTACTGTGTTTTTTATTTCCAATCGTTTAAATAGTAATAAAAGATTTGCTTTTGAGTTATTCATTTCTTTTTCTGTTGCATACCTACCTCTAGTTCTCTTTAAAAGTAGGGCCTCATTTATCGCATTATTAATATTCCTTGTCTTCGAAATTATTTATTTTATTTCTGAGTTAGAATCAAATTTTAAAAGAACCACCATACTCACTATTTTCTGTATAGGTATATTCTTACAGTCTGTATTTCTCGTTTCTGGTTCAGGCTTTTTGGAAGACTCACAAGAAAGTTTTGTAAGTGAGGTTGAGTATGGACTAGACTACATCGCTACCTACAGGGCCGATCCAGATGACGAAGTATTCAGACTTTTTTATATTGCAGAAGATGACTTGGGATCAAGAACTACAAGAATATTTTCAACAGACAACAATCTAAATTGGAGGTTGCAAATTTGGCAAGATGTAATCTATGATCTTTTTAATAAAGATTCTTTAATTACAGGTTATGGGTTTCAAAGCATGATTCCTGCAATGGAACGAATTGACAGACAGGGACTTGACAGGTTGAATGAAAATGTCCACAATTTTCCAGTAAATCTTCTTGCAAGAGGAGGATTAGTGACTTTAATTTTGTATATATACCTATATATACTTATTTTTTCAAATATGAACAAAAAATATGGAAGTTATTATTTTTTACCCTTTTTTGTACCTGTATTTTTCAATACATTATTTGATGTAACCATGGAAAATTCTCATTATCCTCTAATTTTCTACTTTGTGATAGGTATGATGTTTAATAAAGATAAGTTTTTTATGACAAAAAAGAAAATAACGTGAAGGCTTTAATTACAGGCATAACGGGACAAGATGGCTACCACCTAAGTAAGTTGTTGCTTGAAAATGGTTATGAAGTTCACGGAACAATAAGAAGGTCTTCATCATTCAATACTGGAAGAATCGACTCTTTAATATCTAAATATTCAGAAGATAAAAAGCTAAACCTACATTTTTCTGATTTATTAGATGCATCCTCGATTTCTAATTTAATAGACAAAATTGAGCCTAAAGAAATATATAATCTGGGAGCACAGTCTCATGTGGCAGTTTCGTTTAGCAATCCTTTATATACCTCACAGACAAGCGTCATTGGACCGATTACATTATTAGAGGCAGTAAAAAACTCAAAACGAGATATAAAATACTATCAAGCCTCCTCATCTGAAATGTTTGGTGGCGTCAATAGTAGTGTTCTAAATGAAGAATCCTTATTCTATCCAAAAAGCCCCTATGCTGCTGGAAAAATGTTTGCACACAATATATCAAAAATTTATAGAGAGTCTTATGGAATATTTGCAGCCAATGGAATATTGTTTAATCACGAATCTCCACTTAGGGGGGAAACCTTTGTTACTAGAAAAATCTCAAAAGCAGTAGGCAGAATTGCACACAATCTACAAACCAAACTTACACTGGGTAATCTTGACGCATCTAGAGACTGGGGTTATGCAGGTGATTACGTAGAGGCAATGTTTAAGATAATGCAGCATGACGTTCCTGATGACTGGGTGGTAGCAACAGGAGAAACTCATACAGTAAGAGAGTTTGTTGAAAAAGCATTCAAGCATGTAAATTTAGATTGGGAAAAATTTGTACAAACTGATAAAAAATATGAGAGACCAAATGAGGTAGAGCACCTTCTTGGTGATGCGTCAAAGATTAAAAAGAAACTTCTCTGGGAGCCCAAAGTAGGATTTGATGAGTTAGTTACACTTATGGTTGATTCAGATGTTAAGTCAGCTGAAAGAGAAAAAACCTTAATTGAAAAAAGCTTATTAGAACCAAGCTGGGAACACCCAACTAGAAATTAAATATTCTTAATATACCAATCATAGGTTTTTTGGAGACCCTCTTCTAAATTTGTATTTGCCTTCCATCCAAGATTTTGCAGCCTTGAATTGTCCATTAACTTACGAGGGTTTCCATCAGGTATTGTATGGTCAAATTCTATTTTACCTTTAAATTGAACAATATCTTTTATCAAAACAACTAAGTCTTTAATAGAAATTTCTTTGCCACTTCCAACATTTAAGAGCTTAATATCGGGTCTGTGTTGAATTATAAAAGCAATGGCATCTGATAAATCATTAACATATAAAAACTCTCTCAAAGGTGCTCCAGTACCCCAAACACTAAAAGAATCTGCATTTTCTTTCTTTGCAGAATACATTCTGCTTATTAGCCCTGGGATAACATGACTATTAGTTTGATCAAAATTATCACGAGGTCCGTAGAGATTTGTTGGCATCAAGTTAATTATTTTATGACCAAATTGCTTAGAAAGTGAATCTCCAATCTCAATAGCGGTTAATTTAGCCATAGCATATGGAGAGTTTGTTGGTTCTAATTTCCCCGTCATAAGGGAATCCTCAGATATGGGATTTTTTGCATTTAATGGATAAATGCAACTACTACCAAGATTAATAAAATATATATGAGGTCTTTGAATTAAAGACTCAAGAATGTTCATATTAATCTTTAAATTATCGAGAATGAATTCTGACCTCAATGTATCGTTAGCAAGAATTCCCCCAACTTTTGCTGCTGCATTTATAACAACATCTGGTCTTACCTTATCTAAGATAGCTTTTGTTTCACTCAAGGAAAAAAGATTAGTATCTTTCCTTGTCGATACAAAAATTTCAGAATCCTTCAGTTTTATTGGCAGAAACCTATTAAGAGATGATCCCACTAATCCGTTTCCACCAAAAATTAAAATTTTCATATATTTTAAACTTAATCAAGTAATTAATTTATAAGTCAATTAATTAAATTGCTAATATAGGTATGTAATGTGTGGATTTCTAGGAAAAGTTTCAAATTCTAATTTTGATTCCAAAAATATTGAAATTGCTAATTTGCACACCATTTGTCGAGGTCCCGACAATAAGAAAGATGTAGAGTTTGAATATAAAAACTTTTTTCATAAATATACTTTCAACAGACTTTCAATTTTAGATTTATCAAATAAAGCTGACCAGCCAATGTCGGATAAAAAAAATGAAAAAATAATTATGTTTAATGGCGAAATTTTTAATCATAAGGATCTTAGGAAGTATTTGGAAAGCAAGGATTGCACTTTTTTAACAAGCCATTCTGATACTGAAGTTGTCTTACAGGGCTTATCTTTGGAGGGTATAGATTTCATTAACAAACTAAGAGGTCAGTTTGCCATATTTTTTATCGACAAGGTTGCCAATAAGTGTTTTCTTATTAGAGATAGATTAGGCCAAAAGCCTTTGTACTATAAGTTTAAAAAAAATGAAATTATATTTGGCTCAAATTTAAAGTCTGTTTTAGATCTTGCAGGTAATAAGGAGTCTATTTCTACGGATTCTCTGAACGAGTATATAAAATATGGAGCAATTGCCTCTCCTCAAACTATTTTTAGTAATATAAACAAAGTCTCACCAGGAAGCTATCTAGAAATTGATTTAAAAGACAAGAGTGTTGATTGTATTGAGAAAAGATATTGGAATCTAGCTGAAAAAGTTGACAGCAAGCCTTTTGAACTTAAGGAGTTCTGGAATATTTTACAAGAAGCAGTGAGTCTAAGATTAAATGCAGATGTTCCTGTAGCAAACTTTTTATCTGGAGGAATTGATTCATCAACCATTATCAAATCTCTGAGTAAGACAAATAGTGAATTGAATACATTTACTATATCAGTAGATAGCAAAAAATATGATGATAGCTATTGGGCACAACTTGTAGCGAACAAATATAATACAAATCATCAATCAGTATCTGTAAAAAATTACCTTGATATCCATAATGTAGAAAAAATTCTCAACTTAATTGATGAACCATATGCTGATCCTTCAGTCATTCCATCATTTGCAGTATCTAAAGAAATTTCTAATTACTACAAAGTTGCAATATCAGGTGATGGAGGAGATGAGTTATTGGGTGGCTATGTTAGAACAGGGCATGCATTAACAAATAGAAACTTTTTGCAAAACTTTATTTCAAAATTTTACAGGTTTTATCCAGGTATTTTTGGTACAGGAAATAACTTATTAAAAAATAGTAAAAACTATTGGGTATCCTATAAGTCTTTTCTTGAAGATAAAAAATTATTAAGCTTACTTGGCATTAAAGATGTAAATATAAATGAAAATTTATTTTTAAATAAAGGATTGAAAAAATTAAAAACTTTACTACTCGCAGATTACAAATTTTATCTTCCAGAAATGATGATGTTTAAAGTTGACAGAACTGCAATGGCCAACTCTTTAGAAGTCAGATCTCCATTTGTGGATCATTTACTTATTGAATATGTCATGGGGCATAATTTAGATTATGATCCTAAAAATTCAAAAAAAATTTTAAAAGATTATCTCTCTGAAGATTTTAACTCAGACTTTATAAACAGAAAAAAACAAGGATTTATATTTGATTTAGAAGAATTTGTATATTCAAATATTAAATATATTGAATCGCTAATTAATAATGGAGATCTTCAAAATTATTTCAAATTAAATAAAATAAAGTATCTTAAATTAAGAAAATCTAGAATAAATGCAAACCGATTATGGAAGTTGTATGTAATAACATTGTATTTAGACAACATTAAGAAGTGATTAGTTTGTAATCGGAATACATATTAACTGAAAGTAACTGAATAGAGTTATCCTCCCTCACCTTTTTTAGTGCATTTATTTTAAGTTTTTCAGTAGAAACCTCATCACCATTCAGAAAATCTAATTTTTTTAATATATTTGGGTTATTCAGATCAAAGAGAATACCATTAACATTATCTTCAACTATTTCTGAGTGACTGGGTATATTGCTACAAATGGGTATACAACCAGCCGCCATTGCTTCTAGTACTGTTTTTGGGTTTCCTTCAAAGAGAGAAAAACTAATATAGTATTTAAAATTTTTATACATTTGTACCAGATTTTCATTTCCCATATTTTGAACAATGTCTAAATCTATATTCATATTCTTTGCTGAATTTAATAAAAAGTTTTTTTGACTTCCAGTACCAATAATAGTTATTTTGTATGTATCTTTAGTATTTTCAAATTCTTTTAGGAGCTGTTTATAATTTTTTTGATATTCTAATCTTCCAACAGACAATATATTGGTCTTGCTCCTGTCATCTACAGCTTTTTGATCAACCCTTTTTACCCAATTTGGTCTTATTCTTATTATTTTAATAATTTTCTTGTATTTTTTTATTAAACGCTTCTGGTCTTCTTTGCTGGTTACTGTGTATATATCAGAAAATCTTAAAGATATATATGTTAAAAATTTGTAGAAAGTTTTTACCGTTAAGCTCTTATTGTCTTTTATTGAAAAATAGTGCATATCGTATCCTGTTCTTATAAGCAATTTTTTCTTATACAGAAACTTGCATATGATTGGAATCCAAACTCCATGAAGCTGGTGTTGATGCAAAATATCCAATTCCTTTATTTCCTTTTTTATTCTTAGAGGAATAATCAATGAGCTAATAATTTGTAAATATTTGTTTGAGTATTTTTTAGTTAACGAATAAATAGGTACTATCTTAAATTTTTTACTTATATCCAAATCAAATTCATCAGAGTCCCCATATGTAAAAAAAGTGAAATCTAACCCGAAAGTTTTAGCTAGCTCTTCATATATTCTAAGCTCTCTATTCATTACTCCACCCGAATTCCACGCCTGTAATGAGTAATCAAAGGTTAAAAATATTCCAATCTTCACTAATAAATAATTTTAGACACTTAAAAGATATAATTTATAAATTTATTAGGTGGTGAAATACTACAATAAAAAAAGAAATGAAAAAAATTACTTATGTATTTATCAATGGTCGAATTAAAAATATTGAAGAAAACACTGTAGAGTCAACAGAGTTTTATTACGGATCATTATTTCTTAAGTCTCAAGGATTAGATGTTAATATTGTAGAATTTAATGATAATCCAGTTCGAGATAGCATCTCTTTAAAGTTGTTTGATAGAATTTTAAGTAAATATTTCAGCCTTCCCTTTTACACATCAAAAGTAACTTCATTAAAAAATCTAAAAGTTTTTCTAAAGACTACAGATTTATTTCTAATATCAGAAAGTGCTGGCTTCTCTGTCTTGCCAATGTTAATAATCACTAAATTATTTAGAAAAGTGAATGTAAACCTTTTCGTTATGGGCTTATACAGCAAACACTTGAGATATCCTAAATTGAAAATGTTTCACAAGATGCTTATAAAAATTTTAAATCACTTTGTGGACAACTTACTATTCTTGGGAAAAGGGGAGCTTGAAAAAGCACTCAGGATTGATAGTAAAATTAAAGAAAAATCTATATATTTTCCATGGTGTGTTGATAGTAAATTTTGGAAAGTGAGTGATGAACTAAAAAATAAGAGCAAAGATAAGATTATATTCGTAGGTAATGATGGAAATAGAGATTATGTATTACTAACGGAGATAGCAAAAAAGCTTCCACAATATAACTTTATTTTTGTTACTAATATATTGGAATTAGTTGATTTAAAACTAGAGAATGTTGAAATCATACAGGGTCAATGGGGTAAAAACTTTTTGACTGATCTTGAACTTAAAGAAATCTATTCATCGGCAAGAATATCAATTATTCCTCTCAAAGAGAGCAGTCAACCCTCTGGCCAAAGTGTTGCTTTACAATCTATGTCGCTAGGAATACCAGTTATGATTTCGGACACTAAGGGTTTTTGGGATAGAAATATTCTTATTGATAAAAAACATCTAATTTTAGTGAAGGATAATTACGCACAAGATTGGATTGAACAAATAGATATACTCTATAATAGCAAAGACAAACTTAAGTCAATTTCACAAAATGCACTAGAAGTAACAAAAAGTGAATTCAGCATGAAAAAATTTAATAATCAAATATTAGAATTAATTTCAGACCAAAATTAATTATCTCAAATCTTATTAATATAAGTTTGTGGAAAAAAGTAGTGTAATAAGATTATGTGGAGAATACCCCGAAAATTTCCAAAAATTAGAAATATTGAGCAATCCTAATTTTGTTTTCAAACCTGATCAAAACTATCAAACTAGAAAAGTTTGGGATATTGAGGGAAACTATGTATTTGTAAATTCATTTCAAGAGTGTGAACACTATGTTTTAGGTGGTTGGAGCTTCGACCCATTGCAACAATTAGAAATTTCTCATAGGTTTACATTGCTAGCTGTAGTTGTAGTTGTTTTAGCTCTTAAAACCTTTTTTAATAATAAATTTAAAATCTCATGACAAAAAGAGTCGTCCAAAATAAAAAAATCATGTATAAAGGGTTAATAATTTTATTTTTACTAACTGCCCCATGGTTTAATGGTATTTTTTCAGATGTACCCGACCCTCAGAAATTAGTTCAAGAAGATATGAGTTTTTATGAAGTTAATGTATGTAAAATTTCTCTCGTTGAATTCTTAATTAATGATCCATCATCAATTTTTCAGGATCATTATCATTTTAGATATAATAATTATTCTGCAGTGAGTTGTTTTGGAAAGATTTCGGGTGCAACTCTTCTAAATAACGAATTTTATATATCAATAGGAACAAATTCTTTTGTAAATATTGTAATCCAACTGACTGTATGGACATTATTCTTTTCCTTAATTACTAAAGAACAAAATAAACTTAAATTCTCAAATTATTTGAATTATATTGCCAGTTTAATGACAGCGAGTATTTTTACACTTCTAATATTTGCTGAAAAGACCTATTATGCAAAACAATTCTATCTTCTTGATATGGAAGATAAATCATCTTATTTGTATATATTTTCCATTCTATTCTTGCTAACAGTTTTTTTATCTGAAGTAATTATGATACGGCTATCTTCTGTATCAAATTACTTGCCGTTCATATTTCTTTTTCTCGGAGTCTTTAGCGGTTTTAACATTAGTGTCTATTCAATTATTTTGACAAATTTTGGATTTTATTCATTTTTAAACAAGAGGCTAAACGTTAAGTTTAATCTTTTGATGATATTTTTTAGTTACATATGGATTTCTAACGCACAAGGAAGATTTTCTTTTGATCCTGACAAACTGAGAGGCTTTACATCAACAAGTTATGAATTTATGACAATACTCGCTTCGAGTTTATTTTTTATTATTTTCATAAATGGGCTAATTTATTTTTTTAAAAACACAAGAGGATATTTTAATTTAAGAATATTTAATAGTAATTTACTAATTACCGGATTTTATGTAATTATCTTGGGGATAATTGGAAGTAATTTTCCAATTTTAAACTTTTTCAATTATTACTATTTTGGACAACAAAAATATGGCATAACACTAAATAACCCATTTGCTTTTGACCAGTACGGTTTAAAAATACCATGGAGAGGTTTTTATCCTAGTGCAGAAAGTATTGGTGAGTTTTTTGGTTTAGTTCTGTTTTTTAGCATTGTTCACTTTCTAAAAAATAAATCAAAAATTAGCAAAATTGATATCTTCTATCTTGTCAGTATAAGTTTTGGTCTCTATTTCACAAACAATAGATCAGTAATTCTATTGATAATGCTGATAATGCTTATTTTTTTGAGAGATAAAATAATAAAATCAAAAATCCTGTTTATTGCAACTTTACTTTTATCTACGATATTTATTATCTTAACGATAGGCTTACAAAACGTTACGTATCCGTACAGCTTTAGTAGCGGCTACCTTCTTGAGTTGGCTAATAAATATACAGATGGATACCAACTTTCAGAGGGTCTTAAATTTGTGAATCAACTAAACACTAATGGAGGAGTGGGCAGTATCTTGTTTAATCTATTTAGCTTTATTGCATTCTACCTTAACAGATCACAAATTTGGGCCTATTCCCTTGGGAGATACAACCCTAATATTAGCGAGGTACTGTTTGGTTCTGGTCCCTATAATTTTGCAAAACACTATGCAGAAATAAATTTACTACCAGAGACTTTATTGTTGCCGCACTCAACAGTTCTAAGCTATCTTCTCTTTTTTGGGTTGTTTGGACTTTTGGGCTTTTTCTTTTTGTTATTTTATAATATTTATATTAACAAGACAAAGTTAAATTATTTTGGATATGCCTTAATCATTTATTTATTATTAAATATTATTAAAAATGATTCCATGTTGTATCCGTCTGGAATAATATTTTACACATACCTCTTATACACTACTTTCACTGAGACCAAAGAGAACATTTTTAAGGTATGATGAGTACCTTTATTTAAATAAGCTTTTAAAGCTACCAGAAATATAGCTTGAAGGATAATCCATTTTGAAAAATTTAAAAGATAATAGTATCTTAATAAAATTGAATAAAGTTTTATATCTTCCATCAAAAACTATGTGATATTTTCCCATCCCAAGCTTCCTAAAACTTTCTTGGTAGTATCTTGAATTATGATTCAAAATATTATCTAATCCCCAAGGTTTTGATTTTCCTGAATAATGCAAAAATACTATTTCTGAAAGATGGGCACTATCGATATTTGCGGTGGAGAAGACTGAATGGTTAAAGTTAAGGTTTCCATTAATTTTGGTATAATCATCATCGAAAACAATATTTAATATATCCTGGTCCAAGTAGATTATTTT
>Ga0315320_10004844_pt1 | contig 11015 bp, 24 predicted proteins | sample M140m21515metaG_FD_203458 | JGI IMG/M metagenome (GOLD analysis project Ga0315320, IMG submission 203458) | Ammonia-oxidizing marine archaeal communities from Monterey Bay, California, United States - M1 40m 21515 | ecosystem: Environmental > Aquatic > Marine > Coastal | place: USA: California...
CAAAACCGTAATCAGCCTCTATATTATCATTACTATATGTAGCTGTTCTATTTTGAGCACTATCTGTCAATATGATAGTTCCTGTGTTTCCGTTACTATCAGCTGTATTGCCAGAGTTTACAACTTGTTGCAATGTTGGTGTTGCTCCTCCAGCTGTAATCCATTCCGTTCCGTTTCCAGCACCTAAAGAGCTTAATACTTCGCCAGCTGAACCAGCAGAACTAGTACTATCTAATACATCACTTGATTGTAATTTTATTTCAGATGTATTAAAAACTACTCCTCCAGTTCCTAATGCTTGTAATACAACATCATTGCTGTTTGAATTAAGAAAAAGTCTACCTCCTGAGTTTGCGGAAATTAAAAGATCCGTAGCGAAATTACTCATCGAAAGTCCATTCTTATCAAGCGTTAGTACCCTAATATCACTTGTAGTTTTAAATGTAATCTCTTGATCTATTGCTTCATTTCCCGCAGTTAATACATCTTCTAGTTTAGGCGAAGGTAAAGTGTTTATTAAATCCGCACCACTTATTTTGCATGTTCCTGCTGCATTATATCCTGCAAAACCAAGAATACTATTAACATTTGTTTCTACAGGTAAATTACTTATTTTTACGTTTGCCATTTTCTATTATTTAAGGTGCAGCTTCTTGAAGCAGCAAGTCTGTTGTGTTTTGTAGTTCTAAAAATCCTAAGCCATTTTCAAGCTCAATATACCATGTTACTCCTGGAGGAGGCGGTGTAGTTGGTCCTTTCGGTCTACGAAGATCTTGAAACTGATTTCCTATACCTATAATCATTTTACGGATATTTTATTACCAATAGTCATTAAAATAAAGCTAATATAACTTCTTTAGGATTTATTCCTTCTTCAGCTTTAGCGTCACACACTGTTAAACATAGTACAGGCATAAAACTTCCAGCAGGTACGTTTGCGTAAGTTGCTTTACTTCCACTTTCCATTACAACAGTCAATTCTGATATAGGAGCTCCTATGTATAAAGCTGCTCCTGGGTTGAATGTTGCATGGTCACAGTCTCCTTCCTCACCACAGTTCCATCTTACTATATCTTTTTGCTTAAAAGCTTTTAAAGAGTTGTCAACTGGTAGTACATCACCTAGTTCATTTATTTCGTCTTCTGTTAATCTATTTTCCATAGGACTAAATGGACATCCATAATCCCATTCAGTGAATGATAAGTTATCTACTTGCACCAAATTAACTGCGTTAGTCCCAGATGTATAAGTATCGCTTTCCTCCCATAGAACTGTAAGTATATCTCCCTGACTGTAACTTGAACCGTTTGAACAACCGCCAGAGCAAATTTGAGCTGCTGTAATTCCTCCATTACCGTCTACTGCTGTAACGCATATTACAAGTCCACTTCCTGTACCGTTTGGATTTACTGTTTGATAAGTTTGTCCGTTTGTACTTTCTAGCTCAAAGCCAGTACCTGGTGTGCCTGATCCTGAAAGTATGTCAATACCATTTACACCTGCATATATACACCCTGGTAAATCTTGTAAAGCTACAGCATCATGCGCAAATACTCTTGGTTGTTTTAGTGTTGTTCCTATTACACTCATAATTTATTATTTTCTTAATTTTTGAATTTTTTCAGCACCTCTACTACCGAAGTATGCTACATATACTGTTATTAATAAAGCTTCCAATAATGAAACCCATCCTGCGTTAATTTCTAATACTACTGTTGAATCTAGTATTATGAAAATAGTCATGGCTAAAGTTAGATATATAAGTGTCAGTGGTCTAGTGTTTTTACTGAGCCAAGAGTCACTTATCATATCGCTTTGCCATCTGTTTGAGATGTTATTCATCTCGGCAATATCTTGATCTAATAGCTTTAAAGCCATTTCTTTATCTTTGGGTTCTATATTAGAATCACCTGATATAAGATTTTTTACAATACCAAGTCCTCCTTGATCAGGAAGGAACTCTCCTACGGTATCTAATATAGCTGGAGCTTTCTCTTTCAAGAAGACTCCAACTTTAGTTTCTTTAAATTTCTTTTTCTTTCTCATGCTGAAAATGAATCATCCAGATGTTGACCCCAAGCAGAATCTTGTTCAATATTTAAAAACTTATCTCTTCTACCTAGTCTACCACTTGGAAGTTTAGCTCTAAGCTTAGGTAGGGCTTTACCACCACTTAAAATTTTAGATAAACCTTCGTTTTGTTTTTTATCTTTGCTAACTGTTATTTCTAATCCTGCAATTGTTTTAGAGTCGTCTTTAGATTTATCACTAGATTTTTTTCTGCTAGTTGGTCTTACTTTGTTTCTTCTTTTCTTAGGCTTACATCCCCACTTACTACAACCAGTGTTTTTAGCTCTTGCTTTACTAGTGCCTCCGCCTCTATTTTTGTTTGTGAATTTAATAGTCTTATCTCTGCCCAAGCGTTTGTTCATTTGCTTTTCTCTTCTTTTGTCTCCTGGCATAACTATTTTTTTCTTTTAGTTTGTCTTCTACGTCTATTACTAGACTTATCATTACCTGCATTGTCTTTTACAGTTTGTTGATAGGATACTGAGTCAAAAAACTCATTACCATCTTTATCTACAAAGTCAGCACTAGGTTTTATTGATTTATTATATAACCTTCTACTAGTCTCTTCCGTCGTTTCATAACCATGAACGCCCATGTCGTATCTTTCAATACCATCTTTTTTTGTGGCTTTTCTAGCTTTTCTAGCAGCTTTTTTAGGTTTCATATCTGGCATGTTACTCGCTTTTAAATGCTAATAAAAATTCTCTTATTCCCATTCCGAAAGATATTCCAGAATAGAAAGGGTGTTTATCAAGTAGCAGTAATGCTCCAATGAAACATAATGCTAATCCTTTAGATAAAGGGTGATTTACTATTTGTTTAATCTTCTCCATTGTAAAATGATTTATAATTATTTTTACTATAAGGCGTTGCTAAATCTTGATTAGGTCCTTTAAACCTAAACTCTTCGTATAAATCCTGTACTGTTCCACCAGTTTGAGCTCCACCTTTTTTTATTACTTTAGGTGTTGGAGGTTTCATTGTAGGTGTTGGTCCAGAACCTGTAGCTGTTTTGTTATCATCTCTTGGTGTTAACACTCGTGCTGGTTGAGAACTACTTGACGAGTTATCGTCTTTGTCTTTTTTGCTATTATTAATTTTAGCGCAATCGTCAGGGTTTTGTTGACACCATTTTTCTTGTCTAGCAGCACCAGCTTTTGAAGCAAAGTCTGACATACCGTCGTTGAAGTTTGATATTGCTTTATTAGCTGCGTCTAAACCCGCTTTATTTCTTATTATTGCTGGTTGTCTATAAGTTCCCATATTATTTTCTATTTTTCATTTTACTACCATTTTTAAGCTCAGGGTACTTAGACAGCACGCAAGCTTTAATTTTGTCTGGTGTTTTAGAATTATGAGCCAACTTCAAAGCTGATTTAGCTCTTTTTAAAGTATTAACAGGATATGTACCGTTAGGTCCACAAAAATCTCCTTCACTAACTCCTGGATATTTTCCAGCGTTAGACATGCCTGGTTCTTCTCTTATTTCTTCAATATCTTTTTTCATAACTATTTTTTATTGCCGTATGGAAACATATTGTTTAGTTTTTCTTTTCTAGACTTACAACCGCAACCGCCTGGTATTTTATCTGCTAATTTCTTTATACCTGTTACTGTTGTAAATTTCTCTATAGTATCGCCTAATCCTTGCGATGGTGCTGTTTTTTTATTAGATTCCATTTGTTTGATTTATAAATTTTTATACTCTTCAGTAGCGTCAAAACTAGGACAAGCTTTATTAGCAAAGTCTCTATGACCGTGTATAACAGCTTCAGGATACATAGCTTTCAGCGTTCTTAACACTGCTAACAAACTATCTTTTTGACAATCATATCTAGTATCTTTCGGGGTCTTACCATCTGCTTCTACGCCTCCGCAATAACAAATACCAATGCTGTTTCTATTCTGACCCTTCGAGTGAGCCCCGATTTTAGCTATATCTCTACCTTTGTGTATTTCACCATATATGTCTATGTAGAAATGATAGCCTATGTCGCTCCATCCTCTACCGTCAACGTGCCATTTCCTTATAGTTTCTACAGGAACGTTTTCGCCTTCTCTGGTAGCAGAGCAATGTACAATTAGTTTGTTTATCTGCCTCATGTTAAAACTTTGCAGATGCTATATGACCACCTTTAACCTTTTTTTTAGCTTTAGGTAGTTTTGGTTTCTTTTCATTATGAACAACCTTAACTTTTGCACCCTCTAATCCTTCTTGCTTTTTTTTGATCGCAGCGCTTCTTGCTTCAATTTCTGCCTGCTTTTTGGCTTTTTCAGCTTTTTTCTCTTTACGCTTTTTTAAAGGGTTTTTGATTTTTCCTAACGTTGATTCTAATCTTTTTAAATCATTTCTCATCTTTTCCTTTTTTCATTAACCACCAACGGTGAGCAGTATAACCAATAGTAACAAGTAGTAAAGTTATTTTTAACACAGGCTCTAGCCAATCCATCATTGTAACGCCAAATGCTCCGGCATTTAAAACGTAAAGTTTAATATCTTCCAACACTATTTGTTAGCGCGTAAGACAACATTGCCTTTATACATTATATTGTCTACTTCTAGATCTGAAATGATGTTTACATCTCTAGACTTCATCACTCTAGCACCTGGCGCACCTTTGTAGTAGTTGTGATTACACATTTTTTTCTTTCCTGCAGGAACTTGTTTTTCTCCGTAACTTGGCATAATTAAGAATTTTGTATTGTTTGTAATGTTTGTGCTGTACCTGTTCCTGGATTGACTTGTGTAGTAGAGCCAGTTGTTGTTTGTAAAGCAGTATCTGTTTGAGCATTTTCTTGAGCTGCTAAAGGCTGAGTTAAATCTGTGTTTAAACCATCTTGTTCTTGAGCTAATCCCATGGCTGGATTAGTAGGTAATGTTCCAGCTCCAGCTATATCTTGAAAAATATTAAATTTATTTTGATCAGTTGGGTCTTGCTTTGTTTTACCTGCGTTGAATAAGTTTTTCATAATTAGTCTCTTCTAGGTACTACATATTTTCCTTTATCGTCTTCTTGCACTTTGGAATAGTCTTGAACACTAAATTGTGGAAATTTGCCATCATGTTGTTTTTGGAAAGCTTCTTCAAATTCATATTCATCAACGTAGTCTCCAACTTTATATTTATCACTAACTCTAGTAGTATCACTAGGAGGATTAGGATTTACTATAGGTTGTTTTCTTTTATTACCTAATACATCTTTTTTAGTATCAGCAAATTTGTTGTAATCTTTTTGATTGTTTTTTCTTAATGCCATGTTATCTTGTTTTATCTTTATTAACGTTTTTTATAGATCTTGTTAATACTATATCACTGTAATTATCTCTTTTAAATATTTTACTACTTCTTTCATTAGTAGGGATATCTTCTTCCCCTAATATAATACGGTACATACGACTTATTAGCTGTTTACACTTAAAGGATACTTTATATATGTTATACTTTTGCGTAGTTCGATTTCGTTCTCTCCAAACAACTATCCAACCCTCTTTTAGTAATCTGTTCCAGCGTCTATTGTCCCAACTATATGAGTACGTACCGATTTTAAAATCTTGTTTAGTGAATAAATCTACTGATTCTAAATATATTAATAGTTCTAGGTCAGCATCATTTAATCCGTTTGTTTTGCAAGCCCACTTGCGTATAATTCTATAATGTTTAAGTAAATTTAATTCTTTAAGATCACTTGACGTGAGTTTTCTCATTTATCGCTTTTTCTTTGTTTTAGTCATTAAGACTCTATCTTCTAAGTCGTAGATTTTAGTTTTAGTCTTATTCTTACCTTTTTTAGATACAGTTAATTCACCACCGTGTTCGTTAAAACTCATAGTTTTCTTACCTTTGGTATAAGTTTTATTAGGTAATCTATCATTAGTGCTAGGTTGAATGTAAGGATTTAACTCTGCACCTTTTAACTCGTTATCTAAACCGTGAGGTCCACCTTTAGGTAATATATCACCTGGTCCTAAGTCTGATTTCCTTTCTTGAGAACCTTTTTTCTCTATCTTGTTCATCATTCTAGATATTCTTCGCTCATCACGACGTCCTTGTCTCTTGTTTGTTCTAGGAAATTTAGGTTTCATATAACTATAACTATATCTTGTTCTTTGATTATTTTAAACATTTTGTCTTCAATTTCAATATTAAAACCAGCGTGCCTATCATAATAAATTTTATCACCTACATTTAGTAGTGTAACATCAGAACCTGGATTCAAAACTTCAGCTTCTTGATATCTTATATCTTCTCTTTGTTTGTCAGACAAGAGTAAACCACCTTTTGTTTCGGTGGTTTTTTCTTGTAGTTCTTTTATTACTATATATTTACCTACCGCTTTCATTTGCTCTCAAATTATTGATTACACAATCGGTCGATAATATCGTAGTAGCTACAGATGCCGCATTAACTAAAGCACTCTTAGTTACCAACAATGGGTCGATAATACCTGCTTTAACCATATTTACTTCTTTTCCTGTAACCACATTTAAACCCTTGTTTTTACCTTCGGGATAAACCATTTCAAGACCTGCGTTTGCAAGGATAGTTTCATAAGGTGCTTTAATTGCTTTTAGCAATACTTTTTCACCTTCAGTCTTAGCCTTTGTATAAACAGACGCATTAAGCAAAGCAATACCTCCTCCTGGAACTATACCTTCTTTAATAGCGGCTTTTGTAGCACATATAGCATCTTCTACTCTATCTTTTTTTTCTTTAAGTTCTACTTCAGAACTAGCACCAACCTTAACAATAGCAACTTTACCTGCTAGTCTAGCTATTCTTTTTTCTAGTTGAATAACTACATTAGGATTTTTAGTCTTTTTAATCTGATCTTTTAACTCAGTTATTATCTCTTCTATTTCTTCAGAAAAATAATCTTGTTGAATTATAGTATCGGATGTAGTGCTAACTACTTTTGAGCAACTACCGAGATGTTCTTCTGTTATAAGATCCATGTCGTCGCCTAAGTCTTCGTTTATTATAGTAGCACCTGTTATTAAAGATAAGTCTTTCAATGTGTTTAATTTGTTAACTCCGAATACTGGAGCGTCTATCACATTTACTTTAATGTTACCTTTCATTTTGTTCATGGCTAACGCTGATAATACAGCTGGTTCCATGTCTGCTATAATTAATAAAGCTTTATTGGTTTTAATAACATGCTCTAGTACTCCTTGTATTTGCCTTATATTATCTATTTTGTTTTCTACAAGCAAAACTAAAGCATTGTTTAATTCTACTATACCTCTATCATTGTTAGTGATAAAATGAGGATTTTTAAAACCTTTGTCGTATTGAGCTCCATTCACTACTTCAACAGTTGTTTCAGGTGAGTCATGAGTTTCCATCATAACCACGCCTGTTTCATCTACAGCATGGAAAGCTTTAGCTATTATAGTACCAAGTTTCTCATCATTATTTGCGGATATAGATGCTACTTGAAATATAGATTTACCAGTAACCTTTATAGAAACTTTTTGTAAATACTTAATAACTGAATCTACAGCTTTATTAATACCTTCTTTTATAGATCTTGTATCAGTATTATCGCTTTTATAAGCTTCGGTCAATATAGCATGTGCTAATACTGTTGCTGTAGTTGTTCCGTCACCAGCTTCTCTCACTGTTTTTCTAGCTGCTTCTTTTAAAAGCTTTGCTCCCATGTTTTCTACTGGATCTAGCAATATAATACTATCAGCTACTGTTACACCGTCTTTTGTTATCTGCGGGTTTCCTGCACTATCTTCAAGGATTACACATTTGCCGCTAGCTCCTAACGTAGAGCTAACAGCTTTTGTGAGTTTTTCGATTCCTTTAAAAATAGTATTTTTAGCATCCTCACCGAAGTTAAGATGCTTTACTATTGTTTCGTTCATTTGATTTAATTAAATTTAATTGGTTTTAAGTTGTGGTTTAGAAATTAATATTTCTTATCCGTTGAACCTGTGTATTTATTATCACGATCCCCAGGTTTTTCTCTCTCTGGCTTTTTCTGTTTTGGATCAGGTACATTAGGTACGCATTTAAAAAGTCTTTTGTTATTGTCTTTAGCTATTTCTAAAGCTTTACCTGTTAACATTTCTTTTTTTGCGCCTACTCCACAAGGATATTTTTTCTTCTTGTCTTTTCGACCATTCATTTTGTCGCTAGGCATAACTTTATTATTTTTTAACTAATTTCATATTATTAGCTTTAGCGTAAGCCATTGCTGATTTTTTAGCTTTCATCATAGCTGCTTTTGAAGTTGCGACTTTATCAGATGCTTTAGTAACTTTCTTAGTTGCTTTATCAAATTTCTTTGTGCTGCTGTAACTTCCTGATTTCTTACTTGAAACCTTGTTTGATTTCTTAACTGCTTTATTATATTTTTTAACAGCTTTATTCGATTTTTTTATAGGATTTGGCATTGTTTTAATTTTATGTTGTAAATGTTTTGACCACTTTGGGTCCTTTTAAAAATTCTAATTTTTTTGTATAATGTTCAATAGAAGCATCTATAGCTTGTTCAGCTCCTTCTATTGTTTCTCTTCTAGTAACATCAATCCAGTCTTCTTCTTCTGGATGTAAGTACTCTGTTTGTAAAAATCCGTTTGGTAACTGAACAATTCTCCAATTGCTTTTTGTGGTTATGTGTTTCCAAAGGTTGATCATTCTTTGATCTGGTCGTGTAGTAGAGGTAAAATCTCTACTGGTGTATAAAAACGTCATTTGTTTTGGTTTTATGTTAAACGTTGGTTATTTATACTATCACATGATAGTTCGGTTATTTAATGTTATGTTATGCTTTATACATAGTATGGGCTATTCTTACTGAAGAAAGTGGACCTTCGTCAATTAATCCAGCTGCTGCAATTTGCGAAGCTAAATCACCGTTTGGAATACCAGTTCCACCATTAAGATTGTTAGATAAAGCTAAAAGCGGGTTTTGAGCACCGTTATTGTTTATAGCTACTCTATATCCATTATTAGATGCTATTCTAAAATATAGTACGTATTTATTACCTGCTATTATATTTATACCACCTGGGATAGTAATAGTGTCAACACCATCAGTTCCAGCAGCTCCAGAACTTGTTCCACCACCAAGCCATGAGCCTCCAGACTCTAAAGTTCCCTGATATATGTCAAATCTTAATACGTCACCTGCTTGTGAAACTCCACCTAAAAAGTAATCAACTTTATTCATACCTGTGATAGTCGCTTCAGCTACAGATTGTACCATTAAACCTAGTTCATCACCGGCTGTATAAAAGTCCGATGCTTCATATATGCTTAATGGAGACCATGCTTGTTCGCCGCCGCCGCCACCACTGGATGGTACTCTTACATATGCTTCGCAGTTCTCATTTACTTCAACGCCGTAAGCTGTAGATCCTTCTGAAATATTTATCGTCGTTTCGTTGATGCCTGATACTTTAATACCGCCTGTTTCAAGCCCAGTTGCACAAGGCACTTCAATTAAATCAAGATTTACTTGTCCTTGAATAAAAGAGGTAATACCTATTGTTCCTGTTGGAGACGCTAGTGTTAAAGTAGAATCACAGCCATTTGCATCCACAGAAAATTGACCATCAGCTGATGTTATAGTTTTCCATACATCGTTACATCCGCCTTCTGATATTGGTACTCTTACCGATGCTAGGCAGTTACTGTCTACTTGCACGGCGTAGTATTGTCCTGATTCTGCAATAGTTGGATTGTCAGCAAGTCCAGAAGCAACTTTTATCGTTCCATTTGTAACAGATGTAGCACAATCAACCTGTATATTAGGTATTCTTACAATTGCAGTACATTCATCTTGGCTTGCGCCGGCTGTAGTTGTTTCTACAGGATAAGCAGCAAAGTTTTGAGTTACTGGTGTTGGCACCTGTTCTGTCGCGTATTGTGAAGATATTTTAACTCCACCTAATTCTGTAGGTGTAGCGCAAGTTAATGGAGCATATGCTACACTAAAATCAACTCCATCGTTACCGGCTGTAGGTTGAAAAAATATACTACCATCCGTAGAAACAAATTTAACATCATTACATAATAATGCTTGGTATAAGGGATTTTCTCCTTCATCTACTATTCCTGTTATAGCAGTAGAGCAACCTCCTCCAGCGGGAACTAAAGCAGCTATATCTGCTACTGTTATATTTCTAGTAGCATTTTTATTGTTAACATCAGTTACAACAATAAGCTCATTACCTACTGGACTTGTTAATGGTGGATATGTATATATTATTGCCATTATTTATTCTTTTTTAATTTATCGAACTGTATTGGGTTTGGGCCCTTGCCAGAATTACCTGTGTTATAATTGTCATCCACCATACCTATGTTTCGGATTTCGTCAGTAATAACTTTAATACTTGGGTTTTTATCTATTGAAACCCTATCAAAATCCGTTGCATGCATCTCGTTTCTATCAGTAGACCTTGGTTTAGCTGCCATGGCTTTCATACTAGGACTTTTTAATGCAGGTTTTGATACTAAAGCTTTTGGCGTTGGACCAATGCTAAGAGATTTATTAACTACAGGGTTTTCTGTAAGTAAGTTTTCTCTCTCTTGCTTAGCTGATTCTCTTCTAGCTTTTTTAGCACCTTTCATAGGTTTAGGTCCTTTTCCTTTACGACCTTTGTTACCCATGTCGTCTCTTTCTCTTTTCTTTGGTTTATCTCCGTATGCCATAACTATTTAATTTTTTGACCTATTACCTCCGCTTTTCCTCATCTTACTTGAAGGAGAAGCTTTTCTCATCTTTGATGTTGAAGTACCTTTTCCTCGTTTAGATGTACTACTTTTTTTAATTTTATTTCCGTATGCCATGATTATTTTTATTTACCTACCTCTATGTAGTTTATTCATTTTAGTAATCATTGCCGCATTTCTTTTCTTCGATGCTGAACTACCTGTAGCTCGTTGAGGTCTGCTACCAGGTTTGCTACCTTTATAATCAGATCTC
>Ga0315320_10004848_pt1 | contig 11012 bp, 7 predicted proteins | sample M140m21515metaG_FD_203458 | JGI IMG/M metagenome (GOLD analysis project Ga0315320, IMG submission 203458) | Ammonia-oxidizing marine archaeal communities from Monterey Bay, California, United States - M1 40m 21515 | ecosystem: Environmental > Aquatic > Marine > Coastal | place: USA: California...
GTGTGTGATGTAAGAAACCGGCCTGCGCCTGCCCGAGTTGTTCCGAAAGCACCGATACCAATGTGGATTTCCGATTTTACGGCTACCGTGCCCTGCACTCGAAATATACTTTTCTCCGTCAGGACGATGGATTTTGGTTGGTTGCGATTTACGTACAGCGACGCAATGTGAATTAGGTTCCCAAATTTTCCTTGCTTGATCTGTTTAGGCTGGGCTTTCAGTTCGCCATCTGCCTCGGTGGCAGCTGCCAGTTGCGGCCCGTAAACAGAAGGAATCTGTTGACGAGTGAGTTTACCATTCGTCAACGCGTCACGTATGCGAAGGCGTAGAGCCAGCATTGCTGAGACATATTCGCCTTCGCCCGGCTTATGGTCTTGCACCAGGTTCGCGGTCCATGCGTGGATTGCTTCGTTGTGGCTTCTCGAACGAAGTTCGTTTTCTACATCGGTTGTGGCTATGGTTGAATGGCCTGCTGGAACACTGACTGATTGGCCGTCAGACGTTCGTACCGCACGAACCAGTCCCTCGCGTACTGAAAGCTTCGCGCCGTCTGCATTCGCCACAATGTCAAATCTTGTTCCAATGACTTCCAACCTTGCAGTGGGCGTGAGCACTAACATGGGCTGCTTCTTGGGTTGGCGTTGCACGTCGGCAGAGAGAACGCCTGAGCGTAGATGTAGCTTTTTTTGACCGTTGTCAGCAACGGTTACCGCTGAATTACCTGCAGTGGAGACGGTCGTGCCGTCGTGGAAGGTCAGCAGGGCGAGTGAGTCAACAGAGGTCGTCTCGAGCGTCCCGCCAGTGAGCCTTTGACCTGCGCGTAGATCCTCGATGACGTTTCCACCATCGCCAGTCCAGCGTACCGAACCCTGTATTTTGGTGACCTCGATGATATCTGCCGACCGGTTGCTCAGGATAAACCAGATACTAATCATTAGGAAAATTGCAGCCGCAATCGAGGTGACTGTCAAAAGTTGACGTCGGGTCTGAAGCGTGAGTTTGGTTTGTTCCAGATGGGAGATCAATTCAAGGACGCGTTGCTCAGTTGAACCAATCGGTTGTTCATCGAAATCGTCGGTCAGTAGACTGGCATGGATGTGCTGCATCCGTAGGTAAAGTAAGCGCGTTTCAGAACAACTCTCAAGCTGCGATGAGAGTGTCTTGACTTCTTGGTGGCTCGCAATGCCATCAAGGTGCCGTTGGATGAGATCACGCCATCGTGCGTCAGTCAGTTGTGCTGTCATTTGGCAGTTCGCATCCTGGAATCTACGCAATCATGCAAGGCGTGACGGATTCTTTGCAGTGACTTATAGATAGCGTCGACGGTTTGTCCGGTGCGCTGCGCCAACTCATCGACGGAAGTTTCCATTCGGTAATATCCGTCAACCACTTGCTTCTGACGCTCCGAAAGTTGGTCAATGCATGTTTGTAAATGCAGTTGGCGAGCATCGAGGTCAGCCGCGAATGTCCGCTGTTCTTCCAAAAGTAGTGATGCTGCCCGCTCGGTTAATTGAGTCCGATGCGTTGATTTGCGTAGGAAACGACGGATTTCGATTCGAACAAATCCCAACGCCCACGGTACAAAATTGCGGTCTGAATCGTAACCGGAAAATTTACTCCAAAGAGAGACTGAGCACTCCTGCATGATGTCGCGAGCATCCGTCCGATTCGGTACTGCTACCAAGATGCACCGAAGCAGTTCTGGTTCATGTTGAATCAGCAATCGCGTGAATTCTTCGTGTCTTTCAGCTTCCATACTCATCCTCCGCTATTTTTTAACGTGATTTGGACATCATTTTCGGATATGGCCAAACATTTATGTTTTTTTCGCCTTCACTTTGCTGCTGATGGGGGGGCCGTTAGCGCCGCAGGCCCATTCGTTTCAGTGGCTAGGAGTTCGAAGGGTGCTTTCGCTAGTTGTGCGAATCCGTGGATGCTTTTTCGGGCAGAAACGTGTCAATTGCCTAGGCACGGGTGTTCGGAATCTTGACCCTGCACCCACTTAGAACCTTGTGGCGGGAAAAACGCGAGGGTCAGAGTTCTATCCTTGGTATCGGGCAGAATCTTCCGAGATCGACACTTCTGGGACCTCGGATCTGGGACCTCGGATTGACAGAGCCTGTATTTGCGTTCGGGGTCGACGGCATTGGTGTTGCGTCGGCGTGGGATGCTCTGTTGATCATCAACGAATTCAAATCTCTATGTTATGCTTGCCACGACAGTGAGCGGACTTACCAAGGGTTTGTTCACAACCATCAAGGGGGTGAGTGAGAAATCTTCAATGACGTACACACATCAGGTAAAGATTGGGTTACTGCTGTCGATTCATTACGAGTGATCAATCAATGGGATCGAATGCACGGTGAGTCAAACGGAGTCACAGGCGGAGAAGGTGAAGGACGTGACGAGGTTGTTTGGTGGTGTGTTTTGTTTGGTTAAGATTTTGTAGTGACTCCTTTCCTGAGTTGTTGGCCTGTTAGAATGTGTCAGGCGTCATTAGCTGATGTTTTAATCAGTTGGAAATATGATGTCACTTGGTAAGTCAGTCAGTGTTTTGGGATCTAACGCAATGTTCGGTTATTCAAGTAGATTAGTCATTCTTCGTGTGCTGCCCTTTGTGTTGGTCGCGTTTGGTTCGGTGGTAAAAGCTGGCACACAGCCGAATGTTGTAGTCGTTTTCATTGACGACATGGGCTGGGCCGATTTTTCTTGCTTTGGCAATGCTGACGCGGAAACACCAGCGATTGATCGTTTGGCCCGTGAAGGAATCTCTTTCGAGCAGTTCTATGTGAATTCCCCGATCTGTTCTCCGTCGCGTGTTGCGATTTCGACGGGACAGTATCCGCAACGATGGCGGATCACCTCGTATTTGGCGCATCGGCAACTGAATGAGTTGCGTGGATTAGCGCAATGGCTTGATCCTAAGGCGCCAATGTTGGCGCGCAGTCTTCAGCAAGCCGGTTACGCAACGGGTCACTTTGGGAAGTGGCACATGGGCGGACAGCGAGATGTGGACGAAGCACCTGCCATCACCGAGTATGGTTTTGATGCTTCTCTCACCAACTTCGAGGGGATGGGAGCCAAACTGTTACCGCTAACGAAAACAGGTGATGGTAAGGTCGGGAAGATTTGGGGTGATGCTGTTCGTTTGGGCGAACCTGTGACATGGATGCAAAGATCAAAAATCACCAGTGGTTTCATCGATGCGGCTATTCCCTTCATGGAAAATGCCAAGTCAGCGAATCAACCTTTCTATGTCAATATTTGGCCCGATGATGTTCATAGCCCCTTTTGGCCGCCGGCCGAGGAGTACAACGTTGCCAAGAGTAAGGGCAAACGTGGTTTGTATCTTGCGGTGTTGGAGGCAATGGATCGGCAGTTTGCCAAATTGTTCGCCTACATTCGAGAGAATCCTAAGCTGCGCGACAATACGCTGGTATTGGTTTGCTCGGACAACGGTTGTGAGTTGGGGGCCGGTCAAGCTGGTCCGCTCAAGGGCTACAAGACACATCTTTTTGAGGGCGGCATTCGATCGCCGTTGGTCGTTTGGGGACCGGGCCTCGTTGCTGCAGATGCCGTTGGCACCAGGAATACCACGTCCGTTTTTTCTGCCATTGATCTAACGCCTTCGCTTCTTACCTTGGCTCATGCAAAACCACCGTCTGGGACGATCTATGATGGCGAGGATGTGTTGGATACGTTACTTGGTAAGTCCACTGCAGGAAGGCAGACCGAAATTTACTTTCGGCGGCCGCCGGATAGAAAAAACTATTACGGTTTCAGCCAACTGCCTGATTTAGCCGTCAGACAGGGAGCATGGAAATTGCTCTGTGATTATGACGGCAGTCGATCACAGCTTTACAATCTCATTGACGATCCAGGAGAAGAAGACAATCTTGCGGCCGACAAACCAGAGGTTGTGTCAAAGTTGACCGCAAAGCTGCTGGCATGGAATAACACCATGCCGCAGGACAACGGGCTTGAATTGGGGATGCAGCCCGAAAAGAAATCTCGAAGCAGCAGAAAGAGATACCGTTTGCAGCAAGGAGATGACTTATCAGGTAACAGCGCGCCCGAATATGGCGGACGAAGCGTAACCATCACGACTTCCTTTGACAGTAAAGGTTCAGACGGCGTGATTGTTGCACAGGGAGGCGATAAGCAAGGGTATGCCCTGTACATTCGAGAGGGAAAGCTGGTGCTGGGCGTGCGCGATGCATGGAAGCTCACGGAAGCCGTTGCAAGTGAACCCATCGCGTCAGGGAATACCACTGTGACTGCTACGATCTCGATCAACGGAAAGATGGAGCTTGTTGTCAATGGAAAGGTGGCTGCAACTGCGGATGCCACGTGTGTTCTGGCACAGGCTGGTGACGGGCTTCAAGTGGGTGATGACAAAATCAAGCCTGTAGGTAAATACACTGTCACTACGTTTGCTGGCAGTATCAGCGAGGTCAAGCTGAAGTTTGACTAGGCAATTGGGGACGCACCTGCGATTGGCTTTACTTTTCCCGTGTTGACGCTCAGTTGGGATGACAGACCTGCGTCTCATGCGATGTGACCCAGGTTCATGTTGTAGAGAGTGGATGATTTTATCGGCTCAGTCCGACGTGGCGCGCGGCCGGCGAATGCGTGTCGAGGCGAGGATGACGGTGGATCGTCCCTGGACTTCATACTCACTGACACTATCTAGTGGGGTACCGTCGGTGATGTCCTCGGGTGACGGCAGGTCCGTGTCGACAATTCGCTGCCAAGCATGAAACTCGGCGGGAACAGCAGGTAACGCAAACGTGATCTCTTCCCAATAGGCATTGAAAATCAGGTGGTACCAGCGATGGTTCGTTTCGATGGTAAACGCAACGCTCCGTGATTGGTCTCCCCAGTCTGGTTTGTCCAGCTGCGTGCCATGCCAACGTACACTTGCTCGTTCGATCACCTCAGTGAGGGGTAGCATCGGGTCTGCTCGTTCAGGCAGTCCTTGACGGTACGCAATGAGTCGCCGAACGAAACGGTGCAGGTCAGCGTGTTTGTCGGTCAAACTCCAATCAAACCAGCTTGTTTCATTATCTTGGCAATACGCGTTGTTGTTGCCATGTTGAGTGCGTCTGACTTCATCGCCCATGACCAGCATTGGAACGCCAAGTGCGAGAATATTGGTGGTAAAAAAATTCTTGATCTGTTTCAGGCGGATGGACTCGATGGCAGGATCATCCGAGGGGCCTTCCACTCCACAATTCCAGCTGAGGCTTTCGTTGTGGCCATCACGATTGCCCTCGTTATTTGCTTCGTTGTGTTTCTCGTCATAGGAAACGAGATCGTTCATCGTGAATCCGTCGTGGGATGTGACAAAGTTGATACTTTGCTCAGGTTCGCGGTTTCGGTGTCCGTAGATATCTGGGCTGGCCAGGAAACGCTGTGCGAATATACCGGCTTTTTTCTCGTCACCTTTGATGAACGCACGCACGTCATCACGGAATTGTCCATTCCATTCCTTCCAGTGGTCACCAAAAAAATTACCAACCTGATACAGGCCCGCAGCGTCCCAGGCCTCGGCGATCAGCTTGGTTCCACTCAAAACAGGGTCTGTTTCGATGTCCCAAAGAATCGGCGGGTTCGCTTCGGGGTTTCCATAGATGTCGCGGGACAAGACTGAAGCAAGATCAAATCGAAAACCGTCGACGTGCATTTCCTCGACCCAGTAACGAAGGCTCGAAAGAATCATTCGGCGAACGATGGCATGATTTCCGTTGAGTGTGTTGCCGCAACCACTGAAGTTGGCGTAACGACTGCGTTCTGGTTCAGCGTCCGTCCGATCCTGCTGAATGTAGTACGCCGAATTTTCCAGACCCTTGAAGCAAAAAGTGGGGCCAATCTCGTTGCCTTCTGCTGTGTGGTTGTAGACCACGTCCAGTATGACCTCGATTCCAGCGCGGTGTAATGTTTTGACCATGTCTCGGAACTCGTCCAACACACCCAATGGGTCAGAAGTGGATGCGTAAGCGGCATGTGGAGCAAACAGAGACACAGGGTTGTAACCCCAGTAGTTGCTTAGGCCAGGAGGAGCTTCCTGAGGATCGAACTGGAAAACAGGCAGTAATTCGACCGCTGTGATACCAAGGTTCTGAAGGTAGGGGATTTTTTCGATCAAGCCTGAATAGGTGCCGCGATTCTTTGTGCCCACGCCTGAAGAGGGATGCTGGGTAAACCCGCGAACATGCATCTCGTAAATGATGGTCTTGTTGAACGGGTGACACAGCTGGGTATCACCTTCCCAGTCGTACTGCGATACATCCGTCACAACACTCTTCATGGCGTAAGGGGTGTTATCGCCAGGTTTGGCACCCGCTTCCCGGTCAAATCTTTCTGGGATGGCAACCGCTCGACCGTAGGGGTCCAGAAGCATCTTTTCACCATCAAACCGCATTCCGTGCTCAGGCAGAAAAGGACCTTGAGCGCGATAGGCATAAATTTGACCCGGCTTCAGGCCGTCGACATGCACGTGCCAATAATGAAATGTCTGGTGCGTTCTCGCATCGAGTTTGATCGTCGTTGCCGGTGTGGTGTCATTCACATCATCAAACAGCAGCAGTTCCATGCCATTGCAGTTCTTTGAATGAACGCTGAAATTTACACCAGTAGGTGTGATGCTGGCGCCGAGGGGATAAGTCGTGCCGGTTCCAATTGCGGACATGGGGTTCGCTGATGGGCTGGTAGATAAACGGATGTTGATAAGGGTTGGGTGCCGTGCCCGGTTGTTGGCAATGCTTGGGACGGGAATGCTTGGAACAAGGGTGAAAAACAAACCGCTGTTCGGTTTTGATTTGCCGTGTCTGCTTGTCTCAGGGGGATCGAGCGCAGTATCCTGCTGCCTCTGTTCACGCGTGATTGCCGGCTTGGCTGCCGACCGTTTGAATCGACGTCCCCACGGTTGGTACACGAGTATGCTGTTGATCGCGACCGATGAAGCAGGCTACGGACCCAAATTGGGTCCGCTCATCATCACGGGTACAGCATGGGAAGTGCAAGGTCACCCTGACCGAGAATCCCTTGATCGTCTATTTCTGCCGCTACGTGAACCTCACCTCTGTGGTGACATTTCGGTCGTTGTCGATGATTCAAAAGCGGTTTTTAAACCATCAAGTGGGTTGGCTGGCTTGCACGCAGTTGTCAGTGCATGCATGCATTGGTGTAAAAGGCCTGAAAATTCTTTGCTGGCTGCCTTGCCATGGTTGGCCAGCAAGGATTATGAAGCGATCCGCAGCACACCGTGGCTTGAGATGCAGGACCACGATGAACCTTGGGTAATAGAGAGCGAGACCAAGGAGTGCTTGGAAACTTGGCAATCGACGGGACTAAAGTTGGTGGGGGTCAGCTCGCGAGTCATCACGGCCAAGCAATTCAATGCGTTTTGTGAGGGAGGTGCAAATAAAGCGGACATGCTCTCACAGACCACATTGAATCTTGTAAAAACCATGCTTGCTGAGCATCAGGGCAATTCTGATTTTGTTGACGTGTACTGTGATCGCCATGGAGGACGTCGCTACTATGCCGGTGTGTTGCAGCATGTGTTCTCTGAGTATCTTGCTCAGGTACATTCCGAAACTGCCAACGAGAGTTCCTATCTGTTGACAGGGAGCGGGCCAGAAGTCTCAGTTCGGTTCACCGTCAAAGGAGATCGGTTTTCACCCGTTGCTTTGGCTTCGATGCATGCCAAGTATGTTCGTGAGAGGTGCATGCAGGCTCTCAATCGTTACTTTGCAGATCGCCACAGCGGCAATTTGAAGCCAACGGCCGGATACCCTGCCGATGCCGATCGCTATTTGGCATCCATTGCAGAAGTGGTTGATCGCGAGAAGATTAAACAGGAGCATCTGATCCGCGCACGTTGAAAACGTTGAGGGATCCCAGAAGATTCGTGATCAGGCAACTCTTTCAACGAGTATTAAGCGACACTTGGATGCCCTTTGTTGATTGCCGCGGTCAGTTTTGCCATTGCAGGAATCGTTAATTGAGCAGGGTGTGCGGTATTAGAACGCCAAGTTTGTAGGATCGAGTGATTCTGGTCATCGTTTAGCCAGTGGTAGGCAAGAAGCGATTTCGATGTGATCATAGATTCAATCTTGTTGTGTTGCTGTTTTCCCAAGACAGTTTGAATAGGCTTCGCAGAACAAAGTGATGAGATTATCCGTCTCGAAAGCTCGCTGCTGGGTCAAAACCGCGGCAGGGCTGGGTTGGTGCCGCGTCAAGATTGTTTAGGTTTGTGAAAATAAAACAGCCCGTCGTATGTGAGAGTTCGAGTACAACCGAGTGAATTCATTGGAAATGAAATCGTTAGTAGAAATTGCATATGATCCCGATCTGACGCGGCAATGCGGTATGGTGTTGGTTGATGCGCTCGCAGATCATTTGGGTCGCGTGCAAGCCGCGCAAGGACCGGTTCAGCGATGGCGGAACCCTGAGGAGAATATTACCGAGGCGATCCGCTGGCTTGAGGCAGCAGAGTTTTCCGATAGTCAGAGTGTGGTGTCCAAGTTTCAGGAGCTTGTGCAAATCAGTCTTCTGCGGGGGCAGAATCTGAATCATCCGCGTTGCGTCGGCCATCAAGTACCGGCGCCATTGCCACTGGTTGGTTTGTTTGACGCCGTCACCACCATGACGAATCAGGTTCAGGGCGTTTACGAGATGGGGCCGTGGGGGATTGCTGCAGAAAGAGCGGTCATCGATCGGATTGGAAAGCAAATCGGATATCAGGACGATGAATTTGGTGGGTTGGTCACATCAGGTGGCAGTCTTGGAAATCTCACAGCGTTATTAGCAGCACGCAATGAGGCATGCCCATGGATTTGGAATGAGGGAAATCGCGCCGATGAATCCAGTGAAGACTGTTTGAGCGACAATTCACACGGGCGCAAGTCGGAAAGGGTGCAACCAGCGAATCGCTTGGATGCGAATTCGTCGGAAACGGATCGCCGACGTCAGTCCCGAATGCCCGTCCTGATTGTGCAAGGGGACGCTCATTATTGCATCGACCGTGCTGCTGGTGTGATGGGGATAGGGCAGTCACAGGTATTGCGTATTCCATTGGATGAGCATCGCCGCATGGACGTGGCTGAACTGGAACGCACGTTGATCGATTTGACCACACAGCAAATTCCTGTCATTGCAGTGGTGGCCGTTGCCTGTAGCACTGCCGTGGGAGCGTTTGATCCGCTCGACGCCATTGCGGATGTTTGTGAACAGTACCAAGTATGGTTGCATGTCGATGCTGCTCACGGTGGAGCTGTATGTCTTAGTCAAAAACATCGCCACCTGGTAAAAGGTCTGGAGCGGGCCGACAGTGTTGTGTTTGACGCGCACAAAATGATGTTTGTGCCTGCCGTGTGTGCATTGGTGTTCTATCGGAATAAGAAAAACAGGTTCCGTGCTTTTGAGCAAAAAGCACCGTATCTGTTTGATCCTTCAGCACCCGACATGTCTGAATATGACAATGGAGTGGTGACTTTTGAATGCACGAAGCGATCCGCAGCACTCGGTCTTTGGGGAGCATTGAGTATTTTTGGCTTTGAACTCTTCGAACAGTTAGTTGACCGCGTGTTCCTTGTCGCTCAGCATTTGTTCCACTTGCTCGATGATGCGAAAGAATTTGAAGTCGTTGAGGCACCCCAAGCAAACATCGTCGTGTTCCGGTATTTTCCCGAGGGAGTGCAACGTGATGAAAACCTCGCGAGTGACGAGTGCAAATTAAAGGTGAGCCAACTGCAGTTGCGACTACGTAGGGCGATGTTGGAGTCCGGGTTTGGATACCTGACTCAGACCGCACTTCACGATCATATCTACTTGCGGTGCACGATCATGAACCCGCTGACTAATGAGTCACATTTAGCGGAACTGATGGCAGAATTGCGTCGTATTGGCCCAAACCTTTGGTCTGAGCTCCAGTGAACTGAGGTCACACGCTTTGGCCGACTAGGACGGGATAAGTCCTGTGCCAGGATTGCACGCGTGGTAACGTCGGGATAAGCGTGGGAGTTTGTTGCTGTGTTGTCCCACCGGACCCCAAGGTGCGACGGTGAGGCACCCGGAACGTCAGGGCCGCGCGACATCAGGCTCTAGCGAACCTGAACGCCAACGACCGTAAACGCCCACAACACTAGGCGCCTTTGGGCCGAAAAGTAACGAACCGACTGTCGTTGGTTGTCAGTCGTGGTCCCTCGATCAAGTCAATGCAGTACGGGATCGCTGGAAAGACCGCATCCAAACATTCGCTGATTGCCTTTGGCTTGCCGGGTAAATTTACGATCAGTGACTTACCTCGGATTCCGGCGGTTTGCCGCGACAGAATTGCAGTGGCAACTTTCTTCAGTGAAACCTTTCGCATCAGCTCGCCGAATCCGTGCATCATCTTTTCCGAAACAGCTTCCGTAGCCTCGGGGGTGACGTCGCGACGTGCAGGTCCGGTGCCACCAGTGGTAACAACCAGACAACACCCATCGTTGTCACACAAATCCTTCAGGGTTGTCTCGATCAAATCCTGGTCATCAGAGATCACGCGTGCTTCGGCGGCCCATGGGCTGGTTAGCACTTCGTTGAGATAGCTGGCGATGGCTGGGCCGCCCAGGTCTTCGTACTCACCGCGACTGGCGCGATCCGATACGGTAACGATTCCGATCTTTGCGGTGGTCATGCCAGAATTTCCTTTACAACGCGGGGTGATTCGACGCCGGTGAGCCTTGCATCAAGTCCCTGATGCTTCACGGTGAAACGTTCGTGGTCGATTCCGAGCGTGTGCAGGATGGTGGCGTTGAAGTCGTTGATGTGCACTGGGTTTTCGAGGATGTTGTAGGAGTAATCGTCGGTTTTGCCGTAATCAAATCCTTGTTTGAATCCACCGCCTGCGACCCACGTACTGAAACATCGCCCATGGTGATCACGGCCGTGGCTGGTTTCGGTCAGCTTGCCTTGGCTGTAGATCGTTCTTCCAAACTCACCGCCAAAGATCACTACCGTGTCCT
>Ga0315320_10004850_pt1 | contig 11011 bp, 7 predicted proteins | sample M140m21515metaG_FD_203458 | JGI IMG/M metagenome (GOLD analysis project Ga0315320, IMG submission 203458) | Ammonia-oxidizing marine archaeal communities from Monterey Bay, California, United States - M1 40m 21515 | ecosystem: Environmental > Aquatic > Marine > Coastal | place: USA: California...
ACCCCATCAGATGATATTACATATACACTGAATGCGTTTGGTAATGGAGGAAATGATTCGGCAAATGTAAGTATAGTTGTATACGATCCTGTAGTTGCAGATATATACTCAACTCCTACTTCAATTGTTGCTGGTGGTTCTACAACATTACAATGGACTGTTACTGGGGATGCGTCAGGAAATGCTCTAATTGACCAAGGGATTGGTGCTGTACCATTTAGTGCTAATCAAAGTGTATCTCCAACTACTACAACAACTTATACCATATCCGCATCAGGTCCAGGTGGTTCAGATACAGACTCTACAACGGTTATTGTATATCAAAAACCACAAATTTCTGGTAATTTGCCATCTCAAATTAATTATGGTGATGCTTTATCCGTTCCAATAACCTATAGGTATGCATCTCAAGGTATTGCTGTTACTGAATCTTATTCATTTAGAGATCCTGCCACTGGTAATATTGTCAGTAGTACTCAATCTTCTACTATGCCTGCAACAGGAAACGATGAAAATTCTGCACAAGTAGTTAATAATTTTGAACCTAATATTCCTTGGGGTACAGAGGGACCATTCACTTGTCAGTTTACTTTAGTTGCTAATGGTAATGGTGGTTCTACTCAATTGAATACTAATGTTATTAATGTAGAGATTGATTTGGAACCAATCTATATTAATATACCAAATAGCGAAGATCAACTTCCAGGAGAACCAGAAGTTATTGCACCCGAAGAAGAAATTGTTATCAGTGATCCAATTGTCATTGAAGATATAGATATACCAGTGGAGATCAAAGCAAATAAACCTATTCAGGTTAAGTTTGATGATGATGATGGAGATATTGAAGCATCTTGGAATAACGTTCGCAAAAGTAGTTTATAACTATGTCCAGAATTACCCAACAATTAGTTCAAAACGGCACAGTTACAATTCCTCAATATGCAGAGGATATTCAATTTGTTCTTAGTGGTGCTAAAGGTGGAACTGCTGGTCCATCATATGATATCGATGGACGTGGTGCATTACCATGTTCCCCAACATATTATGGAGCAATTGGTCAGTATATGACAGGGACTCTTAGCAATAGTCTAGGAGGAAGTTATGGTTCTACTATATCAGTAATTCTTGGACAACCTGGAGCATATAACGCTGCTTCAGGAGGATATGATGCTGGATCTGCAGGAGGATATGGTTATCATTATGGCGGAGCAGGTGGTGTTCAACCAGGCAACGAAACTTGGTGTGCTGGTGGTGGTGGCGCAGGTGGCGGTGGATCTAGTGCCATGTTTTTGGGTAGTACTTTAATAGCAGAAGCAGGTGGAGGTGGTGGTGCAGGTGGTGGATGTGTAGATTTTCAGTTTTTAGGGGGACAAACTGGACAATATGGCACTACGATAACGACTAGTAATAATGGCAGTAATGGTGGCACTGGAGGCAATGGAAATACTTCAGCAAATGCTGGAGGTGGTGGAGGTGGTGGAGGAAACCCAGGCGGTAGTGGCGGCATTGGATTCGGTGCGGGTAATCATATTCCTGGAGGTGGTGGTGGCATGGGTAGTGGATATTATAATACTTCGTATGTAAATAGTGCATCAATTAGTAATCCATCACCAAGCACGAACAGTTTTGGATATTTTGAAGTTTCTTATGTGATAAACATTCCTATACCTCCACCTACAGTAAGTCTCACTTCAAATGATGCTGACAATACAGTAGTTACAGGTACTAATGTGACTCTTACCTATTCTGCTACTGATGTTGGAACTGGTGCTGGTGATAGTACTTCTTTTACTGCGACAGATGCTTTTGGAACTGTAACTAATCCTATTGCTAGTCCAGTGGGAAGTAGTGGTGTATATTTTCCTACTCCCTTAACTACAACAACCTATACATATACTGCAACTAATATTTCTGGAACTGCTACAACCAGTTTAACTATTACAGTTGTATTGGAACCACCAACAGTAAATCTTCTTTCAAGTGATGGTGATAATAGGATTAATCTTGGACAGTGTGTGAATTTAACTTATAGTACATCTGGATATTTTATTACTAATAGTACTTTAACAGGTTTAGCAAATCCAGGATCTAGTGGAGTAACGCAAGTCTGTCCTACTACAACCACAACTTATACATTTACATCAACTAATGCTGCTGGATCTGATAGTAAATCGGTAACTATTACTGTTATTCAAATACCAGTTGTAAGTCTTACTTCAAATGATGCTGATAATGCTATCATTCGTGGTCAGTCTATAGATTTAACATGGTATACTGGTAGTGATTTTATTACATCAACTTCTTTAAGTAATTATGGACCAACACCAGGAACTAGTGGTACTGCATCATTTTTCCCACAGGATACTACGTTATATACTTACACCGCAACAAATCCTGCTGGTTCTACCAGTGCTGGTTTAAGTGTTACTGTTTATATTCCACCTGAAGTTTCTATCAGTTCTAATTATAGTACACTTATTATTGGGGAATGTGCAACTCTTTCTTGGGTAGGAATAGCAAACAATGTTACATCGTCTTCCTTAACTGGTTATCCTGGTTCTCCAGGAACTTCTGGTAGTACTACAGTATGTCCTACATCAACAACAACCTATACATATTCAGTAACAAATTTAGGTGGAACTGATACTGCTAGTGTAACTATTATTGTTTATGTACCACCGACAGTAACTCTCACTTCAAGTGATGCCAATAATGCTATCATTCGTGGTGAATCTGTAACTTTATATTGGGGAGCAACAGGAAGTACAATGACTTTCACTTCCTTAACTGGTTACAATGGTTCTCCAGGAACTTCTGGAAATGTTACTGTCACTCCAACTGTAACAACAACCTATACATATACTGCAGTAAATCTTGGGGGTTCAGCTACAAAGTCAATAACTATAGTTGTATATCAAATACCACAACTTAGTGTCACTCAAGTTAGTGATATCGATTATGGAGAGTCACTAAGTATTCCATTGACGTATAGGTATGCATCTCAAGGTGTTTCTGTTAGTGAAACATATTCATACAGAGATCCTGCTACTGGAAGTTTTATTTCTACTACTGAATCTACTCAAGTATTGGCAGGAAATGGTGATGATCAAAGTGCTGCTGAAATAGTTACTACTTTCAATCCTAATATTACATGGAATGATCAAGGACCATTTACTTTACAATATAATTTTACTGCTACTGGGAATTCTGGACAGGTAATTGCTAGTACACCAATCATCAATGTAGATGTAGATTTGGTGCCTGTTGGTATGAATGTTCCATCTAGTACAGATCAGTTGCCAGGATCAGAAGTTTTGAGTCCAGATGATGAGACTGTCATAAGTGATCCTATGATGATTGAAAATATTGATATTCCAGTAGAAATTAAAGCAACTGAACCTATTCAAGTTAGATTTGATGATGAATCAACGTGGCATGATCTTCGTGAGAGTGACCTATGACCCAAGATTTTAGTTTTACAAGTAGATCTCCTAATACTTCAGGTTTTAGTGGTCAATATTTTGAGCCAAATTGGTCTAGTTTCATGAACATCTATAATATAGGTGGTAGTGATACTTCTGGTACTGCTGGTCCTAATAGAACATTTTATTGGACTATCACTTTTAATAATTATGGTAGGCAAAGATTTTATGCCAATTGTGATGATAGTGGTGCAATTTATATTAATGGCACCTATGAAATGGGAATGGGTGGTTTCCGAGGACAAAGTTTAGTCACTACTTCAAATTACTATCCTCCAGGTACATATACTCTTAGTGCTAATGCTAATAATAGTGGTGGTGGACCTTGGGGTATTGCCATAGATTGGGTTGGATATATCCCACCACCAGCAGGATGTACTAATCCCCTTGCTTCAAATTATAATTCAGGTGCATTAGTTGATGATGGATCGTGTATATTTCCTTCACCATCTATCACTTATAGTATTAATCCATCTAGTATTATTCAAGGACAAACGGCAACATTGAATTGGTCAGTATCTAATTCTACATCTCAATCATTTGATCAAGGTATTGGATCAGTTGCTAGTTCTGGTAGTAGAAATGTGACTGGTGTTATGAATACCACCACCTATACTTTATCGGCAACATATTATTCTTATACTAGTTCTTCTAGATCTTTAACTTTAACAGTATATGAACCTGTAGTTGCAGATATATCTTCTTCCCCAACTGCTATAATTTCGGGAAGTTCTACGACATTACAATGGACTGTTACTGGATCTACATCTGGAAATGCTATTATTGATCAAGGAATCGGTGCTGTACCATTTAGTGCTAATCTAAGTGTATCTCCAACTACTACAACAACTTACACTATATCTGCATCAGGTCCAGGTGGTTCAGATACAGACTCTACAACTGTTGTTGTATATCAAAAACCACAACTGACTGTTAATTTTCCGACTAATATTGAGTATGGTGAGTCTCTGTCTATCCCAATAACTTATAGGTATGCATCTTCGGGTGTCTCTATTCAGGCAACATATACGTATAGAGATGCAAATACTGGAAATACTGACGATGTTACTATTGTTAACTACAGTTTAACTGGTACATCTAATGACGAAAGTTCTCCTGCATTAAGTCAAAATTGGAGTCCAAATATTCCATGGAATGGTAATGGTCCATTGAGAGTTAATTTTACTGCTACTGCTAATGGTAATGGAGGAAGTACTTCTTTAAGTAGTAATTTTTATGATGTGATAGTTGATTTGACACCTATCTATATTAATATACCAATTAGCGAAGATCAAATTCCAGCAGACCCTGAAGTTGTAAGTCCAGATGCAGATGTTGTTCTTAGTGATCCTATTATTATTGAAGATGTAGATATAAGTGTAGAAATCAAAGCAAATAAACCTATCCAAGTTAGATTCGATGATGAGGAAACCTGGAACAATGTTCGACAAAGTTCTCTATAAATATATCATGGCTTGTAAGTACCTGTAGAATAAGACAAGATGCCAATATATCAGTATTCAACTACACCACTATATGCGTCAGACGGACAGACAGTTCAGTTCCGATATGAAGCGCCGCTAGATTATGCGGATATTCAACAGGTAATTATTGAAATTGGTGATATTGTCACTTTTTGGGTAATTGAAACTATCCCAGAAGATATTGCACCAAATCCATTTGATCTAAGGGAAATTAATCCAGCTGAAATACATGATCCACCAACCAATCCTCAAATCTATACATATGCTGAGACTGCTGCTGGTCCTGATGCTGCCCCTGCAGGTGGTGGAGGTGGTACTCCATTAAGACTTGGAGAAGAAGTTATTACGGTTTCAGGTCTTTCTGATGGTACAGAAGTAAATTTGATCGTTAGTAGTAATGGTCTAGTTGCAGATGAATGGGCATGGAGAGTAAGAAATTGGAACGGAACATCATATGATGCATGGCCTGCATTTACTACAGGATCAAACTGGCCATCACCTGTTCCAAAGGTAAAAAATGAAGATCAGATTCAAGTTAGAACTGCTTCAACAGTATTTGCAGCAGATAAAAGAAAACTTACTGTTCAAATTGGTTCTGCATCTGCCGACTGGGAACTACTAACAGGTTCATTACCTGTCAATACACCAACACCAGCACCACAATTTCAATCATTAAACAATTTAAATTTAGGTGATATTGTATACAGTAATGTTGTACAAATTGCTGGTCTCACATCATCAACGGCAATAGTTAGTATTATACCTGGTACTGGTTCATTTGCTATTTCTAATAGTAATGCTACAACAACAAACGCAGATAATTTTGAGGTATTAACTGGTGCTAGTTTTGGAACTAGCGGTACTATTAGTAATGGTCAATATCTCCAGTTAAAAGGTGTAGCGTCATCTAGTTCTAACTCACAAGTAAACTATAATGTTTCTATTGGTGATGGTATTAATGTTTCAGCATGGTTGATTGAAACTGGTGTTGGTGTTGATCTAATTGTAGATTCATTTTCATTTCAAGATTTAGTTGAGCAAGTACCTGGTACACAAGATATACTATCAGAAATAGAAACTATTAGTGGTTTAACTCCTGGTGTTACAGTTCCAGTTACTGTTAATAGTTTTTCTCCACCAGAAGCACTTCCAAGAATTAGAGTTAATAGTGGTTCGACTGGTCCTATATCTAACATTTTCGTAGGTAATAATAGTACCATTCAATTGGTAATGAATGCTCATCCTGACTTACCTATTGCTCCTGGAACAAAATCATCTAGTGTTAGTATTAGTGTAGGTAATAGAATTATTAATAGTTGGGATATTAGCAATTGGTATGGTCCTGATGAAACTCCATCATTTGTTGATCCTGCTGATGCTATAAACCAAACTCCAGGTGGTACAGGTGTACTTGGACCAGTTCTTTTAGAAAATTTCAACGTACCTATTCAAGTTTCGATTACAAATCCAATTGCGTATGATGAATTTGATGTAGCAACTGGTGAGTCGGTTAATCCTATCTTGGTTTCTATTGATGGTGGTGTAATTCAATCACTTCCAGCAACAGTTCCTAATAACCCAACAGGTCAACCTGTATCAGTTGTATTCTTTACTGATCAACCAGGAAATGCTAATGTTGATCCTGTACAAGGTCTATCACATTACCTAGAATTTGACATTACATTTGGTCTTGCTCCCACTACTACAGTAAAAGTTTTTAACTATGCAGTGAAACCTACACCACCTGCATATGTTAGTCAGTGGTATACTAACAAAAATGATAAGTTTGATGAGGCAGCATATGAAGCAGCAGGATCACCTGTAGCAAATGCTGCTGATTATTATAGTGCAAGTAAATTTGATGGTTTGACAATTGGTACTGTTGTTGCTGTACCCAAAGAAACTATTTCTGGATATGGTGATCTTGCAAACAGATATCCTGGATTCCTGGAATGTAACGGACAACAACTTTTTGCTGCTGATTATCCTTGGTTGTGGGATAGTATTGAAAATACATATGGTGGCAACGCTAGTTATGATGAGGCAACTAAAGTATATTCAGGTGAGTTTAACATACCTGACTATAGAAACAAAAGACTAGCAGGTAAAGGTATTGTTGATTCATCTAGAGGTGCATCTGCATTCTTAGAAGCAACTAATCCTGGTGGTTCTTATGATATTGTTGGATCTACTGGTGGTTATTGGTATGTGTCTGATGTAGGTGTTGCTGGTCCTGATCCGTTAGAGCAAGTATTCACTACACCAGGATCTAATCAAGGTACAGAATCTCCATTCTATGTACTAGGTACACCAAAAACATTTGGTTTATCCGAACTAACAGGTGAAGTTAGCTTTACTGTTACTGGTAGTGTTAAGGCTACTATTGGTCCAGTACGTGAGCAAAGAATTGGTGTACCACCACATGACCACTTCTTTGTTGTTGGGCAACCAGAAAATGCATCAGGTGATCCAGTAATTCCTTGGGAAGTATGGGCATACTATAAAACAGAAAGCGATTCGGGTCCAAACAGTGACTCAACAGGATCAAGAGAAAGTGGTGAGAAACAAGATGAACCATCATCTGATACTGTATATTCTGAATGGAAACAGCTAAACGAACTTAACGCTTCTCAGTTTAACCAAGCATTAGCAGATACTAATGGTGGATCACTAGAAGATGAATTGCCATTAGGACCAGAAGGATCTAACTCAACATCAACATTTGGTAACTATTGGGGATCACCTACTAGTGGTCTGCCGAATCAAAATGGATTGTTTAGAAAAGCACCAGGCATTTCACTTAATGATGCTGGTGTTCTTGATACAAAGGAAGCGAAAGCTAGAATTGATCAATATGTATCACCGACAGCAGAAGCAACACATGCTCACCAACTAGGAACAATTGAAGTTACTGATCTTGCTACGGATTATACCTATGGTAATGGAAATGCCTTTGGTGGATTCACTCAGGGTCTAGCAACATATGGATCTGATACTGAAGTGACGTTCAACCAATCAGACGTTCAAATTGAACTAAATGAGGCAAACTTTACTTGGAGTAATTCAAGCAAACCAATTCCTAGCGTAGCACTGGATCCACAAAGAAGGGTTCCTATCCTAGCACCCTTCCATAAAATGAAATATATAATAAAGGCGTATTGATATTATTCATATGAAATTTGGAAATGGTGAAGATAAGACAACACCTTATCGTCCTCTTAGTTTAATGATCGATGAGCGAATGACCGACTATGAGTGTGAGGATTTCATTGCAGTCTGGGAAAACTTTGTTCCTGCAGCATTTTGTGATCAATTGATTAAATGGTTTGACAATAAACTTAATAACGGTCAGGTAGATTTTCATGCAAGTGATGAACTAGAAGAAACCGAATTTGGTGAAGATACTGATCAAGATACTGAAAGCGTGGTTGCTTATGGTGAGCAGCAGTATGGTAGTAATATGAGACGTAAAGACAAGTCTATTCTTGTTAATTACGCAAATGAGAAAATTACATATCAAGTTAATCAATTCTTGAAATCATGTGTTGCTCATTATATACATGAGTTTGGACAACTTAAAGGTGTCGGGATGTTTTCATCTGACATCAAGATGCAGCACACAACACAAGGTGGTGGATATCATCTATGGCACTATGAAAATTCTTCTGGTTCACATGCTGCTAGAGAACTTACGTGGATGATTTATCTTAATGATGTAGATGATGATGCAGGTGGGGAAACCGAATTTTTATATCAACATAGACGCATTAAACCAACAAAAGGAACAGTTGTAGTCTTCCCTGCAGGTCTCACTCATGTGCATAAAGGTAATACTTTACTAAAAGGTGATAAATATATTGTGACAGGTTGGTATATCAAAGCGTCAATATGACAACAACACCAATAGTAACAAGAAGACCTTTACTGCAGATTGATCTGGTCAATCAACGTGTTATCATGGCAAATGGTAATGTGCCTGATACTCAGACTGATGATGAAGGCACATTCCAAGCCGTCGATTTTTCTGATGAATTAAAAACTAAGTTTCTTGAAACAATAGGAAACTTCTGGAATTCAGAAGATGATAAACTTGAGTTTTTTGCATATTATACTGATAAAACGTTTATTGTTCAACGTAAACGTAAGAAATATGATTTCAAGAGCGACTCCAATTACTTTAGTCAATACCAATTCAAGGGTGCAACCCAAGAACAAGGTGACTATGTATTTACTGCTGCTAAAGGTATTTTCAGTATTCGTTTGGAAGGAAAACGAAGAATAGCACTTGAAAGTATTTCTGCAGTTGAAAAAGAAGTTTCATATTTTGAGGCAAAGTATCTCAAGCGTAAGCGTGAGAAGCGAATGATGCTAAGTGCAACCGATTGGCGTGTACTTCCTGATGTTACTGATAAGTATGAAGGTGAAAAGGATCAATGGATTGCATGGAGACACTTGATTAGACAGGTAACTGTTCCTAATCCAACCAAGTTTGATACTATGCTTGACTTTGCTAAGTCAATTTATAATATTAAATATCCTATTGACCCTGCAATTTATAGAGAGAAGTATCCTGATGGCAAATTAGCAGATGGTGAGACTGATGCACCTGCATATCTAGACGAAACTGATGAAAATCAGTGGGTTGGATATGATACATATGCATCTAAGGACTTTGTTAACGAAAGAGTGCTCAATGCTCTAATCTATGCTAAAGTACGTACCAAGTCTCCAATTTATGTTGAGAAAAAAGTGAGAGATATTATTAAGGCAATGGACATTGAAAGTATTGATCCAGATTTTGATTCCGAACTATTTAAAATTGCAGAAGAATGATTTATAGATTTAAATTACTCTCACCCGATGAGTTGAAGCGAATAAACTACAAATTTAATGATTGCACCCATTGGAATTCGGGTAAGGTGCAACTTAATGGCGAAAGTGTTGAAGATGGTCAAGTTAAATGTAACAAGTTCATTGATCAACACTCATCAGAATATAAGTATTGCATTGAAATAATTAATAAGGCATTGCAGAAAAGCAAACGCTTTAAAACAACATATGCAATGAAAGATATCACTCAACCAATGCTCACTGAATATGAGACTGGTGGACATTACAATCTTCACATTGACTCCGTTGAGATTAATAATCTTAGAACAGATCATAGTATGACTCTGTTTTTGAATGAACCAAGTGAATACGAGGGTGGTGAGTTAGTTCTCAGTCTTTCTGATACTGTTCAAAAAATTAAAGAACCAGCAGGAATGCTTGTAATATATCCTACTGGACTACTACATGAAGTAACTGAGGTGACATCTGGTCATCGCCGTGTTGCAATTATGTGGTCACAAAGTCTTATCGATGATTATCTACTGAGATCTCAGGTTATAGATTTAGGTAGAGCAATTGGTAATGTCACTCACTGGTGTAATAAGAATAATGTGGATGCAAAAACTACACAGAATCTGTTAGTTCCACTTGAGCAAGTTAGAAACAATTTTGTGAGAGAATATGGAAGTTTTGACTAATGTCTTTACAAAGAAAGATCTAAAATCTATTCAAGAAAAAATAAGACAACCAAAATGGAGATATGGACACGGTTCTGATAACAGTAATCCATTAGGTGTACCATTCTGGATCATGGAATTTAATGATGATCCTTTCTTTAGTAAATACTTACTAAATATTATTAGGACCAAAGTTAATGAACCTGGTCTCGTACTGGAACATGTTTATGCAAATGGACATGTATTTGGTGATAAAGCAACACCACATGTTGATTCAAATAGTCAAGATGGTAGAACATTTTTGTTTTACGCTAATGATGTCTGGGATCCTCTATGGGGTGGCAGCACAGTATTTAATATGGGCAATGGTCAATATGCATATATGAAACCAGAACCCAATAAGGCAGTATACTTTCCAGGTATGATTCAACACCATGCTGAAGAAGTTTCTAGAATGTATACTGGTTTGAGAGTAACAATAGCTTGGAAATTAAATGGAGCTCAACACTAACTACAACACCGCATACATGCATGACTT
>Ga0315320_10004852_pt1 | contig 11010 bp, 27 predicted proteins | sample M140m21515metaG_FD_203458 | JGI IMG/M metagenome (GOLD analysis project Ga0315320, IMG submission 203458) | Ammonia-oxidizing marine archaeal communities from Monterey Bay, California, United States - M1 40m 21515 | ecosystem: Environmental > Aquatic > Marine > Coastal | place: USA: California...
GGTGATAGAATTAGAAAAGCAAGTTTTAATCTTACAAACAGAATTAGATTTACATAAAAAACAAGACAAATAATATGACAGATAAAATAAGAGAGATGCTAGTTAAACATGAAGGCTTATCTTGTAATTTATACAAATGCACCGCAAATCCGCCTAGAAATACAATAGGTGTAGGGCGTAATCTTGATGACAATGGCATAACAGAAGATGAAGCTATGTATCTACTTGATAACGATATTAAAAGAGTCATAGAGAGCCTAGACAAGCACTGGCATGTTTGGCGTTCCTTTCCTGAAAAAGCACAAATGGTTTGTGTTGATTGCACCTTTCAAATGGGCATAACAGGATGGATGGCTTTTAGACATACAAGAGCACTTATGGAAATGGAGTGTTGGTTAGAAGCATCAGAAGAATTACTTAGAAGTAAGTATGCAACACAAACACCTAATAGAGCAGCTTACAATTCAAGGCAATTAGCCTTATGTCAAAATGCCAAGAAAGACATCAGACCAACATCAGGCTAATTCAAGACTAGGTGCTTTGGGTGAATCCCTAGTACAAACATTCCTTTTGGAATATGCAGACTTCTGCTATCCAACCCAAGAAAAACATCCAGCAGATTTGATCGTAGAATTTGGTAACGCTATATATACAGTGCAAGTTAAAAGTAGAAGAGCCACTAAAGAAAAGAAGTTTGTCTTTGCTGCTGAAAACTCAAGATCAATGTCTGATACTTATAAGAACTATACTTGCGATATTCTAGCCTTTGTATTCTTCTTTGATAGTCAAAAGAGAATCATGTTTAAATCTAATACATCCTCACAAAACTATTTCACCTTTGATAAGAAAATTATCACCGACACTATGGAGCTAGATTCACTTCAAGAATCTCTTGATACCCTAAGTTCAGTTCCTGTTTTAAATCCTATAATTTAATCCTTGCATCTTATATAAATATAATTTAATATATTTATATTAATTAGAAAGGAGTTAATATGAAACACAATATTTTAATGAGACTGTCCATTATAGGGATGCTCTTTACCGCATGGATGCTTTACCTAACAACTAATGGTTATATCTAATGGATATACATTTACACGAAGTTGGAAAGGTAGCACCTTTAATTTTAACTAAAAGGCAAATAAGGGGTTACTACAAAGACTACCTTACTGGCGAGAACAAAGTGCAAACAGCAAATGAAGAATATGTTGTTAGAGACTCATTAACAGAAATCGCATATCTAATGGGAGAGCAAAGATGAAAATAGAATCACTAAAGAGCTTTGTATCAGAGCAAAAAGGTCAAGCACTTATCTATAAGGATATACCTAATGAGGATTACCATGCAGGTGTAGGTATAAGCAGTAGTTATATTAGGAGATTTGGTCAGTCACAATTACATGCTGTAGAGCATAAACAAGAAAGCACACCAGCACTAAAGCTTGGGACAGCAGCACATGCCTTGATTGTAGAAGGTAGAGATGCTTTTGATAAAGAGGTTAAGGTTGTTAGTGGCTCTCCTTATACAAAAGCATATAAAGAAGAGAAGGCTGAATATGAGGAGCAAGGATTTATTGTACTTAAAGAGGCGGACTTAGATATGCTAGAAAACATGAAGGCAAATATGATATACGAAGGCAACGCCTACTTAGATGCCAAGGGCAAATTAGCAGAAGCAAGTGTGTATTGGTATGAAGAGGATGTTCTTTGTAAGTGTAGACCTGATTTAATGTGCCCACCTTTGCATGAGCCAAATTCAGATAGCAAGATTGCTATAGTAGATTACAAAACTACTATATCTTGCGAACCTTATGCCTTTAATAAATCAGTTAAAAAGTATGGTTATGATATGCAGGCCGCTTGGTATAGAAGAGGTTTAGAGTCAGCAGGGTATAACGTAGATGATTTTATATTTATAGCACAGGAGAAAGTACATCCTTATGCTTCTAAGGTATTTAAAATCACTAAAGAGCAAATGGATTATGGTTGGACAATAATGGAAAGATATTTAAAGGAATACAAGGAATATCAAAAAGGAAAGCCTTTAAGTATTTATAACAGTCCTAATGTTGTTGATTTGGTTTTTGAGTAAGGGCAAATAGATAATGAGAGTATTTAGAGTATGGAGAGTTTATCAATTGCCCTTAACAAGATTATAGGTCATGAAATGGATATAAACACAAAAGAAGTGGTAAAAATCTTAAATTAATATTAATATAAAAAAGGAGAGTTTGAATGGATGAGAAGACAAAAAAAGCACTATGGATATCTGAGGAGCTTCATAAAGAGATCAAGATATTTGCAATACAAAACAACATGACTATTGAGTCTGCTTCGCAGATGGTACTAAAGCTAGGCATGTGCTCATATAAGGATAGCAATGGGTCAAAATAGTAAAGCAGTAGCCAAGAGAAGAGAAGAGTTGAAAGCTGAGAAGTTGGATAAGCAAGTTGCTTACTATTACTTTCAAAAGGGAGCAGGAACGCATTACAGAGAAATACAATATGCAAGTGGCAAGATTGTAAGGACGGACTTTGATGCTTGACTGGATAATATATATAGTTGGTGGCTTTGTTGGGTTGTTAGCAATCGTAACAATAGTCAGTGTAGTGGCCGCAATTTACATACTAAATAAACTAGATTAATGGTTAATAGTAGAAATAAAGGTGCGGCATTTGAGAGGGTTATTGTCAATAAACTTAACACTGTTCTTGAGTCCAAAGGCATTGATACTAGAGTTAAAAGAAACCTAGATCAATACCAAACAAAAGGTATGGCTGATATTTATTTTGATAAGTTTGCAATAGAGTGCAAACGATATAGAGAGAGTGCTAAGAAAACGACCTACAAGAATGAGTGGTGGAAACAAGCGGTAGAGAGTGCTGGGGATAACCTAATACCTTTATTAATTTATAAATATGATAGAAAGCAAATTATGTGTGTGATTCCTTTGTTCCTTGTAACAACAGTTGATACACCAAACTGGGAATGTACTTATAACTGCCCTTTATCAGAAATATGTGAAAATTTAGATGAAATCTTACAAAAAGCAAATGGATTTAAATAGTTATTTGTTACAAGAAGATTTTGAAGAGTTTTGTAGGAAAGCCTATGAAAGAATCCAAATTGCTTGTGATGTTTTTAATATTACAAATGATGAGGATTATTATAGTTTTAAGGAAAGGTGTTACACCCAACTTGAAACTGATTATTTAAACAGTATTGAAAGAACAATACATTAATATGGAGAATATATATGGATATATTAGGTGGAATGTCAAATTCCAGTGAGAGTCAGCAAGTTTATCTTGCTTTTAAAACAGCCGATCAACAATTTTTTGTTAATGGGCAAACGCCAATTGATTTTAAGTATTTGCAGTTAGACCCTGCAACATTTAAAAGCGGTTGGGGTCGATATGCTGGAGAGTACCAGTATGTTTGGGATGATAAGTTTGGTAATGCTAGTGAAAAGCCAGCAGACGATTGGAAGAGAGCATTTAGTTGTTGTGTTATGCCTCATGGACATGACCATGCACTTATATGGAGTAGATTTACTTTTGCTGAATCTAGTGCCTTTAATAAGATACTAAGTAGCTTTTGGAATCAAATGGATGCAAATAGTAATTCTTTGCCTGTTGTTGAGTACAAAGGCTCAAAAGAGATACAGGTCGGCATAGGAAGGTCATCAGAGCTATCTTTTGAGTTTTCTAAGTTTGCACCTAGGTTTGATAACTTTGTAATCCCAGCCTTCTATGATAAAGAAAATGAGCCAGTAGAGGACACATTCAAAAGTCCTAATGATGGTCTTGCAGAAAAAGTGCAAGAGATGGTGGATAAGAATGAATTATCAGATGACGATATTCCTTTTTAAATGGAACATATTGATTGGCAAAGAATAGCTCCTGATGTTGCAAAACAACTACTAGGAGAACCTACTAGCACCTCATCTAAGGAATTTAGATGGGGTCGCAAGGGGAGTATGTGTCTTAACCTTACAGATGGTACATTTTACGATCACGAAGCAGGAGTCGGTGGGGGAGTAATAGATTTAATAAAACATCTTAATCAAGATGTGAATACAGTTTTAAAACAGTTTGGTCATGACTTAGCATTACATTCAAATGACTCCTTAATCAGTGGCTTTGGTGATTCCCCTGTCGCTAAGCCTAAAGGTAATGCTAGGTCATTCTCTAGGGAGCAAATGGTTGACTTGTATAGACAAGCAATTGTTAAGTTAAAGTATGCTGATAATTTTATGGTTCTTAGGTTTCCTGAAGGTCATGCAATTAAACAGAAGTATGCTCCCTTTACTCTTGGCATTGATGGTACATGGTCTTTAAAACGCCCTGACAGTCCTCTTATGCCTATTTATTATACAAATGATTGTCCTGATAAGCCTATCGTTATTAATGAAGGAGAGAAGGCTTGTAGGGGTTGTGAGAGCATTGTTAAGGGCAAATTAGATTCATGCACTTGGCATGGTGGTGTCAACAGTTGGCAAAAGGCAAACTGGAAACCTATATTGCATAGAGAAGTGTGGATTTTTCCTGACAATGATAAGGCTGGCAAGGATTGTGCAGGAGAGATAGCTGAATACTTAAGGAAGCAGGGGTGCAAATCGGTAAAGATAATACAACCACCTAAAGAATTTGCAGAAAAGGATGATCTATATGATGCACATGAATCAGGTTACTTTACATCAGCAGAGGATTTTGTTGATTTTGTGCAGAAACAAAAAGAAAAACTACCTAAAGGAGCATTAAGATTTCAAAGAGCCGACTTAGTTTTATCGCAGGTAACGAACCCTGATTGGCTTATCTCTGAAGTTTTTGAACGTAATCGTTTAATTACAGTCTTTGGAGAGCCGAAATCAGGCAAATCGTTTATTGCGATAGCTATGGCTTGTGCTGTAGCGAGAGGAGATGAGTTCTATGGGCATGATGCTAAAAAAGCACCTGTAGTCTATCTTGCAGGGGAGGGAGTTGCAGGGATTCGTAGAAGATTGGCCGCCTATAACCAAAGTGAGTATGGTGGTAGCTTAAAAGAAGCACCACTATTTTTATCTAATAGAGGTTCAAGAATTAATGAACCTGAAGAATACCAAAAGCTAGAAGATGAGATTAATTTACTAAAAGAAGAAGTAGGGCAAATTGGTTTAGTTATCTTCGACACCTTTCAGCGTAACTTTTCAGGTGATGAAAATTCTGCACAAGAGGTCAACAAGTTTGTTAAAGCCGCAGATCAATTGATTCATGATTTTGATTGTACTGTATTGCTTGTACATCATACTGGTAGAGGTAATAAGGGTAGGGCTAGAGGTAGCTCTGTACTTGATGCTAGTATTGATGGTGAGTTCTTAATTGAGAGAAAAGACAAGACAGTTGATGATAAAAAACAAATGTTTGTCAAAATGAAACAGACCAAAAATAAAGATGGCATGGGTATGGCTGAAAAGAGCTTTGTATTCCACGAAGAGACACTTATTGGTGAGGGTCTTGATGTTACTTCAGGATTGTTAATTGAGACTGATACAGAGGTTGAGAGTGATGCAGAGACACAAAAGAAGATAGACTTGGTGGTTGATAAGAAAATTGTCAGCTTGATGTATGTATTGGCATTAGGTGAAGAAAAACCTGAAGAAAAGTGGTTTACTTACACTGATTTTAAACATCACGCTACTTTTAACATAACTGGCAAGGAAATTGGTCGTGATAAGTCAAATAAAGCGTTTGCAAGGCTAGAAGAAGCAGGTATTGTTGTACACGCTTTAAGAGATGAAAACACTTTAAAATCGCAGGGTTACAGGCTAAAAGAGTTTAGAGAATATGATGATTATGAACTTTATAGTGAGTGAGTGTGCAAGTGTGTGTGCAAGTGTGTGTGTGTGCAACCATACATTAATATAAGTGTGTGTGTGTGTAGTAGTCCGTAAGGACTACACACTGACACACTTGGATGTATTACAGGAGTATTGATATGAGTAATTATTATGATGAGGCTTTAAAGGATAAATTAAAGCAGTTAAGAATCTACGAAGCAGAGACAATTGTTAAGTGGGGTAATTGGAAGCGTATCTATAAAATGGTAGGCGTAGAATTTGAGATAAAGTTTTTAAAGGCAGATCAAATGCTAAAAACATCTTTACAAAAGGATTTGATAAAAAAGCAAATTGATATGGTTGATATGATGATTAGAGCCTATGAGCAATTAAACATCAAATGTGAAGAAAGTGGTTACATCATGATTCAACCAAATGCAAAATGCTTTACTTTTGACAAGAAGACAGCTTTAGTTTGTGACACTGATGATGACAAGCCAGTATTAGAACTGATACACAAAGATGAAAAGGATATTATGATATTTAGTATTGAAGAATTACTTAGGTGTATACCGCAAGATTTTATGAGAGCAAAAGAGATACTAAGCAAATTAGATAAGTCAGTTAATTTCCAGAGAGTCGATTATGTCTAAGTGGCATGGAGGCAAAGGCTCTAAAAGAAGAAAAGAAGACAAAAAGAAAATTGATGCAAATTGGGATTTAATCTTTAGTAAAAAGAAAAAGGAGAAAAAAGATGGCGATAAAACTAAGGCCTAGTGCTGTCATAAAAGACAGAGCTACAGGCAAATTGAAAACAGAACATTATTATTTAAAAAGTATGACAGTTAAGGAGCTTAATGATTATATTGAATCTTCTAGTTCTAAGAAAAAAGTCATACAAAAATGTAAGAATGAACTTACAAGGAGAGGTAAATGAATTGTTGGTATTGTGGAGCTGGACTTGTATGGGGTGGAGATCACGACATAGGAGATGAGAATGAGGAGTATGATATGGTCACGAACCTATCTTGTCCTGACTGTAAGGCTTATGTTGAGGTTTATATGCCAAAAGGAGAGGCAAATGACTGATTTAGTAAATAAACCTCCTCATTACAAAAAAGGCAAATTTGAATGTATTGACTACATAAAGCAACAGTTAGGTGCAAATTTCCCTGCATATCTTGAAGGCAATGCCATAAAGTATCTACATAGGCACAAATATAAAGACTCTAACATTCAAGACTTAGAGAAAAGTATTTGGTATATTAATAAATTAAAAGAACATTATGAGAACCTGTAATGAGCAATAAACCGCAAATTGATGTTTCGCAATTAAAAAGGCAAATTGACAAAGGCAAATCACTAAACGAGGTGGTTATGTCTCTTGGTAAAAGCAAATCGACTATTTTAAAAGTTGCTAACGAGAATGGTTTAAAGTTTGATAAAAAGTCTCCTTGGGCAAATTTGTAATTAAAACAAATTTAACATTGAGGCAAATTTAACATTGAGGCAAATTTAGGTTTAAGGCAAATATGGATATACAAGTAAAAACTGATCTCAAACAATTACAAAAGAAGTTAGATATCCTTCGTGATAAAACATTCAATAAAGTTATGAGCGAAGGCATTAATCATACTAGTGCTATGGTTGTTAATGCACAAAGACAACAATTATTAAAAAAACTACATAAACCTAAAAAAACATCTATTACAGCTATTGTTATGTCCAAGTTTGCTAAACCTAATAAACGTGGGTTAAAGGCTACAGTTAGGGTTAAAAGCTATGCTACCAAGTTTTTATATTATATTTATACTGGAGAGAATGAACCTGCTAGAAGTCAGAGTTACCCCTCACCAACAAAAGATGGAAGGGTTAAGGCTAATACTTTTGGTAATATTGTTACTCAAAAAGGTATTATTAAAAGGGTTGATAAGACAGAAAAGAGCAACAGAAAAGGCTCACGTTTTGTTGGTGTACCTAAAGGTAAAGGCTCTAAAGTTTATGGTATATGGGAGAGACAAGGACAGAAGGGTAGAGAAGGCTTAAACCTTCTTGTGGCCTTTACTCCCTTTATTAGACATAGAAAGTTTATTGATTGGTTTAAGTTGAGTCATAAAGTAGTTAAGAATAATCTTTACAAAGAGATTAATAAGCAAATGATTAAAAGGGTTAAGAGGGTAATGAGATAAAGGCAAATTTACCATTAAGGCAAATTTACCTTTACTGCAAATTTAATCTAATTAGCCATTAATTCACCTTATTTGTAGAAAATATATCAATTGATGTGCCTAGTTTATCTTGTTGCAAATCCTCTAAATGTTTTATCAATCTATTCAATCCATCTTTAATACCTTTATGTTCTGATTTAGTATGGCTATCATTTACCCATTCATCATCTGCAATAATATCTTCTGCGATATTTTTAATTCGATCTATTGTTATCATTAGTCTTGCTCCTCTTTTGCTTGTTCATCATCTTTAAATATGTTGCAGTCATCACATTTCTGTATTTCTTGCACTCGATCTTGGGTATTAAACGTATCAACCCAACCAACCCCATTACATAATTCACAGTTCATTAGTCTTGCTCCTCTACATCCATTAAATAACCATCAGTCTTACAAGTAGCACATCCCTTGAAATGTCCGCCTTCATCTTCCATAAAAATTAGGTCATCATCATTTTTAAAAACCTCATTACACATATTGCATATAACTTTACTCATTAGTTTTGCTCCTCATAAATCCATTCAACCTCTAAGTCTTCAGGTATATATTCAACACACCAATTTTCATCTGCTCTTTGTTGTTCTTCTTTTGTGTAAAGGTGCTGTATTTCTTCCCAGTTTTCTATGTGTCGCGTAGGAAACTCACCTGCACAATTAATAGCACATTCTTCTATGCTTACACCTTGACACCATAAACCTATAATTTCTTCCTTATCATATTCTGATAATATCCAAGGTATAAATTCATTGCGATTTAGTTTAAATGTTAGTTTTTTCATTAGTCTTGCTCCCTTCTTAGCGTATCTGTATTAGTCCATGAGTTATGTAGAGTTTTTTCTTCCAAGCCTAGCGGTTGGTCTTGCCATACATTTACTATTTGCTCGTTGGTTGAGTTGTCTACATAGACTGTTATATCTCCCATAGTTATATATGCACTATGTGTAGATCGTTGGTCTATTTTAAAAGAGTGCCACCCCATAATTTGAGATAACTCTTTTTGTTGTTTTTTATTTAATGGTTTCATGTTATTTAACTCCTTAATTTTATTTAACATACACCTATGATATATAAATATATATTTATATGCAATAGTTAAATGCAAATTTATATTTAAGGCAAATTTATATTTAAGGCAAATTTATATTTAAGGCAAATTTATATTTAAGGCAAATTTATATTTAAGGCAAATTTAGTATCAAGGCAAATTTATATTTAAGGCAAATTTATTTTTCATAAAAAAAGGCAAATTTATTTTTTATAAAAAAAGGCAAATTTATTTTTGAAAAAAAACATCAAAATTTTTTTTGGACAAAAAAACAAAGACCAACAACAAAAACATCAACAGGAATTCTAAGCCTCTACATTACAATATAAATATATATAGGTAGTAATACATTACTTGAATATAAAAACACCGCATAAAGGCTTAGAGGCTCTTTTATATAAACATTTATTTATTAAGGGCATAAAAAAAGGCGGTAATAATACCGCCCTTTATTGGTTGGGTTTAGTTATTAATCTTCTTCTTTTTCCTCCCAATATGTCCAGTAATAGGCTTCAGAATGTCCATCATGTTTATAATCTTCTTCAGCTTCACTAAATCCATCTTTTCCTAAAACTTGTTCTACACATTTAACAGAACAAACAGATTCAGAAAGGCCAACAATAAATATGCCTTTTTGTTGGTCTAGTTTATCAATTGTTTTATTACAAGACTCACAAGCTACATTCCATGTTTCGTTACTCATTGTTGCACCTCCCTCATGTTGTCGTAGTCTCTAACAATCTCTATATCCACATGAAAGACTGAATCACAATTGCTACATTGATAAACTTCAGTTTCGCCCCCTGTCCAATCATAGCCATATTCAAGAACACCCTTTTTGCATTTTTTACATCTTCGCATTATTTACCCCTTAAAAATTAGCTTTATGTGAATAATCAAACTCAATCCACTCATTATTATTAAAAATCTTATTCTCTTCGCATAATTCGACTATGTCCTGTAGTTCGCTTTTAAATCTTTGCCTTGCTTCTCCTATTGTGTAACCGTCATACGTGCATTTGTGACGGCCTATTTCTTCGCCATTTTTTAAGTTATCAATATATCCATATATTGTAAAAGTTCCGTTTAAATGCTTCTCAACGCCTCCGCTTAGATAAGCCTCTATATTTTTAGTTTTCATTATTTACCCCTTATTAATTTTAATTGATGCCCTTGATTAGTTAGGCGGTTGAATTTGTCTTGCATAGTTGCAAGGCATGAACCCCTAAAGGCTATAAAGCCTTTAAGTGTTCCATTGTTTATTATTAATTTGTATTTCATTATTGCTCCCTTATCCGTTTATAACTGGGGCAATGATTCCATAACCGCCCATATCACGCCAAATATCTAATTTATTATCTCTAATATAATTATCTTTAATTTTTAATGCGTAGCCTCTAGGGTCTCTGTTCCAAAAAACATTTTTATTATGTGCAACATTTAATATTTTAAATAGTTTGTTTAATATATATTCTTCTTCGGCTTCAACCCATGCCTCTTCATAGTATTCACAAAACTCTTCTGCCTTATCATGTGCATACTCTTCTAACTCTAACAATAGATCGTAGTCATAAGAGTCTATGTCTGTATTAAATATATTATTAATATTCTTTATATGCTCTTTAGTCCATTTTTTAGCTAATTCTTTTCTACTTATATTCATGTTTATATTCTCCTTATAATGTTAAACATAACTCATTATATAAAAATATATTTATATATGTCAACAATTAATTTAATAAATATTTATTTCTTTTTTAATACCTTTATAAGTTCTATGAATAATACATTTCTTTTCATTTTCTTATCTTTTCTTTGATTTTTTCGCGTTGTTTCTTCTTGTCCTCTGAATCCCTTTGTTTATAGGCTTCTGATGGCTTAGGTTCTTCTGACCCAATGGGTACGCAGGTTGCAGCAC
>Ga0315320_10004855_pt1 | contig 11009 bp, 8 predicted proteins | sample M140m21515metaG_FD_203458 | JGI IMG/M metagenome (GOLD analysis project Ga0315320, IMG submission 203458) | Ammonia-oxidizing marine archaeal communities from Monterey Bay, California, United States - M1 40m 21515 | ecosystem: Environmental > Aquatic > Marine > Coastal | place: USA: California...
GAGCGACAAGACGACAAAGACGAGCGGGAAGAGACGCATAGATCCTACGAAAAGAGAGGCTTCATGGGGCGGAAGCGGCGCGAGAATAGCGGACCCAGCGTCGGTTGCGGTCACGATGATGTGATCACTGCAAAGGCTCCATGAACCCATCGTTGAGGCTGCTCCCATGAAGGCATCTTTGGAGCAAGACTTCGGGCACGAGGCGCTCGCAGATTCGACGAGCATGAAGGTGTGTGGCTGCCACCATTCCGGCATACACACCGACTCCTTCGGACACGGGACCACGTTCCCTTGCTGGTAGTTCCGCCATCCAGTTTCGAATGGCTCCCGGTCGGTCACCGAAGTCTTGGGCTGTCCCCCAGCCCACGCCGCGCCGGCAATTCCAGACTTCCTCGGTCGTGATTCCAGGAACGGACTCGCAGGAAGCGCTCGCCCGAACTGGTTGACGCCACGCAGTCTGGGTTTGACCCCATCCTCGGCCGAACCAGCACCAAGGTGTGAGGTCGGCGCTGCTGACACTGTCCGCCTCCGAGCAGATTTCTCTGAGGGCGGACGCCTGCTGTGGTCCGAAGCCCAACGCCATGGCGACTCCTCGCTGGCAGTCCGCGGCGAGCCGAGCCGGCAGCGCTTCACAAGACTGCACCCCGGACCTGGGGGCCGACACAAAATGGGGCCCTCGGAAGAAGCCGCTGACATAGCGACTCTCGAGGCGGAATGGCGTACTTGCAACCGGCCGCCCGCCCTCTGCCCAGGCTGCATGCACCGCCCGTATCTGGGTCCCGAGCGAAACGAGGACGAGAACCGCGACACTCGCCGTCGCCAAAGAGCGGAGAGACTCCCTCCGGTGCAGGACCAGGAAGGCCCCCCCGACGGCAAAGGCAAGCGCCTGGGAGAGCCCGACCATGTGTCTGGCGTCCCGTTCAAAGGGGACCTGGTCCCCGGGATGAAAGACGAACCAGCCGGTCACCATTCCCACGAGGGCAACGCCAGGAGGCACAGCCAGCCAGGGCCCTAGTCGTCGGTCCCATACCGCGATCATCCAAGCGACAGCGGCGATTCCGGCATAAAAGAGGTCTGCTGACGGAAGTCCGTGGAGCCCGAAGTGGTGTCCGTACGGGAACCCCAGGAACAGCATCTCTCCGAGCCTCTCAGGCCAGACCAGAGGGTCCAAACCCCGCAGAAGAAATGGTTTCGTCGCGGAGGAGATGGAGACTCCATCTGGGAGAAGCCCTGCGTAAGGCTCGTGGAGAAGCAACTTCACCAGGAGCGGGAGTGCCGCGACGAGGCCTCCGACCGCGATTGCGAGCAGAGCGCGTCTTCCCGCGACTCCGCGCCGCCGAGTCCACCACCACCCGCCGACAAGTGGTCCTGCGACAGCGATGGAACCCATGGACCAGGACACGGCCGAACCGAGGATCGCGACGCCGACGACTTGTCCGAGCAGCCGGCGCGCGCGGAACAAGACCCACATCCCGAGGGGGGCTGTCAGAAGCGGGATGACGTGGTACGCGCCGTAGTGTTGATGCACCCAAGTATTGGGAGGGGGGAGCGCGACGAGAGCCGCGACGACGAGGGCGGAGCGTTCGTCGAGGAGTTCTCGAGCGCAGAGCCAGGACGCGAAGGTCGCTCCGAGGGCGACGAGAAGGGTGGCGAGCACGTGAACGAGCCCGATCCGTCCGAAGATGGCCAGCAGAGGAGCCTCGATAGCCCCCCAGAGGAGAGGACCGGCGGCGATCCCGTCGTAGCCATCCAGGGGAGACTCTCCGGCGCCCATGATGTCAGCCGCTACCTCCGCAGAGAAGCTACTGAGCGCTGTCCAAGAGTGGACAGCCCCCAGAGCAGGCAGGAGGAGGAAGAGGACGGTCTGGAGAAGTAGCAGGGCGCCTAGAGCGCTCCGTTCAATAGACAGCGACCTCACCCCATGAACGCTTCGAAGCCGCCGGTGCTCGGCACTTCAGGGCGCACCTTGATCTCCTCAAGAGCCAGATCTTTTTGGAAGGTGCTGCGCTTCCACAAGGAGTTGGGGACGTTGCGATTGGCTTCCGTCTGGATGGACATGAAGAGCTGCGCGCCCTGAAGGTACTCACGCAAGCGATGCAAGCTCGTCATGTCTTTGAGCTTGCCTGCCAGCACCCGAGGCTGACCGTAAAACCGACGGTACGCGCGTCGCTGAGCGTCTCGGAGCCAGGCCTCGTCCTTGACGTATGGCATGGCGTCGCCGAACTGAAGCCTCGTGTACTTCAACCAGAAGTCCCCATCGATGATCCCCGTGCGGATCATCTCCTCGTAAAGAGGGGTCCCGGGGAGCCCAAGGGTCCGGGAGAACGATGCCCAGTCAAGAGGCATACGGCAGGCCAAATCGATGGTGTCGTCGGTCTCGGCCTGCGTCTCCTCAAGGTAACCGAGCATGAAGTACCCGCGGGTCTCGAAGCCGATGCTGGCCGCGTACTTGAAGGCCTGCTCTACCTGTTTGAGATCCACCCGACGGTCCATGCGCTTGAGGACCGCCTCGCTGCCGCTCTCGATCCCCATCTGGAGACGCTTGCAGCCCGCCTTTCGCATCATTCGAAGGAGTTCGTCGTCCACGAGGTCCACTCGGGTTCGGCAAGTCCAGGGGATGGGGCTTCCCATGGCGATGAGCCGCTCGCACAGCTCACGCGTCCGGGCTCGATGCACGGTGAAGGTCTCATCAAAGAAGATGATCTCCTTGTACCCAATGGAGACGAGCCACTTGACCTCCTCGGCGACGGACTCCGCGGACCGCATGCGAAAAGACTGGCGCTCCCCCACCTGACCACAGTACTTGCAGGAGTAAGGGCATCCCCGCACCGTCGTCATCGTGGCAAACGGGCGCTTGATCGTGATGGCGCGATACAGATGCACGGGAAAGAGCTCCCGTGCGGGCCATGGCAGCGCGTCCAGGTCCTGGGGCGGGTCTCTGGGAGGCCCCATGGTCGGGACGCCGTTGACTCGGGTCCAGGTGCCAGGGATGCCGTCGAACGAGCGATTGTCGGCGAAGGCCTGCACGATCTCGAGGAAGACCTCCTCGCCATCTCCGACGACGCCCACGTCGATGGTTTCCTGTTCCAACGACGCAGCGGGATACACGTTCATTTGGAACCCGCCGACGATGATGGGTACGTCGGGATCCACCTTCTTGATGATCCGGGACAGCGCCACACATTCGGGCCAGTCGATGGTGGTGGTCGTCAGCGCGACAATGTCAGGACGCAGTGCGCGGATCTGAGCCTCGAATTGGACGTAGCTGATAAGAGGCGAGGCGGTGTCGATCGCGTGGACATCGGGGTAGCCGTTGTGACGTAAATAGCTCGCCAGCGAAGCAATTCCGAGAGAGAGGTAGCGACCGAGGACCTTCGTGCGCTTGCGCGGCACAGGGTGGATATTGATCTCTTGGTGCGGCTGCACGAAGACGACCCTTGGGGAGCTGCTCCTTGAGTGCTGCATGAATTCCTCAGTGGGCCTCTTCACGACCCCACAGATCCACATTAGCCGGACTCATCACCGATGGCTTCGCAACCTGAGAAGAGGTCGAGTGTATTAGACAAACCCAAGGGGGTATTGTCCCCAAATGCAGGTCCGAACAGTCGCCAGCTTCTCCACTGCGAATTTTCTCGCCCCGCTCACTTTTGCTCTCGTTTGCAGTTTGGTGCTTGCTGGTTGTTACACGCGAGTGTCGCGAGGGGGCAGGGGCTCGGGAAGTCCAGGTGACGATGATGTGGTTGCGAACGACGACGACGCGGGCGGCGATGACGACGACGCGGGCGGCGATGACGACGACGCGGGCGGCGATGACGACGACGCGACCGGAGATGACGACGACAGCACTCCATCGGATCTGGATACGGACGGCGATGGTCTGACTGACGCGACCGAGGACCAACTCGGCACCGACCCCAACGACGTGGACTCCGACGGGGATGGATACGAGGACGGCTGGGAAGTCGGTGAAGGTACGGATCCCACGAACCCAGGCTCGGTAATCTACGAAGGGGGGTGGCCCTACAACCCCAACAAGGAGTCGATGGGTAACGGGCCCTGGACCTCCGGGGCATCGCTGGGGCAGCAGTTTCCTCGATGGGTGGCTCAGGACCAGTTTGGAGACGTCGTGGACTTCTACGACCTCGCAGGAGTCGGCGTGGGGCCTCCCGTTGTAATCGACGTCTCTGCGGTCTGGTGTGGTCCCTGCAACCAGTTGGCGGGGTGGCTTGATGGCGACAACAACGGCTATTTGACTGGGGCTGAGGCGATTCGGCAGGCAGTGTGGTCGGGTGAGGTGATCTGGGTGACAGTCTTGTTTGAAGACGCCATCGGGAGCGAGGCCGACAGCAACGACGTACAGGCCTGGTACGCCGAGTACCCCACCGAGGGGGTGGTGGTCTTCCCGGATGCTGGAGACCAGGTGTACTCGCTAATCAGTCCCCCGGGGATTCCGTCTCTGAGTCTCCTGAACTCGGACATGACGTTTGCCATAGTCGACGACATCAACGCGGTAGTGAATACATTGCTCGCCGCCCTGTAGAAGCTCGTTCCCGCCCTCTCAGGGTGCATCTCCTTGCGCCCTGATACCGGTTTCGAGCACCATGAGCTGGTACAGATTCGCCCTAGGAGCCCTCATGCGCACGATGCTGTCCTCTCTTTCTGCCATCGCTTTACTCAGCCTTGCACTGTCCGGTTGTCCCAGCTCTCCGGACCCTGGCGCCCCCGCACCCGACTGGGGCTTCGTGTCGGGCGTTCTGGCTGCGAACTGTGCGCCGTGCCACACCTCGGGTTCTGGTTTTCCGGCGGCGGACCCCATGGCAGAGTTCGGAGACCCCGATGCCGCATATGAACTCCTCGTGGGGCACCCTGCGGCGGAGGCCCCTGGTCTTAATCGGGTCGAGCCAGGCGATGCCGAGAACAGTTATCTCATTCACAAGCTCGAGGGCTCACACCTGGATGTAGGAGGCTCTGGAGGACAGATGCCTGATGGCGGCCCCTACCTCGACGACGCGACCATCGCCGCAGTTCGCGAGTGGGTCGAGGCTGGAGCGAGTGAGGTGATCAACGGAGGAGATGATGACGACGCTACTGGCGACGATGACGACGCCACAGGTGACGATGACGACGCTACTGGCGACGATGATGACTCGGGTGGCGACGATGATGATTCGAGTGGCGACGACGATGATTCGAGCCCCTCGCCGTCGACGTTTAGTGATGTGTTTTCAATCATCTTGAACCAAAGTTGCTCCTGTCACGCGGGCGCGAGCCACTCCACAGGCTTTGCTCATGCGGGTGATCAGGCGACTGCCTACTCGGTGCTGGTGGATGTCCCATCGTCGGAGGCGCCGAGTCTTGATCGTGTTGAGCCGGGTGACCTGGCTGCGAGCTACCTGTGGAACAAGGTTGTAGGTAGTCAGGCTGATGTGGGTGGATCGGGAGGGCAGATGCCGTTGGGTGGTTCAGGTCTTAACGTTGCGGAGCTCGATGTGCTCGAGTCGTGGATCCTCGATGGTGCTCAGAACAACTGAGTCCTAGAGAGTCTCCCGCAAAGGCCCGCCAGTCGTTGACTGGCGGGCCTTTGCGGTCATTGGGGCTCTCCACGAACGAAGGGAGTACCCCTGGGGCCTCCATGCGGGGCGTGGATCGGCGTATCCTCGCCGGATGCCCGGACCGCACACAGAAGCGATTGCCCTCCTCCGCGACCTCGACGCTCTCGACCAAGAGCTTTTGGCGCTGCAAGCCGAACTCGCAACCACCCCAGTAGGACTCGCGGAGCGTCGTTCAGATATCGCCGGCGCGAGCCTCGCTCGTGACGCCATCGCAGAGAAGTTGGCGGAGCATCAGTCACGCCAACGTGACCACGAGCGTGATCTCGAGGGCATTGAGGGGCGTCAAAAGCGAGCGAACAAGCGTCTGGAAGCTCTCTTTGTTGCTGAGCAGATCGCGGCGACTGAGAGAGAGATCGGCCAACTAGCTGAGCAGAGAGACGAGGAAGAGTTCGCGATTTTGGAGTTGATGGAACAGATCGATGTGCTGAGTGGTCAACTTGCTTCGGCGAACCAGGCAATCACAGAGGCTGAGTCTTCCGTGTCCAGTGACCAGGCCGTTTGGGATGGCCGGACCCCTGTCGTACAAGCACGCATTGCAGCGCTCCAAACAGCCATAGAGCAGTTGACCCCCACCATCCCCCACGAAGCGATGAAGGCCTATCGCATTGGGTACGACAATCGGAACAACCGCCGGCACCAGGGAGTGACCCTGACGGAAGGGGTGATGTGCATCCTCTGTCGAACCGAGATTCCCGCTCGTTGGGTCAATGAATCCCGCAACGGCGATGGAATCCATCGCTGTCTTGGCTGCAAGAGGGTGCTCGGGGGAGCTGCTCCGAAGAGCGAGGCCGACGAAGAAGACCTCGACGAAACCTGACCGAAGTGAGCCTCAGTCGATGAACGCCTGAAGCCGTTTACGTCGTGAAGGGTGGCGCAACTTACGCAGCGCCTGGGCCTCGATCTGTCGCACCCGCTCGCGGGTCACTTCAAAGTCCTTACCGACCTCTTCGAGGGTGTGGTCGGTGGACTCGCCAATGCCGAAGCGGAGGCGGAGGACCTTCTCCTCTCGTGGGGTCAGGGTCGCGAGGACACGTCCGGTTGTGTCCGACAGGTTTGCCGCTACGCATGCGTCGGCGGGTGACTCTGCTTTCTTGTCCTCGATGAAGTCACCGAGATGGGAGTCCGCATCCTCACCGATCGGAGTCTCCAAAGAGATCGGCTGCTTGCTCATCTCCTGGATCTTGTGGACCTTCTCTTCTGGCATCTCAAGCCGCTCAGCGAGCTCTTCGGGAGTCGGGTCGCGACCCAACTCCTGTGTCATCTCCCGAGAGGTCCGCACCAACTTGTTGATGGTCTCAATCATGTGGACTGGGATGCGAATGGTCCGGGCCTGGTCGGCAATCGCTCGGGTTACAGCCTGTCGAATCCACCAGGTAGCGTAGGTGCTGAACTTGTACCCACGCCTGTACTCGAATTTGTCGACTGCGCGCATGAGGCCAATGTTTCCCTCCTGCACGAGGTCCAGCAGAGCCAGGCCGCGGTTCGTGTACTTCTTCGCGATCGACACGACGAGACGAAGATTCGCCTCAATCAGCTCTTTCTTTGCCTTCCCCGTGGCCGTCTCGCCACCCCGAATCCGTGCCCAGAGCACCTTGAGACGGGCGGGCGTGACGCCGATGCGTTCAGCGGCGCGCTCCATCCGGTCTTCGCAACAGGCGAGAGCTGCGGAGACCTGGCGTAGGTCCTCAAGGAGCACATCGTTGCCCCGCTTCCCCTTGGTCTTTGCGTGTGCCTTTGCAAGATCGGAGCGCAGGTCGTCCAGGGAGCGACCGTGACGACGAGCGATGTTGTGAAGCTCCCGCTGGGCAGCGAAGAACTCTTCGGCCACCTGTCGGAAGACCTCTACTACCTGAATGAAGATTTTCCGGTCGAGCCCGAGATCAGTCAGAGCGAGATAGGACTGCTCGTGCAGTTCGTTGTACTCGTTGAGTTGAGCCTCAAGGCCCTCTTGATGTTCCGGTCGCGGCTGCTCCTCAAGGAGGTCGAACTCGGCTTCGAACCCGGAGATGATGTCGAGTCGCTTGAGCGCCTTTGCGATCTTTGGATGGGTGAGAGGCAGAGGTTCGGTTCGAATCGGCTTCGGCTTGTTCTCGGCGTCCTCTGGAGTCTTCTTGCGGTGCTTCCGTGAGGGACGGGGAGGGGCGGCGAGAATATCGATGAGGGCCTGGCGCCCAAGGGCTGTGTTCAGCGCGGCGCGACGGGTACGGACCTCGCCGATTTCAATGCGGCGGGCGATGGAGATCTCTCCGTCACGAGAGAGCAGAGAGACGGTGCCCATCTTCCTCAGATACGCCCGGACCGGGTCCACGGACCGGTAGGTCTCTTCCCGCGTCTCCTTGCGGTCAAACATGGCCTCCGTGCGGGACGCCAGGATTTTCTCCTGTTGCTTTTCGAGAGCAGTGTCACCGCCCTGGCCAACATTCCCGGAAGACATGACCGAGAGTGCGTCCTGGAGTTGGTCTGGAGTCAGGCCCTTCCGACCGGGGCGGTTCCCGAGGTCGTCTTCATAGAGAGATGGACTCTGAGTTTCTTCTTGTGCGGACGTGCGTCGTGCCAATTGTGCCCCTCATGCAATAGGTGCGAATCGCTTGACCTCGCCTATTCCCCAACAGGAAAGTCGTTTTGCGACGCACCTTGACCTTTCCATTCTGCCCCCCCTGACTGATCCTGTCCTGTCGGATAGTTAAGTTGGGAGCCGAATAAACTCGAATCAGCTTCTTCGGAGGTGCTGATCAAGCTCTTCACGCTCACGCTGGAGAACAAGAGACTCTTGCGTAAGTTCGAGGATTTCTGAGCCGGCTGCGGAGGACCTCTGCAGGGCATCCAAGTCTCGCTTTACCTGGACATAACGGCGGGCTACGTACTCTCTACGAAGGCGAAGAAGACACTCCTGGGTCGCGGCCTCCAGAATTTTCGCGTCGTACCAGGCGTCCTCTGAGGCGAGGGCTTTACCGACCACCGCACGGACTTTTGGGTGTTTGACGTCAGCGAGCAGATCTGTGGCCGTCGGCTGACGTTTTTTCTCGGCAGCCTCCAGGAAGCGATTGACTACCTCGAGCACTGCGGGTTGTTCAATCCAGTCAGTCACTCCGTAATCAGAGACGGCTCGAGAGACATTGGTCAGATCCTGCACCAAAAGGCGGAGCAACTTGAGCTCTGGTGGACTCGGGGCACGCTCCGGCCGCATCGGAGGCGCAGGCGGGGCATCGAAGTCGATCCCTTCGAGTTCTTCGGGATGTGGCGCCAGTTCATCGCTGGGCGGCACAAAGTCACCGAAGCGGTCTGCGCCGTCTCGACTTCGCTCCGAGGGTCCACGACGAGATGCGCGTCCCGAACCTGTTGCCCCCTGGGCCATCCCATTTTCACGCCCCCGATTCGGCGCCGCACTGTGCGCGTGGTTTCGGGGGGGCTTGAGTTCTACCGCGGTGCGTCGTGGCTGAGACGCGAGCCGTTTCGCTGCCTGGCGTACGACTCGTTTGATGGAGCGCGGGTCGGTGTGCTCACCAATCGCCTGGATCATCTGACGCTCGTATTCTTCGTACCGGGCGTTGCCTTCCCCGAGCCTAGCGAGCATGGGTGCGGCCTCTTCAAGCGCCTTCTCGGTCGTTGTGCGTCCGGCTCGGAGATCCTCAGCGAGGATATCCACGAAGAAGTCCAACAGCGGCTTTGCCTGATCGAGCAGCCCCCGCATGGCCTCAGGTCCGTGTTCTTGGATGAACTCGTCTGGGTCTTTGCCGCCGGAGACTTCGAGCCGTTGGGGCCATAGACCCTGATCCAGGCAAAGCTCCAGCGACCGTAGAGCAGCGCGCCGTCCTGCTTCATCCGAGTCAAAGAGCATTGTGACGTTCCGGGTGTGACGCCTGATGCCCGCGAGCTGCCGGTCGGTCAGGGCGGTACCGCAGGGAGCTACAGCAAAGCCGAGTCCCGCCCCTGCCAATGCGAGGACATCAAAGTAACCCTCGACGATCAACACTCGGTCTTCCTTGTGGATGTCCCGGCGGTTCTCGTGAAGCCCATAGAGAGCACCTGATTTGTTGTAAATCGGCGTCTCGGGGGTGTTGATGTACTTCGCCTTGTCGTCGCCGAGCGTGCGACCACCAAAGGCGATGACCTTCTTCCCGGAACCGAGAATTGGGAACATCAGTCGGTTACGAAAGAAGTCGTAGGGCCGTTTCCCGCGGTCGCTTTGCTTGAGCAGCCCCGCCTCTGTGCCGATGGACGGGGGGATCCTAGCCCGCTCCAGGGCGCCACGGAGCATGTCCCAACTCTCGGGCGCGAAACCGACGCGCCACTTGCGAGCGAATTCCATGGAGTAGCCACGACCCTGGAGGTACTCACGAGCATCCGCGCCATGCTCTTCATGTTCCAACATGTCCTGGAAAAAGCGACATGCGAGCTCACTGGCCTTCAACAGGGATTCACGGCGCTGGGCGGCGGCGAGCTGTTGCGGGCTGAGGTCCTCCTGAGGGATTTGCATGCCCGCGCGATTCGCCAACTCTTTTACGGCATCGAGGAACGCGAGACCTTCCACCTCCTGAAGCCAGTCGAGAGCATCCCCAGATTTACTGCAGCCGAAGCAATGGAAGTTCTTACGATCCTCGTTCACGTGGAACGAGGGGGTCTTCTCGTTGTGAAACGGGCAGAGACCCAACCAGGCGTTTCCTCGGCGCTTGAGCCGCACCGTCTGGGAGACGAGGGAGACGATGGACGTGCGGTCGACGACCTCGCGTACGAACTCTCGGGGAAACTTCGCCATGGGCTCCGGGGGATCGCGACGTCACCAGGGACGACGTGGACTCACCGGGAGACTACCGCTCTCTGCCAAGCAACGAAGCCCTCAACCAGATGGTTGAGGGCTTCGGGACAAATTCTTGCTCAGCGCTGAATCAGCGCGTGTCGCGGGTATTGCGGCGGAGCTTCTTCAGGAGACGCTTACGCGCTGCCAAAGCCTTCTTCTTCTTACGAATCGAGGGCTTCTCGTAGTGCGTTCGGCGGCGAACCTCCTTCAGGATGCCCGCACGCTCCACCTGACGGCGGAAACGGCGAAGGGCGCGCTCAAACGGCTCACCCTCACGGACTCGAACTCCCACGGCTGTCACCTCCTTCAGGCGCTGGCTGCGCGTGCGCGATAGAGCCCCGGGGGGCCGATGCGCACACTCCTCCTTGGAGGAGCGGCGGGAAGGTAGGGCAAGCGGTCGGAGGGATCAAGGCGCGGGGGGAACACCGGGGATCGTGCAGACATCATCTTTGCACTCGGATGAGCGGCCAGAGATTCCGAAGCGATGAGTTGCCACCCAGCGATACGCAGCGTTGGTCGCCTGACGAAGCCCAGGAAAGTAGTAGGCCCACGCCAGGAAGAACCAGGGGCGTCGGACCACTGCACGCACCGCAGCCTCG
>Ga0315320_10004857_pt1 | contig 11008 bp, 5 predicted proteins | sample M140m21515metaG_FD_203458 | JGI IMG/M metagenome (GOLD analysis project Ga0315320, IMG submission 203458) | Ammonia-oxidizing marine archaeal communities from Monterey Bay, California, United States - M1 40m 21515 | ecosystem: Environmental > Aquatic > Marine > Coastal | place: USA: California...
GGTTCCTTCTAATATTGTATTAGAAAAGTCTACCCCTGTAAAATCATAGTTAGAAATAGCCATATTAGTAAGATTAAGATTAGTCAAATCTGAATATGAAAAAGAGACATTAGCATCATCTGCTGCGTATCCATAGTTCTCAAGTAACATATTGGGCCCTAGAATAACATACTCTCCTGACTCATCTGGTATCATTATGCATGTATAATCATCAGGCAAAGATACAGGGCAAGTTTGCAAATTTCTCGCATGAATCATAGAGAAGTTAACTTCTGACATATCTAAATTAGATAAATTTGCATGAATAATATTCATTTTTGGCCCAACGATGTTATTATTTAGGCAGTAATATCCATCGGGCAATAGATTGGGGCACGCTACTAAGTTTACCGCTCTAGTGTAAGATAAGTCTGAACTTGAAATATTCAGATTTGATAAGTTTGTTGTACTTAATTCCAAGCCTGATAAATTATCGCTTGGATTTAAAATTAAACCATTAAAATCCATATCTCCATAATTAGACCTCTTGATACATATCCAATTCTCAGGTAGTTTTTCTGGGCAGATTAAATCACTAAGCCTGGAACCACTGAGATTTAATTGGGACAAATCTAATCCACTTAGATTACTATTATATCGAGAATTAATATTAGGTCCAATGATAATATTGTCAAAGCAACCTGAACCATTATCCAAAATAATTGTTGAGCAATTATTAGCGTTGTACAAGTATATTCTTTTTACATCAATATCAATCAGACTTAGGTTTTCAGTAAAAATACTAAAATCAGCATATTCAGAATCTAATGACATAAGACTGACATCTCTAAGATACATTTGGTACATGTAAAAGGAACCGAAATTTGAATTATCCATTGTAACATTCGACCAAGAGCCAGATTGGAAAAAGACATACCCGTTTGCACTTTCAGTGTTTGAAAAATTGGAATCATTAATGTTCACATTGTAGAAGGTTGAATTAGAGAAATCAGAATTAGAGAAATCAGAATTACCAACAAAGACGTATTCAAAACTGGTAAAGGTGGATATGATAAATGAAAAATTTGAGTCATAAATATTTAAGTTATTGAAGGTGCAACCAGACAAATTAGTACCAGATGCATCTATATCATAGATATTACCATAATTTATAGTACATCCAGGGCCAAAATAAAAGTAATTATAATCATCATGAGTTGGGAAATTAATTTGTTCTGAGGATAACCCATTTTCTTTAATTATCATGAAGAATTTATTTTCTCTATCCTCATAAGGGAGGTCATTAATCAAATCATAATATTCTTGATTGGCATCAAATAAAACATATGCTTGATCTGCCCAAAAATTCTCAGATAGGACCTCGTAGCAATTCCATTCTAAAGGAATTATAGATGCGCATCCCTGTACATTATCCAAAATAACTTCACTAAAATATGCTTTATTTAATATTGTATCTTTCATATTTGAATAACTAAAATCTACATTAGTGAAAGTTGCTCCAGTAAAATCAGTATTTATGAGATTTGTTTCTACTAATGTGGAGCCGGTAAAATTAGAATATGATAAATCTAGACCTTGGAAATTGCAACCAGTAAAATCTATGTCGCTCAAATCCAAATTTGGCCCAGCTTCTTCACATGATGTTTGTTCATTTTTTAATTCACTTTCTAATCCAACAAATTCAATATATTTGTCAGAAATTTCAGCAGAATATATTATCACTGGAATTAATGGCTTATCATTACCATCCGTTGAAACTTCCGATAACTCTTTTATGGCATCGCAACTTTGTATAACTTCTCCAAATACAGTATGCACGCCGTCTAAATGATAAGGTTCTGAATCATTTGGAACTATGAAAAACTGAGACCCCCCACTATTTGGTTGCATAGTTTTGGCCATGGATATTGAACAGGGTTTGTGCCTTAGGCCATTATTGGCTTCATCTGGCACATTCCAACTAATCTGCTCAGGACAATTTATTTTTGATGTTTCAACGCCATCACAAATACCGTACCAATCTGCTGCATATCCTCCGGAGCCGTCATTATTTTCAAAATCACCACCTTGAATCATAAAATTATCAATTATTCTATGAAATTGTGAATCGGTATAATTACCTCCAGCAATATGTTTTCGAAAATTATCTACATGTGAAGGTGCTGCAGTGTGATTTAATTTGATTTTAATTTCAAATTTTTTTTCTCCATGTGATATTTTAAGAGTTGCATCGCTATATTCTACGGGAGTATTTTGTGAATTATCGGCATCATTTGAGTTATCGGATCTATCAACTAGAGCAGTGCAACCAGACAAAGGTACTAGAATAATGATAATCCCCATACCAATGGCACATATTTTCATACTCTTCGACCTGTGTTGTTAAATTAAATCCTATTCATTAACTAAACAATTTTTGATTAGTCAGAAATAGACAAATAGTATATCCTTATCGAAACAATTCAATGGAATTAATGTTGGTTCTTTCTTTTCTATTTTTTATGTCTATTTTTGCTGGAGTGGGCCTTGCTTCCATGATGGTGAAAGAAGATACAACAGATGATTATCTAGTGGCAGGCAGAGGCATGCATCCAGCATTAGCTGCGTTATCTGCCGTTAGTACTTGGAATTCTGGGTACATGTTTATTGGTTTTATTGGGTTTACTTACATGTTAGGATTTAATGTTATATGGCTAGCCTTGTTATCTACTATTGGGCAAGTGGTGGCTTGGACATGGCTATACAAATTTATTCAAGAAGAAGGGCGGGAAAGAGGAGTCCGTTCACTATCTTCACTCGTTGCGGATAAAGCTGGCGCTCCTGAAGCAAAGTTGGCCGCAATATTATCTGTACTTTTTCTCAGTATTTATGCGGCGGCTCAATTAACTTCAGGAGGAAAGGCACTGTATGTTATGATGGGTTGGGATGAAATGATTGGAATTCTGATTGGTTTTGTACTAGTTGTGGCTTACTGCTATGCTGGAGGGATTAGGGCTTCAATTTGGACCGACGCAGCACAGTCATGTGTAATGATAGTAGGATCAACTATTCTTTGTTGGATTGCTTTACAGGAGGTGGGAGGATTTGGAGGACTTACTAAAGGACTGGAGGCGCAAAATCCTGTGCTCACTGAATTCTTTCCGCCAGATTTACGATTTGGTTTCTCTATGTGGGCCTTTGCATTCTTCCTTGGTGGACTCGGTGTCGCTGGACAACCTCAAGTTGTTTCTAGAGTTATGACTCTTGGAACTGATTCTGACCGGAAACAGGCAATGATTTGGTTCTTCGTGTGGCAAACTCCTTTCATAATATTGATGTTAATAATTGGTTTAGCAAGCAGAATTCTATTTACTGGTAGTGATTTTGATCCAGAATTAGGATTGCCAATGATGGCAATGGAAACAATGCCACAAATTGGAGTAGGGATGATTTTAGCATCTATTTTTGCTGCAACTATGTCTACTGCTGATAGTCAAGTTCTGGCTTGTACTGCTGCCATTACAGATGATATTAGACCTGAATGGAGTCAGGATCATAAGACTACAAAAAGAGTTACTTTAGTTGTAGCAGCATTTGCTACGATGATTTCAATTGGAGGGTTGTATGTCCCTGGAGGAGATTCGGTGTTCAAATTAGTTGTTCTTGCCGTCTATGGACTTGGAGGAATTTTCATCCCACTCTTAATAATACGTTGGATGGGTTACAAACCAGATGCCACACATTCGATAGTGATGATGATTTCAGCATTCATTGGAGTAATTGGGTGGAGCTTACTGAAATTTGGAGATGCTGATGGGATTTTTCCCTCGGTACCAGGAATGGGTGCAGCTTTCATAGCCCACTTTATTATGAATCAGATTCGAACGCCCAACCTATCTTCATTGGGGAGATTTAAGATTCCAAATCGTGAAAAATTAGGTGCTATTGTGACAGTAATTGCTCTAGGTTTGATTCTAAGTGAGGCGTTATATTTTATCTCTGCGCCTGATTCGACTAATTTATCTAATTCAAAGGGAATCTATGAAGTTACAATCACCGAGGATGTCATTGTTTTAGATTCTGGTTCTGAGTATGTCTATGATGGAGAGACTTTAGAGCTTCGATTCAGTTCTAATTCTATTGGAGAGTGGCCAAATGGAAATAATGTTGTAGGGATAGCAATCTATCTATCATTCGAAGAAGACGAGACTAGTAGTGGACTGGGTTGCGCTGTTGGAGGAGGCAGTGAAGTTGACACAATAACTGGGACTATTCGACATAGTTTGCTTGAATTCCCAAATTGGAATACCACAGAGTCATACTCGAATCATCAGGGCAATAATGGCATACAAATTGGAGAAGAGTTTCCTTTGTTTTTATTGGGAGATGATCCTCTAATAATTTGGGAGGCTGCAACTACTTCAATGGCATTGTATAATTACTCAGAATCAGAAATTCTAGATGCCATTGACCTCGGCAAAGAAGGCCTTGGCGACTATTTCCTTGATATTACGGTTGATGCAGAAGAGGGCGGGAGTTTTCAGTGTCAGCATAATGATGAAGGAGAGCAAGTCGATTATGAAGTCCAACTTATTACATGGAATTATGATATAACGCGATGTTTAGACTGTGAGGGTTGATGAATGATTCTTAATTTACTTCTTATTCTTAGATATTGATATCATAAATTTAACAGACAGCAATATTATTACTAATAATCCTGACAAAATAATTGATAATTTTCCTCCTTTTTCTAAAATGGAATGTCCGTCGGGGCTAATGCCGTTATTATTCAGATCTTCGTTGTTTGAATCGAAGATGCAGCCATGATTGTTGATTCTAGCAGATGAGTTGAAATTAATCGCATTGTCATTGGTGCAGCCTAATTTTGGATTAATCATAGGTTGCCATAACATAGAAGACCCAGCATTCCATTGATTAGAGCCATATACGTCATACGCCCCAGCACTTAAATTATCCAATAGTGAATTATTTATAGGCCTAAAATCATAATTTAGAGGGTCTCGAAGCATATCATAAACCATTAATCCAGCATTCGAATAACCATTGAAATTACTTGAATAGTTTCCAGGAACTAAATTACTGGAAACTGATTTTGAGCGATGCGCTGATATTTTATCAGCAGCATTAAATGCAGTCGAGGAATTTTTGTTCCCAACATTATCTTCATGCAGAATTATTATTTGATTTTTTCCAAATCCTAAATCACTTCCGAAGACAGTATTATTATGTATTTCATGATAATCTCCTTTAGCCATTATTCCTGATTTGACATTCCACAGCACATTATGATGTACAGTAGCATTACGGCCCGTATTTGTACCGCCCATAGGACCATCCATTCGTATTCCATATTTGGGCGTATCATGAATCCAATTGTATGCAATTTCAGAACCCGACTGTTCATTCATCATTAACTGAACAACAGCACCATCACTCTGAACATACCCTGTATTTGAGATATCATTATAGAAAATTTTGGGAGAATTGCCAATACTCAATGTAGAAGAGGCCCCGGTGCGGTGCACAGTATTATTTGTAAAAGTATTATTTGCACCCCCAAAGTAAACAGTTACCATTAATCCAGGCAAATCGGAAGCAGACCAATCGATAAATTCAAAATGTGAATTATTAATTATATTGTTATATGATTTCGAGGCCGAACCGTGGAACTCAATTGCTGAACCATCTGTGTGGGCAAATGAAGAATTGTCCACTAGACAATTAGTACATCTGTCCATTCGGGTCACCCAGCGTTCATCCGTGGTTTCTCCAGCAATTCCTAGGCCCCTCTTGGAAGTACTTGGATACATTAATTCTGTATTTCTTATCTCACAGCCGTTACAGTCAAGAATTTTATAAGTAGTAGAAAAAAAATCTAAATCTTGAATTGTTATATTATTACTATTTGAAATATCAAATGCATAAGCCTGTGTTTTGACACGTATATCCAATTTATTCGGATCGATTCCTTCTGCAAACATCATATAAATTGTTTTTTCCACTGGGTCGAACCACCACTCATTAGGTACATCAATTAATTCTTTTTTTCCTTCGAGAAAATAATTATGATGCTTGTCCCTCCAAGTTGGAACTTCATCGTAAGTGAATACTGATGATGATGAATTAAATGTTTGAACAGTTCTACTATATGTCTTGAAAGAACCGACATTCAATATTGCGATTGCCCCTACTGGGTTTATCCCACTCTCATTTAAACCGTCTGATAATCCATCCACACCTCCGGCGTCTTGTAATTCTCCATTTACATAATTCCCGATGGAATCAATTGTGCCGTGGCCCCAATTGTGAGTTAAGTTAAGTACACTAAAATCACTAAAATTGGCGTTTGGCCATCTAGCAGGAATTTGTTCTTCATAATCGATAAACAATTGCCAAGCATCAATTCCCAACTCTGATCGATAAATATCGTTGTAATCTAAACTCCATGTAGAATTTAAATCATCTGAAATACTAACCGTTCCATCAAAAACCACTCTTTCTCCTTCTGAGGATTTAATAGTTAAGTTTTCAAAATCTTGAATAAATATATTTTCATGATATACGCCTTGATGTATTTCTATAGTATTGTCATTATTGGCCATACTGATAGCATAATTTACAGTTCTATACGGGCAATCCTTTGTCCCTGGATTAGTATCATTACCTAATTGATTATCTACATGTATCTCAGTACCAGAAAATATATTTTCATTGTTACAATCTATTGATGAATTTACGGTAAAAATTTTATTATTTTGTTCTAATGAAATAAATTCATCTACAACAGGAGCAAGCAAAATTGAAGATATGAAGATTACAAATAGTAAACTAGAAATCCTGAACCGCAAGGACATATGATTCACTGGAGAAGTTATCACTTATTGTGATTAGGGGAAATATTAACCTACTGTAAAATATAATTATCATTAATAAATCATATAGGTGAACAGTTAAGTAAGAATCAATTTCCCATCAGAATCATGAGTTTGAAACCTAATGATTACGACTTTGGAAAACCAGAAAATTATTCTTTTGCAAAAGCAATAACTTGTGCAAATGAAGAAGCGCGGAAAATGTATGTCCTTGCGCACGGGCACATGTTAAATTACAACCATGAAGCAGCAATTGCTTGCTTTACAAAATGTACTGAATTAGATCCAAAATGTGCTATGGCATGGTGGGGGATAGCATATTGTGTTTCTTCAAACTATAATTGGACTCCAGGTCTAGGATCTGGATATGATCCTATTCAGCAAGCATTAACCCTCAAAGAAGAGTGTACTGAAATGGAAAGAGACCTGATTGATGCATTATCTGAAAGGCATTCCGAAGAAGCTCGTGATGCAGCAGATCCTTCGGTCCTAAACATGGGTAACAGCCCTGAATTGAATATTGCATTTGCAGACGCAATGGCTCCTCTTTATGAAAAATACAAAGGAAATTTAGATGTTACAGCAATTTATGTTGAGGCTTTGATGAATCTAAAGGCTTGGCAATTATGGAATAAGAATACATCAACCGGAGAAATAACTCCTGCAGATGACAATACTTTACTCCTAGTAAAAGTTCTTGAAGATGCTTTTGACAGTAGTGAAGAGGCAAAAGTGCATCCAGCACTTTGTCATCTATATTGTCACGCATTAGAGTTATCTCCATTTCCTGAAAGAGCACTGCCCGCAGCAGACGTCTTACGCACACTGATGCCAGGATTGGGTCACTTAGTTCATATGCCATCTCACATCGATGCTTGGGTTGGTCAATGGAAAGAAGCTATTGACTGCAATATAGCAGCTGTCGAAGCTGATGATCGTTATGTAGAGATTACTGGTAATGAATCACAATTCTATAAGTTTTACAGAATGCACAATCATCACTTCGTAGTATGGTGTGCAATGTTTGATGGACAATATGAAACTGCATTAAAGTATGCAAGAAAGGCCGTCAGCACACTTCCAGCTGGAGATGCTGAATCAGGAGTACAATTCATGTTAGCTGGAATCATCCCGATGGGTGCTATATTTTTGGAATCATATGTAACAATGCCATGGCATGTTATGATTAGGTTTGGAAAATGGGACGAAATAATCAACGAACCACTTCATACAGATAAAGATGTATTTCCAGCTGCAATAGCAACACAGCATTATGCCAGAGGTGTTGCTTATGCTTCCAAAGGGATGGTTGCGGAAGCAGAAGCAGAACAAGTGCTATTCAAAGAAGCGTTGCAAAATCCAGCCCTTGCAGGACGAGTATTGCACAACAACTTGATGTATCAGGATCCTAATGATGGACCGTGTATTCTTTTGGTAAATGATGCCATTCTTGATGGCGAAATAGAATATCGTAGACAATTCTTAGCAAAACAAAATGGACAAGATGCAGACTTCACTGTAGCATTTGATCATCTACGTAGAGGAGTAAAACTTTCTCTGAACCTTGCATATAATGAGCCGTGGGGCCAGATGCAACCAGTTCGACATATCTTGGGAGCATTACTTCTAGAACAAGGAGAAGTAGGGGAAGCGGAAGAAGTGTATCGCGCCGATATTGAGCTTTGGAAAGATAATATGTGGGGACTTCTAGGTCTAAAGCTCTGCCTTGAAGCAAAAGGAGATACTTCTGGAGAATTAGAAAAAGTAACTGCTCTATTCGAAGAACGTAGCATTCGTGCAGACATAGTTCCAGCAAAAACATGCTTTTGTGCTCAAGACAGTGTCAAAAGTAATTGTTGCTGATTCTAAGTTTAAGTTAATTTGATAATTGTTTATTACTTTCTTTGAAGAGAGAGAGATTTCTCTTTCTGGTTTGTTTTCTATCAACTATTGGAAAGGGGTAATCCTTTCCGATGACACATTTAGAATCATGCTGAATAGTTGACGGGGCAAGGTGTGGTTCGAAAATATATTTCGAGGGAAAGTGAGAGAGTTCAGGTATCCAATGGCGAATAAAATTAGCATTGGTAGTTTCCACATTAAGACTTGATTTTGAATCGGGACAAGGGTTGTAAATCCTATAATAAGGCATTGAAAATGGGGCAACGCCAGCAAGCCATAGCCAATTACCATTATTGAGAGCCCAATCAGAATCAATTAATTTTTTTTCAAAGACATTTCTACCATATTTCCAATTCTGCCACAGTTGCCCACGAGTGAAGAAGCATGATACGGCATGACGCCCCAAATGGTGCATCCAACCTGTTGCGTCGAGTTGGCGCATCATTGCATCGATATATGGAAAGCCCGTCAGCCCTGATTCCCATGCTTTTATTTTTAGTTCATCATATTCCCCCCATTGAATAGGTTTACAATTGGAGTTTTCTATATCATTATCCCAATTAACAACTGACCTAGAAAGTAGATAGAACATCTCCCTAAACATAAGTTGGCCATGTAATGACTCAGGAGGTAGAGTATGTGTAGAATTAAAATTAATTTTTAGGCATTCATTCCATAACATCCTAGCAGAGATACAACCGTTACTGAGGTAAGGGGATAGACCAGTTGTGGTAGGTTCTAGAGGATTATCGTCTTTATTTGTGGAAATAGTACTCGGCTTGCTAAAAGAGTTTACAAAATTAGGACTTTGGGAAATCTTTCTTTCAAATCTTTCTAATGCTTCATCTTCGCCTCCAACAAAATAAGAATCTGTGATTTTTGATTTAGATTCCAATTCCATCAATTTATTTTTTAGAATGTCTTCAGATATATAGAATTCAGATATTGTAGATTCATGGATTAATACTTCCATTTTCTTCTTATCAATATTCAAGTTACTCGGGGGAAGTAAGGAATCTCCTATAATATATCCATGAGGGCTATGTTCGTATTTTTCAGCAAAAATTTTTTCGATATCTTTTGATGACTTGGGATTAGAAAAGTTGTTTGATTGGATTACTTTTTCCACGTCTAGTATAGTATTTACTGCAGGGATTACTTTAAGATTGATCTCTAGATTAACTAAATTTTCCTTTATTTTATTGATTGTATGGCGTTTATCAGGTTCTGGACAATAATCGCATAATAACCATTTAAATTCATTATCTAGATTTTCAGTAATGGAATTGATTATTTTTGACGAATTTCCATGAAATATTAGAATATCTACTCCATATTTAATTCTAAAATTTTTATTAAAATTCAATAAAGACTCATATAGAAATTTTTTTCTATTAGCGCTTATTGTAATTGAATCAAGGTTAAACCACTCATCCTCCATTATGTATAATGGGACTAATGATTCAATTTTTTCCGAAGAACATGTCTTATTTAGTAGAGGATTATCGTGAAGTCTTAACACATTACGAAACCACACAATAGATTTTTCCACCTAGTACACCACTTTAGTAACGCGTAATAATTAGAAATTTAAACTAATGTTCAAAGCCAACAAAAATTTAAATTGTAATTTTAATCCAAAAGATAGTTTACTTTTTATGGATGACATATTACGTACAAATATGCCTAAGTTAAAAATTGGAGATTCTGCTCCAAATATATCATTGCCAGCTATAGATGGAACAACTTTTGAAATGTCATCTATGAAGGGTAGAAGAGTAATTTTTACCTTTTTCCGCTTTTCTTCCTGTCCTTTTTGTAACATTAGAATAAATAAAATTATGAAAAGATGGGATGAGTTTCCCGAAAATACTGTCATGGTTGGAGTTTTTGATGCAGAAGTCTCAGAACTTGCAAAGAGAATGGTAAAACATAACCCAAAGTTTACCATAATAGCAGATGAAAGTTACCAACATTTTCTTGCCCATGGTGTTGAGAAATCTGCGATAAGAGTAATGTTAGCACCTCTGAGAGCACCATTGACCATGCTAGAGGCTATTCTAAGAGGATATATTCCTATGACAATGTCGCTGTCTAAAATGTCAACAATACCGGTTGACATACTCATAGATCAGGAAGGAAAAATTGTAGAAGCTCATTACTGTAGAGATACCGTTGATCATCTGCCGATTGATCGACTAATTTCTTTTGCAAAGGGAGAATAAATTTAT
>Ga0315320_10004862_pt1 | contig 11004 bp, 4 predicted proteins | sample M140m21515metaG_FD_203458 | JGI IMG/M metagenome (GOLD analysis project Ga0315320, IMG submission 203458) | Ammonia-oxidizing marine archaeal communities from Monterey Bay, California, United States - M1 40m 21515 | ecosystem: Environmental > Aquatic > Marine > Coastal | place: USA: California...
ATCGCCAGCCCGTCGCCGTACGTTTCCAGCGCCTTATCCATGATCTCCAGCGGCGTCGCGCGCGCGCGCTCGAGCGCGTCGCGCATGCCGTCGACGTCCGCCTTCGTCGCGCGCGAGGGCGCGCGCGTCGTTCGCGCCTTCGTCGTCGCGCGTCGCGCCGCGCGTCGCGCGCTCGGGCCCCGGAGCGCGCCGCGCGCGCGCGCGCTTCGCATCGCGCGCGCCGTCGCCGTTCGCGCGCGTCCCGTTCGCGCGCCGCGTCGCCGAGTCGCGACGTCGAGGGCGCGGCGCCGCACTCGTCGACGCGTCGCGACGATGGCGGCGTCCCGCGCCGCGGTCGTCGTCCGCGACGGCCTGCACGACCTCCTCGGGTACACCGCGAGCGCGCTCGAGGCGTTCGTGCTGGACAAGGCGCGAGAGAGCGGCGGCGACGCGCGCGCGCTCGAGGCGGCGCTGATCGAGTGCGGATGTCCCGACGACGAAAAGACGCGCGCGTTCGCGCGCGCGGTGTGCGCGAGCGCGTCCGACGACGCGAAAGGGAGCGCGGCGGACGCGCGCGGAGGCGCCGCGGCGTCGACGGGCGTCGCGAGGGCGGCGACGAGGGATGATTGGACGGCGACGCGCGCGGCGGCGACGTACGAGTTGTTGGCGGAGGAGAGCGAGAGCGAGCGCGAACGCGAACGCGAGGAGGACGACAGAGCGAAGCGAAGGGCGACGAAACGAGCGAAAAAGATGAGGAAGAAACGAGGGAAGGGCGAGGGGGCGAGCGAGAGCGAGGAGGACGCGGAGGCGGTGGAGACGCGTCGGCGAGCGCTCGCGGGGGAACGCGAAGACGAATCGTACGCGGCGCCGTCGGCGTCGGAGGAAGACGAAGAGACGAGGAAGGCGCGAGAGATGGAGGAAGATTTGCGAGAGCGCGATGAGTTTGAACAACGCCTGCGGGCGAAGGATGAGGCGAAGACGAAAAAGTTGAGCGGCGATCGAGGACCGACGGAGGCGGAGCGCGCGGAAGCCGAGCGTCGAGGCGCGCATTTGGAGACGGATGAACAGCGCACAGATTTAGTGCCCGAACTCAGAAAGGTATCGCGGCAAGAGTACTTGAAGAAACGCGAGCTTCAAAAGCTCGAGGAGCTGAAAGAATCGATCAAAGAGACGGAGTACTTTTACGAAGGCCAAGACGTGACGGAGGAGCAGCGCAAGGATTTAGAAAAGAGGAAGAAGGTTTACGAGCTCGCGATGGAGCAAATCAATAGCATTAACGACGCCTTAGAGGAGCGTTACTCTATACCCACGGCGTACGACGATCCGAACAAGCCGAAGTCCACGAACGAACGGTTCGCGGTGGCGAGACAACGATACAAGGAGCCCGACCCCGAGGACGACGCGAATCCTTTCAAGGATCAAGACCAGTGGGAGGCGCATCAAGTCAAACAAGCGCAGGCGCAGTTCGGAGCGAAGAATAAGAAATCTGAAGTCAAGGAGTACGACTTGGTGTACGACGATCAAATCAAGTTCATCAAGGATGAAATCATGGCGGGCGACGGCGTGTCGAGCGGAAGCGAGAGCGAGAGCGAGAGCGAGAGCGAGAGCGAGATGGACGAAGAGAAACGCACCAAGCTCGCTTTGGCGGGAAAACTCGGGAAAAGGGCCAAGATAGAAGCCGATCGCAAGTCGCTTCCGATTTTTCCATACCGCGAGTCTCTCATCAAGGCGGTGGAGGATCACCAAGTCGTCGTCATCGTCGGCGAGACGGGTTCGGGCAAGACGACGCAAATTCCGCAGTACATGTGGGAAGCTGGTTTCGGTGGCAAGACGCAAAAAATCGGTTGTACGCAGCCGAGACGAGTGGCGGCGATGTCCGTCGCGTCGCGCGTCGCGGAGGAAGCGGGCGTAAAGCTCGGTCACGAGGTTGGCTACACCATTCGTTTCGAGGACTGCACCAACGACAAGACGCGAGTCAAGTACATGACGGACGGGATGCTCTTGCGCGAATTCTTGGGTGAGCCAGACTTGTCGTCGTATGCGGTGATGATGGTGGACGAGGCGCACGAGCGCACGCTGCACACCGACGTTCTTTTTGGCCTCGTCAAGGATATCGCCAGATTCCGACCGGAGATCAAGCTTCTCATCTCCTCCGCCACGCTCGACGCGGAAAAGTTTAGCGAGTACTTTGATTTCGCACCGATTTTCAGAATTCCCGGTCGTCGATTTCCGGTGGATATTCTCTACACACAGCAACCCGAGGCAGATTACGTGGACGCCACCGTGGTGACGGTGTTACAAATTCATCTCACCCAACCCGAGGGCGACATTTTAGTCTTTTGCACCGGTCAAGAGGAGATTGAAAGTTGTGAGGAACTGTTGAAGACGCGCATCCACGAGATGGAGAAGAAACCTCCCGAGCTTATCATCGCGCCCATTTACGCATCGCTGCCAAGCGACATGCAGGCGAAGATTTTCGAGGACACGCCCAAGGGATCGCGAAAAGTCGTCCTGGCGACGAACATCGCCGAGACGTCGCTCACGATTGACGGCATCAAATACGTGATTGATCCTGGGTTTTGCAAGCAAAAGAGTTATAACCCACGCACGGGGATGGAGTCACTCGTCGTCACCCCCACATCGCAGGCGAGCGCGTTGCAGCGCGCCGGTCGCGCCGGTCGTACATCGGCGGGAAAGTGTTTCCGTCTATACACGGCGTGGAGTTTCCAAAACGAACTCGACCCGAACACCGTACCCGAAATTCAGCGCACGAACCTCGGGAACGTGGTGTTGATGTTGAAATCACTCGGAATCAACGATTTGATGCACTTCGACTTCATGGATCCGCCCCCGGCCGAGACGTTACTTCGAGCGCTCGAACAACTGTACGCCCTCGGCGCGTTGAACGATAGAGGCGAGCTCACGAAACTCGGGCGCAAGATGGCTGAGTTCCCTCTGGACCCGATGCTTTCGAAGACGCTCTGCGCGAGTGACAAGTACAAAGTAAGCGATGAAGTGATGACGATTTGCTGCATGCTGTCGTGCGGAAACACGGTATTTTATCGTCCCAAAGACAAGCTACAGCTCGCCGATCACGCGCACAAATCCTTTCACATCGGCAACGTCGGCGATCACATCGCGTTATTAAACGTATACAACTCATGGCGTGACGCCGACTTTTCTGTCACGTGGTGTTACGAAAACTTTGTGCAGCAGCGGACGATGAAAACGGCGCGAGATATTCGAGAACAGCTCGAAAAGCTCCTCGAGCGCGTCGAAATCGAGCCGTCGTCGAACACAAACGACCTCGACGGCATTAAAAAGTGCATCACGAGCGGATTCTTCTACCACACCGCCAAACTGCAAAAGAACGGCAGCTATAGAACGGTGAAGAATCCGCAAACCGTGGCCATCCATCCGTCGAGCGGGCTCGCGAAGGAGCTTCCGCGCTGGGTCGTGTACTTTGAGCTCGTGTACACGTCCAAGGAATACATGCGGCAAGTAATTGAAATCAAGCCCGAGTGGCTCGTGGAGATCGCGCCGCACTATTACAAACGGAAAGAAATCGAAGGAGAAACCATCAAGACCGGCAAGGCGGCCGCGGGGAAGAAATCAGACGTCGTCTTGGCGTGACGCGCGCGCGCAAAGTAGAAAAATTAGCGAAAATTTGTAGAAAACGTTGAAGGAATGTAGAAAGATATCATTACGGTGACGAAAGAATCGCTCTGCTGGTTGCATGGTGGTGGTGATGAAACCTAATGAATGAGAAAACGATATCGTCTACTGCGCCGCGTTGGAGATCGTCTCCGCGAGCCCGAACAACACCGGCGGCACGGCCAGGCACGCGCCGACGACGCCGGCCCCGACGGCCCACTCGGAGGCGTTCTTCATCTCGCCTCGGAGCGCCTTGGCGAACGAAATCTCCGCCGCCGCATCGATCGTCGTATCGATCGGCTTCACGATGAACGGAATCGCCGCCAATCCCAACAACGTGGGCAAGATGCGTTCGACGTCGAGTCCCTGCGCCGCGAGCGAGTCGAACGCGCTCACGTCCGCCTTCGCCAACGCCAAATTCGTCGTCGCCACGACGACGCGAATGAACGATCCCGGCCAAAACACGCTCGCGAGCATTTGCCAAGTCAGGGTTTCCGTCGCCACCGCCGCGGCTTGGTTCGCGCGATCGCTCGCCCCCTCCGCCTTGTTCCAGCGCTTGACGCCCTTATCCACCGTGTCCGCCAGCACGTACGTCGCCGCGATTCCATACGTCGCCGGCACGCCCCAAACCGGCAACCACGCCACGAACGCTTCACCGCACTCATTCGCGTACCCCATGTACCGCAGCAGCGAGTCCCGGAACACGTCGTACTCCTTTTCCTCGGAGACTTCGTGCGGCGGCGCCGCGCCCACCGCGCTCTCCCGCGCCTCCCGTCGCGTTTCCGCCTCGACCTCGTCCTCGGTCGTCACCGCTCGCGGCGTCGCGCCGCGCGACATCATTCGCGTCCCGAACGTCGCGCGTCGATCGCGCGCCGTCGCGCCGCCGCGTCGATCCGTCGCGCATCGCCGCGCCGCCGCTTGGCCTCGAGCCCCGCGCGCCGTTCGCGTCGCCCTCGCGGCGACGACGGCGAGCGCGCGCGCCGAAATCGCGGTCGTCATCGAGCGCGTAATTCTCCCGAGCGCACCGCGGCGCGCCGTTCCCGATCGACGCGTCGACGCGCGCGCGCGGGTCTGACGACGCCCCGCGCCGCTTCGACGTCGACCGCGCGCGATTTCACGAAGATCGACCGCGCGCGTCGTCGTCGCGCCGTCTCGCGCGCTCGAACGCGCGCGCGCGCCGGGAATAATTTTGACGCGTCGATCGGCGCGGCGCGCGCGCTCGGGCGCGGCGCGGTCGACGCGCGCGAGGACGCGCGCGGCGCGGTCGACGAATCTTAGACTCTCGTCGCGTATTGTAGCGCGCGCGTTCGAATCCGACGCCGCACTCGACGCCGCCGCGCGCGCGCGCGTCCTCGAGCGCGCGCGGCGTCGAACGCGACGGCGACGACGGGACCGCGCGACGCGACGCGACGGCGCGGCGCGATGGCGACGAACGAGACGGTGAAGGTGGTGAGAAAGGTGCTGCGCGCGCGAGAGCAAAAGGCGACGCGCGCGAGCGATGCGGTCGACGCGGGGGACGCGCGCGCGCGCGCGACGGCGACGAACGATGAGTTGGACGCGACGGCGACGGTCGCGGCGCGGGAGGAGGCGTATAGGTTGGCGCGCGAACGCATCTTTGGCGACGGGGACGAAGGCGAAGGCGACGACGTCGCGGACGAGACGACGACGACGACGACGACGACGACGACGACGACGACGACGACGACGACGACGAACGATGGGAACGATGGGAACGCGCTGGACGTGAGAGGCGATGGCGCGGACGCGTCGATGGGGCGGGAGCGCGGCAACGGTGGGTCGGGGATGTCGGCGAGCGCGCGGGCGTTCGCGCCGAAGAAGGCGACGCGGAAGGATCGGTGGGCGGACTCGTTCGATCCGGATTTTATTCGCCGCGATCCGAGCGTGGGGTCGGCGAGGATGGTGCCGATGAACGTCCCAGGGGTGATGCCGATGATGATGCCGCCGCCGATGGGTGGGATGACGTGGCAACAAGCGGCGCCGAGCTATTTCGCGCCGCCCATGCCGCCGCCCATGCCGCCGGGACCTCCGCCGCCTCGCCCATCGCGGGAACGAGGCGACGACGTCTGACCTAGCCGATACTGTAATTTAGTAAGTCAATCTAGTGTTGTCGCGGTGCGTGCGCGCGTGCGCGCGTTAATGAAACAATCTTTGCGTTCCGTTACAAAGCGTCGAATCCGCGCCTCGCTAAGAGAGGGCGCGTCTCGTCGTGTCGCGCGGCGTGTGACTGTTCTGGTCCCGCGAGCGAATGTAGCGTGACGCGTCCGAGATGTTCGTCGTCCGCGTGCGCTCGCTCGCCGGTCTTCACCGTGCTAAATGTGTCGCCCCGTTTTGTACAAATGAATTCGCTACGTCGCGACGAATTCTCCGTGGAGAGCCCCGAGCTCTCTCTTTTCCCCTCAAACGTCCTCACTCACGCCTCGCGTCGCACATTCACGTGACCTTCACGAATCAATTCATCCAAATTCAACGTTTCGACGTCAGACGTCGCGTAAAGTACCTTGGCGGTGCGATTACGCTCGTTGAGCGAAATCACCTCCGCGCGATACCACAAGTTATCGTCCGGCCAAAACAACTGTGGAGGCGGCGCGCGCGCGCGATCACGTCAGTCTTCGCATCCTCGTTCATCTTCTCACGCGCATCGCGTCTTGTCGACGCGTGACGCGACGCGTGACGAGACAAATCGCCTCGAGTGGGCGTCGGGCTCCCTCGTCTCGAGGGTTCCGAAAACGACGGTTCGCGCTCGCACCTCAATTTGCGCGTTCTTCAGCGTCGTCAGCGCTTGATCGGGGTCTAGGATGAACCCAGGGGATGGTTTCTTAAAACCTTGTGCGTCCATCTGCGCATCGAACCGAGGCGTCGATCGCGTCGTCGTCAGTCGTCGTGGTCGTGGTCGTCGTCATCGTCGCGAAGGAGCGAATCGCGTCACGCGCGCATTCGTCACGAAATCGCCGCCAGCGCGCTTCGTTCGCACGCACCGGGTCCACTTTATGCTTCTTCACCTTGGAACTATTTCCCTTGACGTCCGCGAGCGCGGTTTTCGCGCCCTTCCCCGTCGCGTCGCGCCCGTTCGCCTGCGCACCGCCATTCTGACGCGCGCCCGCGCTCGTCGGTTTCTCTTCGCGTCCGTGCGCCGCGCTGAGCGTTTCGTACACCGTGGGCACGGCGTTGATCTGCGCGAAAAGTGCATCACTGATCGTCGTCGTCGTCCCGCGTCGCCGTCAGTCGCGCGCGTCGTCGTCGAACATCGCGTCGCTTCGTCACCCGCGAGGGTCGCATTCGCGTCGTTTCAGCGGCATCGGCATCGACGACGACAACGCGCTCGACGCTCGACGCACCGTTTCTTGGCGTCAAACTTGGCGCCGTAATAAAACGCCACCGCCATCAACCACGCATCGCTGTGCACGGCGACCAACGCGAGCCAATCCTTACGCTGCGTCGTCGAAAGCACCGCGCATCGCGACTTCGTCAGTCGGTCGTTCGCGCGCGCGGTCGAATCGAATCAAATCGCATCGTCGCGCCGCATTCGCGCCGCGTTCGCGCCGCGCGCCGCGCGGATTCGCGCGCATCGAATTTACCTGCATCCCATCGCGCGCGAAATTAATCCCGAGCGCCGGTTCCGGGAGCTCGGGCGGGACTTCTTCGGCGGGTAATTGCACGTCCCACGTCCCGTCGGGATTGCCGTACAGGCACAAGTTTTCCTTGTCCGGGTCGCACTGCGCGTAGAACGCCTCGACGTCTGCGTGGTTCGACGCGGGTTAATCGTCTGCGTCGTCGTCCGCGTTCGCGTCGCGCGCGCTTCGTCGCGCGCTTCGTCGCGCGACCGCGATCGCGTCCCGGTCGCGTCCCGGTCGCGCGGCGTGCGAATCCGTCGATCGGCGCGCGCGCGCGTTCGTACCGCGCGTCAGGGCCTTGACGAGGCCGTCGCGTCGACGGGAAAAGTTTGCGTGGACCTCATCGACCGTGCGCGGGGCCTCCATGGGCGCCGGGCAGGCGAGGCAGCGCGGGAATGTCGCGACGGCGCGGTGGGATTTGAAATACGTTTGGGAAACACGTGGATTCGCCATCATTTGGCGAAATGTCGATTTGGGACGGGGACTTCGCGGCGCGCGCGCGGAGACGCGATCGGAGAGGGAAGGCGCGCGAAAGCGTGCGTTACACGTCATACGCGAGTAAATCGTCGACGTCGCCGACGCCGATGGCGATGAAGACGAAGTCGCACAGCGCGGCGACGAGGCGAGGATGGGGGAGAGGGGGGCGGCGGGCGAGCGTCGCTGCGAAGCGCTCGCGCGCGGGATGGATCGGTTCGAGGGCGTCGATGGCGGTGATGATCCAGGGTGTGACGACGTCGGGGGCGGTATGGAGTAAAGTGGCGAGGAATGAGGCGGCGGGGCGGAGGCAGGCGCGAGGGGTAATTTCGGCGCACGCCGCGCGGAGGATGGCGTTCGCCGCGAGCGGGCCGCGGGAGAGGAAGTATTCGTCCACGCGACACGCATTGGCGACCCAGGGTGCGGATCGCTTGGCCTTTTCACCGGGAGAAACGATCGCGTTCAGCAGCGCCAAAGAAGCGCGCACGGGGGCGTACTCTCGCAGCTCGAGCGCGGCGACGGAGAGATCGAGCACGTCGAACAAGGTTTCGTTCGCCAATCCCTGCGCCGGCGCGAAGATAACGAACGCCCTAGCGGTGGAAAATAAAGCTTCAGCGAGATCCCAATCATCTGATCCCGATCGCACGCCACGCACGGTCTCACATGCTATTTGGGAGAAAGCCGCGCTCAACGTCGCGCCGACGTGCGGGGCGCTTGGCAACAACTCGCTCGTGCCACTCTCGGGCGAGCTGATCGACGCCACCTCTATCGCGGTGGCGATCGGCTCGAGCAAGGACGCACACTTAGTCGCCATGAACGTGCGCGCGATGGATTCGAGCATGGGCACGATCATGTTGACTGAACTTTCCTTGGCGCTCAGAAGCGCCGCGACGTAAATCTCCGCCGCAGCTTTAATCACGCTCGGCGCTTGCCACGTTCGCTTCGCGACGATTTCTTCCAGCGTCGGCCACGCCGCGGCTAAAACAGAGATGGCAGGGTGCTCGCAGCTCGACGCGATCGTCGCGCTCGGTAAAAATTCTAAGAATCTCACCGACGCCGCGATCAAGGCGAGTTCAGCCGCCATCGCTCTCGCCGCCGAGGCGTGCGCGATTTGGTTCGGAGGAATCTGCGGCGCCATTTCGGCAGCGATCCGTTTGCATCGCGCAAGCACAGGAGCTATTAACCTCGCGCTTGCCTCCGACGCTTGCTGCACGGGCATCGCCGCAATCACCCGCGCCAATCCTTCGGTGACCGACGCGCGACCGTCCTCGTCGTCTTCGCTTTCAAAAGTCAATCGCACGTCCGCGATGCATCTTTCGGTGTGTTCTAACAGCGCCGCAAACGTGGATGGTTCCTTCAAATGTCGCGCACACCGCGAACACACTGATTTAAACGCTAAAGCCGCCCGCGACCACGCGGGAGGATGCGGAAAAGACGACGTGATGTACATCAAAACGCCGCGCGCGCGCGCGGCTTGCGCCGCCGAGTTCGCGGGAGGGCCGCGACGACCGAGCCAGTTGGCGTAAGACGCGATGAGGCGACACGTACCCGCTCGAACGAGCTGATGCGATGAGAACAGACCGCTGTTGTCGGTCGTGTGCTCAGAAATCGTCGATAGAAGTTGCGCGAGAAACGTTTCGATCTCCTCCGAGGGTGCGTCTTCCAAATCGTCGTTGACGCGACTCGCGGGAGCGCGCAATGCGAACGCGCCCGCCTCAGCGGCTTGCCAATTTTGCGCGGCACCTAACGCGCTACCAATTATGCTAAAGTATTGCCCACGCAAAACGCCGTAACAGTTGTCGAGAAGATCGGCGACGACGTGTTCGCGAAATCGCTCAAACGTGTCCTCGTCCTCGTTCGCGACGGCCCAGGTGGTGAAATCGTCGGGCAACGTCGCTTGTTTCAGTAACACCTCCGTCAAACGCGCGTGCATGGGCGCACGCAAGCTTTCGTGCCTCGAAGACACTCCCACAACATCCATCATTAAGAAAAAATCAACCGCCACCTCGGTCACCTCGCGACCGTGGCGCTCCATGAGCGACAAGATGAGCGACACGAGCGCCAAGGAATCTTCGTCACCGCGCGCGAGCACGCTCACGCACCGTTCGCTCAACGCAACGGCGACGAGACAAATATTTCGCGCGAGCGAAACGCCGTCGTCGGAGTCGTTTGCCGCGCTCGCGTGCGCGAGCAAACCTCGCGTCACCGCGTTCATCGCCTGAAATTCCTCCGCCTCGCCGCCGCTTCGTCCTTGGTGTAAATCCACCAAAAAGTCCACCGCCGCCGCTCCGCACCCGCCGCTCTCGATCGCCAAGCACTGCAAGACGTCCCCGAAAAGTTGGCCGTGTCGCACGGCGAACTCAGTCGGGGACAATCGCAATCCGCCGCCGACGTCGCCCGACGGATCCAACTTTAACCACCCGCGCGCCGCGCGCACGCACGACGCCTTCAACGCGTCCGTCTGTCGCGACCGCGCGCTTCCACACGCGCTAAACACCTCACGCACCGTAATCAAAACCCTCTCTCCCTCGTTCGCGCACGCCATCGCGAGTTCCCGTCGACTCGACGTCTCCGCCTCGTCGCACGCCTCCGCCGCGAGCGCCAACAACTCCATCCCCGCCCGCATCGCGCTCGACCCCACCCCGCTCGATCGCACCGCCCCGAACGCCGTCTCCACCACCTCCCGCATCTTCGCGCTCCCCATTCGCGCGCCTCCGCGCGCCAGCGCGAGTCCCAACCGTCTCGCCGCCGTCTCCGTCGTCTCGTCGTTCGCCGTCGCCGCGAACGCCGCCGTCGTCCGTCGCATCATCGCCTCCCGCGCCCCCTCGCTCGCCCCGTTCCACCGCTCCCTCGAGCGCGTCGTCGCGCTCAGCGCGTTCGCCGCGTAATACGCCACGCACGCGTCCCCTCGCGCGCGTTCGAGCAGTCCGAGCGCGACGCTCGCCGCGCGCGGGTCCTCCGACAGCGCCATCAGACGCGCGTTCGCCTCGTCTCGCGTCGCTCGCGTCGACCGCGCGTCGTACAGCGCGACGACCGCGGCGCGCGCGCGCTCGATCGACGCGTCGTCGGCGTCGCGCATGGCGCGCGCGTCGCGCGTCGCGCCGCGATGTGCCGACCGATGGTCGCCATGGATGCGAACCGACGCGACCGCAGACGCCGACGCGGCGCGCCGATGCCGCGCGAGGTGCGCGAGGGCGACATCGCGCTCGCGCGCGGCGCCGCGCATCGGGCGTTCACGCTCGTCGTCGTGCGCGACTACGAGGGC
>Ga0315320_10004864_pt1 | contig 11001 bp, 12 predicted proteins | sample M140m21515metaG_FD_203458 | JGI IMG/M metagenome (GOLD analysis project Ga0315320, IMG submission 203458) | Ammonia-oxidizing marine archaeal communities from Monterey Bay, California, United States - M1 40m 21515 | ecosystem: Environmental > Aquatic > Marine > Coastal | place: USA: California...
GAGCTACATAATGGACAGTTTTAATCTTGTTGTTTATTTTTTTAACTTTTTCAGCAACTCTTAATGTAAAATCAGGACTATCTACGCTAAACAAAATATCTGGATTAAATCTTATTATTTCTTCTGCGGTTTTGTTTATTTTATTTTTTATTCTGAAAATATTGAACAAAACACTAGTAAAACCAATATAAGTAATTTCTTTTAGATCAAAAATAGATTTTATTCCTAATGAATTTAAGTGTGTTCCACCAACACAAGAATATTCAATATTAGGATCGTTTTTTTTAAGTTTAGAAATAACTTTAGAGGCAAGTTTATCTCCAGAAGGTTCACCAGTTAGTATAAAAATCTTTTTCATTTTACTGTGATAAACATTCCATTTTTATTAGCAAAATTAATACATTTACTTCTATCTAAAAAGACATGTTGTTTGTTTTTAACTACAATACCTTTTAATCCAGCAGTTTTACTTTGTTTTAAAGTTTTTAATCCAATAGTAGGAAGATCAATTCTAAGATCTTGTTTTTTTTTTGGAAACTTTACTAAAACACCATGATTTCTAAACCTTTTACTTCTGCTTTTTTCAAGCATCATTTTAGTTCCACCTTTTCCCTCTATAGAAACTATTTTTTTGTTTCTGACCACAACACCTTGGCTAAAATTATATTGTCTTAAATTATTTAGAGTTTTTATTGCTATTTTAATATCTAATTGATCTTGTTTGTTTGGCTTATACTTAGAATAATTACCTTTCTTTAAGGATAGTTCAGGATTAAATTTTAATGAATTTTCAGTTTTAATTTTATTTAGAGCTAATATTTTAATAATTTCTTTTAATATGGCAGCATCTCCAAGTTTTGAGGCTTTGATTATTCTAGGAATATAATAAATTCCTTTTAAATCTAATTTCAATTTCGAAAAGTTTGGTTTATTTACTTTTCCAGCAAATAAAACATTTTTACAGTTATTTTCCTCTAGAATATTAATAATTTTACCAAATTGACCTATGGATGCTGCATAAGATTTTTTATCTTTTTGAAATTTTTTTGATTTTGATAAATCAATTATTATGTAATTTATTCTTTTTTTTTTGATATTTTGTAGAATTTCCTTTGGAAAATCAGTGTCACCAAATATTAATCCTATCATCTTATGAAAATGGAGTGCAAATAGATCTCTTTTTATCTTTTGATATAAAATTAATTACATTTTTTACTAATGGATTTTCTTGAAAAGAGCCATTTAATTTACTTATATTTTCATTGATATTTTTAGTAGCAAAAATTTCTTTATATGCTTCACTTAACCCTAAGATATCCTTATTTTCAAACTTAGCTCTTCTTAACCCTATTAAATTCAATCCCTGTAATGAATTTCTATTTCCGGTAGATAATCCATAAGGAATTACATCATGTAATACACCTGTCATCCCACCTATCATTGCCATTTTTCCAATTCTCGTGAATTGTTGAACTGCAGAATTGCCTCCAATAACAACATTATCTTCAATGATCGCATGACCTCCTAATGGCACATTGTTAGCAATTATTACATTATTTCCAACTTGGCAATCATGGGCAATATGTGACGAAATCATGAATAAACAGTTGTTTCCAATAACTGTTTTGCCGCCACCATTAACTGTTCCAGGATTTATTGTTACGTATTCTCTTATTTTATTATTATCACCAATTACTAAATTTGTAGGTTCTCCATTGTATTTTAAGTCTTGTGGATCGTTAATTGAAACAAAAGGATATATCTTATTTCCCTTTCCAATTTTTGCACTTACAGAAATATTTACATGAGATTGAATGATAGTGTTTTCACCGATTTCTACATTAGGGCCAATTACACAATATGGACCAATTTCAACATTTGATGATATTTTTGCCTTGGGATCAATTATTGCAGTTTTATGTATCATTTATTTTCCTTAATAAATTTTTTTAAATCTTTAGCTGGATAACCCATAACTTTAGAATTATCAGAGATATCTTTAATTACTCCTGAACCACCACCAATTTGAACATTGCTTCCTACTTTTAAATGTCCAGATATTCCTGCTTGTCCACCAATCATAACATTATTTCCTAGAGTAGAACTTCCAGCAAAACCTACCTGTCCTGCAATGATACAGTTTTCTCCAATTTTGTTATTGTGAGCTATATGTACTTGATTATCTATGAAAGTGTTTTTACCAATTATAGTATTCGATAAAGAACCTCTATCGATTGTTGAGCCACAACCAATCTCACAATTATCCTCGATTATAACAATTCCAATATGGGGGTAGCGAATATTTCCATTTTTACTAGGAAAAAAACCAAATCCTTTTTTACCGATTACACAACCATCTAAAATTGAAACATTATTTTTAATTAATGTATTTCTAATAATAACGTTAGATCCTATTGAGCAATTATCTCCAATAACAACATTGCTTTCAATAATTGTGTTATGACCAATGGAACAATTTGGTCCTATTTCTACATTTTTTCCAATTAATATATTTTGACCATGATTTATAGAATTATTAAATGAAGTTTTTTCGATATTCACGGCATTTATGTCAAAATCATCTGTAATTGCATCAGGATAAAACAATGAGGTAACCAATGCTGTAGACACAAGAACATTATCAACTTTTATTGGTTTACAATTTTTTGGAAGAATATTTGATAATTTATTAGTTGTTAAACAATAACTAGCTTTGGTAGTTGAGGCCACTGACTCATATTTTTTTGAGTGAAAGAAAGTAATTTCATTTGTTGATGCCGTGAAGAGGTCTTTGATATCGATAATCTCTGTATCTAAAATTTCAAAACTATTTTCAGCTTTAATAGAACTAAAAATCTTTTCTATTTTTAATGGACCTCTGTTTTGAAAAAAAGGATTGATCATTTTATGTTTTTTATCAAAACGATGATTTAATACTTATCAATAAATATTACTGATTATTTTCTATCAACTATAGTCGCAGACCACTGGGCATCTGCCATTTTTTTTCCTTCAACAAAAGCTTCACCTTTGTATTTCCACACACGTCCATGTGATCGTATAGCTTCAATATTTAACTCTAATTTACAATCTGGAATGACTGGATTTCTAAAACGAGCCTTATCAACCCCCATCAAAAAAACTAATTTATCTTCATATTCTTTTTTATCTATTCCAGAGGCAGTTAATGCCGCTGCAGCTTGTCCAAATGCTTCAACTATTAAAACCCCTGGCATTACTGGTTGGCCTGGAAAATGACCTTGTACAAAAAAACTATCTTTTTTAACATAAACAATTGCTGTAGCTGAATGAAGTTTTTTTATATTCGTAAGTTCATCAATTAATAACATTGGTTCTCGATGTGGCAAAAGATCTATTATTTCTTTTTTATTTAGAGATTGAGTCATTAAAATCTGAAATATTAATTTTTTTATCTACAAGTTTTATTATATCTGAAGTTTTATTCAAATCATTATGACCTACAATAATATATTTTTTTTGTAAAAGATAAGTAATGTTATTTTCTGCAACAAATTCAAGTAAAATTGGCTCTATTAATTTTAAAAAATTAGCTTTATTATTCAATAATTTATTTTCTATATCTCTATTTGTTTTTTGATTCAATTGATTAAAATCACTAACATCTTTTCTAAATAAATTCAATTTATTATTAAATTCATTTTTATCTAAAATATTTTTTTGAGCAATTAAATTTTCTTCTCTTTTAATTAGTTTATTTTTTGTTTCTAAATTTTTGGCATTATTTAATTTTTTTGTACTTTCAAATTCTTTGTTTATATGTTTCCCAACATTTGTCTGATTGATAATTTTATCTATGTCTATATAAAATATTTCTGCATAGGAATTGATTGAATAAATACAAAAAAAAAATAAGAAAAGAATATTTGAAAATTTCATTAAAAAGTTGTGCCAATATCAAATCTAAAACTTTGCTCAACATCTGTGCTAGCTTTTGTTATTGGTTGAGCAAATACAAAATTTAAAGGTCCAATAGGAGTCGACCAGTCTATTGATATGCCTGTGGATGATCTTATTTTACTATTATCTAGGCTACTATCGTAATCAACACCCCAAATATTTCCGGCATCAAGAAAAATATTAAAATCCACTGCCTCTAATTCAGGTAATAAAGTTGGGAGGGTAGTTACAAGAGATGCGGAAGAAGCATAATTTCCACCTATAAAATCTTGATTATCTTTTGGTCCAATCTTTCCTGGCTCAAAACCTCTTAACTTTCTAGCAGATAAATATATTCTGTCAGACACCCTTACATCACTCCCATTTAAAGAATTAATTGCTGCTACATGAAATGACAAATTTGATACCGTGTTTTCTGAGAGTTTATGATAAGTTTTATAATCATAAATGTTTGATAATGAGTAATCATCAGATAATATAGGTAAAGACTGATTAAATCTTGAATAATAACCATCAGTTGGTCTAAACGACTGATCCCTTTTATCATATAAAAAATTATAATCTAATTCAATGGTATTATAATTGCCATCTTGTTTTTTTAGAGCAGTTGAAGCAGTGCTATTTGTAGTCAAATCTTCCGCTTCAAAAACAATTAATGGCGTAAAAAATAGATCTTGTTTATATTCAAACCCAGTTCCTAATGTAAAGTTTGTAACAGTATTTTCAAAACCAGATGTGCTTAAATAATCATTGGTCGCTCTAGATAAATTTAACCTTAGTGATTTATCACTATAGTTATAATTAGGTATTATTATATTAAATCCACCTTTTACTGATTTGGATGTAATTGACAAATTAGTGTTAAGTTTTGATGCAGTTCCAGAAAAGTTATTTTCTTTAACACCAAATGAAAATGTTTGACCCGAAGTTCCATAACCTGCTCCAGCTGTAATCTCACCTGTAGGTTGTTCGGTAACAGTAATTTCAATATCTTTTTTAAATTCATTATTTGTATCTAAAATTTTATAATCAACATTGGCAAACAAACCACTTGATTTAATATTATTTTTTGATTTGTTGTTCAAAATTTCATTAAGAGGATCACCCTCATCGACAATTAAAAGATTACGAATAGCTGTTTCATTGGTAATATTATTTCCTAGAATATTAATTCTATCTACATATAATTTTTGACTTTCAGTTATTGCAAATTCGATATTGATTTTATTTTCCTCAACAATATTTTCGGTAAAGGATGCATTTATAAACTCATACTGCTTTGTGACTGCTATATTATCAATTTCTGTCAGCAAATTATTAATACTATTTAATGAATATGGTTTATCTTTCATATCATCCAATAATAGTTGAATAAAATTAAAATTTTCAGGATTGTAATCTGTAGGAATATTTAAACTTAGATTGTTAAAAAAAAATTTCTTTCCGGCGTTAATGTTGTAAGTTAAATTAAAATTATTATCTTGAATTACATTCGCACTTGTCTGTGAAATCTTAACATTAAAATAACCTTCATTTAAATAAAAATTTTTTAGCAATCTTTGATCTAATTGGATCTGTCTTTCATTTAAATATTTTTTTTTAGATAAAAATTTCCAAAATTTATTTTCTTCAGTAACAATAATGTTGTGAAGTAGCCTAGATTTAAATATTTTGTTTCCTGAAAAAGTAATATTTTTAACTACAGCTTTTTGATTAAGAGTTATATCATAAATCAAATTAACAGTATTATTATCATTTTGCTTAATATTTAAATCAACATTAGAGAAATAATAACCAGAGAGTTTAAGAAAATTAGATAGCTTTAAAGACTCAGCACTAGATTTTTCTTCAACATATGATTTATTTTCAATTACTGTTAATTGATCTAATAATGATTGTTTGAGTTTTTTATTTTTTACACCATTTATTTCAATTGATTGAACTAAATTATTTTCTGAAACTTCAATTTTTAAAATATTATTTTTTAGGTTAACTGAAACATTTTTAAAAAAATCTGTATCATAAAGATTTTTAACAATTTTATTCAAATCAATAATTGTTAAATCATCTCCAATATTAATTTTTGAAAAAATAATTACTGTTTTATCTGTAATTCTTTCATTACCATTAACAGAAATTGATTTTATAATTTCTGCATTTACATAGGTAATTTTAGCAAAAAAAATAAAAAGAATTAGAAAATATTTATTCATCTACTTCAACATATAGATAGTTTTAGAGTTTTCAATCTAACAAAACTATTAATTTTATTAATTTCATTATAATTTTTAGGTGCTATCTTTTTTAATCTTTTAATACTTCTTAAATTCAAAATATTATATAAATTTCTATAAATATCATTAAAGGAAATTTTTTTGTTTAAAAAAAGATTTACCAGCTCATCATTAACAGAGACAAGTGCAGTATCAAATAATGAACAATAGTTTGGGTACTTTTCTAAAATTTTAATTACTGGAAATTTCTTTTTATCTACATCTGTAAAGTTTAAATTATTTAAAATTTTAAAATCTATTTTACTTTTATTTCTGTAGTTAAGATTTTTGTCTAATGAGTTAGCAATTGGAATTGACATATCTGGTTCATGAGCACAAATTTTAATTAAACCATTTTTAAATTTGATCATACTATGAATATAAGATTGTGAATGTATTTTGATTGAAATTTTATCTATATCAATATTAAAAAGTCTTTGTGCTTCAATTACTTCAAATAATTTGTTTACTAATGTAGCAGAGTCTATCGATATTTTTTTACCCATTTTCCATGTTGGATGTTTTATTGCTTGATTTATTTTAATATTTTTAAAATATTGAATTGGAGTATTTCTAAATGGACCGCCTGAAGCTGTAATAAAAAGATTTTGAATTGATTTATTCAAATTTGAACGATTATTTATATTAAATTCATTAAGAGATGACCAAACAGAGAAATGTTCAGAGTCTATAGGAATAATTTTTGTTTTATTTAAAATTGATTTTTTTTTAATCAAATTCCATCCACATATTATTGACTCTTTATTTGCTATAGCTATTTGTTTAGTGAATTTTATAATTTCTAAAGTTGGTTTTAAACCTGCAAAACCTACAATTGAATTCATTGTATAATCTACTTTTGTTTTAAATATTTTATTTAAAATATCAAAATTATTATAAACACTAATATTTGTTTTTTTACATTTATTTTTAAGAATTTTGTAACTAGCATTATTTGTGATTATTAAATTCTTTACACCATATTTTTTTGCCTGTGTGTATAAAGTTTTATAATCTTTATTTGCTGTTAAAAGAATTACATTAAAAGAAATTTTTTTATTTTTTATAATATTTAATAAAGTTTTTCCGATTGAACCAGTTGACCCAAGAATTACTATTTTTTTTTTCATTGTTAGAAAAATATTTTATCTATTAAATAAGCTGATGGTAAAACAAAGATAATACCATCTATTCTATCTAGCAAACCACCGTGACCAGGTAAAATTGATCCCGTATCATCGACTTTAGCTTTTCTTTTAAAATAAGAAATAAACAAGTCACCGAGTTGGCAAATTAAACAGAGAAACAAACATGTGGGAATTAGTTTTAAATAATTATCAGTGACAATGCTTCCATCATCATAAGAAAGATTATAATACGACCATAAAATCACAATTGAAAAAAGCGAAAATATAAATGAACCTACACTTCCAGATATGGTTTTATTTGGACTTATTTTAGTTAATTTTCTTCCACCAATTAAATTTCCCGCCACATATCCACCGGTATCAGAAAATATACAAATTAATATTATAAAAACTAGACCAATAGGAGGTTTGGAATAAGACACATATGAAACATAAATGAGTATTATTAAAAATAATAAAGAAAAAATATTAAAAATAGCTATAATTTTTTTTTCTATTTTCCAAATTTTCTTTATTAGGTAATTAAATTCAATAAATAGAACTAATGAAACAAGTATAAGTGTAAATAACCATATATATTTGTTAAAAAACAAACTTATTGAAAGAACTAATAACAGTATTACTGAAGTAATAAATCTTTGTAATAAGTTATTCATCATACATTACCAAAATTTCTTTTTATTTTTTTAAATTTTTTAATTATCTTGTTAAAATCTTTTTCATTAAAATCAGGCCATAATTTTTTCTCGAAAAAGATTTCAGCATAAGCAAGTTGCCATAATAAAAAATTACTCAATCTTTTTGTGTTTCCAGTTCTTATTAATATATCAGGATCAGGGATATCTTTAGTTTGTAAGTATTTCGATATGTTTTTTTCATTAATCTTGTCATTAGATTTTTTTAAATTTTTAAATGCGTTGATTAATTCAAATTTTGATCCATAATTTAATGCAAGATTAATTTGAAGTTTAATATTTTTTGATGTTTTTTTTTCAGATTTATCTAAAAGTTTGTTTAATTCTGATGAAAAATTTTTAACACCAATTATCTTGAGTTTAATATTTTGCTTATGGAGATCATCTATTTTATGAATTAAAAAATTTTCTAATAAATTAAAAAGAAAATTTATTTCCTTTGCGGGTCTTTTCCAATTTTCAGTAGAAAAAGCAAATAATGTAAGATACTTTATTTTTTGTTTTATTGATTCTTTAATTATTTTTTCTACTGAATATAATCCAACCTTATGACCAGCATTTCTTGAATTTTTATTTTTTAATCCCCAGCGGCCATTGCCATCCATGATGATAGCCACATGATTGACTGGATTCATCTTATATTGTCATTATTTCTTTTTCCTTTAAAGAAACCTTTTCATCAACAACTTTAATATGATCATCTGTAATTGCCTGAACATTTTTTTCAGATGATTTTTCTTCATCTTCACCAATTTCTTTTAATTTTAAAAGTTTTTTTAATTCTTCATTTGCCTCTCTTCGAATATTTCTAATAGAAACTTTACATTTTTCACCGATAGATTTGATTAGTTTTTTTAATTCAGTTCTTCTTTCCTCATTAAGCTCTGGAACGGGTAATCTAATTAATTGTCCATCAATTTGTGGGTTTAAACCTAAATCTGATTTTTTGATTGCAGCATCAATCAATGGTACATTATTTGAGTCCCAAACTTGAATGTTTATCATCCGAGGTTCAGGTGTGGTTATACTTCCTACTTGATTTATAGGCATTTGTTGACCATAGACGTCAACTTTAACTAAATCGAGCATTGCAGCATTAGCTCTGCCTGTTCTAAGTGAAGATAATTCTTTTAAAAAAACCTCAATGGCTTTATCCATTTTAATATTGTATGACTTTTCGTCAAACATTTACTCTCCGATCTTTATTCTATAAAATTCTTTTATTTTTAAATCAGAAATTGAAAGTTCTTTAACTATATCTTGTACCTTCTTTTTGGGCTCCATAACCCAAGCTTGAGTTAAAAGAGAATTTTCTTCTTTAAATTTATTCATCTTACCTAAGCTAATTTTTTTTGCAATATCTTCAGGTTTTCCAGAATTTTTTAACTCTTCAGTTACTAATTCTTGTTCTTTATCTATAACTGATTGGTCAATTGAATTAGAATTAAGTGCTAATGGATTTGAGGCTGCAATGTGCATAGATAATTGTTTTCCAAAATTTTTAACAACATCAGAACTATTTCTTGTTTCTAAGGAGACAATAACTGCTAATTTTGAAATATTATCTTTAACAACTGTATGCAAATAATGGCTGTTCACAGTTCCAGTATTTTCAATTGTTTTTGCTTTACCAATTGTAATTTTTTCACCAATTTTAGCAATTAAAGATACAACATTATCTTCAACTGTTTCACCATTTTTCATTTTAGAACTTTTTAAATCATCTAAATTGGAATTTTTTTCATTATTCAATTCGCTTAGCTCTTTAACAAAATTTGTGAAATCTTCATTTTTTGCGACAAAGTCTGTTTCACAATTAACCTCTATAACTGATGTTTTAGATTCATTGCCACTTACAGCAACAACACCTTCTTTTGCATCTCGAGACATTTTTTTTGATGCTTTTGAAATCCCTTTTACTCGTAAGATCTCAATAGCTTTATCTATATCTCCACCAGATTCTTTTATTGCAAGATTACAATCTTTAAAACCCGCACCTGTTGCTTCTCTTAATTTCTTAACATTTTCAATATCACTCATATTAATTCAAAGTCTCCTTTTTATCTTTAGAAAATTTTTCTTCTAGTTTTTCTCTATCAAGTTCTTGAACTGTTTTTCCTTGAGTTGTTTCTTTTATATCTTTAGCAACTTCTTTTTTAGGTTCAGGAGCTGGTATTGAGCTCTTTGCATTATTGATAGTTTCTTTGATTAAATTACAATATAAATCTATAGATCTACGAGCGTCATCATTACCTGGTATAGGATAGTCAATATTATCTGGATTTGAGTTACTATCAAGAATAGCGATTATAGGTATTCCTAATTTTACAGATTCTGCAATTGCTAATGACTCATAATTAGTATCGATTATGAAAACTAAATCAGGAGTTTTTTTCATTTCAGCAATTCCCCCTAATGATCTTTCAAGCTTATCTTTTTTAACGCTCATTTTAAGAAGTTCTTTTTTTGTAAAACCTCTATTTTCAGCAACTAGATCAGCTTCATATTTTTTCATCTTTTTAATAGAGCCAGATATAGTTCCCCAGTTAGTAAGCATACCACCAAGCCATCTATAATTTACAAAATATTGATCTGTTTCTTTAGCGACTTCAGCAATAGCTTCTGATGCTTGTTTTTTGGTAGAAACAAATAAAATTTTTCCGTTATTTGCAATAGTTGTGTAAACTTTCTCTAGAGCAACTTTAGTAAGTTCTAAAGTTTGTGTTAAATCAATTATGTGTATTGAATCTCTTTTTCCAAAAATGTATTTTTTCATTTTTGGGTTCCATCTCAAAGTTTTATGTCCAAGATGAACGCCCGCTTCTAATAATTGTTGTATTGTAACGTTAGGTATTTTCATATTTATTCCCGGTTAAGCCACCACAGTAATTTCCAATTAAGGACCGGAGGTATAAAACCAACAACTGTGTGCGTGTTAATTTAAAT
>Ga0315320_10004870_pt1 | contig 10995 bp, 7 predicted proteins | sample M140m21515metaG_FD_203458 | JGI IMG/M metagenome (GOLD analysis project Ga0315320, IMG submission 203458) | Ammonia-oxidizing marine archaeal communities from Monterey Bay, California, United States - M1 40m 21515 | ecosystem: Environmental > Aquatic > Marine > Coastal | place: USA: California...
TAAAATATGCCTCACCCAATCTCCAATCATGAAGCATATTTTTTGTAAAAAACATTGCAACTACCATTCTTAATCTATTATGCATCCAGCCCTCATGAAGAAGCTGTCGCATAGCAGCATCTACTATGGGGAAGCCAGTTTTGCCCTCTTTCCAGGCATTTAATTCATCTTCATCATATCGCCATTGAATATTTTTCGAATAATCTTGGAATGGTTGTCCCCTACTTACCTTAGGAAAGGAAAACATTATATTTTTATAAAATTCTCGCCATATAATCTCATCAATCCATTTTGTAACACCAACTTTTCCAGAACTAAATTCAAAATTATTTATTTTTAATGCCTCTAAAATACATTTTTTTGATGAAATAACCCCGCAAGCCAAGTATGGAGATATTCTACTAGTTCCATCCAAGATGGGATCATTTCTATTTTTAGAATAGTCAGCAGCTTTTTTATTTAAAAAATTTTTAAGGCTTGAGTCTGCCTCTTCCTCTCCTGCTGGCCATAAATTCATATTGACTTTATGAGTCTGATCAAGATTAAAATTAAAATCGTTTATGTTTGAATTAATTTCAGATGGTATTTTTTTTTGGTATTTAAAATCTATATCTAGGGAATCCATTTCAAAATTTTCTATCCATTTTCTTTTGAATGGAGTAAAAACAGAATAAGGAGTCCCCTGTCCTGTTTTTAGAGACCCGGGCTCATGCACAACTGATTCATAAAAAGTTTCAACTTTGATATTACTTTTTTCTAGAAGATCTAAAGCAATAGAATCTCTATTAGATTCATCTTCTCCAAATTGTTTATTCCAATAAACTGTATCAATATTTCTATTTAAAGATAAATCTTGTATAAGTTTTGGGTCCTCTGTAAAACCATCACTTTCAATAATACTAAGAGGTATGTTTAATTTGGTAAGACTTTTTTCTAGAAGAAATAAATTCTTAACTATGAAATCAATTTTTACATTTGCTTCATTATGAGACGCTAATTGGTTCTTTGAAAAAATATATACAACTTGGACTTCTTCATGCGATGAACAAGCTTCTTTTAATGCTGGGTTATCTTCAAGGCGTAAATCAGCTCTTAACCAAACTAAACTTTTCATAGCTTTTATATTTTTAAATGTGAATTTGAAAAGTGCACATCAACTTGAAAATTTTCATTTTGATTAACAATTGATGCTTCTCCGCCTGCGGCATTAACTATAGCTGCACCAGCTGCAACATCCCATAGATAAGTTTTCTTCTCAGTGTATAAATCTGCCTTACCTGATGCAACATACACAGAAGCCATAGCAGCTGAGCCAATCATTCTAACCTTTCTCCAGTTTTGAAAATCTTTAATCATTTTTAACAATGCGCTATCTGAATAGTCTGTATTGTTTGGAAGGCCGGTTATTAAAAATCCTTCTTGAGGATTTAGTACTTTGGATACTGATATCTCTTTATTATTTAGAAGAGCTTTTGAACAAATGGATCCTTCATATAGATCGTTATTAATAAAGTCATAAATCACGCCTAAAATAGGCTTTAAATCTGATATTAATGCGATTGAAACACAGCATATTGGTATATTTCTTGCATAATTTGCAGTTCCATCAAGCGGATCAACTACCCAAAATATATTTGGTATAGTTTTAGATGAAAGCCCACTTTCTTCAGCAAGTATTGGATAATCGGATTCATTTTCAATAATAGCTTTAATAGCCTTTTCGGCTAAGATATCTGCCTTTAATTTTATATCTTTATTTGTTGATAAGATTACTTCACTAAGTATTTCTTTATTTTTAAGTAATAAATTGCCTGCTTCAAAAATAGCTTTTTTAGCAATAACTAGTCCTTTGTTTATATCCTTATCTTCCATAGGGTTAATTTATTTATAAAAAAATTTAAAATTTGTTAGTTCTATATATAATTAAAACACATGTAACTAATTCAAATTTGTTTATAATTACAGATTAACAGAAACTTTATTAAAAATGGAAATAACAATTATTATTGATTACTTGATTATAAGTATAATTGCTTCGATTGCTATCAACTCTATATTAAGTAACTATGCGAAAACTCATAATATTTTAGTAGATATTCCAGATAGAAGTAGGAAGTTTCATTCAAGACCAACACCCTTAACAGGTGGCACTGGCATTTTTATTGGCCTAGTACTATCTGGAAAGCTTTATATTGATTTGAATAATCTTAATGGGTATGTTCCAGAATTTACATATTATTTAATGGTTAGCTCTTTACCAATATTGCTACTATTTTTAATAGACGATTATAAGGGCTTAAAGGTAAGTCAAAGGCTATTAATACAAGCTTGCATAACTCTTTTTATGATTCTTACAACTGGTATTCAATTAGAATCATTTGGTAATTTATTAGGTTTTGGGAGTATAAATCTTGGAATATTGAGTATTCCAGTTACTATTTTTTGCGTAGTTGGAATAATGAATGCCTTTAATATGATAGATGGTGTCAATGGTTTGTGTTCTGGATGTGCAATGATCAGTCTATTGTTAATAGGCTTTCATTCAGGATTTATTTATGACTCAATGTTAGTGTTAATAATTGGTTCTATGATTGGATTTTTAATTTTTAATTTAAGAATATTTGGTAAAAAAAGGGGTGTTTTTCTTGGAGATAGTGGATCTAATTTAATTGGATTTTGGGTAGCGTGGAGTGCAATTTATTGTTCTCAAAACTCACTATATGACTGTCAGCCAATTACAATGATTTGGTTTGTTGCTATCCCTCTTTTAGATTGTATTGGGTTGATATTTGCTAGACTTAAAAAGGGCATAAGTATTTCTTCTCCTGGAAGAGATCATATCCATCATAAATTAATGAGTAAATACTCTCCCGAAGGAACACTTGTAATAATATTATTAATCTCATTAATTGCAGGTTTAATAGGTATATTTTTAAATAATAATTTTTCTCCTTGGATTTCAACTTACTTATTTATTCTTTACGGTGCAGGTTATTACTTATATTCTTATTATTATGCAAATAATAAATTCAAATAAAAAAAATGTTTAATTTTTTTAAGAAAAAGGAAAAACCTGATAAAAAAATTGAAAAAAACTTAGATATAGAATTAACTGCATCATTGTTGGCATATGAAATAGCAAGATCAGATGGTGATATAGCCGATTCCGAACTAACTATTATTCTTGAAGAATTAAAAAAAATAACTTCAAAAGTTCAAAAAACCGAAGCTGACGTTTTAAAAATTATCCAAAATTTTAGCAATAACAGTGTCTCTTTTCATGAGTTTATAGAGGATATTAACAAAGATTATTCAAAAGAAGATAAGCTCTCGCTACTCTCATTTTTATGGTCTGTTGCCTATGCCGATTCTATTCTTGAAGTTAATGAAGAAAGATTGATAAGAAGAATTGCTGATTTAATTCACTTAAAAGATATGGACGTATTAAAAATTAAAGATAAAATTAAAAATTCTTAATATTCTATAAAACTATTATTAACTTCTAAAAAATTTCTTGCAGCTTTTCTATCACAATCAAAGTTTGAGAATTGTTGAATTTCATCAAATACATCATTGCCTACAAAAGTGCCCATTTGATACAAAATTACACACCTTTCTAATTCATTCACTCTAGCATCATGGTTAAGTTGTTCTACTAATTCTTTATAAGAAGTGTATGAGTTGATAATCTTCATATTTCTTTTATTATCTAAGATAAGAAAGTTAGTTTCTTCTGATTGATTATACGATAACCATTCTATTCCGTTTGAGGATGCTCCTGGGACCCCCTTTTTAGCAAAATTAGTCCAAAATAACATCATATTTTTTGATAAGAATCTTTTTGAAGGCCCAGATGGATATATTAAAAAACCAAAGTCACCAACAATATCATTATTTCCTGTGATAAGAGGTATTTCAGTTCCATGTGATGCACCTATTAGTTTCTTAAAGTCAGCAATAAAGAATCTTCTATGATCATCCCAATCATACCTGTAAGCATAAGTATTTAAATTGCCTGCGGTATTTAATGAAGATATTGGCTCAATTACACCACGTATTTTCCATGCCTCACTTCTGTAATAATTAAACGCTTCAAATGAGGCTTCATTTTTTAATTTAACCTTTGGAATACCTAAAATTGAACCTATGAAAGAATAATCTAATTTAACAAAATATTCTGCTGCTGCAATCCATAGCTTTACTTCATCTCTATTAGAGCCGGCTATAAAAGGAACATTTTTAATATATGCTCTATCTTTTAATGCTTTTTCTAAGCCAACCTTAGGAATTACAATCCCATCGTTAGTCAGTAAAGGAACTTCTAGGTTAGATTTATCAGAATATTCACTAAAAAATTCTTTTGCGGTAAAAGAATATAATTTTTTATTTAATTTTAAAGGAGAAATTTTTTCTGAATCTGGAATAAGTCTTTTTATAACCTCGTTACTAGTATGATTATAGGTTGGGTGGTCTATATTGTTTATATGAGCATGATTCTTAGATGTAGATGTTGTATATCCTGATTGTGAAATTGCTTTATGGAAAAGTCCATTTGATTGAGGTGAGACTAGCAGAGAAAGAACATTATGACCTCCTGCAGATTCTCCAAAAATTGTAATATTACTAGGATCGCCTCCAAAAAATTCTATATTTTTGTTTACCCATTTTAATGCTTCAATTATATCAAGTGTGCCAAAATTTGAAGTTTTATCTATCCCTTCATGATTATCCTGGATTGCAGGATGAGTAAACCAGCCAAAAGCACCAAGTCTATAATTAATTGTTACAACAATCACATCATGTCTATGAACCATTTTAGAAAAATTATATATATCTTTTAGGCCTGAAGTATTTCCTCCTCCATGAATCCAAAACATAACAGGTAGTAATTTTGATAACTTTTTCTTAGGTGTTTTAATGTCTAAGTACAAACAGTCTTCTGAGCCTGTAAATATTCCATTACCAGCAGCGCCACCCATAGATGATGGTTCTTGAACACAATGATTGCCTTCTTTGCTTTTAATGATTTGATCTGGAGTATTCAATTCTCTAGGAGCTTTCCACCTTAAAGAACCAACAGGGGGGATTGCATAGGGGATGTCATCATAATTAACAACTTTATTTTGTAGGTAACCGTTGATGCTTCCCGAACTTGTTTTTATAAAATTTTTATCATCATTTGCATAAATATTAGCTATAAATAGAGTTAAAAAAATTAAGATATTAGAAAAAAATTTCGGCATAATGTTGATGTAAATATTATATATAATTTTAAATATTAATTATACGGGATGTAGCGCAGCCTGGTAGCGCACTACACTGGGGGTGTAGTGGTCGTCGGTTCAAATCCGGCCATCCCGACCATTTATTAATTTAAAATAGATTTAACTTTATTTGAGGCATTAAATGCAAGCTTCTCTGAAGCTAAAATTTTAAATTCTTCTTTTGTTTTTGGATTTCTGCCTGTTCTAGCCGGGCTTTTATGTAAATAATAAGTTCCGAATTTAGATATCTTTATTCGGTGTCTTTTATTTTGTTTGATAAAACTGAGAAAAGCTTCTAGAACTAATGAGCTTGATTTTGATGAAATAAGGGCTTTGGAAGAAATATTTTTTATAATATCTTTTTTTCCAAAGCCCATGTATAAGATCAGGCTATTTTAGATTTCGCCTACTGTGTTAGTACCAGTTCCTGTTCCAGTACCTGTTCCAGTACCTGTTCCAGTTCCTGTATCGTCATCAACACCACCAACATCTCTAACCTGAACGGTAACCGTTTGGTTATTAGTGACTCCAAGAGAGGTGGTAGCTGTAACTATTGCAGTGAAGTTCATCGTTGCGCCAGTTTTATAGCCATCCAGTGTCTCTGTTCTTAAGGTTACATCACAATTACCACCCAAACCATTGTTTGCAGTACAATCTAAATAGGCATCACGGTCGTCTGTCAATCCCTGATCAAGTGCTGCTGCATAGGATGGTACTTGTAAATCATAGTCAGGAGCTACATCAAAGGTTAAGTCACCACCGCTAGTAATTACAAGGTTTGATGTAGGATACTGATCATTAACTAATGCAGGACCAGTTGTCGCCCCAATAGTGTAGGTGATGGTTAAAGTATTAGGACCATCAGCAACTTCTGAAGTAACAGTTCCAATAGCTGTAACATTTTCGTTAACTACAAATGTATCTGAGGATGTGAATTGAGGACGAGTAATAAGATTTGAAGCTACAGCTGTTCCTGTGCCTGTACCTGTACCTGTACCAGTTCCTGTTCCTGTACCAGTTCCTGTATCGTCATCATAACCACCAACATCTCTTACCTGAACGGTAATGTCTTGTGTTGTAACGTTACCAGCACCATCGGTAGCTGTAACTGTTGCAGTGAAATCCATCGTTGCGCCAGTTTCATAGCCTGATAATGTCTCTATATTTTGAAAGCCTATAGTATTAAAAGCATCAGGTTCTGAATTCTTCAGAACATCAGGTACTTGTAAATCATAATCAGGAGCTATATCAAAGGATAATGCCCCACTGGTTGTTATTTGAAGCTGAGAAGCAGCTTGGTCGCCTCTTATTGCAGGACCAGTTGTCGCTCCAATAGTAAAGGTGATTGTATTGTTATCATTTGCGGTAACATTTCCAATTGCTGTTATATTTTCGTCAATTGTAAATGTTGATGAAGATGTAAAATTAGGAGATGTTGTATCAGTAACGTTAACAGTTCTCGTAGCTGTTCCAGCATTTCCTGAAGCATCTGTAGCTGTGTATGTTAGTGTGTATTCGCCTACTTCTTCTAAATCGACAGTTCCAGAAGTAACTACTTCAACTGCGCCAGATGCATCGGTTGCAGTTGCACCAGCATCAGTATAAGTTTCACCAGGAGATAGTTCTTCTGTTTTAGGATTGCTGCCTGTCACAGTCACTACGGGCGCTGTTGTATCAACAACGTTAACAGTTCTTGAAGCAGATGCAGTGTTAGCATCTAAATCAGTTGCTGTATATGTAATTGTATATGATCCTACGGTTGATGTATCAACACTACCTGAAGATGATACAGAAGTAACTCCATGATATGCATCTAATGCTGTTGCACCAGCGTCTGAGTAAGTTGCACCGAGCTCTACTGTTGCAGGATTACTACCATTAATTGTTATTACTGGAGGTATGTCATCATTGTAGCCATCATCTGTTAATGCGGATACGGCTGCGACACCAACCAACGCAACTAAAGCTTTTTGTATTGAGGATAGCTCAGCAGCTATTTCGCTTAATCTTGCTGTTATAGCTTTATTTTGAGATGGGCTCTGAGTGCTATCCTTGGCATTGCCAAGATTTTCTTCTTCTTCAATCAAACTAGACCTAGTGGCAAGTAATTGATTGTAATTCATAGATTTAACTTTATTTTCTATAGCTTGATATTTTTTATCAGATATATCGTATTCATTATTCGCAGCTTCGGTAGCAGTTACAGCAAATATAAGAAGAAAAGCAGCTAAAAATGAAGTTGTTCTAAATGAGTTGTTCATAATAATCCCTAATATTTTAAAATGTCTTTGTTTATATAAAATAATAAACTATCGTGATTATAACCATTTTTATAAAAAATGTAACTTTAATAATGTTTTTTTTTTACACGTAGGTTTTTTCCGCCTGGGAGAGTTAATACCTTATATTAATTACTTTTTAGTTTATTGGTCTTAAATTAACCAACAAGTCATAGAGTGTATTTCTTCTATTTAATTTTGCTCCAGGGTCCTTTGTTAATGGCCTCCATGTATAGTTTAGTAAATTTCCGTATATTGGTATGTTAAAAAAAACACCTTTGTCGAAACTACCTTCACCAAATTGCTCTGCGGTAACGTCAGTAAAAGTAGCAAAAACTCCAAACTGCACGCCATTATAGAAAGATCTAGATAACTCTAAAGTATATCCAACATCACCAGCTAGATATTCGCCAGCGGAGACCCTCATGTCAAATGGTATGGTTCCATAATTTCTATAATAAAAATTTGCTGTTGCAACCGTGTTTTCATAATCTAAGTGACCAAATCTCCAAGAATAATCTCTTTTACGAACTTTAAAAACATCTATTCCAAGTGCATAATTCGTATTTGGTTTGAAATATAAATATTCCATACCTTCTCCAGAAAACATATCTTCAAATATTCCAGCAGACATCATAATATGATGATTTTTTTTAGGCGTTAAATGGTAATCTAGTTGGGCTCTTCCTAACAAAATACCTCCATCATTCATTTTATTTAAATACTGTTTAACATCTGATCTTACTTGAGCAGGGAAAGAATCTACTGGCGGTAGAAATAAATCATCAAAATTGTCCCATAGACTATATTTTAAGTTGGTATTAAAAAACAGATTTTCTCTTATTACGAATTCAGTATCATTCTCAACCATCAAAGCACCTTTAAAAAATTCTTCTCTCGATGCAAGAAATGGTCTAAATTGTAAACGAGTATTTGTATTAACTTTTCTTCCAGATTTTCTTTCATATATTGTTTGAGAATTTATTCTATAAGCATCGTCAATCTCTGAAACAGCTAATAAATTTGCAATTTCAATATCTTTTTTAATATCTTCAGTTATTCCAGCATCTCTCGATGCCTGAGCAATAATTTGTTCTACGACTTGCAGATTAGGGTGAATAACTTGGGTAAGTTGAAGGCCTATTGAACCTGCACTCCTAGTAAGTTTCTTTACACCTATACCATTCTCTTCAAGATTGCTTATTAACTGAGTATATTTATTATCTCCTTCGCGCCGTTCTCCTCTTGCATATTCAGATTTCTGATATGTTTGAACAGGATTATTTTTGTAAACAAATTTGAAAGAGGCATAATCTCCCCTCTCATAAGAGACGCCAATACTAAAGCTATTATTAATTAAATAATCTATTCCAAACGAAAAATCATTCTTAGGAATTCTAAAAGGAACTAAACCTGGCCTAACCGAGGAATCGTACTCTGCCTTGAGTAGCAACTTATTGTTTAAAGCATGAGATACACCAAAAAAAGGTGATGCTGTCTCACCAGAAAAATATCTCGATGGTTGAAAGCTACCTCCTTTGGCTGCAAAATCATCTGGTCTGTCATAAAACTTGTCAGATAGATAGCCAAAAGGGTTTTTAAATCTAAGATCTGAGCCGTTTAAGAGACCAAAGCCTATTCCAAAATGAAAATCAGTCCTATTTATTCCATAACTTCCAACAATATATTCTGAGCTATAAAGCCCAGTACCAGCAAAATCATTCAAGCCTATTGCAATTGCAGGAAAAACACCCTGCTCTTTAAGTCTTGTCTTAACATTAAAACCTTTATCTTTAAAATCTTGAAGGCAGAATTCACTAGTAAAATCATAACAGTAAGGTCTATCTGTAATATTGGTATAGAAAAAAGAGGCCTCAAGCCAATCAAATGGGCTTGCTGAAAGTGTAACAGTTTGGTTTGGAGTTCCCTTATATAAAGTTAATCCATGGACTCCCTCTTCAAAAGTTCTTGCAGAAGGAGTATGTATCGTCCCTACAATTCCGTAATTATTATATAAATTAAATTTATAACTATCAGAAGAGTATATTGAATTTGTATAAACTAACGATACAAATATTAGAAACTTACTTATTAGATGACTAAGGCTTATATTCATTCATCTTTATCTAATCATCACTTATAGCTGATAAAGATGCCAAGGCAATTCCTAAATTACCAAGAATTGAGACATAAGCTTGTGCCGCTAATCGTCTTGGTGTTGATTCATCTAATGCTTTAGGAACGAAAATTATCGAACCTGGATAAATCTTAATTTCACTTTTAGGAGAACTTTCAAAAATACTCCTTTTTGACCTATATAGCTGTGACTCGCCGTTGGGATGAAGAATATATATAGATGCATTATCAGCAAACTTTTTATAGCCGCCTGATTTTTCAACAAAATATTCCACGTCTTGATTATCAGAATACATTACGGCACCCTCTGTGGAGATCTCTCCATAAACATAAACTACGTTATTTCTTTCTGGTACAAATAACTCATCACCCTCTTTAATATTGTAAAGATCAATTGAGCTATCATTAAGTAAATCTATAACAACTCTTCCATTAGGGGCAGTATTTTTTATTTCTCCTGTCAATTTCACAATTGGGGTTAAATCAAAGTACCCACCAATGTTTTGTTGACTAATCGCAATTATGTTATCTAGAAATTCTTGATATAGAATTTCTTTTGATTGTTCATTAATTAACTCAGCATCTTCATTTAGATAAATTGCTCCAAACTTATATGCATTATCTGTATAACCTCCAGCTTTTAGAATTAAATCATTTAAGGTTTGGCCTGCAGCCATTGTATATGATCCTGGTTTGAGAACAGCACCCGAAATTTTAGCTTGCCTATATGGATATTCTCTAATGTTAATTGAATCTCCATCTTGAACATTAATTGCTTCAAAATAACTATCATTTGGAACTGGTATAGTTTTTAATTGTCCATCAACCATTCTTTCAAGAGAAATATTTTCAAGGTCTGCAATTCGGTTAATGCCATTAGCATATTCAATAATATTTATAAGCTTTTGACCATATAAGGCTTCATACTTTGCAGGTCTGTTAATTGCACCGTCTATTGTAATAATATTTTTTCTTGCCTCAATAAAAATAACATCACCAGATCTGAGGCGTTTCTTTAAATTATATTGACCCTCAATTAATAAATCATAAACATCAAGAGACTCTACAATAATATTATCTCTTAAAAGATTAATTTCTCTTAAAGAACCAAACTCGCTTATACCTCCTGCAGCTGATATGGCATGTAAAATATTAGAGTTTCCCGATAATGTATATATACCTGGATTTTGAGCATTTCCAGTGACAAGAATATTTACATCTCTTATCTCTGATAAACTTATAAATGCTTCAGTACCAATTAATGCTAAATTCACTTTAGATTTGATTAACTTAGATGTATCGTTAAGAGATAATCC
>Ga0315320_10004872_pt1 | contig 10991 bp, 13 predicted proteins | sample M140m21515metaG_FD_203458 | JGI IMG/M metagenome (GOLD analysis project Ga0315320, IMG submission 203458) | Ammonia-oxidizing marine archaeal communities from Monterey Bay, California, United States - M1 40m 21515 | ecosystem: Environmental > Aquatic > Marine > Coastal | place: USA: California...
ATTGGTATATATTAAAACCTTCCTATAAAGGAAACCCAGGTTTCCTTTAAAACCTTCCTTTTTTGAGTAAAGTTCAGTTATGTTTTAAGTAATATTACTCAAAACATAATCCTTAATCTTCCCTAGGAAATGCAGGGGGTTCAAGGGGGACGGCAGTCCCCCTGTTTAGTTCAAAAACGTTTCTGTCATTGGTCCGCAACCTTTATCAAATTCCGCGCCATAAGTGACTCCATTTGGTTGCGTACTCGTGCTATTTCCATAAGTAAATACCCAACTTAAAAATCCCTGATTGGCTTGTTGCATACATTCGTAAATTTGTCCCTCGAAAGTGGCATAGGATCCACGATTAATACTTATGTTTTGAGGAAAAATGTTGAGCGGTTGATTTCCATATCCACCCAATCGATGGGCCAAAATGTGACCTGCGTCACAATCTTCTTGACCATCGTCTTCCAACATTTTTGCATATTTACGTGTGCATGTGGTTGTTTCCGTTCCGTTGTCTAAAGATTGTGGTTCTAAGACTGCTTTTGCAGCAGTTACCACCGGGAAATCTCCGTGAATACTATACGTATAGTCCAAAGTGGCATATCCATTTCCCATGACTAAATGATTGTTTCCAGCTTGGGGACAAGGCACCGTAGTACAAACACAATATTCAGTGCTTTGCACACCACGCAACAACGACGCAACCAAATACAACCAAACAGGGGTCATATATATTATACTGACAAAATTGATTTTTTGATCTTATTTAAAATCATTTTAATCAACAATGGATCCTTTACCAATTCCCCCACCAGTATGCAATAAAAAAGATTGCAAAAAAATTTTAAAACAATTACCTCTTCCAGAAGATGTGACCAAATCGATGTATGATTCGCATTTGTCATTTGATATTGAAAAAAAACCTTTGTGTGATGCCTTTTTACAATGGTTGAATCATTCAGAAGAAGCGAAAACATTACGTCCCACTCCAGAAATTTACCAATTAAACGATCAATTGTTATTATCCAAAGATTGTGTTGCCTATTTACGAAAACATGATTCTACGATTAACTTATGTTATGAAGACCATTTTATAAAAAGGAAAAAAACTTTCGTTTTGATGAATGTAAATGAAAGTTTCATGGTTTCCATATTAATGTATAAATATCATTGAAACCATTGAAGAATTAAAATGTCCCATTTTAATTTTGCAACGGTCAGATACCACTGACAATTTGAAATTATACTCCCTTCGGGCGTGCCATTTTAAATCTTCATTGGTAGAAACATATTAAACCTTGGATTTGATACTAATTCAAATGGATTTTCGAAGTGATACAGTGACAAAACCCAATGCCGCTATGTACGAAGCCATGCAACGCGCCGAAGTGGGCGACGATGTCTTTGAAGAAGACCCCACAGTAAAAGAATTACAAGCAGAAATTGCCAAATATTTCGGCAAAGAAGACGCCCTTTTTTTTCCATCAGGAACAATGAGCAATTTAACTGCTATTTTGGCATGGTGTCCTCATCGCGGTTCTGAAATCATTGCCGGTGATCAGAGCCATATTTTTTTGTTTGAACAAGCCGGTGCAGCCCAGTTTGGAGGAATTTCTTTTCGTACAATTCGTAATGAAGAAAACGGGACGATGAAAATTAAAGATGTGGAAAAAGCGATTCGCGATGATGATATTCACGAACCTCGTACTGCATTGATAACTGTTGAAAATACACACAATGCATGTGGTGGAAAAATATTGCACATCCCCTTTTTGAATGAAATACACGAAGTTGCCTTAAAACATAATTTGCCTGTACATATGGATGGAGCTCGTATATGGAATGCTTTGCAAGAATCATATTATTCGGCAAAAGAAATGTCTTCTTTTGTGGATTCGATTTCGGTGTGTTTATCCAAAGGGTTAGGTGCGCCTGTTGGATCATTATTAGTGGGTCCTAAAAGTTTGATACAGCGTGCCAAGCGAATCCGAAAAGCACTCGGCGGTGGAATGCGTCAAAGTGGTATTTTGGCTGCTGCCGGCTTAGTGGCTTTCCAAGAATTTTTAGCTGGATCGTTGAAACGCGATCATACATTAATGCAACAATTGGTCGATGAATGTAAAGAAATGAATCTGTATTCCATTTTAGGAAGGGAAGTGCATACCAATATATTGTTTTTGCGTTTGACCACATTACAAAATAGCAATGCATTTGAGATTGTGAATTTCCTTAAAACACACAATGTATATATAAGTGCATGGGAAGAAGATTTATTGCGTATTGTGGTTCATCGCAACATAAGTGAAGAAGGGATTCATACATTGACTGATTGGTTAAAAACGATTTCGCATGTACATGGCGATTTAACTAAATTGCGCCAATAATGTCCGCGTATTGGGTTCAAATTTGTCTTGAAGGTATTTGATGTCTTTCAATACAAACGAGCGAATAATAAATCGGTCATTACCGTCAAATTTGGGGTGAAATGGAGATCGTCCATGAACCAATTTTCGATTATTGAACAAAAGCATTTGTCCGGGTTGCAATATAATGGATTTGCGTTTTTCTTGGTAAATACGAATGATTTTCTCTTTGAGAGCACAGGCTTCGTCAGTAATGCCTTCCATCAAGTCTTGATCAAAGGTAAAAACCAATTCATCGTTGTGCATTTCCAAGATTGGTATTGGACCGCGTTTTTCTGAAGAACAACCATTCATGACAAACGACAAATCCACACCAATCGTCCATAAAGGACAATAAAGCATACGTTGTTCTTCGTCGGTCAAACATTCGAGCAATTGGTTGATGTGTAAAATATAGGTTTTGGCTTCGCTGTTTCCCTTTAAACAAGCCAAATGTAAATAATCGGGCCGATAAGACGAAAAAGCTTGTTCGGTATGTAATTCCAATTCCACTTTTGAACCCAAACTCGTTTGTTCTTCACTTTGCTGTTTGTTAGGAACCATGTCTTGATATAAGCGCCCGTGACCTTCGGCTTGATAACCCACCATTTCTCCCACATATTGATTACACAACGCCTGTATTTTGGCCATTGTGGTGGTTTCACCCAGATGAGATCGATTATCTGGCGGTGTTTTCGGCAATTCATCTTCCATGGGAATATTTTCAAATACCAACACATGCATAGTTCCCTTTTTAATTTGATCCAACGCCTCTTTCATTGATTTGGGTAAATAATGAATCAAAAAATTCACTTGCTTTATAAAAAGAAGAGGGTTTTGAGAAGGATTTGCATCAATAAATTGGCATAAAAAATACAATAAATTTTTCTCTTTTGGCCCTAAAGATATTGTAATTTGTGGCAAGTCGCCCATTATATGTTTTGTATATAAATTATTGGATGCAAAACATATTATTCAGATTTTTGACTCTTTCTCATTTTACGAGAGCGTTTATCCTTTTTGTTTTTTCTTTTTTTTGCGCTTTTTGGTGACCGTTTCCTTTTCGGAGCATGCATTTTTCCCATAAATTTGTCGTAAATATCTTCGGGGATCATAGAACTTTCATAAGACTCGAAAATATGATCTTTGTCGTCGCTTTCATAACGTTTTGTTTTTTTCACTAAGACCATTGGAACACCAGCTTTATGAAATCGATGTACGTCTTTTTCCACTACCATATCTTCGAGTTTGTCTTTTTCTAAATCATGAATCAATTCTTGCAAAGGGAAAACGCATTTGTCATGTAAACATAACAATGGATGTTTCAACATTCTATATTATATAGACATTGAATTATTTATTATAAGTACGCTTCAATTCATGACTGACTTTAACGTCTCGGTTTTCCTTTAAATAATCCATTATGGCCTGGAGTTGGTTTGGATCATTGACAATTTTTCCTAAATGTTCTTCCAAGAATTTAAAGGACAATGGACTATATTCTTTTTTTTCGTGCATTTTTAAATTGCCATCGTGAATATTGATTTTGCGGTGTTTCATTTGATGTGTTTCTAAATAAGTACAAATATCTTGGTTTAAGGCCGATTTTTCTTCTCGCAAAGTGTGCATTTTTTCGTTGATCAATTTTATTTGGCTATCAATATAAACCCATTTTTTTACTTTTTCGATAAATTGTTCTTTTCCTAAAGTCAAACTCATTTGTATTACAAGTACAAATGAATAGTTATCGTTCAACTATTTAATGGCGACGGCTTTTTCTGTTGTGACGGGACTTCTTGTGACCGCGCTTTTTGTGGCTGCGCTTTTTGTGGGTACGTCTCTTTCCACCTTTCATGCAATTAACCTTGCTGTATTGAAGTAAAGAAGAATTAGTGTTAGCTGGACCATATGCATTTCTGTCGATTTGATTCATTTGTTGAGGAAAACTGCCAGCTGCAGCTGTTTCATAAGCGGGACCACCAAGATAAGCACCACCGTGTTTTTTTACATGTTTTTTTCCATGTCTTTTAGAACGAGTATGTTTTACCATTATATATATACGAAATATTTTTATACAAATACCAATAAAAATCCACATTACACAAGTTCCAAAGAAGACGCTAAATAAAACCCACCAAGTTGAGTCAATACCCGCAACAATAAAATTAATATAGCTAAAACAATGAATGTAAGAAAAACATGATAAATACACAAAAACCAAATATATGGATAAATTTCATTATATACCATAGAACCAATGGGTTGAATCATGGCCTTCACATCGCGTTTGATATCTTCGTTTTGAAAAAACTCAATACATGTGTCTCGTAGTGTTTTCATAAAGTAATTATACAATCCTCATATTTAACAAACGCAAAACAAACGCTGCGTAATGGATTGACCACAAAAAATATAACTTTTATGTATTAATATGGAAGGTATATACGAACCCAATGCAAAATTTCAGTTCGACAAAATGACTATTAGCCAACCCACGATGGTATCCGGAGGAAATTACTTTTTGAAATTCTTAGTGGATAAAGCGCCCATGTATTTACTAATGCCTAAATCAGGTACAAAAGAAGGTATTGTTCAAAACGGAAAAAAGGCATATTGTGATTTATTGTTCAATAACGACAATGAAGAATTATTGACATGGATGGAGGATTTAGAAAAGTTTGCTTGTCAATATATTTATGACAATCGGGAGAAATGGTTTGAAACGGATATGGAAAAAGAAGATATTGAAAACTATTTTGTCTCTCCACTCAAAACCTACCGATCGGGTAAATTTTATTTAGCACGACTCCAGATCGCACAACGTTTAGGGAAACTTCATTTGAAGTTATATGACGAAAGTCGTCAAAGTGTGGAGGTGTCTTCTGTCACCAAAGACAGTGATGTGATTTCTATTGTTGAGATTCAAGGTATCAAATGTTCTGCACGAAGTTTTCAAATTGAAATGGAATTGAAGCAAATGATGACTTTAGAGAAAAAGGATTTGTTTGCTGATTGTTTATTGGGAACCAATGCGCCTTCTGTGACAAAGGAAGAACCTTTAGAAGAAAGTGTAAATAGTGAAGAAACACACGAAAATTCTTCCCTAGTGACAGGACCGCTGTTAATTACCGAATCTGTGAAGGAAGAAGAACCTATTATGGTGGAGGAAAATTATAAACCAGAGGAAATAGACAACATCGTGGTGGAGAAAGATGACGAAGATGATGTGGAAGATGTGACCGAAATTCCATTGTCTTTAGAATATGACAATGCTTCCGAGAATATTCATTTAGAGGAAATGAAGGAAGAGAAACCTTTAGAAATAAATAGTGAAGATCCTCCTTTAGAAAAACCTTTAGAGAATGTTGCCTTGGAAGATTTAGAAGTACATTTAGAAGAAACGGTAATGCCTGAAACCGATACTGTGAAATTGAAAGCGCGAAATGAAGTATATTATGAAATGTACAAAGAGGCCCGAAAAAAGGCAAAGGTAGCCAAGAAATTGGCATTGGATGCTTATTTAGAAGCAAATAAGATCAAACATACTTATAATTTGAATTTAGAAAGTGAAAGTGATAGCGATGGTGAAGAATGGTTGAGTGAAATGGCCGAGGGCTTGTAATGAAATATTTAGAAAAAACACACTTTCATCATAAAAATTTTGTCCAACATTTATATAAACAGAAATGTTCAAAGACGTTATGAAGTTTTTTAAAGATGATAGTACAAAGTGGATCTTTGTTGTTGTGATTGTTCTCTTAATCATTTGGGCTCTTATGTCTTATTCTAACACCAAATCTCAAGTCATGGATAATATGCAGCAAGGCAGTGTAAAGCCATATAACCCAGCAACTTTAGAAGAAGGTGAAAAACCCGCTTCCGTTGGTTCAAGCAGTTACAAAGCTCCTGTGGTGCAAGATGTACCATCTGCTGGTATGAAGACCACTCGTGGAGAATATGAATTACAGCCTGTTGCTAATCCTCAGGAACTTTTACCCAAGGATCAGAACAGTGAATGGGCTAAGTTGAATCCCGTAAATAATGATCAACCTGTGTTACCTGACCTTCTTCAGGCTGGTAACTTGATTGGTTTGGATACTATTGGTCAGACTTTAAAGAATGCCAATATGCAACTTCGTTCAGATCCTATCATTGAAAAGCAGAATGTTGGACCATGGAACAACAGTACTTACGAGGCTGATCTTGGCCGTGTTCCTTTGGAAATTGGTTGCACTGTTCCCAATTAAGACGGCTAAACGTGTAAAATTTTGTTAAATTTCATTTTATAAATGAAATGTAATGTGTTATATTATAGATATCATTCACGTTCGTTCGAGTTTGTTACATAAAAAGCTATGTATGAAAATTATTTCGGAATATATTTGCAATTATTTGCAAAGATTTGATAAACATTTAAAGCATCAAGAAGAACATGACGCGTTTTATTTGCATTATTACGATTTTCCTGAGCAATGCGAAAAAAATCGCGAATTTGTGGAAACCAAGTGTTATTTGAATGATAATTATTTTTGCGTTTATGTACATTTACATGGAGTAAAAAGAAGACAAATAAGCGATTTAGCACATGAATTAAAGCGCATTTTAGAAGGAGAAATTGGTTATATTCATGATTCCGAAAAAACAACTTAATTACTATTATAGGAACAACAAAGTTCTCTGCCTATTTTATATTATGGATAAAATAGATGGATTTACATACTTATTAATATTATTTATTTTAGCCATTTGTGGCTATATATATTATCATTCTGATGCATTTCAATTGACTTGCATTGTATCCACAGTGGATGGCAATAAATATTGTGTTCGCGAACGAGAAAAATTACAAGATGCTGCCGATATGTTGGCCAACATAACCGTAAAATGCAAACAATTAGTGGATCACATGGAAAAGAAATATCCCGATAAAGAAAATGTCAAACGATTAGTGAAAGGATATAATCCCAAGAAAATTTGCGAAACACTTCCCACAAGCACATATACGGCATATAGTGAAAACAAGGGCGAAAAAATCGCCTTTTGTTTGAACAAAAAGAAAGAGGAAAAGGATAATATAATCGATGAACATACATTGATGTTTGTCGCCATTCACGAAATGTCTCATGTTGCCACGAAATCCATTGGTCACAAAGAAGAATTTTGGGACAATTTCAAATTTTTATTAGAAAATGCACAAGAATGCGGTGTTCATGTTCCGCAAGATTATAAAAAAGAACCCACTGAATATTGCGGAATGAAAATCCAAGATAATCCGTATTATGATCGATAATTTGTATTTTTTTTGTCCATTTAGCATAAAATTGATTCATGGTTTTATTTTAATTGTATAACAAAACCATGATTCAGCAATTAGAAGGAAAACAACTGGAACTCATCCAAAATTATTTGGAAAAGAACAATATTGAAAATGAACCTGAAACAAAAATAGCTCTTTCAAATCGTGACGTGTATAATAGTGTCGAAATGTATAAGGAAATGAATCTTGTAACGTTTGATTGTATTCAAGATTTTGCTTCCAATGCAGGAGGAATGACCACCTATCATTACGCAAAAATCGACGAAAATATGTATATTGTACAGGCCTGGATAGGAGAAATACAAACTATGTATAACGTAACTAACAATTGGGTGGCGAAACAAAATGAAACATTACAAGCGATTCAATAATAAAATAGTTTCAAGAGAGAAACATGACTCTCCTTTATTGAGGAGAGTTTTGAGATAAAACATCATTTTATAGTATATACATGGAATCATCATCCAAAATGAAATATAAAATTCCTTTTGAGGATGTATATAAAATTCACTTATTGAATAAGGAAGGAAATATAAGCTCTATTTATATTTTTTGTGCAAACCAATACGAAAAATCCCAATTATCCGATTTATTTAGCGATTTGGAATTAGCTTATTTTGAAGCCCATGATGTGGAGCTGGTGTTTTCACCTCTTTTAATTCACAAAGACGATACAATTCGCAATATGAAACGGAAAATTATTCAAGAATTGGAAAGTCATGCCAGTGAGAAAAAAGAGGATTTTTCATGCAGTCCTGAAGAAATGTATTTGTTTTCTTCCAAGAAAATGGATATTTCGTTGTACAGTGTTTTCCAAGAAATTACACAAAACAAGCGTTCGACGATTACTAAAAACGAGTATTTGCATTATGCTAATTTGTTGAATTTGAATCCTTTTACTTTAGACGAACACTTGGAAGTGGAAAACCATAAGCCTCTTCGTTCAGACAAAATGGAATACAATTATTCCGATTGGATGCAATTGGTCAATACACAAAAAGGCGATTTTTTCGTGCCATTGGGAATGGAATTCCAAGATCATTACGACATGTTGTTTCCCGTAAATCCTTATTTTGCGAAAATGGGTTCGCCAATCCGATACCAATTTAAGCCGAAAAACGGTTTATTTACTATGGAAAATTCCTTGTTGTTGAACTATATTTATAGCCCCAATAATTCTCTTATGTTGTGTCTTGGAAAAGACGTTTATGAATATGCACAAGCCAACGAAATTAGCCAAACTTATATGACCCAATTGTATTTTCCACAATTAGAAAACCAATCCATTCGTGATTATGACACGTTAATGAACGAAAAACATCGTTTATATGAGGAATACCAAAAAGAATATAGTCCATGGTTGCGTCATCGCAATGAAATCGTGGATTTGTTTTACGAAATTTATTGGTCGCGTAAAAAAACGTCTCAACACTCTGCTGATTTGCCGTATATGGAAAAAGGAATCCAAGAAGTCATGTTTACTATGCAAAGTGAAGAAAACAAATCCGTGTTTCCCTTGGAATATCTCTTTAAACAAATCCATTCCACGGAAGACGTGCCGTATATTAAATACAATCCCGGTTATCGAAGAGAATCCATGTTTCGACTTTATTCCAAGGAAATTTCGCGCAATGGCAAAAAAATCCCCTTTTTAGACGAAACGCTGTTGTTCCGATTGAATCGCGAAATGAAGCGGGGGAAATTGTTGTCGCTTTATTTGCATCAAGACGAACCCCTATATGTGTATATTGATCATTATGGAAAAATCATGGTCCATTGTAAATTGAAATCCCCTTTAGAGAAGGAAATCTTGGAAAAACACTTAGTACAAAACCTTGCATCTTTATTTCAGACCATGCAAACTCTTTTACAACCCTTGGGATATGAACTTCCCTTGTTCCGTTCATTCCAAGATTACCACGTGAAACATTTGAATATTCATTACGGGTTTTCTTTGGCATTGGACAATAAAGTGAGTCTTCAAAACAAACATTATCTTCAATCGGTGTTTGACGTAATAGAGACGAATTTAAACAAAACCGCATTATTACGATACAAACGCGTGGAAAATTACAAAGAAATGGACGCAAAAACCGCAATGATTACGGAATATATTGGCCGAGGTGCATCCAACGAGGACATTTTGGATTTATTGATCACCAATTTCGGCCTAGATCGCGAAGCGGCCATCTTGGAATTCGGGGAATTCCGATCACAACATCAATTGTTTAAAGAACGCGTCTTGGAAAATCCCGGATTCCCTTTGTCAATGAAAATGAAACCCTTGAAAAACGAACTCTTGGTGTCCATCCAAGATATTAGTTCGGTGGAATATTTAGACAATTTGTTCGTCTATTTAGACACTTTTTTGCGATTATCACAACAACCCAAGACAATAGGTTTAGAGAAGAGCAGAATCACCTTTTTCGAAAAGAAATATGTTGGAAAGCAGGAAGAAGAAGTCGTGGAAAACGTCATTCAAGTGGTGTCCCAAGAAAAACCCGTTCAAGATTTCGCCGCTCAACCATTGCGCTTTGGCGAAGATGAACAAAAAGAAGAACCCGATGCAACCAATAGAGGAATTGTGTTTGAAGAAGATTACGATTATGATTACGAAGACGAACAAGAAGGACAAACCGGCGAAGAAGAGGAAGAAGATGATGAATATTATGGGGGTCAAAAAGATGTGGATTTGGAGGAGCGGAAAAAAGAATTGGACGGAAAATCCATTAAAAATCCCACTCCCTTTTTCCGAAAAATGATGGAATTAGACCCTACGCTATTTGTAACGGAAGAAACCAGTAAATATCCGTTATATTCCAAGACATGTCCTTCAGTGGATCGAAGACAACCCGTAATTTTGACGAAAGAAGAAAAGGAGCGTATTGATGAAACCAATCCGGGTTCTTATGGACATGCACTGCTTCATGGTTCAGACCCCAATAACCAACATTATTATATTTGTCCTCGTTATTGGTGTTTATTGACAAATAGCAGTATGACAGAACAAGATGTGAAGGCCGGAAAGTGCGGCAATATTATTCCTCGAGGCGCAGAAACAATACCCAAAGGGTCTTATGTATATGAGTTCAATACTCCGAAATACCACATGAAAAACGGAAGTTATACACAAACCGTACCTGGATTCTTAAAACGCGAAAAACATCCTCAAAACATGTGTGTTCCTTGTTGCTTTGGTAAAGAATGGGATTCAAAAGACCAAAAAAACCGCCGTGCATTATGTGATTATGAAGGCGAAGAGAAAATCGATGCACACGAAGGCA
>Ga0315320_10004873_pt1 | contig 10991 bp, 5 predicted proteins | sample M140m21515metaG_FD_203458 | JGI IMG/M metagenome (GOLD analysis project Ga0315320, IMG submission 203458) | Ammonia-oxidizing marine archaeal communities from Monterey Bay, California, United States - M1 40m 21515 | ecosystem: Environmental > Aquatic > Marine > Coastal | place: USA: California...
AGGAAATTTGTGAAAGTCAGCCCCAACATTAACCATACTTAATACTTCAGATACTCGAGTTTTTATTTTTTTCTTATCATCCCAGCCTGTAGCATTTAAAACAAAAGCTAAGTTGTCAAAAACAGTTCGATCAGGAAGGAGTTTAAAATCTTGAAAAACAACTCCTAATTTTCTTCTTAAAAAAGGAATGTCTCGGTCTTTTAATTGCTCTAAATCATACCCTGCAATTGAGCCATTGCCTTTACTGAGGTTTAGGTCTCCATAAAGTACTTTTAGCAAGCTGCTTTTACCAGAACCTGTTTTGCCAATTAGAAAAACGAAATCACCAGAGAGAACCTCAAAATTTATATCGGTTAAAACAACCTTATTTTCATTTTGAATGGTGACATTTTGAAGGGAGATTACTGTATTTTGCATCTGCAAAAGTATTTTAGTAAAGGTATGTTTTTTGATTAATACACGATTATTTTGTTAATAAATTTATACGTTACGACGAACTTTTTCGTTTAAAGAGGATAATGAAACGAGTATCTTTATACAGATGATTTCCTCTATAAAAAATAATGCTTTTGTACTCTTGTTAGCACTGTTTTTGCCCATGTTTATTTGGGGTCAACTGTATCATTCTGGTAGTTCAGACGACTTAGCAAGCCGCTATTTTGGTCTTGGGTATTATCCGGCCTCGTGGCAAGCTAGTATTTTTGCTGGTGATGTTTATGTTTCTGCAAAAGAACAACAGCAGAGCCAATTCAATTTACTTTCGAATGCTTTGCGTCTCAATTATTCTGCAGCTGAAAAAATGTTGGTGCAATTCAAAAGTGAATTTCCCAGTGCAAAGGAATCGAAAACCATAGATTTTGACGTAGCGAATTACTATTTTAATAATGAAAAATACCGCTATGCTCTAAAGTGGTTTTCAAGAATTTCTGAAAATCAAATTCCAAAATTAGAGTTACCACTATTTTATTTTAATAAAGGGTATACCTTGTTTTCCGCCAAACGATATAAACAGGCAAAGCCTTATTTAGAAAAAGTTAAAAAGAATGAGGAGTATGAATCTGACGCACATTATTACTTAGGGCATATTGCGTATCAATTAGACGATTACAACACTGCAGTTACAGAATTTAGGGATATTTCAAACCCATCACAAAAAGAAAACTTGACTTATTTTCAGGCTGATATGAATTTCAGACTTGGTCGGTTTGAGCAAGCTATTGTTTTAGCAAAAAAAGTATTAAATGAGGACTCTGAAGAAATAGTTTCAGAAGCTTCAAAGATTATTGGCGAAAGTTATTTCAACCAAGGTGAATATGCTGCTGCCATTCCATTTCTAGCTGCATATAAAGGGAAAAAAGGAAAATGGAATGATACTGATTACTATCAGTTGGGGTTTGCATATTATCAAACTGAGTCATATGAAAAAGCATTGACCCAATTCAACAAGATTGTTAGTGTGAAAAAGGCCTTGGCTCAAAATGCATATTACTATTTGGCAGATTGTTACTTGAGACTCAATCAGAAAACAGCCGCTCAAAATGCTTTTAAAAGTGCAAAAGAGATGAATTTTGATTTGGAAGTTAAAAAGGATGCCTTTTTGAATTATGCTAAGTTGAGCTATGAGATTGGAAATCCTTACAAAACACCACCCCAAATATTAGTTGATTTTTTGGAGGCTTACCCTAAACATGAACAGGGGGATTTAATTCGGGAACTTTTAGTGAATTCATACACTAAGGAAGGAAATTATTTAGCTGCAATTGAAATCTTGGAAAGCAAAAGTGGTTATAAAAACAAGAAAACACTCGAACAAGTTTTGTTGTTTCAAGCCATAGTGGAATTTAATAATGCAAAATACAACAACTCTAGTAGCCTTTTTAAGAGAGTTATAAAAATCAATGAAAATGATTTTGTTAAAGCGTATGCAATGTACTGGCTTGGTCGCTCAGAATATGAGCGTAATCAATTTGATAGTGCTCTGGAGTACTTTAAAGCATTCAAAAAACATCCTGAGTACAGATTGGTTGAGGCTTCTAACAGGATTGATTATGATATTGGTTATGTTTATTTTAAATTAGGAGAATATCCATTTGCGTTAAAAGCTTTTAATCAATTTGATTCTCAAAACAGCGGCTTTGATTCAAGTTATCAAAGAGATACTTTTCTCCGAATGGGTGATTGTTCTTTTGCAATGAAAGAGTATTGGTCAGCCATGGAATCTTATAACAAAGCCATAGCGTTGAATGAACTAAAAGGTGCATATCCTACTTTTCAAAAAGCAATGAGTTACGGGTTTGTTGATCGAAATCCTAAAAAAATAGAAACGCTGTTAAAGCTTCAAAGTCTGTATCCAAAAGATCAACTTTTAGATGACGCACTGTATGAATTAGCGACGTCTTACAGTAGAGAAGGAAGTTTCGATGAATCGATTAATGTCTATGACAATTTGTTAAATGAATTTGACAACAGTCCGTATTTAGCAAAGGCAGCTCTAAATAAAGGATTGATACTTTACAACACAGAAAAGTATGATCAGGCACGCAAGGTTTTAGAATCAGTAGCTATCAAGTATAAACGTTTTACTGTAGCTCAGCAAGCAGTTCGAACGTTAAGAGAGATTGCAGTAGATCAAGGAAGTGTGGTTGATTTTAGTCAGTGGGTTCGATCACAGGGATTGACTACTTTTACTGACATTGAACTCGAAAAAACAGCTTTTGTAGCAGCGGAAAAAAGGTTTTTAGAGGGAAATTCAAGTGCTGCAGAACGATTACTGACAGAATACTTAGAAAATTATCCTCAAGGAACCTACTTTCTTAGCGCAACCTATTATTTGGCTGAACTTTATTTTGAGAGAGAAGATTTTGAAAGAGCGCAAAAGGCCTATAGTGAACTTACTCAAGGACCAGTGACCAATTACAGCGAAAAGTCTTTGGTGCGTCTGATTAGTATATTTAAAAGCGAGTCGCAGTTAAACCAGGCTATTCCATATTTAGAAAAACTTGATTCTATAGCTTCTTTTCAAGAGAATAAACGTTTTGCATTATTGAATTTAATGCAGGCCTATTTTTTAGGTTCAGAATATCTTAAAACATTATCCACTACAGAACGGGTGTTAGATCTGCCTGATTTGGAGACTAATCTTAAGTGGGATGCTTTGACATTAAAAGCAAAATCAGCATTAGCAATAAAAGATTCAATTACAGCAGCAGCAACGTTTATAAAATTAGAATCTGCACCTCAATCCAATATAGTTGCTGAAGCCTATTATTTTAGAGCTTTTCAGTTACATCAAGAGCAACAATTTGAGCAATCGAACGAACTTATTGGAAAAATTGCGCAATTGGGAAGTGCGAGTGGGATTTGGAATGTCAAGGCCTTAATCCTTTTAGCAACAAATTATTTTAAGTTGAATGACAGTTTCCAGGCCATATTTGTTTTAGAATCAGTCATTGAAAATTTTGAAACCTATCCTGAGGAAGTCGATCTCGCAAAGAATCTCCTGGTTCAATATAAAACGAACGAAAAAGATATACCCAATGAAATTGAATAAAGGCTTATCTAGTTTGTTAATCTTTGGATTTTTGAGCCTGATTCTCCATGCTCAGGAGAAAGAAGAAGGCCTAAAAACACAAGAGGTTTTGGTGGTCAAGTCGTATACACCGAGTTTGTCAAATGCATTTAAAATTAGTGAGGGTCCTAAGATTCCCGATAGTTTACAAACTGAGCCAAAAGTACTTGATTTTAAAATTCAACCGGTCTCAGTAGTATCTACATTCGAACCCAATAAAGCTTCACCATTGAAGCTCAAAAAGCGTTCTTCATCTACTCCTTTCAACACTTTTTTTAGTGGAGGTTTGGGTTCGTTGAGGCAATTATATCTTGATGTTTCAAGTATAATCGAATTAGACCGTGCGCAGCGCTTTGGGTTAAATGTATATAGTGACGGGTTTGGAGGAGATGTGCAAAATTCAGTGTTAAAAAGTTCACAATGGTTTAGTCAATTCGGTGCACATCACAATTTGAGAAGTAGCAATTATAATGTACACACACAACTCCAGTTTACAGTTCAGGAAAATAATTATTTTGGTTTGTATGATCGAAACTGGGATGGTTTTCAAATTGCCTCGATTGACCCTGAGATCAAGAGGAATTATTTTAAATTCAGAACTTATTGGGACTGGTTTGATTCTGTTTTGAGAAGTCTGACTTTTCAAGCCAATATTACGTCAGATAATTTTGCAACTTCTGAACAACAGTTGGCCATAGAAACAACTTTTTCTATTCCCTTTGCAAGTGGAAAAATAAAAGCGATTTCATCACTTAAGGGATTGAATACTGTGTTTAACAAGCCTTTTTTTAATGATCAAATACAGGAGTATACTCAAGGTTTGGCAAGAGTTGGTGTCCAGTGGGTATATGCTAAAAATGAAATGAAACTTAAAGTCGGTGCTGGTCTGTCGTATTTTGAGGGTGAAGAAAACCTGAATTCAAAACTTAATTATTATCCTGAATTAGAGTTCCTATATGATAAAAAAGGAAGTTCAATTTCTCCTTATTTTACAGCAATTGGGGGTGTGCACATGACTAGTTATCGAGAATCAGCCATTTACAATCCGTATTTAAGTCCAATTACCGATTTAAAACCTCAATTCAATAAATACAATGCTAGATTAGGGATTCGATCTAGTTTGTCTTCAGTATTGAATTTTGATTTTGGACTTCTTTTTGATCAGGTTGAGAATTTCCAGTATTTTAGAAGACTACCGCTTAACACTATTAATGGCCAGGAGCCTTATTCCTTTTCTAATGCCTTCGAAAATAAGTTTGCTGAAGTTCAGCTTTACGGGGTTAGAGCTCAAATTAGAATTGATTTAGCAAAAAACAATTTTGTGCAATTTGAAACAGCATATCGCTATTTCAATACAGCAAATGATCAAGTTTTATGGAACACCCCGTCATTACAAATGAATTGGAAGAGTCAGTTTCGTTACAAGGACTTGGTAACGTTGTCATTTAATGGTGAAGTTTGGGGAGATAGGGCAGCTAGTGAACATATAATCTTAAACACCCAAGCATCAGAAAGTGTTTATGCTGAAGAGTTTACTCTTCCTTTATTTTTTAGATCCACGGCGCATGCAACAATTAAGCTAAACGATCAATTTGATGCTTTTGTTAAGGGAAGGTTTTCGAACAGTGAAACACACGGTCAATGGGGATTTTACCAAGAACCTTCATTTTTGCTACTTGTTGGGGTAACATATAAGTTTGATTTTCAATACTAAAAAAGATTTTTTAACTGATAAAACAATTTGGAGTGAAATCATTCATTTTTATTACATTTGCCCAGTCTATAATATATGATCCAATCTTTAATTAAGGTATGAAAATTAACTTAACTTACCCTACGATATTATTCCTTACTCTAGCCGTTTTGACATCATGTCAGAGTAAAGTTGATCTTATTGTTCATAACGGTGAAGTCAACACAATGAGCCAAAAAACACCTTCTGCAACGGCCTTTGTGATTAGTGACGGAAAATTTATTGATGTAGGAGATGAATCACTTTTAGAAAAATATAAGGCTACAAGAATAATAGATCTCAAAGGTCTTCCCGTATATCCAGGTTTTATTGATTCTCATTGTCATTTTTTGGGTTTAGGTCTTAGTTTACAACAAGTAGATTTGGTCGGCACCAAAAGTTTTAAAGAAGTTTTAGACCGAGTAAGTCGTTTTTCGTCTAAAAAAGATTTAAGCGCAATAACAGGACGCGGATGGGATCAAAATGATTGGGAGGTTAAAAAATTACCTAATAAAGAAGAATTGGATGTCTTGTTTCCAGAAACACCCGTTGCTTTAAGAAGGATTGACGGGCATGCCTTGCTTGTAAATCAGAAAGCGTTAGATCTTGCAGGTATAACAGAAGAAACTGAGGTTTCTGGAGGTGAAATCGTAAAAGAAAATGGGAAGTTGACAGGGGTGCTTATTGATGCACCGATGCGCTTGGTAAACGAAATACTTCCTAAACCAACTATAGAAGAAAAAACAAAAGCTTTACAAGACGCTGAGCAAATCGCGTTTTCAAACGGACTTACTACAGTTTCTGTGGCTGGTTTAAATAAAGAAGACATCTTCCTAATTGACAGTCTTCAAAAGGTAAATCAACTTAGTATTCGCATTTATGCCATGATTTCAAATACCCCTGAAAACATGGAATATTACCTCAATGTAGGGCCTTACAAAACCGATAAATTGAATGTTCGTTCTTTTAAAGTGTATGCAGATGGTGCGCTTGGCTCACGTGGCGCTGCTTTAAAAGAGCCCTACAGTGATTTAGACACTCATACAGGTGCCTTTATTACGCCTAAAGACTCAATAGAAATTTTGGCCTATAAACTAGCAGCATCTCCTTTCCAGATGAATACTCATGCTATAGGAGATGATGCAAATAAAGTAGTTTTAGAGGCCTACAAAAAAGCGCTTGTTTTTTCTGACGATCCAAGGTGGCGAGTTGAACATGCTCAAATTATTGACACCTCGGATATAAAATTATTTAATCGTAAAATTTTACCCTCAGTTCAACCCACTCATGCAACAAGTGACATGTACTGGGCCGAAGATCGTCTTGGGAAAGATCGTCTCAATGGAGCTTATGCTTACAAAGCTCTTCTTGAGCAATCCGGTAGAATTGCACTTGGTACAGATTTTCCAGTAGAAAGTGTAAGTCCTTTTAAAACCTTTTATGCTGCTACAGTAAGAAAAGATGCCGAAATGTTTCCTAAGGAAGGCTATCTTCCAGAAAATAAATTATCCTCTATGGATGCCTTAAAAGGGATGACAATTTGGGGAGCCTATGCTAACTTCGAGGATCAAGAAAAAGGATCTATTGAATCTGGTAAAGTTGCGGATTTCATTATCCTAGATCGAAATATTCAAAAAATTGCTGATAAAAGAATTATCAATGCACGAGTTGTGGCAACATTATTAGATGGTCAAATTGTGTACAACAATAGATTTAATTAAATCTTGATTGATTTTTTTTAGCTATTTAGATTGACTTCGGGGTGTAAGTAAAAAAATAAATCAAATAATCTTTTTTTGATTTAAATTTTAAACCCAATTTCATTTTTTAATTTATTTCATAATCCATTTTCGTATTTTTGAAAAAAAAATATGTGTGGTATTGTTTGTGCTTTTGAATTGAAGCAGACTTCTGATGTAATCAGACCTAAACTTTTGGAAATGTCTAAAACCCTTAGACATCGTGGTCCAGACTGGAGTGGTATTTACAGTTCTGAAAATGCTGTGTTAGTTCATGAACGCTTGGCGATTGTTGATCCTACTTCTGGTAAACAACCATTGATCAGCCCCTCTGGAAATTTAGTCTTAGCAGCTAATGGCGAAATATATAATCATCGGGAATTACGAGCACCTTACGAATCTTCATACGGATTCAAGACACAATCTGATTGTGAGGTTATTTTGGCGCTTTATGAAAATGAGGGTCCCTCTTTTGTTGAAAAGTTAAATGGCATTTTTGCTTTTGCCATTTTTGATGAAACAAAAAATGAATATTTTATTGCACGTGATCACATGGGTATTATCCCCCTTTACATGGGATGGGATGGAGATGGAACATTTTATGTAGCATCTGAGCTAAAAGCTTTAGAAGGAGTGTGTTCTAAAATTGAATTATTTCCACCGGGTCACTACTTTCATAGTAATGAGTTAGAACCTACAGCATGGTATAAGCCTGATTGGAAAGATTTTGACAATGTAAAAAACAACTTTACGTCGATTGAAGACCTTCACGATGCTTTGTCTGATGCAGTTCATCGTCAACTCATGAGTGATGTACCATATGGGGTGTTGCTTTCTGGAGGTTTGGACTCTTCAATCACATCGGCATTAGCTAAAAGATTTGCTGCACATCGAGTAGAATCTAACGATACAAAAGCAGCATGGTGGCCGCAATTACATTCGTTTTCAGTTGGTCTTGAGGGTTCTCCTGATCTAGCAGCAGCTCAAGAGGTTGCAAAATCAATTGGTACTGTTCATCATGAAATTAAATTTACTATACAGGAAGGGTTAGATGCTATACGAGAAGTAATCTATCATTTGGAAACTTATGATATTACTACAATTAGAGCCTCAACCCCTATGTATCTTATGGCACGAGCAATTAAAGCTTTAGGGATTAAAATGGTTCTATCAGGAGAAGGAGCAGATGAGCTCTTTGGAGGATATTTATACTTTCATAAAGCTCCCAATGAAAAAGAATTTCATGAAGAAACAGTTCGCAAACTAGAAAAGCTCCATCAGTATGATTGTTTGCGAGCAAATAAGTCACTCGCTGCATGGGGAATAGAAGGACGGGTCCCTTTTTTAGACAAAGAATTTATTGAAGTAGCTATGCGTCTAAACCCAAAAGATAAAATGATCACGGAGGATCGAATGGAAAAATGGGTTTTGCGAAAGGCATTTGAGTCCTACCTTCCCGAAAGTGTTGCATGGAGACAAAAAGAACAGTTTTCTGATGGTGTTGGGTACAGTTGGATAGATACTCTTAAAGAATTAGTTTCTGAAGAAGTAAGCGACGAGCAAATGGCAAATGCGCATTATCGTTTTCCCGTACAAACCCCTCAAAATAAAGAGGAGTTTTATTACCGTTCAATTTTTGAGTCTCATTTTCCTAGTGAAGCAGCGGCTTTAAGTGTCCCCTCGGTTCCCTCGGTTGCGTGTAGCACGCCCGTTGCTTTGGCTTGGGACGCAGCTTTTCAAAATCAAAATGACCCCAGTGGACGCGCTGTTGCCAGAGTTCACGAAAAAGGCTATAATGAATAAAAATAATAGAACATTTTAGGGGTCTATTTGGGTAAAAAATCTTCACACTTTTTGTTGATAACTTAGCAATATCCATAAGGCTTAACAATCAATTTGCGACCCCTTATAATTATATTTGTTAGTCTGCGTTAAGCGGACATTAACTTAACAATTATGAGCGAAGAAAATCAGAATAATAATTATTCAGCTGACAGTATTCAGGCCCTAGAGGGAATGGAACATGTCCGTATGAGACCTTCTATGTATATAGGTGACGTTGGTTCTAGGGGGCTTCATCATCTCGTCTATGAAGTAGTTGATAATTCCATTGATGAAGCACTAGCGGGGCATTGTGACGAAATATCCGTTATCATTAATGAAGATAATTCCATCACTACCCATGATAATGGTCGAGGAATTCCAGTAGGAATTCATAAAAAAGAGGGGGTTTCTGCACTAGAGGTTGTAATGACCAAAATAGGTGCTGGAGGTAAATTTGATAAGGACTCGTATAAAGTTTCAGGAGGACTTCATGGTGTTGGAGTATCCTGTGTTAATGCCCTTTCTGAAAGTCTAAAAGCTACAGTTTATAGAGAAGGAAAAATTTGGGAACAGCAATACGAAAGAGGAAAAACTCTCGCTCCTGTAAAAGAAATTGGGATTACAGATAAAAAAGGAACTGTAGTAACTTTTAAGCCTGATTCTCAAATTTTTACACAAACCTTAGAGTACAATTACGAAACCTTATCATTACGTATGCGAGAGTTAGCGTATTTGAATAAAGGGATCAAAATTTCTATTGAGGACAGAAGACAAAAAGATGATGAGGGCAATTTTGTCTCAGAAACCTTTTTATCAAAAGAAGGGTTAAAAGAGTTTATTCGCTTTTTAGATGAAACAAGGGAGGCAATCATTGGTGATGTTATCTCTATGGAAGGAGAAAAAAATGGTATACCTGTTGAAGTAGCCATGATTTATAACACCTCTTTTTCAGAAAACTTACATTCATATGTAAATAATATCAACACTCACGAAGGTGGAACTCATCTTTCTGGTTTTCGAAGAGGATTAACCACCACATTAAAGAAGTATGCTGATAGTTCAGGTCTTTTAGATAAGTTGAAGTTTGAAATAGCTGGAGATGATTTTCGTGAAGGACTTACAGCGATCATTTCAGTAAAAGTAGCGGAACCTCAATTTGAAGGACAAACCAAAACTAAGTTAGGAAACAGGGAGGTGACTTCTGCTGTGTCTCAATCGGTATCTGAAATGTTGGAAAATTATTTAGAGGAAAATCCTAATGATGCCAAAACGATAGTCCAAAAAGTCATATTAGCAGCTCAAGCTCGACATGCTGCCCGTAAAGCCAGAGAAATGGTCCAACGGAAAACGGTTATGAGTGGAGGAGGGCTACCAGGAAAACTTTCTGATTGTTCAGAACAAGATCCTGCTGTATGTGAAGTTTTTCTTGTAGAGGGTGATTCTGCAGGGGGAACAGCCAAACAAGGACGTGATCGGAATTTTCAGGCAATTTTACCGCTTCGGGGTAAGATATTGAATGTGGAAAAGGCTATGCAGCACAAAGTATTTGAAAATGAAGAAATACGTAATATTTATACAGCCCTTGGTGTAACTATTGGTACTGAAGAAGACAGTAAAGCATTAAACCTTGAAAAGTTACGCTACCACAAAATAGTTATTATGTGTGATGCTGATGTAGATGGAAGTCATATTTCCACACTTATTTTAACTTTCTTTTTCCGCTACATGAAAGAATTAATTGAAGCGGGTTATATCTATATCGCAACACCCCCATTATATTTAGTCAAAAAGGGACAAAAGAAAAGTTATGCTTGGAATGATGACCAGCGTGATCGTTTAATGCAAGACTATGGTTCTGGATCCTCAGTGCAGCGCTATAAAGGATTAGGTGAAATGAATGCAGAGCAACTTTGGGATACGACTATGAATCCCGAAGAGCGAACCTTGAGAAAGGTAACTATAGATAATGGGGGAGAGGCAGACCGAATTTTTTCTATGTTAATGGGTGACGAAGTTCCTCCTAGAAGAGAATTCATTGAGAAAAATGCCATTTACGCGAATATTGACGTCTAAATATTTTTGATTAGATGTCTTTTAAAAAAAAATAAAAATAAAATATAAATTAATG
>Ga0315320_10004874_pt1 | contig 10990 bp, 12 predicted proteins | sample M140m21515metaG_FD_203458 | JGI IMG/M metagenome (GOLD analysis project Ga0315320, IMG submission 203458) | Ammonia-oxidizing marine archaeal communities from Monterey Bay, California, United States - M1 40m 21515 | ecosystem: Environmental > Aquatic > Marine > Coastal | place: USA: California...
TCCATTTTGGGCTGGACGCCAGAGAGCAAATACACGCTTTTCTGCGCAATCATCGTCGCCTGTGCGGCTGCGGCTTGTATGGTCCAGTATTACCTCAAAACCGGCCTCGGCGCGCTGACGACAGCGATCAGGGATAATGAGTTGCGGGTTGAATATCTGGGCTATTCCGTTTCCAAGGCGATCCATTTCAAATATATCATTTCTGCAGGTTTAGCCGGCGCATCCGGCGCCATGATGGCGATGGCTTTGGGCCAGGTTGACCCTGACTCCATGGTCAACTGGACGGTTTCTGGCGAGCTCGTGTTCATCACTGTCATGGCTGGTCCAGGCAGCGTGATCGCCCCCTTCATCGGCGGCGTGGTGTTCGAGTTCCTCCGCACTTACGCGTTCGAATTGGCGCCCCATGCTTGGCAGCTCATAGTCGGCGGCACGTTGCTGGCGATCATCTTCTTCCTGCCGATGGGCCTTTGGTCTCTGCTTGAGCGAATTTGGGTGCGTAAAGGGTCCTCCTCATGAACGGTGCGCCTGCTCTCAAGGTCACGGACCTCTGTAAATCCTTCTCTGGCATCACTGCGGCCAACAACATAAACGTTGAAGCGACGGATGGCGATATCATTGGCATTATCGGCGCGAATGGCGCTGGCAAAACCGTGTTCGTCAATATGATTACCGGCTATCTGAAGCCAACCAGCGGCAAGATTGAGCATCACGGCAAGGACATCACCGGCATTGAGCCGCGCGATGCGACCCATGTCGGTGTCTGTCGCTCCTTCCAGGTCAGCCAGGTCTTCATGACCATGACGGTGCGCGAAAACCTTTTGATCGCGTTGGCCATCGCCAAGGATGAGGGCAAGGCCATGCTTTCCTCCCCCCGTAGCCCAGACCTGTTGGCCGAAGCTGACCGGATGATGGCGGCTTACAAAATCGAAGATCATGCCGATGCTGTCGCCTCGACGCTCAGCCAAGGCGTTCGCAAGCTGCTCGATATCGCCATGGCAGTCGTCGCGAACCCAAAGGTGCTCCTGCTGGATGAGCCGACTTCTGGCGTATCCGTCGAAGAGAAATTCGCGATCATGGACATCGTCATTGCCGCCCTCAAAGAAAAGGGCGTGACAGTGCTGTTCGTTGAACACGATATGGAAATCGTCGAGCGCTATGTGGATCGCGTGCTGGCCTTCTATCAAGGCGAAGTCATCTGTGACGCGCCGCCCGCCGAAGCGCTGGTTGACCCCAAAGTCATCGAATACGTCATCGGCCACGACCACGCGCCGAACCCAACGCCTGCAGTGAACGGCGGCGAAAAGCCGGAGACAGCCAATGCTTGAAGTTAAAGGCCTGACTGTCGATATCGGCCCCGTAAACATTCTCCGCGATGTCTCGCTCAAGCTTGAGAGCAAGCAGATGGTTGGGTTCATCGGCCGTAATGGTGCGGGTAAAACCACGTTCCTGCGCGCTGTCATGGGCTTGCTACAAGCGAAATCCGGCACGATTGATCTGGATGGCACAGAGCTTCTAGCCCTGCCTGCACACCATCGCGCCGGGCTCGGGATGGGCTATATGCCAGAAGACCGGAAGCTGGTGCCGAACCTAACGGTCGAAGAAAACATCAAAACGCCCGTATGGTCTGTCGGCGTGGATGATTGGGAAGCCAGGCTTGAATGGATCTACACGCTGATCCCCGAAGCGCTTGAATTCCGACACCGCCCGTCCACCAGCCTATCAGGCGGGCAGCAGAAGTTAGCTGCATTGGCGCGTGCGCTGATGGTCGGCAACCAGATGCTGCTGCTGGATGAGCCGTCCGAAGGCATCGCGCCGGCGCTCGCTAAGCGCATGTCTGACATTCTGGCGAACTTGAAAGCGGAGGGCGTATCGATCCTGATCGCGGAATCGAACACGCAACATGTCGCCGATTTGCTCGACAGTATGTATGTGGTGGAACGCGGCAGCGTCGAAGCGGCTTAGCTGGTCGCAGCGAACAGCTCACGCCCGATCAGCCAGCGGCGGATTTCTGAGGTGCCGGCGCCGATCTCATAGAGCTTGGCGTCCCGCAACAATCGGCCTGTAGGGTAATCATTGATATACCCGTTACCGCCCAGCGCTTGGATCGCTTCAAGCGCCATCCAAGTTGCGCGTTCGGCGGTATACAGAATGACCCCCGCCGAATCGATTCGCGTGGCATCACCCCTGTCACACGCCTGCGCCACAGCATAGGCATAGGCCTTTGAAGCATTCATCGTGACGTACATATCCGCCAGCTTGCCCTGCATCAGCTGGAATTCGCCAATCGGCTGGCCGAACTGCTCCCGCTCATGCACATAGGGAATAACAACGTCCATCGCTGCCTGCATCAGACCGAGTGGACCGCCGGAGAGCACAAGGCGCTCGTAATCCAAGCCACTCATCAGCACCGCAGCACCGCCGTCGACCTTGCCGAGCACGTTCTCTTCCGGAACCTCGCAGTCCTCAAACACCAATTCAGCGGTGGAGGACCCGCGCATGCCAAGCTTGTCCAGCTTTTGGGCGGCGCGAAAGCCTTTGAAGTCTTTCTCGATGATAAAGGCGGTGATGCCGCGCGGGCCAGCATCCTGGGTGGTGCGGGCGTATACGACCAACGTTTCAGCATCCGGGCCGTTGGTGCACCACATCTTATTGCCGTTCAGGAAGTAGCGGTCACCCTTCTTTTCGGCGCGCGTGCGGAGCGATACGACATCGGAACCGGCCCCCGGTTCGCTCATAGAAAGCGCGCCGACATGCTCGCCGGAAATCAGCTTCGGCAGATATTTCCGCTTCTGCTCATCCGTGCCGTTACGGCGTAATTGATTGACGCAGAGATTCGAATGCGCACCGTAAGACAAGCCAACCGAGCCTGATGCGCGGGAGAGTTCCTCCACCACGACCATATGCTCTGTATAGCCCATGCCGGCGCCGCCGTACTCCTCCTCGACCGTTAAGCCGAGCAGGCCTAGCGCGCCCATCTTCGGCCACAAGTCCCGGGGAAATACGTCGTCACGGTCAATGTCAGCTGCGATAGGTGCCACTTCATCCGCCGCGAATCCGGCCACGCTTTCGCGGACCATCTCGACAGTTTCGCCAAGGGCAAAATCAAAGGGCGGCAAGCTGTTCGAAATCATTGCGCGGGCCCTTTCCAGATGAATGGTGGTATCGGCCTATTTTTTAAGGCCGAAATCCCCAAACCGCTTGTTAAAGCGGCCAAGGCGACCGCCAGCATCGGTCAGGTGGACGCCCCCGCCGGTCCAAGCCGGATGTACCAGCGGATCAATGTCGAGGCGAAGCGAATCGCCTTCGGCACCGTAGGTGGAGCGGGTCGTGAATTCGCTGCCATCGGACATGATGACTTTGATTTCATGATAGTCAGGATGGATATCGGTTTTCATAGCGCGCATGCTCTTCTTACAGGGGCGGCGGCGGGAACCGGGCTGATCCGCCCGTCGCGTGTCGCACATTATAACAGTATCTGGCGGCGTTCTCGGCTACTTTTGCCCAGATATCACCCTCAGGAAGCGCGGTTTATATGGCTTCCAGGCCAAGACTGCAAGTCAAATGGGAAAAACTGCCATCAATCAGATGCGCTCTTTGGGTAAAGACTCCGCTTATGTCGCTAGCCAATTGTTTCTAATAGATTATCAAATATGTTGCAAAAAAGTCACAGCCGCGTTCTTTTTGCAACAGAGCATGCTTAATATGATTGACCGACTGCTTCGAGCCGTCCTACACAGTGGTTGTAGCTGAACGTCGGGTTCGGCACGACACTACTTAGAGAGAGGGTATCTCATGAAAAAGTCACTTCTCGCGACTACGGCTCTGGCGGCGCTCGGCGCTGTTGCAGTCGCTGGTCCGGCAACTGCTGCTGAAAAGATTAAGCTTTCCGTTGGCGGCTATATGGAACAATGGTTTGGTTTTGCCGACAACAAGAGCAGCGTCAATGCTGACCGCTCTGGCTTTGACCAGCAGTCCGATGGCGAAATTCACTTCAAGGGTTCTACGACCCTCGACAACGGCATCAAAGTCGGCGTCAACGTACAGCTCGAAAGCCAGACCTCTGGTGACCAAATTGATGAGCAGTACGCATTTGTAGAAGGCTCTTTCGGCCGCATCAACCTCGGTTCTGAAAATGCTGCATCTTATCTGATGCACTATGGCAACCCTAGCTTCGGCGTTGGAACGGACTCCGGTGACCACTCAAACTGGATTGCTGGCTTCGATTTCACCGGTTCGCGCACCAATGGTCGCGGCATTGACAACGACTCTGAGAAAGTGACGTATTTCACACCACGCGTCTCCGGCTTCCAGGTTGGTGCGTCCTACGTTCCTTCGATTGCCCAGGATGCCGACGGCGCTCCGAACGGCAATGATGGCACTCGTGACAATAGCTTCTCGGTTGCAGCCAACATGATTCAGGCATTTGGCGACGTTAAGGTGATGGCTTCTGCTGGTTATCAGGACTTCGGCGACGACGATGCTGTGGCTGGCGATCTTGAATCCTTCCAGTTCGGACTGCGTCTTGGCTTTGGTGGTTTCGGCATGTCGGCCACTTACGGTGAAGAAGACCGTGCAGTCGGCAGCACGCAGGAAACCATTGGTGTTGGCGTGCGCTACTCTGCTGGCCCGATGGGCGTATCAGCAATTTTCGTTACGTCCGACCGCAGCGACACGCAGCAGGAGCAGGACGCCTTCGAACTCGGGGCTAGGTACAAGCTCGGGCCTGGCGTTGAAGCACGTGGCGCTGTCCTTTATGGCAAAGGCGATAATGCCGCTGGCGTAGAAGTTGCGAATGGCTTAGCAGTCGTCGGTGGTCTGAAGCTCGGCTTCTAGTCTACCTAGACTGTAAAGACATGACGGGGGTGGCTTTCGTGCTGCCCCCGTTTTCTTTTGACCTACGAAAATATTGAATGAGAGCTGCTGTGGGTATTGTTTGGATTGCTTCATATCCAAAGTCTGGCAATACATGGGCGCGCGCATTCCTTGCGAATTACGCCGAGAATGGCAAGCATTCGGTCGATATCAACACGCTTAGCGCATTTGGATATTCTGACGGTAACATCCAACCGTTTGAGACCGTGTCCGGTAGACCATTTAGTTCGCTTAACGACCCGGAGATTGCCGCCTTAAGACCCCACGCCCAGGCTCTGCTATCCTTTCACGGCGCACATACGCCTGTGAAAACCCACGCGGCGATTGGTTCAGTACACAGCGCCCCGACCATCAATATGGCGGTGACCAAGGGCGCCATCTATATCGTTCGTAATCCGCTGGATGTCGTTCTCTCCTATGCAGATCACTACGGCTTAACCCATGCCGAAGCCACGGACGCCTTGATGAGTCCGACGACAGCGATAGCCCGATCTAACGTGACTGCGCCTGAACACCTTGGCGATTGGGCGACCCATGTACGAAGCTGGACTGGTACGCCATCCCCCATTCTGAAAGTGCTTCGATACGAAGACATGCACCTTGCGCCAGAGCAAACATTCGCCGCCATGTTGCCGTTTATGGGCTTCAAACTGGATTCGGCACGGCTCACTAAAGCTGTGCGACATGCGAGGTTTAAGGAACTTGCGCGACAGGAAACCGATGCCGGCTTCCGTGAAAAGTCGGCCAGCCAGCAAAGGTTTTTCAGGAGTGGCGAGTTCGGGCACTGGCGCGCTCAATTGGCGCCGGACCTAGTCGAAAAACTAACCAATCAATTCCGGCCGGAGATGCAGCGGTTCGGCTATCTTGATGCATCAGGTAATCCGATCTAATCTAAGTTTAGAACGTTGTCGGCGTGCAGGCTGAGATGACGACGCATGCGGACTTGCCTATATTGCGGAAGCGGTGCGGCAGGCGCGAATCAAAGAGATAAGCATCCCCCGACCCTAATACCTGGGCGCGGTCCCCCACTGTCACCTCTATGTGGCCCTCAACGACGATCCCGGCTTCCTCCGCCTCATGGGCGTAAAGGTCTTCACCCGTATCTGCGCCGGGCTCATACCGCTCATATAACATTTGCAAGGAATGCTGCGCTGCATCCCCCACTTCCTTGAACACCGCCTTGATTCCCCCATTCCCCAAAGGCGGCGTGATTTCACGAAGCTCTTCATGCTTGAAGAAGATCGCCTCTTCCATCGCAGCTTCCACCGCAAAGAATTCTGAGATTGAAATACCAAGCCCGTCCACGATCTTCTTCAGCGAGGAGATAGACGGGCTGGTTCGATTCTGTTCGACCATGGAAATCATGCCATTTGTCACGCTGCTAAGCTCTGCAAGCTGACGCTGAGACAGGTTGTGCGCCTCACGAAGCGTGCGCAATCGCTGCCCTACATCAATATCCATGATGATCTATCCTCCAAAATCCTGAACCATCTCAGCGCCATAAGTCTCCGGCGCGGCGCCCAGTACGTTTATTATAATTTACGTCTTGATAAGAATTCTAATCTGATACAGAAAATTGTCCATAATGTTTAATTTAATGATCGGATACGCACCCATATCTGGACGCGCCCATACCGGCAAGGTTCCACGCTATGAACGCTAATGAAGCTCTCTGGGCCCGCTGTCAGGCCGCCGTCCCATGCGGCGTCGCGACCACTAAACCAATCTTTGCTGACCGCACTGAAAACGGCGAAATCTCGGACATGGACGGCAATCGCTATGTGGATTTCGGCTCCGGCATCGCCGTGACCAATACGGGTCACCGCCATCCGAAAGTGATGGCCGCCGCCATGGCGCAGATGGAGCGCTTCACACACACGGCCTTCCAAGTTGTTGGATATGACGTCTACATTGAACTGGCTGAACGGCTAAACGCCCTGGTACCGATTTACGACACGAAGACGATCTTCTTCACCACTGGCGCGGAAGCGACGGAGAACGCAATCAAAGTGGCCCGCGCCTATACGGGCCGCCCCGGCGGCATCACTTTCACTGGCGGTTCCATGGCCGCACGTTGCTGACGATGGCCATGACCGGCAAGGTCGCGCCCTATAAGACAGGCTTTGGGCCGCTCCCCGCCGGCGTCTTCCATTGCTCGTTCGCTATTCCACACCATGGCGTTAGCGAAGAAGATGCGCTGGACCACATCTTTCGCGCTGACTGTGCGCCAGACCAGACGGCCGCTATCGTAATTGAGCCCGTCCAGGGCGAAGGCGGGTTCTATCAGACGCCCGTGCCGTTTATGCGTGCGCTCCGGGAAATCTGTGACCGCCACGGCATCTTGCTTGTCGCCGACGAAGTACAAACGGGCTTTGCCCAAACCGGCAAAATGTTCGCCATTGAGAATTACGGCATTGAGCCAGACCTGATCCCGGTCGCCAAAAGCGCTTGGCGGCGGCTTCCCGATTTCTGGCCTCATCGGCAAGGCTTCAATCATGGATGCGCCAGAGACTGGTGGCCTGGGCGGCACCTACGCCGGCAGCCCCGTCGCCTGCGCGGCCGCGCTTGCAGTGTTGGATGTGATTGAGGAAAAAAACCTCTGCGCACGCACCGACGAGATTGGGTCCGCCATGACAACCCGTTTTGAGGCCATCCACCGCTCCAACGCATCCGTTCCCATCGGCGATATTCGTGGCCTGGACGCTATGGTGGCCTTCGAGCTTGTGAAAGAGCGCGGCGGCCATGAACCAGAGCCGGATGTGATCAAGCCAGTTCTCGGAAAAGCTTTAGATCAGGGCTTGATCCTGCTATGCTGCGGATATAATGCCAAAACCATCCGACTGCAAACGCCGCCGCATAGTGGGCCGATCCGGCCCGCAATATACGCAATGAAGTCGATCAATCAGACCGGGGCAAATGGCTCAATCGATACGCCGCTACTATTGGCGACAAGCAAGGAGCCCTTTGGGATCTCCGGCCAGCCGTCTTAATCTTCATCCAAAGGTTCAGAGAGAATAACGGCGGTGTCTTTGCCGGGTGCCATCGCAATACGACCCTGATCATTCCTTACGCCGCCGCCAGCTAGGTAATGCAAACTTGGCGACTTGCCGTCATGCGAAACGGGGCGTCCACGCCTGCTGCCTTCATTTGGGCCAGGACAAATCCAACAGCCTTCGCCAGACCGCCTGCAGGATTTTCCGCCGCCTTATCGACGGCGTCCTTGATGCCAGCTTTGGCCTCACACCAGTCGCCGATGAAGAGGATCAGGAAGGTCAATACGGCCATAAGCGCGGCTTCTGCCAAATAGCCAAGGCCGCAGGCCACGCCGACACCGCCGACGACCCAGATCGCAGCACCGCTGCCAACGCCCCGCAGCCGTCCGTCACTGCCGCCACCAATAATAGCCCCCGCCCCCCAAAAGCCTATGCCGCCGACAAGGCCTTGGATCAGGCGGCTTGGGTCAATGCTAATGCCGCGCTCCAGCGCTGTCGGCCCAAGTGCAAAACTTAAAGTGACCATCATAAAACACGCTGATCCAAGGGCGATCAGCGCATAGGCGCGCGCACCCAGTGGTTTGCACTTGAATTCGCCGTCCAAACCAACCAGCACGCCAAGCGCCAGCGCCACGCCAGCACGGAGGGCAAACGTCTGAAACGGAATAACTTCACCGACATTGGCTGCATCCATCAAATGACACCCTTCTCCTGCAAAGCGGCAATATCCTCCGCCGACAACCCAAGCAGACCGCTGTAGACCGCATCATTCGCATTGGCCAAGGCCGGGCCCAGATTATCGATACGCCCAGGTGTACGGGACAAACGTGGCGCAACGCCGGGGACTGTCACCGGCCCGGTCGCTGGATCATCAACGGTGAAGAGATTGCCCCGCTCCTTGAAGTGTGGGTCCTCAAATATTTCATCGATAGCGTTCACAGCACCAATTGGGACCTCTGATGCAACGCATGCATCGACAATTGCGTCACGGTCCATTGATTTCGTCCAATCTGAAACCAGCCCATCGACGATTTCGCGTTCTGCCAACCTGTTGGCGACGCGGCCATATTGGGCGGCACTGGCAAGGTCAGGCTGCTGCATCGCTTTAGACAGACGATCAAACATCTTGTCATTGGTGCAGGCGATAGCGACCCAACGCCCATCGCCACATTCAAAATGGCCGTGTGGGCAGGCGTTAGCGGTGCCGATGCCTTCCCGCCCGCGCACATACCCGGTTGCCGCATAGGCCGGAACCAATTCATCCAACGCACGAAACACGCTTTCATAGAGCGCCAGGTCCACCGTCTGCCCAAGGCCAGACTTATCCCGTTCACGCAGAGCCATCAGAACGCCAATAGCACCATACATCCCCGTCATATAGTCACCGAGGGAGGTTGAACCTGGCGTTACCGGCGGGCCGCCCGGCATGCCTGCCAGATGTGTCAGGCCGCCAAATGCATGGGCGATGCGCGCGAACCCAGGGCGGTCTTTGTACGGCCCTGTTTGGCCATAACCAGACACGCTCAACATCACCAAGCGTGGGTTGATTTCAGCCAGTACGTCATATCCCAAGCCCCATTTTGCCAAGGTGCCGGGGCGGAAATTCTCCGTCACGACATCGGCATCAGCAACAAGGCGCTTGAAAAGCTCTGCCCCTTCTGGTGCCCGCAGGTTCAGCGTGATCGAGCGCTTATTTCGTGCCTCCGTCAGCCATGCAAGGCTTGAATCTTCCCGCTTGGACGCGGTGCCGTAGCGCCGCCACGGATCGCCTCCCGCTTGGCCATCTTTGCTGGGCTGCTCAATCTTGATCACGTCCGCACCGAATTCGCCCATGATCGAGGCGGCCATCGGTGCAGCAATGAACGTTGCAATATCAAGCACACGAACGCCATCCATAGGGCGGGAGTTTGTAGCAGGTGATGTCATTATGGTTTCCAAACGGATCTAACGGCGATTTCGTTGCACTATACCCCGAGCACCCCTCACGCCGCCATCGCGGAGGCGTGATGAGCGCCGTGGCACCAAGACAGCTATCTCTAATGCATAGCAATGTTCAGGTCCGGGGGGATCATCGATGACCGAAGCATCCAAAGCGCCCAATCATATCGGGCAATTCTGGACTGGCAGGGCCCGCAATATTTTGGGATTCCGGCGTGTCGCAGACCTCACCATATGGCCTGGGTTTGACCTTCTGCTGCGGGTTTTGCTGGCTCAGCCATTTATAGCATCCAGTATTATTAAGCTGAGCAACCTGGACCAGGCGATGTTTCTGGCTGCAAACGAATATCCGGTTTCATGGGCCTCCCCCGCCGTCGCGACAATCTTAGATGTCGCCGTGGAATTGGGCGCTGGGTTGCTGCTTTCAATTGGACTTTTCACGCGGCTCGCGGGCGCGTTGCTCGCCGCGATGGCGATGGTCATTCAAACAGTCTATCAACCGCTGGATTTAAACCTGCATTGGGCTGTGCTGGGAGTTTGGTTTTTGCTGGCGGGTGCTGGGCCAATCAGTCTCGATGCTCTGATCCGAAGGGGACTTAGCGGTGCAGCCCTGCCGTTTGCGCAACAATTCAGCAGCCTCTTTGATTGGCTGAAGGCCTGGGCCGCACCCGCTTGGATGCTGTTCGTGCGCTATTGGATTGGTGCCATGTTCTTTGCCTCTGGCCTCACAAAAATCGCTGATTGGCAATCGACCTTGTTCCTCTTTGAACATGAATATCAAACGCCATTTCTGCCCGTATGGTTCGCCGCCGGCTCTGCGACTGTGTTCGAGCTTGCGATGCCGGTGCTGCTGATCGGCGGCCTGTTCACACGCCTCGCAACGTTACCGCTGATTGTCATGACAGCGGTCATCCAGTTCACCTATTTGGACCATGTCGATCATCTCTACTGGATATTGCTGCTTGGCCTCATTTTGACCTGGGGCCCGGGCCGCTTCTCATTGGATGCACTGGCCGAACGCTGGCTTCAGGCAAGGCTCCCGTTGCTATTTGACAGGGAAATCTGGCGGAATGATACGCTTCCCCATGTTATTGTCGTCGGCGCTGGGTTCGGCGGTGTGGCAGCTGCGCGGGCGCTTAAAAACGCCCCATGCCGGGTGACTGTGATTGACCGGCATAACTATCACT
>Ga0315320_10004875_pt1 | contig 10990 bp, 4 predicted proteins | sample M140m21515metaG_FD_203458 | JGI IMG/M metagenome (GOLD analysis project Ga0315320, IMG submission 203458) | Ammonia-oxidizing marine archaeal communities from Monterey Bay, California, United States - M1 40m 21515 | ecosystem: Environmental > Aquatic > Marine > Coastal | place: USA: California...
CTCCTACCACGTTAAATGTCTGTGATACGTCAGGAGTGGTCTCGTGAATTTCCGGTTCATTTAAAACTACAACACACCAAACAACATATATTAACATAAAAAATAGTGTTGTTGGAAATTCTATCGGTTTGCAATTTTTATCGAGTGGGCAGATAGGTCCACAAGCAATTCCACGCCAAGTATTAATCTCACTACAACAGCGTCTTGCTACCACATATATCTGATTCATTTTATATAAAGTCAACCTCTATTTATATGTCACTCGTAATATTTTATACTAAGGATCACCTTTGCATCGGGCTCGAGAAACACTTCCCCCGAGGTATATCCTGGCACAAGCCTATACTTTTCACCACAGTTCATCACCACAAACACCCGGTCCCTGTCGTCCTCTTTAAACTTGGTGCATATCACGTTATTATACCAGTCTGTCCCAGGGTGAAAGGTTACCTCAGCCCACATAAGATCCCTCTGGTCATGTTCCTTCAATGACGTAGGCTCTGACGTGGGTGTAGGCTTGGGAGGTCTAGACTTCTTAGGTTCATACTTTGGTTTCTTCTTCGGTGGTGGCTCTGGCTTTTCCTCCATCCTCGCTAGCATGTCCAAGTACCTCTCGTTTCTTGTAGCGTTCTGTTTCCACCCCTTTGCCGGATGTATAGGCTTGGCATTGTTCGCAATACGGTGTGACTCGGAAATAAGTTCAGCCTGCAAATCCTGAAATTCCTTGTAAGGTACATGGTCGCGGAAACCCTTCACAATATTGCATAGTACATTCCAGTACTTTTCGTCCCACTCATACTTCCAAGCACGCATGTTACGAGGACCCCACGAAATCGTAATCGCTTTTTTATGACCACTACAAGACATCTCCCAGAATGTCTGAGGTACATAATAGTATTTCCATTTTGGATATGGGCGGTTGGGGGCTTTCCCTGGACACTTAATCTCAATCACTCCTTCTTCTGCAATCTTACCATCCTTATAGATAGCATACGTCCCATCAGGGGATGCACCCACTGAGGGGTCTGCATGCTTGTAGAATGGACTTTCTGCCAAATAGATGTCACCCAACTGGGCAGGTGCATCGTCTAAAAAGCAACACACTGCAACGTCTTCGTGCTTCCGTCCGTAAGCCATGTATCCCTGTGCCTGCTCACTGAAAGGGGGTCTTGGTTTACCTTGAAAGACGATTCCGAAATATTCATGATACTCCTCTTCATCTTTAATAAAACAAAAGTTTGCAAGCTTGGATCCAGTCAATCTACCCTTTCTCTGAGTAAACCACTCGTCTGACAGCTGTATGATACCTCCAACTAGTGGAACAAACCTCGGGTGCATAGTTTAGAGAAGCTCCTTTCCTTATATACACCGTATGACTAATACTAAATGCGACACTATGGGCATTGCGAATATTGCGGAGAGTATGGACGTATGACCAAAGAGCACATTGTACCGAGATGTTACGGGGGGCTGGTCAAGATATGGGTATGCTCAGACTGCAATAACCAACGAGGTCATTCTGGAAACCACCCCCTCTTTTTACATTGGCTTGATGATCATGGGGATACGTTCAAAGAAGCTGTTGAGAAATCAAGAGATAGAAAACAAACAGACACGTGGTTGGATTTAAATGGACTGGATATTTATAAAGTTATACGGTGCTAAATGGACAGAACAAAGCTTTTTTATTTCGGCTGCATACCAGCCAGACTTGCAATTGCCACTATTTTTTTGTTTGACATTAACCCCAAAATAGGACCTGTTTCTATTTTCGGCATCCTTACAGCGATAATGGCTCTCGGATTCTTAATGAACCACTATAATAATAAAAAGATAGGTTTCTTCGGTGGAAATGCCTGGTGGCATGAATTTAGACCTTTTCACGGAGGGCTGTGGGCTATAATAAGCATGCTGCTGTTCTTCGATGTGCAATATGCTGGTATTCTCGTTTTATATGATGTGCTGCCTGGTATACTGGAGGTGTGCAGGGGGGTCAACAAATAACGCAGTAGTCGTCCTCCTCCTTGACTTCCTTGGGAGGTGGGGGTGCTTTACCAATAGCTCGTAAAATCTCTTTCACCTGCTTCTCCAAAGTTGTTACCCTCTTCTCTAAATCGGGCGTTGTCTTGAAGACAGACATTTTATATTCTTACAGTCCATAAATACACCGTTACTGTAGGGCATGTTTGTAAGCCATATCTGCAAGTCTCTGGATCTCCTCTTTTTCTTCTGTAGTCCGAGATATTTTCTGGGGTGCAGGTGGTCGTATGCGCTCACCCTTTCGAATATTCTGTATGGCTACCAAGTTCCCTTTATTGAACAGTGTGTTTGGAATCTGGCTGAAACGCAGGTTGACCAACCGAAACATGTTTGAAAAAGACGTGTGCCTTATGTACACCGTTAAAACGGACAATCACCGTATTTTTTGGTGAAATTCTCAGATTTACAGATAAACTCAAGTAGAGTCAAGCTATCTTTGATATCTGGAATCAGCATGTCAACGTCAGTAAGTATTTCAGACACCTGCTGGGCAATGTGGATACTCCAAGAGGACAGAGCGCAAAGGATAATGAACATGACAAGGGTAGCAAAGGTAGAGGCATAAAACATAGACCAATGTACTGGGTTTTTCTTAAAAGAGCGACTCTCTACGAACTGCTCCATCATATCACTCATTTTAAAAGATTACTATCACTTAAATACGTTTAGCCGAAGTCAAATGAATAATAGACTTCCAAGTATACATCCTCCACTGACCGGTATAGTAGGGTTCGCTACCAGTTGACCATTGAGATTTCATCAAATACTTGTTCTTCTCCCCATTCATGTAGTCCCAGCCGTTCTTGTTTCTTTTTCTCATCACACTAACCCTCCCTTCAATAATCTCATTCAGGAAAACAGTACGCGTATTCAGGGGGTGACCCTTCTCGTTTTCGTCAAAGTAAGTAATTTCCCACAAACCAGTACTCGGGAAATTACTCGGGAAGTTCGGTTTGTACATTTGTTTGATCCTCACTATCTTCTATACACCGTATAATTTCTCCAGAAATAATCCATTTCTTACCAGGCGTCACGGGTACTTTCAGCCCCGAAGGTAAAGTTGCTCCATCCACACGAGCCCCCTGCGCGATCTGTGCAAAAGCTAGGTCTTGGTCCTTTAGTATGATCAACATTAATGCACAAATACTCCAGTTAAATAGGAACCAGTCGGAGTCGAACCGACGACCACTCGAACTGCAATCGAGCGCTCTACCGCTGAGCTATAGTTCCAGTAGTTTTTCCTCATTTCGGAGTATGATGGTGCCGCATGAGCGCGCTCCCACTGTGCCTGACCTCTCATGTACAGCGTTTATCCACCAATTCCTCGTACGGGACTCGAACCCGTGCCTCTTGGGTGAAAACCAAGTATCCTAGCCACCTAGACTAACGAAGAGTGCTCACTGTGGGAGTCGAACCCACGACCACAAGATTAAAAGTCTTGCGCTCTACCGCTCACTAAGTAAGCCGAATGTGAGAATTGAACTCACGACCTCCGCATTACAAGTGCGATGCTCTGCCACTAAGCTAATCCGGCTGCACCCCCAGCAGGACTCGAACCTGCAAGTCTTTCGATTAGAAGTCGAACGCGTTATCCATTGCGCCATAGGGGTTTCTCAGTACGGGTCTCGATCCCGTGACCTTCGGCTCATAAGACCGATGCTCTGCCAACTGAGCTAACTGAGAATAGTCCCAGCGGGAGTTGAACCCGCGCCCTTCCCCGTGTAAAGGGGACGTCATAGCCAACTAGACCATGGAACTGTACTCTGTCCGGGATTTGAACCCGGGACTCAGGTTTCAAAGACCCACGTGCTGAACCCACTACACTAACAGAGCAAAATGTCATCTGTGAGATTCGAACTCACGAAGCCGAAGCAACAGAACTTGAATCTGCCCCCTTTGACCGCTCGGGAAAGATGACATGCCATCTATGGGATTCGAACCCATGAAGCCGAAGCAGCAGATCTTAAGTCTGCCCCCTTTGACCAACTCGGGAAAAATGGCACAAACAACAACTTACCTGACCTGTGGATGGGGAAAAGGGGTTAGTCAAATATACACCGTTTGTTTATATACAAGAAAGATTTTATTTCGAATACTCTAATTTTTAGATCCTCCACCCCCTCTACCATCATCGGAATCGTCGGAATCGTCATCGGAATAGTCATCTAAACTCCAAAAATCTTCTTGATCCCCATCCTGACCCCCAGAAGGAAGTACATCTTCCAATTCAGATTCATATTCTTCAAGCTCTTTCCTTTTTTCTCTTTCCAGATCTTCTTCACGCTCCCTTTGTTCCCTTTTTACTCTTTCCAGATATTCATCCGTAGTCATCCCAAATCCCCGTGCTGTATCTTCGAGCTTTTTTTGTTCCCTTTTTTCTTTTTCCAGATATTCTTCAAGTTCTTTTTGTTCCCTTTTTTGTTTTTCCAGATATTCATTCACAGACATCCCCCAATAATTTGCTTTATCTTCGAGCTCTTTTTGTTCCCTTTTTTGTTTTTCAGCCTGCCATTTTTTTTCTCTGTCAGCCTGCCATCTCTTTTCCCGTTCTATAATTCTAGTCGGTTTATTAACTTTATATTCTTCCTCAATACTCTTACCCGTCCCGGGACCATACATTTGAAGCAGGCGGTTTGCAATCGCTTCCCTTTCTTTCCTCTTTGTCTCCAGATAAGCTATAATATTCTCTTCTTCTTTCACATCCCCATCGATGGCTTTCAGGTATTCCTCAATTGGCAGCCTTGCTTTCCGAGCTTCTCTTTTTATTCTATCTATGCCCAGATAATGTCTAATCGATTCCTTTTCACGGTCCAATGTGTCCAGGTATTCCCCAATTGGCAGCCCTGCTTTCTGAGCTTGTCTTTCTATTCTCTCTAATCCAAATTGTCTAATCAAATCTTTTGTCTGGTACAGATCAATGTTCTTCATATAATCTGCAACTGACTTTACATTTTCATCTTCAAATACATCGCTTTGATCTTCAAAAAGGGACAAAAAGATCGCCTTTTTAGCTCTCATTTGTATTCTCTTTGTGTCCAGATAAGCTATAATCTTCTCTTCTTCATTCAATTCTTCCTCCCAGTTCTCCATTTTGCTCAATCTGGTCAAAAAAAGATAATCACTAACCAACATCTGAGCCTTTTTAGCATTCCTTTTTATCATCCAAATAAATCTTTTTCTCTTTGCCAACTTCCCAGTATATACTTTATGGGGAAACTGTGGGCTGATAAATGCATATGTATATTTGAAATCCCCTTCGGCTGTACTTTCGTTCTGTGGGACCACATCAGACCAAGATTCTGAATCTCTGTCCAACCAATATGCATATGTAGATTTGTCCCTTTCATCTTTACTTTCACTCTGTGGTTCCGTGTCCAACCCATTGACTGTATTTAAAACCTCCGAGGCAAATGGAATAATCGTTCCTTTTTCTGGATTTAATTTCCCGACTATCTTGTCATAATAATAAACCACCACGTCATCAACCACACCAAGGTCTACTGATTTATTAGTTCCCAGGTGCGATTTATCTTTGAGATCTTTTAAATCCGAATAGCTTGATTGTTCGCGTGTAGAGCTCACATGACGGGGCAAACCTAATGAACGAAAATCTAACCGAAACAGGAGATCGCCGATGTTCTCGCTTGTTCGCCATATACACACTGTTTCGTCTAAAGATGACGATATCAAATGTTTACACCACACCACTTTCAAAACTTCATTAGCGTGACCTCTCAATGTTTTCACATGCGCACTCGCTTTACATCGAAAGTTACCCACTTCATCTTTGGCATTGGGGATTTCAACTTCAACGGCATACATGGGAGTTTCGTCTTTGTTCATTTTTTTAATTTGTTTAATTGTTTTACCAAACCGATATTTGTTTCTGACTTTAGCTAAAACTTTAACACCCACACCCAATGTTGGTGTGGTTGTATTCCACAATATTAATGTATTATCTTTTGAAGCAGTCGCGATCATATCATCACAAACGGCTACTGAAGTTATACTTTGGGTATGACCTTCTAAAACAAGCATTTTGGATTTTTTAAAATCAAACCCCCATACTTTGTGTTTGACAACAACTAATAGTATATCTCCACACCATTTAAGCACTGTGCCCCTGGGGACATTTGAAATAAACTTTTTCCTGTATTTAATCCAACCTATATTTTCACACAGCCATAATTCAAATATCGCTTTGTCTGAGCGCGGTGCGTTAATGTAGGCAAATGTATGATTCGACCGTATTGCACAAGATGTTATCCATTCCGCCCCCAAATCCCTAGTCAAATTTATTTTGTTATGGGGGCGAGCGAAAGCGAATTTTCCAGACATTGCAGCAGTTTGAATTCCTTCATACCCTAGCCCTATAGTCCAATTTCTTTTTGTAGCATAAAACAGTTGATTGTCCTCATAGTACAGCCCCAATGTACGGCGAAAAATAACATTCCCATTTATGTCAAAACATGTGTTCCCAATACTAAATCCGTCATTGAAAATATCCAGCGAAGAACCATTCTTGAGATGAATCAAACCATCAAAACGAGGCAAAGATGGATCGTCGTCACCGTCTATTTCCATCTCTGGTTCTTCAAAATACTCTGACGTATTGTTATCTATTTTCCTCTGTATAAGTGCCAGCTCTAGTTTTTCCTTTTTATTTTTGTATAATACTTTGTGATATTTGTGCAAAAAGGGTTCAGGAAGTTCTGTCAACTCGCGCGAATACCCTGCATCCATCTGTTTGCCTTTCGTTAATTCTAGAAATTCTTTTTCACTCAAACATAACGAAAAGGTATACCCCTGATAATCAGAAATTTTAAGACGTTCTATATTCGATTTCATTCTCTGAATTTTATTTTCTAGGTCACTGATTCCTTTACGCTTTGCGGCTCGCTGCAGCTCCCCTAAATGGGATATGTCTTCGTTGTTCAGTCTATCCAATTCGGCTTGCCGACGTTTAAGCTTACTCCTATTAGCCAGCTGTTTTTTTACATCCTTAAACTTATCGTGTGGAGGTAAAAAGGTCGGGTGGGCGCGATTTCGCACTGGTAACCGCTCGTAACCTTCGAAGCCTTTCGTTTTCTTGTAAAATGAAACTACGTAAAAAGGTACCAGCTTTCTTACGGGTTTGCGATCGTGTCTACCTGCTTTTGTATCGTACCACACACAGTTCAGCCTCAAATGGGTTGGGAAATCATCTTTCGTTGGATTTCGAATGAGAATATCATTCTCATAGTATTTAAAATCACCCACACAATCGTCAATAATATGCAAAGTCCCGTTGCCATCTGACTCTTTCCATTTTTTATTACCATTTCCTGACTTTTCTAGCTCAGAATATAACTTTACTAGATCGTCAAAAAGAGGACGAATATCAGTAGTTTTATCTTTTATTTTCTTCAGTTTTTCTTTAAAATCATCCAATCTTTTTTTTGCCTTAAGCTTTTTTGCCTGAACATTGCTTCTATTGAAGTGTCTATTGATATTTAATTCAATCATACGCTTACGTTCTTTCCAATCAATAAGGTGATTATTAATATCCTTTGCCAGTTCCATTTCAGTTTTAGCTGGTTTAAAATCATCTACTGTTTTTAATTCCTGTTCAAACGATTTCAGTTGATAAAGTAATTCAACCTTATCAGCTATGCTTAAATCTGTAGACAGAAGTCGATCTATTTCATATATATTCCCCTGTAGTTTGCTTCTTTCTACCCTAACCGCCTCATTTTGTTGTACTATTTTTTCATAATCAATTGAACGCATTTTAGGGTCTTGTCTTTTTTTTATTTCGTCATTAAATGATAATCGTTCTTCCATAGTAAGACCAGTTACTCTCATCATATCTGATGTTTCATCTAACTTATACCAGGAGCCCGGACCGAAAGCAATTCGCACCCGGGAACTGCGAGATCTTGGTTGAAAGTATTTTAGTTCTTTCTTCCTTAAATCCCTAGCTAGTGGAAACGGTAACACGGGTTTTTTATTTTTCACTTGAGCCAAAAATGTTCTGTCATACTCGGTAATTTTTCCGAATGCTGTCATGCCGTCTCCGTCAGGGTATTCATAATCTTCTCTAAGCTCTACAAACTTTTTCAATTCCTCCCACACTGGTTGTTCCAGTTCTGCAAAAGAGAGCTCGACTTCTTTTTTCCACATGGCTAATGTATATATTTGCAGTGGGGTTTTCAATATCCTTTCAGCATGAGCATCTAACTCTGTTTTGATATACCTAACGATTTTAGGTGATTTATCTCGCATTCTGGGATCCTTTTCAGGAGCCTTTATATCTGCTATTATCTCATCAGCAAACTTCAAAACATCTTCACATAACAGTTTCTTTCTTCTAGACAGCCCATTACTTTTACCTCTTTCTTTATATTTTTCCCACGCTCTTAATGCCCTTTTGTTAGCTCTATCCGTAGCGTTTTTCCATTCTTCTTTAAAAGTTTCCATTTCTTTTATCCCGTCTTCAGGGGGCTTGCCTCCAATTAATTCTAACAAATCCCCGAGAACGCGGGTTTTCATGTTAGGGTCGATACCACTGTCCCCCCCACCTAAAACAGGTCTACGTGAATTTTTTCCATATCTCATTATGAATTTAAACCAATAACGAGTCCATTTGTTGGAGATGTTTCGCTTATCCTGATCTTCGCAATAACGTTTAATTCTATTCGCTGCATTAACCATATCTTGTTCATCTCTTGATCTGGGGTTAGATGAATTAAAAGTTCCCGGGGGATCTTTTCTTAGTATGTCATTCTCTTCTTCCCACTGTTTTCTTCCATCTGTAAACATTAAATACAAGTACGGTTTCTTCTCATATTCTTTTATTATGGCTTCCGGTATATTTCTACGTTTGCCCATGTTACGATACTCAACATCTGTAGTAATATATGATGTCCATTTCTTGAACAATTCAAGCCGCTCACCCTTCGTTTCATCATCAAAGACCATTCTTTGTGCTTCATCTTCTAGAGCCCGTGCGCCCTCTGCCTGTCGTTGTTCAATCAACTCTGCATGCGTGATACTACGCACAAACTCTCTTCTAGCCTCACGTAACTTTAGCAGTTTGGCTCTGTCGGACTTTTCCTGACGAATTCTTTCCGCATGGTGCTTTTTATATTCGATCATTATTTTATATTCGCGTGCGTTGTCATACACGTTGTCAATGTCCGCCAAAAATTCAGAAATCTTCTTAGATCCATTTCTAATAGGATCTCTAAATTTCACTAGCACTTTATTTTCATCAATCTTCTGTACCCAACACATCTTAATGCCACTTGTTTTATTATCATCTTCTTGTTTTTTTATTGCTTTTGCCCTTTGCTCAAACCTTCTCATAGACTCAGATATGGCGGATGAATCTTCTCCAACCGCTTCAACCGCTTCATCATCTTGCGTGCTCTGGAAATGTTTATTGAAATCAATATACACAAACACTCTTGCATTTTCCGCTAACCATTGCAATTTATTATGATATTTAAAACCTATCCACCTCTGTTGCTCGTTTAGATTTCCCTGCGCTTGCTCGCCGCGGGCGCGCTGGCGTGCTTTTTCACGCTCCCAGAGCCGTCGTAATTCTCTATTAATGGCGCGTTTTTGCAGTATCCTTCCAAACACAATCTGTTTAAAGGGCTCCCGCTGTTCTTGAAATTGTTGTTCAAGGGCTTCTTCATGCTCTTTTGACTCCGATGAGACAGGCATCGATGCCTCAAAATTTTGTTTTAATGTTCGAAACATTGTACTCTGGTCTGGTGTCAGTCTGTCCAATAAGAACTTGTCCATTAGTTCGGAGCTAACATTTAAACTATGGAAAATGTCACTTAACAAACATAATTCAGTTCTAGCTTCAGTTCTAGCTTCATCTTCAATAGACTTCGGTAGAGATTGTTGATATATCTCGTCTAGCATCTTTTTGGCTTCTTGTTTTTGGTCGTCACTCATTAACTCCATAGCCAGTTGCCATTTTTTTTTACGATTTTCATAAAAATTCCAATGTAATTCCCAGCGTTTGTCGATATGATTCATTTTTTTCCAGTCAATCGACCCCGTCGAACTAGTGGCTTGACTTTTCCTCTTTTTCCTTTTTATTCTACCCAGTTTTTCCCGAGCTTCAAGAGCCAGGTTTGAAAATCTAGTTATATACATCTCTGTCAGTCTCATTTGCTCATACTCGTCCTGACTATACTGTGTATTTTGTGTATAATCGGTTACTTCTAAGTCTCTATATTCTACACCAAAGAATTTCATGAATTTTATTATGGAATCATATTTCGTTTGTGTCCGTAGTTTAGCCACCTTTCTTTTCCATTCTTCACCTAGTTTGCTGTACCAATTTTGCATGGTCCTTTCAGCACAAGCTTCTCGATAGCTGTTCTCTTTGAGTTTGATCAATTCTGCTAACTTTTCTTCATATCCGAACAATCGGGTAGGACTTTGTGATTGATCCCATAGTGTTTGAATATAATTTTCAATTGCCACTGTGCATTTCATATACACTGCGGGGGGTCCAAATTCGATTCTACCCATTAATAAAGATTTTTCTAGTCGGATCGTTTCAAGAGCTAATCTAAGCTCGTGAATATGATATAACCCATTGACAGTCTCCATGACAAAAGCATCCGTTTTTTTTTTATGTTTTTCGAGTTCCATTTCGACTTTTTGGATCATGTATTTTGTTTTGCATTTTAGGTGGAATTTTATATATTTTTCCGTAAGCGGACTTTCGGGCAGGTCTTTTAGATCTGATACCTCAACAAGAGTGGCAAATTTCTTTCTTTCATCTTCTTTTAGAAACTCTACGAACTCTTCGCTAAACGCCCTATACTGTTTTTGGACCTCGGTGCGAAGTTCGGGAACATGAAAATAAAAACCATGCAAAGATGCTTTAATCAAAGCATTTGCACGTGAAATACGACTTAGAAATATGTTATATCTCGTGTAG
>Ga0315320_10004877_pt1 | contig 10989 bp, 5 predicted proteins | sample M140m21515metaG_FD_203458 | JGI IMG/M metagenome (GOLD analysis project Ga0315320, IMG submission 203458) | Ammonia-oxidizing marine archaeal communities from Monterey Bay, California, United States - M1 40m 21515 | ecosystem: Environmental > Aquatic > Marine > Coastal | place: USA: California...
ACCTTCAACGACCTGGACGTCGTGATAGGTAAGCCCTACCTCTACTCGCACATGGAGGAGCCGCACTGTGAGCACCCGGTGGTGATCCGCGACGTCCGGCTGGCGCACCCGGACGACCCGGTGGACAGGGCTGATTACCCCGCCAGACTGTTCGTCGGGCGGAAGTACCGTCGCAAGTGCCAGATGTGCGACGTGTTCGAGGCGAGACACGTGACGCACTCCGATCGACACGCGCCGTGTCACCCGTGCTTCTTCTGCGATCAGTGCATGAACTGCTTGCACTTGGGCCAGGATGGTGAGCCGTGGTACTCGGAGTACACGCATAACTTTTACCACCACGAGTAGGTATGTGTGCTCACGACGAGGGAGGCGGGGAGGAGGCGGGGTCACTATCACTTTGGTTTATTTACAAGCCCCGGCGCGTCCTACGTAGCCGCGTCCTATGTGGCGCGATAGTGTGACGGAGATTGATGAATGAAACGAAACTCGACGTCTTCTGGTTCGATGCCTTTAGCACTCGTCGTTTGTTTGTGTGCCCGTGCGCTTTGGGTCCAGTGGGATGTCGCGTGGATACTCAGTCCTCCTGGGTCCAGTTGCCTTTGTTGTCGACCCTGTTGCCCGTGGCCCTCGGCTGGTGCGGCTTGTTGCCCGCGGCCGCGGTGGAGAACGTGAGCCCGATCCCCTCCGCCACGCCGCAGTTGCCGTACTTGATGTTCGTCCGCCTGTCGCCCGCGCCGATCTGCGCGATGCCCACCAGGATGAGCTTGACGTGCTCGTAAGGGAGACCGGACGCGGCGGCCACCTTGCGGCGTATCGAGCTCTTCTTCTCAAAGTCCTTTATGGAGATCGGGATGAGCGTGCCCTCCGGTCCCCACGGGCCCTTGTGCACCATCTTGACGTCGGTGATGGCGGGGGCGTCCCAGTCGACTTCCTTCTGCGTCCCCATGGCGTCGTCGTCCGCGCGCGCGTGAGTGTGGCGTTCAACCGAGGGGACCCGCCTCGGGGGTGGGAACAAACGCCCGAAAAAAAATCATCGCGGGCGTTGTTTCGGGAGGCGAGAGGTCGCGTCTTCCGAGTCACGCGGACACGGCGTCCACTTCGGGCGGCGCATGCTTCGAGCGTCGAGGGTCACGCAGCACGCGGTCACACACGCGGTGGACACGCTCCGAATCTCGTCCAGGCTCACGGCGAGGAGCGCCGCGGCAGGAGGAGGGCGCGCGGGAGGTATCGGCGCCACGAGTGCGATCCGGGCGGCGGCAATCCACCAATCGCGCATGGGTCCCGCCGGGTCCATGGATAACGCATCGGGTGATACCGGGTGGGTGTCGTTGCGGACGCCCCGTACGGAGCTCGTCCTCAATCACACCCTCCCCACCGGCCAGTCCTTCCGCTGGAGGCTCAACACGGACGGCGATTACGTCGGTGTCATCGGCAAGCGTGTCGTGTCCATGCGCCAGGCGACGGACGACGTGCTGTACCGCGTGCACTGCCGACCGAACGGCGAGGACGCGACGCACGACGCCGCGGCGCTCGCGGACTACTTCAACCTCTCCGTCTCCCTCGCGTCCCTGTCGGTGGGATGGGCGAAGGCGGACGCGCGGTTCGCCAAGTTGGAGCCCCATCTGCCCGGGTGCCGAATGCTACGGCAAGATCCCGCCGAGTGCCTCTTCTCGTTTATATGCTCCAGCAACAACCACATATCGCGCATACACGGCATGGTCGAACGACTGTGCGCGGCGTACGGTACCAAACTGGTGTGCCATGACGACGCCTTACGCGCGATGCGAAAGGCGACGACGAACCCGACGGGCACGCCAAAGAAGGAGTCCAACAAGAATCAATCGAATCAATCCACGCCAACCAAAGATTCTTCAATGGACGGCGAGCCGCTCGGGGACTTTTACTCGTTTCCCACCGTGGACCAGCTCCGCGCCGCGACCGAGACAGACCTCCGGGGGATGGGGTTCGGGTACAGGGCCAAGTTCATCGCCGGGAGCGTCTCGGCGTTGATCGCGAAAGAAGGTGGCGCCGACGTCCATCTGTCCAAGCTCCGAAACGATTGCACGTACAAGGAGGCGCAGGCGGATCTCGCGACGTTACCCGGGGTCGGTCCCAAGGTGGCGGCGTGCGCGTGCCTCTTCAGCCTCGATAAGCACGACGCGATCCCCGTGGACACGCACGTCTGGCAGCTCGCGGTGGAGCACTACTGCCGGGAGCTGGAGGGTAAGTCTTTGACTCCAAAAGTGATGGACGCGGTGGAGGATGCCATCGTGGGTGTGTTCGGTGCGTACGCGGGGTGGGCGCACAACACGCTGTTCATCGCGGAGCTGGCGCACGTGCGCGCGGCGCTGCCGGAGGAGCTGAGGACGCCGCCGAGGCAGAAGGTGGCCACGCCGAAGAAGGAGGCGAAGACGAAGGCGAAGAAGGAGTCTGCGTCGCCGAAGGTTGAACGTCCGTCGGGGAAGAAGTCCGCGTCTAAACGGAAGGACTCGTGCAAGTATGATGACGCGGGGGAGACACTGGACGGGTTGGCGATGAGCCCGGGGGAGGGCAAGGTTGGGGGATTTCGTATACCGAAAAAGACCAAGGCGGAACCCGCGGACGAGCAACCCGAGAGCGAGTACCTGTGAATGATTGATGAGAGTTCAACTGAATGCGTCTGTGTTTCGCTCGCGTCGCGCGTTTTGCCAAATTTGCCAAATTTAGCCTCGAGTTAAGGTTGACCATGGTATATATGCGTATTCAGTCACAACTTTGTCTCTAACTAACTCCAAAATTAAAAACTGAACTTGGCCGCGTGGCCGCATGAGAGATCAATCAGACGAAAGATGGATGAGGAAAAGTGGACTGGAGTGACTTGGAGCCAGCCTCTTTCGCCCCTCGGCCATTGACAGCCCGCGGCCTGGGCTCTGTACCGGTTCCACAGACGCGCACCGGCGCTTCGTATCGTTCGAGAGCACCCGCGCGAGTCGAGTCGAGTCGAGGGCGACAGCGCAGGCGAACAGGGAAGGCGCCCAGCACGCCGCCTGGCAAAAACCCGCCCACAGGGTCACAAAACTTGGATTCTCGCCCACGAGGGAGGCGCGCAAGTGTTGACCTTCCGGGTACGGGATGGCGAGCCGGGGCGTGATGGCGCTCGCGGGCGTCGCGGCCGTCCCGGGATCGATATCCCGCGCGCGCGGTAACGGCACCCGGCCCGTCGCGCCAAAGACCCCCGCGCGCCCCATCGTCCGCGCCAGGGCGGCGTGCCCCCAACCGTGGGTTCGCGGCGTCGACCTTCACGTCGACGGAGCGCGCGGGGTACGCGACGCCTCCCTCCGAACGAGCACCTTCACGTCGACATCGCGCCGCGTCACGCACGTCCCCACCGCGATCGTCCCCACCGACGAGAGCGGACCCACCGCCGACGCCAAGGATGGCGGCAAAATCCCCGAGGCGGAGTGGGAAAACGTCACCGCGTCATTCGACGACGCCGAGCGCATCAAGGACAAGATCGCCGACATCGCCGCCAACATCAACATCAAGACCTCCTTATCCGCGGAGGAGCAAGAGATCATCCGCCAGAAGGCGTCCATGTACGACACCCTCGACGACATCGTCCTCGACTTTTCCGAATCGATGGAAGGGTACTCCGCGGCGGCCAAGCTATTACTCATCGGCGCGTACTTTCAAAACTCACCCGCTGAGGTGGCGGTGCGTCTGGCGGAGGTCACGGCGGTGGGCGCGGGGATCTACGCCACGTGGACGTGGGAGGAGAAAACGGGAGTCCCCGAGGAGAGGCGCACGCGGGCCGAGCGGCTCCGCGACGGCGTGGCGTCGCTCGGTCCCGTCTTCGTCAAGATGGCGCAGACGCTGTCCACCAGGCCGGACATCATCGGGTCGGAAGCGGCGGATGCGCTCAAGCCTTTACAGGACCAGATGACGGCGTTCCCATCCGACGACGCGTACGAGCAGATCAGGCGGACGCTCAAGGCCCTGGACCCGCAGTACGACGGGCCGGTGTGCCCGGGCGATCCGACGTGGCGAGGATCGAATGATGCCAAGCCGATCTACGCCGAGCTCACCGCGGTTCCCGTGGCGGCGGCTTCGATCGGTCAGGTGTACAAGGGTAAGCTGCACACCGGCGAGCGCGTCGCTGTGAAGGTTCAGAGGCCCGGTGTTTTGCGGCGGATCGCGCTTGATTTGCACATCTCTCGCATGGCTTTGATCTGGCTCGAGGAGTCGGGTTTGAACGGCAGCGAGGGCCTCGCGAACATCGTGGATAGGGTCGGGCAGGGTATCTTCCAGGAGCTGGATTACACGCGCGAGGCGGACAACGCGGACGCGTTTCGCAGGGCGCTCAGGTTCCTCAACTTTGTCATCGTCCCGCGGCACCACGCGCACCTCACCGGGCGCACGGTGTTGACACAGGAGTGGATCGACGGGGAGCCCATGAAGAACCTGGGAGAGGAGGCGCAGCTGAAGATGGTGCAGATGGGGGTGGAGTGCTCGAGCGCGCAGCTGTTCCGCACTGGTCTGGTCCACGCGGACCCGCACGAGGGTAACTTACTGTTCACCGACACCGGTAAGCTGGCGTTGCTCGACTTTGGGCTGGTGTGCAGGGTCAACAACGCGCAGCAGGAGGCGATGGCGGGGTGCATCCTTTCCATCCTTAACCGCGACTGGATGGATCTCATCGATAACTTGCGGATCATCGAGATGTTACCGACGACGCCGCAGCAGTGGGTGGACGCGAACGGGACCCCCGCGGCGTACTCCGGGGAGGAAGGACTGGGCGGGCAATGGCAGGAGAGCGACGACGCGACGTTTCGAACGGCTTTCGTCGAGTGCATGGACGGCGAGGACCCGAGCACTAAGAAGCTCACCAACTTCACCGAGCTCGTGGTTGACCTCACGAAGCTCTCCACGCGGTGGCGGTTCCAGCTCCCGCCGTACATGGTGTTCATCATCCGGTCGCTGACGACGCTGGACTTCTGCGCGGTACGCACGGGCGCGAACATGTACGAGCTCGCGGCGCCCACCGCGCTCTTCCGCGCGATGGCGCCTAAGACGGAGCGCGGCGTGGCTCAGTTGCGGAAGATGCTGCTCGCGAAGGACGGCGACGTAAACTGGCAGAAGCTGATCGCGCTGACGGAGAGCGCGGGCGGCGCCGCGGGCGATCCAGTGGGCGCCGAGGGTGCCGACGTCGCGGACATCGCCGCGAACGAGCGCGTCTCCCAGATGACATCCGAGGACATCAAGACTGTGGACGGGAAGGATCAATCGCCGGCGAAGAATAGCGCGATGGAACAGCACACCCGCGAGAGCGTCAACAGGCTCGTGAAGGAGCTCGTCGGTTCATCTTCCGGCAGCGCGCTCCGGCGGATACTGGTGCAGGCCACGCCGGAGTCCTTGGTCCCGCCGAGCGCGGTGCGATCGACCATCGTGCGAGCCACGCGGGACACATTCGCGCGAACCGTCTCCGAACTCTCAGTTCGCGAATTCTTCGGCCTCTTCGTCCAGGCGATCCGGTCGTTCTTCACCGCGCTCGCGTCCGCGGGGAAAGGCAAGGTGGACCGGGAGTCCTGCGAGGTCTTCGGCGAGGGCACCGCGGAGGAGTACCACTGCAGGGTGAACCTCGATAAGCGCCGCAAGAAGATTGCTGGGTTGATGTTGAAGTCGAAGCTGCGGGGCTGGGGCGGGTTCGCGTCTGCGGCGGCGTTGTTCGCGCTGTTCGGGTGGGCGGCGATCACGGGAACGTGCATAGGGATGGTGCGTGGGATCCGACGGCGTATCGTGGAGGCGCTGGGGGGTACCCTGAACAACCCCGAGGGCGCCGCCAACGCGGCGTAAGTAACACACGTAGTCACGGCAGCATTTTATCAAAATTAATTAATTCATCGGACAAACCCAAGACTAGAGATCAGAGATGGTGAGCGCTGACTCGGATGAGAGGCTGAGTCGCGGGGCGGCGCTCCTGGAGTGGATCAAGCAGGAAGGGGGCGATGTGGACGCGGTGCGCGTGGGGAAGGGTCCCGGCGGCGTCGGGGTCTTCGCCGCTCGCGACGTGAAGAGGGGCGAGTCGTTCTTCCGATGCCCGCTGAGTTGTCTCGTGCGAGCCACGGACGCGAAGACGGGCGCGTCGGGAGACGACGACGACGACCCCGAGTTTAAGTCGTTCATCCGCGCGCTCGATGCGCTCAAGGTGAACGGTACGCCCATCGATGACCGCGTCAGGCTGCAGCTCCACCTGCTCAACGAGTGCCGGCGCGGGGCAAAGTCGCGGTGGGAGCCCTACATCGCATCACTCCCGGGTGACGAGCTCGTGGCGAACCTGCCGATATCGTGGGACGACGAGACACTGATACGGCTGCTCCAACACACGCCCATGCACGGCAAGGTCAAGGAAGACAAGGAACGGCTACGGCGCCTGTCGCGTTCGCTCGCGAAAGACTCGAAAGCATTCCCACTAAAGTTCTTTGGGGCTGATCGATTAACGTGGGCGCACGCGGTGTACTGGTCCCGCGCTATCCGGCTTAAACTCCCGGGCGGCGGGTTCTCCAGCAGCACGGGCGACGGTAAGACCGACTGCCTCGTCCCGCTGTTGGACTCGTGTAACCACGAGTGGAGGTCGCGGCACGAGACGGGCCGATCGCACGGGACGCAATCTAAGCCCACCATGTATACGCTCGACGCGGGGATCGACGTTACGGCCGGGGACGAGCTGTGCATCAACTACGGCATGAAGGACAACGGCGAGTTGCTCACGTCGCACGGGTTCGTCGTCAGGGAGCACGCCAAGTTCGACTTTACCTACCTGAAGCTACACGAGATGCCCTGCGCGGTGCGAGTGGAGCAATGGGTGGAACGATTGGAAGCGGTGAGAAAAGTCGTCGGCGCTAAGAAGGGATCACACGCCGAGGTTAACTTCCAGGAACTTCCTGGTGGTGCCGGGATAATCGTGGGGAAGTTCGTCCCCGTCGCCATCGCCGTAGCCAGGGTGCTCTGCGCGCCGAGCGATGAGGTACACGATCGATACGACAGGGCGATGAGGTATCTGAAGCGGGGTCACTACTACTACGAGTCGGAGGACCTCGGCGGTTTGGGAGTGGAGGGCTGGAACCTGCGCGCGCTCGCCCGCGCGGCGTGGCGCGAGCTCGACGCGTGCTTCCACGTGAACGGCATCGCTAAGAGTTTGGGAGACGGCGAGGTGGGAGGTGCGCGGGGAGAGGCGTGGGAGTCGACGCCGGGTGCGGGCGCCGTTGACGCGTGTGCTCTTTACGTGAAGACGCAGATGAAACTGCTGCGCGACGCGATGGGCACGGAGCGCGACGAGGAGGAGCCGAAGGTTGGAATCTTGGGGGAGAAGAGAGAACGGGACGACGAGTCGTCGGATTCCGACATTTGGGATCACGTCTCGGATGGAACGGGGTCGGGGTCGCGGGAGGATGACTGCGGCGAGGATGATGAACTTTATGAGAAGATTGCAGACCTTCCTCCCAGAGGCTGGTGGTGACCTTTTTGGGCATTGGGAGTGTCGCCATCTCGCCGGAAGATGAGCTCTTTTAGACTTTGTCGTCTGACTGGATTGCTATAACGCGATATCCTCGATAACGCATTGCGATTGGCAATTTTCGGTCCTCCAAATCTGACTGACGAGCTGTGGTTTCGAGAACGGGATGAAATATCGTGTGCGGGTTGCGATGCCCGAACCAGGAATGAGGGTTAAAAAGCTGCCCGAACCCGAATTAAAAAATATCGTGACTGGTTAACCCCGATCCCCGAAGCTGCCCGAATTAAAATATCGTGAGCTGGCTTCGCGTCAGCACAGGATCTTTATTTTTCAGCTTCGACACAGTACTTTAACTCATCCATTAACTCGTCGCCAACGGTATTCCCTTTTTCTATGGTAGGATATGGGCATTTAGTATGGTTCTACGCATTTGGGATTTTGCGCAATGCACAGAATAATCCCTTGCTCTTCCGCTTTCCGAGAGCTGGATCCGGGACGAACGCGGGGTAATGCGAGACCACCGGCGCAGTGTGATACCGCACGAGTGGGTGGTTGACACGTCGAGGGTCTTCGTGAAGTCTCCGGCGCGTCGCGACTCGCACGCATAGTTCGCACGGGCGTTCGTGGCACCGAACGCGGAGCTCAATTTGCGGCACTAAAAAGGCGCGAAAACGTCGAGAAGGAAACTCTGCAGAGGCCGATCCCTCGGTTTCCGGGACCGACAACGCGCGCGGACCCAGTGGCCCGAGCGCGTGAAGCGGATTCACCGCGGTCGAGTGGATTCGCGTCGGGTTCGCGGAGTCGTATCGATCCACGCGAGCGCCGCGCGATGCCCGCCGCGGTCGCGCAGCGCGCGTTCACACACCCGGCTCCGGTTTCCGGAGCCGGGACCGCGGGCGGGAGCCCTGCCGACGCGGTGTCGCTTCGCAGGGTGTTCCAGGCGGACGCCTTCGAGGAGGCGTGCGCGTCCAGGATCGGCTTGAACGCCGACGAGGTCAAGCTCGCGAGTGATATCCTGATGGAGGCTGCGCCGCTGATGGTCGGCAAGCACGTCGTCGTCGCCGACGACGCGATGGTGCGCGCTCGCTCCCGTAACAACTCGTTCACCTCCCCGTGTTTTTTTTCCTATCCGCGAGGCTCCCAAAAGCGCCGTCGGGGCGCCCCGGGGCGGATGCCCTCGGTCGCCGCCGTCCTCTTTGACTCACCGACATCGTCCCGTCCATCCATCATCAACAGAACCCCGCCGAGTGGCAGGCGTGCGCGGCGTTCATCGCCGCGGGAATCAAGCGCGCGTCGACGACCGCATCCATCAACACCGGATCGGGCGGGAAAAGGCAAAAGGCGGGCGCCTCCGCCTCCGACGCCCCCGACGCCCCCGACGCCCTCCCCGCGTCCCTGACCGACATCCTCCGCGCGTTCAACGTCAACTGCGTGGACTTCTTCAGGAGCCTGCGCAAGTTCATGATGGCCGCGTCCGCCCCGCTGAACGCGCGCGTCAAGATCGCGGCCAAAGGTACCGCGGGCACCAGATCCTCCTCCAGACGAAACCGATCCGACGCAGCCGACGCCTCGACGTCCCCGGGGGGGGGTGCCGAGGGGGGTGCCGAGGAGATGGACGTCAAGAACGGCGGCGAGGGCCTCAACGAGCTCGAAGCCTTGCTCACCGTCTCCGAGCTGCGAACCTCCTTCGCGTTTACCAAGGTTGCGGCGCAAAAGTACCGAACGTTTCTCGACGTTCACTTCGACACGGCCACGCCCGGCGGCGTGGACCTCGCACGTCTCGGGTGGAAGCTGTACCTCGCCGCCAAGCACCGGCTTCTTCCCAAGTTTCCCGACCTGTACTCGTGCTACCACCTGCTCGTGGTGGTGCAGGCGTTCTTGCTGGTCAACGCCCCGCGCGGGTTGTTGAGAACCGAGCTGAAGAACATGGTGAGCATGAGCGTGCGGGACGAGTCGGGGGACGTGGACGCGCTCGCGTCCCTGAGCGTCACGTCCAAGACCAAGCTCCCGCTGTTACGTAGCACGATGGAGGATTTCCAGCGGGACATCGTGCAGGGCGTCGTGGCGGATGAGCTCGGCGGGGGAGGGGGCAACAAGTCCCCGAAAGGCGTTTCTTCAAGCCCAGGCCGCCGATCGGCTCGCGGCGCGCAGAAGAACGCCGTGGACTCCGCGCTGCAGCCCGCGGAGTCACCGGGCGAGGGACTGAGCAAACGCGGCCCCGCGCGTTTCCCCGCGCTGCTCCCTGACGAACCCGCCGCGGTGGCCAAGCAAGCGCTGGCGGCTGCCGCCACCGCCGCGGACGCCGCGTACCTAAAGTCGTGCGAATCCCTCGGGCACCTTCGTCTGGACGAGCGTTTGTACCTCCCGGTGGACGGTACCGAGGAGGCGGACTCGTTGGCGGTGTTGGGTGACATCAAGAAACCCGCGACGACGGGCGGGAGCGGCGGCGTCGCGGCCACCCCGGGCCCCGGCAAGAACCTCGACGGAAATAACGTCGGCGGGGGCGTGCCCGGCACGCCGTGGCGACTCACGGGTGCCGCGCGCTCGTTGCTCGGCCAGTCTCCGGCTCGCCTCGGGACCCCGTACGCCTCCGCGGGCGGCGCACCGACACCGGGCGGCACGGGTAGCACCCACGCGGCTAACAACGGGACGCGAGGGGGTGGCGGGGTGGTGGCGGGACGGACCCCGGGGGCGGTGCCGTTTACGCCCATATCCGAGGCGATGGCGTCGGCGTCGTGGCTCCACGCCATCGTGGCGCCGCCGTCGCCCAACGGTACACCCAAGCCAGGCACTATCGTCCTGACCCCGACGCAGAGGCTTAAGCGATTCGTCAGCGATGACGTGGCGAAGAAGCTCATGGACCTCGTTCATAACTTGGCGGGTAAGACTAGCGCGGCGCTGCGGGAGGATGCGTTTCTCGTCACCATCAACGGCGTCGGCGCGTTGGCGGGTCAAGGGCACAACGTGAGCCTTGACAACCTGGTGAAGCGGCGGCAGGAGGAAGCCGTGCGGGTGTTTGCCTACTTTCTGGAGCTCATCCTGGAGAACGAGCAACGGCTGGTGATTCGCCAGGCGGGATCAGCCTCCTCCGCGCCCGACGCGTCCGCCGGTGAGACTAACAAGTCCCCGGCGGCGCCCGAGCCCAAGGTTAAGAAAGGCGGGCTCAAGCCCGACGCGTTCGGGTCCGTCGCCGACATCGCCGCGATGGCCGCGGAGCAAAAGGAGGACGCGCTGATGCCCCCGCCGCCTCCCACCGACGAGCAGCGGCTTGGTTTCGAAGCGCTTCTCGGTTCCGGCCGGTTTGTCCGATCCGTGCTGGCGTGTTCCATGGAGGTTGTCGTCGCGTCGTACAAGACGGCGACGCTGAAGTTCCCCGCGATCCCGCGGCTCCTCGGCCTCGACGCCTTCGACGTGTCGTCCATCATCGAGCCGTTCGTGCGCGCGGACACCACGATGCCGCGCGAGGTGAAGAAGCACTTCAACGCGCTCGAGGAGAC
>Ga0315320_10004878_pt1 | contig 10988 bp, 7 predicted proteins | sample M140m21515metaG_FD_203458 | JGI IMG/M metagenome (GOLD analysis project Ga0315320, IMG submission 203458) | Ammonia-oxidizing marine archaeal communities from Monterey Bay, California, United States - M1 40m 21515 | ecosystem: Environmental > Aquatic > Marine > Coastal | place: USA: California...
GTCAGAGGAGCGGTCTCCTCCGCCGACGACCACGTGGGAACCATCGGGACTCGCGGAGAGACCCTGCAACACCCACTCTCCGGACCACGCCCAGCGCAGCGCACTGTCAAGGCCATACACCGTCAGGCGATTGGCCTTGGGGTGTGGGCTCGGCGGACGCGTGGCTGTTGTCTTCGAACCCCACGGAATGTTGGTGTCTCCGGTAGCAGAAACCACGCTTTCTGCGGTGTCACCTCCCCTCAGAAACCCCCAACTCACCGGCGAAGCGAGAGGTACATCTCCGGCGAGATAGGGGGTGCCGAGCTCAAGTATCGTAGGCTCGCCGTGAAGCGGGAACACCGCCGCCCGACCGTCGGAATAGCCCGCAAAGACATGCTCCCCGAGGACATCCACCGCCTCCCAAGGGGCGGCCCGAGTGAAGTGGGGGGCGAGAGGCTCCATCTGAAGCTCTGCCCGGGGCGCGAAGTCGGAGAGGCTGAGCACCTGCAGACCTCCTACCGCGAGGCCTGTGGGGGCGGTCCCCGGCGCCGAGCGTCCCACAGCCACCGTCAATAGGTCCGCCTTCTCGTCCACGTGCGGGAAGAGGAGCGTCGCGTCGGCCGGACCCTCCTTCGGCCATGCGCGAACCACCGCTCCGTCGGCAGCCAATCTCCAGAGTCGCGCGCGATTGCGCCGCGCACCATCGACGAGCCAGCTATGGGTCCCCGCGACGAGGAGATCGCCGTTGGAGAGCACCTGGACAGACCAGGCCGCGGGCAAGGTGTAGACACCGTAGACATCCGTCGCAGGGGGGGACATAGAGGTCTCAAGCTCATCGGCGATCCGGAAGCGCCAGTTCGAAGCCAGCGACGGCACGTTCAAGGCGTGTACATAGGCGTCCGGCGACTGCTCGGCTGCATACACAGTCTCTCCATCGAGCGACCAGGCCACCGCCTTGACCATGGTCTCTGCGAGCTTGCGGCGCCCGAGTTCTTTCCCTGTCCACCCGTCGAGAAGCAGCACCTCGCCGCGATGTGTTCCCACGGCGAGGCGACGTCCATCGGGAGACCAGGCCAGCGCGGTGTTCGGTGCCTCTCCGCCCATCGAGATCATCGAGTCGACATCACCCAGAGGCACGGAGAACAAAGCCAGGCATTCCGGGACGGCAGGCGCCTGGTCTTGCACTCCGCCGAGCGAGATCGTCTCCCCGGGAACCCAGGCTCGCTCAACGAGCTCCCGTCCCCCACCCACCGCGCGCCCCCCGGAGCCTGCGGGGGCCAGAACGGCGCTGCGCAGGAAGCCCAGCTCACCCTCAACCACCTGAGGAGAGAGAGAGGAACAACCTGAGAACAGGAGCACAGCAATCAGAGAGAGAGGCGTTCGATTCCTCATGGCAGCCCCGTAAACGCGATGTCGAATGGATCGGATGAGAGGGTGATCTGGTGGAGCTTCTCACACGAGTCGGTGTCGTAGATTCCAACCCCACCCGTCTCAACCGCCCCTGTGACCCAATGATCTCTGAAGGAGACCCAGGCGTTCCCCACCGGATCCACGGCAAAGGCCCAGGCCCGCGTCTCTGCCAACTCCAGCTCCGTCGGCGTCTCACCAGGCTGGACACACCACAAGGTGTTTGCGCCGGACACCTCGTTCTCCGTCGCTAGGACCCAACCATCGGGACCAGCGGCAAGCCCTATGACGGGGTCGGGCCCCACCTCAGAGTCGAGCAGCACGTCCTGAAAAACTCCTCCATTGAGTCGCTGGATCCCCCCTTCACCGCGGGCGTGCACGGCCCCGTCAGCCAGAAAGACGCTGACATTGCTCCTCGTGTCCCAACTCTCCAGGACCTCCTGGGATTCGCACTCAATAGAGACCACCTTGCCGACCGGGTCAGCGACCCACCCACTGTTCCGGTCAAAGCGCTGCAAACCGACGTACAACACCCCGTCGAGTTCCACCATGGTCGATGGTTCTGGCGTCCCGTCTGACCCTTCGATGAATTCGCTCAGGTCGACCGCTCCTAACGGCGTCCCGTCGGGGGAATACACGGCGACATCTCCTCCCCCGCCATTCGGCGACACCCCGTAGCGCGACACAAAGACCACATCCCCACACTCCAGAGCGACCTGCGGGTTGCTCTGGGGCCCGGTGGAGAACTCCAGGGCCGGAGCGCCGGTCTCCGGCCACTCGTAGCGACGCACGACATCAGTGCCCAGACGACCGACAAGCCAGAATCCATCCGCCCCGTCCCCAAGGGCCCAGTCCGTGCCGGCCAGACCCACAGGGACGACTCCGTCGTACGACGCTCCCTGGGAGTCGGTCGCCTGCAGGGTCGCATCGCCTGAGAATGGCCCGTGCAAGACGACGGCGGAGAACCGCTCATCAAGCTCCAGTGGCTCAAAATCGTCTATGGAGACGCATGCCGTAAGCAGAAGAAGAGGGCAGAGGAGAACCGAGCGATTCATTGGCGAGCTCCAGGAGTCCATCCCAGCGTCACCATGAGGCTCCGACCAGGTAGCGGCTGTCCACGAAAGTCTTGAAGGGCAACGGGGGCCACGTCATCCACCGAAGGGCGCAAAGGGTTGCGATACGAGGTGCCAACAAACGTGTTGAAGAGATTGCGCACGTCGAGGGCGACCCACGGGCTCACACGATGGGGCTGGACGCGGAGGTGCAGGTCATGAAGTGGTCGAGTGCTTTGCTCAAAAAAGTTCGACGGGCTGTCAAAGGTCCCGCCGAGCCCCACGAAGGACCACTGCAATCGCACGAACGAGCCGAGCACAGCAGCCAGCGAAGCGGACACCTGCCAAAGCGGCACATGAGGTACTCGGTTCCCCACCGTTCCGCTCTCCCCCTCAAGGATCCGAGAACCCAGGTTTGCAGTGAGCGCAACCCGCCCCTCAAACGGCCCAGCCCTCAGCTCCCCATGGGTCTCTACACCACCGACAAGGGCCCGACCTATGTTCTGAGGGACCCCGACCCTCGCAGAGTTGGGCACCAATACGATCAGGTCACGGGTGTCCCTCAGGTACCCCCCAACCTCCACGCTCCCCACAACATCTGGGTGCTGGTCAAACTCAAGACCTATTCCCCCATCGGCCTGTGTCGCCCGCTCCGGTCGCAGCGAGGGGTTTCCCACGATGGAGCCTCGGTCCCCATACAGCTCCACGAATGTGGGGGCCCGCACCGCTCGTGCCACTGAGCCTCGCAGGGTCATCCAGGGCACTGGCCTCGCGGCCACAGCAACGCCTGGCAACACGTCGACCAGGAGATCGCTGGACGCCTCTCCTTCAGTGCGCGTGTCCAGGATAAGCGCCCCAAGGCTCCCCCTGATCTCCAGTGTGTCCCCCGCCGGGAGGAGACGTCCGTCCACCGCAAACTGGCCTCCAGCGCGACGGTGCCAGGGCCCCCGTGTCGTCGTCGGGAGGTGATCCGTACCGCGGTGCAACAAGATGTGGACGCGAGCGGAAGGCCGCAGTTGGAGCCAGACCAGGGGATCGAACCGCCCGGATACATCGATGTCGATGGAGTGCACTTGGTTTCGTTGGTCCTGGTTGCCGACCCCGACCTCCCCGAGGAGGTCCTGATAGAGGTCGGACCGCACCCTCCAGCCGACCCCAGCTGCGATCTGAACCCCAGGGGCCGCCAAGATGCGCACTCGGCCATGCAATAGGTTCTGGACGACCCGAGACCGCGCTTCCTTCGACTGGGCGTAGTACGCACCAGGCTCACCACCATCGCTCCACGTCGGAAGGTCAAGCAATCGGAACTCAACCCGTCCTGCGTTCGCTGACATCGACAACCAGCCGGTCAGTTGGTCCCGTTGATTGTTCCCGCGAGGCAAAGTCACATCGTCAGTGTCGTCGTACAGCGTCCCGTTGTTGCTGAACGACGGGAAGCTCCCTGCCGTGCCCTGGTAGGTCACGTGCGCACGTACATGACCTGAGCCGCCCGCGACGGGAATCGGAGCCGCGGCGGAGAGCGCGACCCGCCGCGTCTGCCAGGACCCGTAGCTGACCTCCAACCGGGGAGGCGGGGTGCGGTAGGGGTCACTGACGAGGTCCACCGCGCCCCCGATAGCAAAGCCACCTAGATGAGACGGGGAGTAGCCCCGATACACCTCGATGCGGTCGAACGCCCCCAGCGCGAGCTCAGAGAGGTCCACCACAGAGGCCCCGAAGTTGTTCAGCGGAACGCCATCCACGAACACCGCGGTCTGTCTCGACGACGCCCCGCGAATGCTGACGAAGGAGGGGTCTAGGGGCCCCCCCGTCCGTCTGACCGTCGCTCCCGGGACGCGTAGCAACACGTCCGCGACAGACGCAGTCGGCTCCACGCTCTCGTCGATCGGCACCGTGAACGCAGACTCAGGGCGGCGCCGAGCGTCGGCCGACAGCGCCCTCCCTAAGACTTCGATGGACGTCGAGACCGTCTTCGGCGCCTCGGAAGGCTGATCGGTGCCCTCTTCTGAGGAATCTCCGGGACCTTCATCCGAGGTCTCGTCATCTTCATCCTCCGCCCACAGCTCCGCGCCTCCCCACAAAAGGGGCATCGCCTGGAAGAAAATGGCTCCGAACAGGGCCACGCGCAGCGGGGCACCGTCAGAGCGCTCTCGGTGCCACCCGCACACGCGCAACTCCAAGCGCCCGACATGGGCGCTGTGATCTCCCGGATCGGTCTCCTGGCTCCCGGGTCATCCGAAGCCCCGCGCCTTCCCGGGGCTACGCCCCAGTGGCTCCATGCGGGGTCCGTCGCCGGTCACAGTGGCGGGGGCCGCGCCGGTCTTTCACCGGCTTCCCAGCTCGCACGTTGACGAGCATCCGAGGGATCTGCCGACTCGCGCCGACCCTGCATCAGTACCCCCGCGACGGCGGACTGTAAAGACTGCATGCATCAGGTTCTAGACGAGTGAACTCCGACCAGGGGCCCCCGGAGCCCCCACCAGCACCACCAGAGCCTCACAGAAAGAGGAGCTACCAGCGGGGAGGCATGAGCCGACCAGGCTCGGGAACCGATGACTGAATCCCTCCGAGATTCGATCCCGCCCGGCCCGCCTGGAAGGCACGGGTCGGCTCCAGCGCGGGGAAAGGTCGCTCTCCTGCGCAACGCCCCACCCCCCAAAGGAGGGCGGGCCTGAGTTCCGGCTCGGTGTTTTGTAGTGCGCGTGACACCGAGTCAGGCACATCCCTGACGGCGGTGACCCCACAGCCAACCCCCACGAGAAAGCCCGCGAGGGCGTCGTCGTCGATGGCGTCACGCAACGCCACCCAGGGTGGCACCCCGGGGCGCTCGTCTACGTGGTCCACGGCCATGTCCCCACCAAGCGCCAGACCGTACCCCTCCGCCAAAGCCACCTTCGCTTCTGTGGGGACGTAGGGGTACAGCGCCAGGAAGGTCGCGTGGCGATCCCTCCCCGGGCGGGGGTTCATGCGATGAGCGCCTGTGGAGACGAGGGCTTCAGCGCGAGAGGGAGCGGGAGCGATGAACGATCGGGGGAGGGTCAAGGCGCAGAGCAGCCCCAGCAGAGCGAGGCCGGCCGTGGCCATGGACCCAGGCCGCTTGAGCTGGAGCAAGAGCACCGGGAGCACCGCGATCCCGATCGCCAGCATCAGAACCCAGTAGCGGAACGCCAACGGATAGAACCACTTCTCTGAGGGCAGCAGAAACAGCGGGACCAACCATGAGAGCGCGATCCCTGCCGCAAGCACTCTCGGCGCACGTGGCGTTCCGCTCCGGGCCCCTGTGATGATCGCGCCGAGCAGCGCCAACAGCAGGCTCCAGCCGAGCAGGCCGAGGATCGCCGGCCTGAAGGTCAGCTCTGGGTTGTGCGCGCCTCCCTCCAGAGCCGAATGCACAAACCCCAACAAGGCAAATGCTGTCGGGGTTCCTGAGGCCTCAGCCGACACCGCCAGGCCCCCTCCGAACTGTTCCACGCGGAACAGGTCCAGGCCTTCGGCGCCACCCGGAATCAGCAAAGCGAAGAGCACCAGCGGGAGGGCGACCCCGAGTGCAGCGCCCGCACTCGCGACCCCCCTGTCTCCCCAACTCCCGAGCATCCATAAAGCCGCCAGACCACAGGCTCCGAGGGTCCACAGCGTGACTGGGCTCAGGAGCCACCCCAGAGACAGCAGCGCGCCGACAGAGACCGATCGCCGGAGGATCTGCGCGCGACCTGCGCTCGGTGGCAGAGTCACCAGGAGCGCGACCGCGAGGAGCTGAGGGAGCAACGACTCCGGCGTCCGACCGTTCACCCCGGCTAGCTCGAAGTGCAACCCAGGCCACGCTGCCGCCGTGATCACCCCCGACACGAGCCCCGCGGAGAGCGCATGGCGTCGATCGAGCCCGGCGGACACACCGAAAGTGACCGACAACCAACCGATGGTAGCCGCCGAACCGGCGCCAAAGCCCATCGCCACGTACTTCGCGGCCTCCACCGCGTCCACGCCGAGCCACACCGGAAGCGCGATCAGCGCCGCCACGAGATAACTGCCCAGCTCGTGGCCATGCAGGGTCCCCAGCGCCGCATCGGGAGCAGCGCCCTGGGCGATGGCGAGGGACGTGAGCAGGAGGTCCCATTCTCCGGGAACGTCCATGGGCCAACCACGCGGGGCATGCACGAGCAAGTGCGAGCCGGCCCACAGCACCGCGGCGACTCCCGCGATGAACGCCGTCGCGGTGGAGGCGGGTCCCCCGTTCGGATCCTCTTCGCTCAGGGGTAGAGCTCCGTGATCGTCCAACCAGACTCGGTTCGCTGGTATGCGTGCCGCAGATGGAGTCGGAAACTCCGGTCCTCCCAGAACTCGATCACGTCGGGCTCGATGCGAAAACCACTCCAGAACGGAGGACGCGGCACATCACCCAGGCCGAAGCGCGCGGTGTACTTCGCGATGCGGCTCTCGAACTCACCTCGCCCCTCCATCGGCTGGGACTGCTTACTCGCCCACGCGCCAATTTTTGAGGCGCGGGCTCGGGTCGCGAAGTAGGCATCCGCTTCCTCGTTTGACACCGGAACACAGGCGCCGCGGACCTGCACCTGACGGCTCTGTGTCTTCCAGTGAAAGTTCATGGCAGCGAAGGGGTTGACGACGGCCTCGCTCGCTTTGCGGGAGCCCAGGTTCGTGTAGAAGACGAACCCCCGGGAGTCGACAGCCTTGAGCAGCACTTGGCGCACCGACGGGCGCCCCTGGGAGTCGGCCGTCGCCACGGCCACGGCCTCCGGAACGCGTGGCTCGGTTTCTTTCGCTTCGGCGAACCAGCGATCAAAGAGTTCGTAAGGGTCTGCGGGCGTGTCCATGAGGCAAAGGCTAATCGAGATCTCTGGTCGTTGTCCGCGTGTGTGCTTGAACATCGCCCACGGCCGGTCGGAGGCGACGCGGCGACGCGCGTCCCGCTGTGACCGCACAGCATGCTCGTCAGACTCGCCGCAGTGGCCCACGCCCCCTACCATCAGCCCCGATGAGTGACCCCGACAGAGCCCCGTCCATCCAGTGGGAAAGCGGCACCGTGACCGTGCGTGATCTCGACGATCCCTCGGTCTTGCCGGAGAGCTGCACCTGGGATCAACGGACACGCTGCTATCGCGCCGCAGCTGTGGACTACGCCGACGTGGTCATGGCGCTGCATCGCCGCAAGCTCCCATACCGTGACGAGGCTCGTGGATACGAAGAGCTCGACCACGGCCTAGTAGTGCATCGAACGCCACGGCCTTACCAGACGATCGCGCTCAAGGCCTGGCAGCGGAATCGGGGTCGGGGAGTGGTCGTGCTGCCCACGGGCGCAGGGAAGAGTTGGCTCGCCTGCCTAGCCATCAACGACAAGCGCCGCAGCACGCTCGTGATCGCTCCCACCCTCGACCTCGTGCGGCAGTGGTACGACCTGCTTCGTTCGGCGTTTGACCAACCCGTGGGCATCGTCGGCGGAGGAGACCACACAGTCGAGCGGCTGACCGTCACGACCTACGACTCGGCGTACATTCATATGGAGCACTTGGGGAAGCGCTTTGGGATGGTGGTCTTTGACGAGGTGCATCACCTGCCAGGCGCCGCGTACTCCATGGCTGCCCGCATGTGTCTCGCGCCATACCGCCTCGGCCTCAGCGCGACCCCCGAGCGAACCGACGGTCGCCACGACGACTTCGCCGAACTGGTGGGGCCTCTCGTCCACCGCCAGGACATCACAGAGCTGACAGGCAGCTACCTCGCCGACTACGACATAGAGACCGTCACCGTGGACCTCTCCCCCGAGGAACTGGAGGCCTATCACCTCGCTCGCGCGACGTACCGCGAGTTCGTCTTCAGCCAGGGGATCCGTATGTCATCGCCCGGCGGTTGGGGTGAGTTCATCAAGCGCTCCGCCGGGAGCGAAAAGGGGCGCGTCGCCATGAACGCCTACCGAGAGCAGCGCCGCATCTCGTTCTCCGCGCCGAGCAAGCTCAAGTACGTGGACCACCTGCTGCACCAGCACCGCCAAGACCGCTCTCTCATCTTCACCGCGGACAACGACACTGCCTACCGCATCAGCCGCGAGTTCCTGATCCCGGTGATCACCCACAAGACAAAGGTCAGCGAGCGGAGTCGGATCCTCGGGGGACTCGCGGAGGGGCGCTTCCGCGCCGTGGCCACCAGCAAAGTGCTCAACGAAGGCGTCGACGTGCCCAGCGCAAACGTCGCGATCATCGTCAGCGGCTCGGGGTCCGTGCGAGAGCATGTCCAGCGCCTCGGTCGCGTCCTTCGCCAGCAGGAGGGCAAGCGGGCCGTGCTCTATGAGCTCGTCAGCGGCGAGACCAGCGAGCAATACACGTCCGAACGAAGACGTGACCACAGCGCCTACGGCGGTGGTGAAAACGCCGATCAGATGGAAGTCAAAGGCTGATGCTGACCTCGGACCTTGTGCGGGTGCGCCGCCGTGGAGACGAAATCACCGTCTCTCCCCTCGGGCCCCGGAACCGCCCCATGGCTCTGGAGGCGGCGGAGCAGTACCTCACGATCACAAACGCCCACGTAGGTCTCACCAAGGCAGAGTGGTCCAGCGCCTGCGCCCGAGTCCAGATGCCCGCCCGGGCGAAGAAGCTCACCGATGGACTGCGCAAGCTCATCGAAGACCGCTGCACCTTCGCCATGGACGAAGGACTCGACCCCCTTGCGCTGCGAGATGAGACCTTCGCCCTCGCCAGTGTGCGACGGGCCGCTCTCGGCCCGGGGGAGCGCCTCGACCGGGAAGAAGTCCTAGAGCAGGTAGCGAAGAACCATCAACTCACCGCGGATGCGCTGGACGCGCGCTTGTACGGCGATCTCAAGAGCGCGTGGCGGCTTCAGGAGTGGGAGACCATCGACGCCGAGGGCCTCGTGGACCACTACGAGACATCCCAGGGGCAGGCGGTGTTGCTGCGCGCGTCCCGCGTGACGGTGGTGCTGCACCGGAGCAAGCCCAAAGCGCTCCGGGCCCTCTTCCACAAGCTCAAGTTCCTGCGCCTGATCTACGTCATCCGTCCCCTGACCAACGGGGAGCACCGGATCGATCTCGATGGACCCCTCTCCCTGTTCGGCCCGTCGACGAAGTACGGCCTTCAGCTCGCGATGCTCCTTCCTGCGCTCAACCGGACAGGGCCGTGGAGCCTCGACGCGCAGGTCCTCTGGGGGACCCAGCGAGACCGTGTGAAGTTCCACCTTGAGGGGGGCCCAAAGGCAGGACAAGACGCCGGGGCTGACGTCACCCAGAGCGACGAGATCTCGACGCTGCTGACCCGCCTCAAGAAGGCGAAGACCGACTGGAAGCCACGGCGCAGCACCAAGATCCTCGACCTCCCAGGCGTGGGCCTCTGTGTCCCTGACCTGGTGCTCACGAAAGACGGCCAGAGTGTCTACGTGGAGGTCATGGGCTACTGGAGCCGAGACGCTGTATGGCGGCGGGTCGAGCTCGTCGAGAGCGGCCTGAAAGAGCGAATTCTTTTCTGCGTCAGCTCTCGCCTGCGGGTCAGCGAAGCGGCACTGGGGGACGAATTGCCGGGCAGCCTCTACGTCTACAAGGGCGTCATGAACGCGAAACAGGTTCTCTCGAAAGTGACGGCCCTGGCAGAAAGAGACTCCTAGACCCGACTCTGGGAGAGCGCCCGCGTATTCTCTCGGCGTGAAGTCTCGAGTCACCCTGCATGTCAACGGCGAGCAGCACGAGCTGCTGGTCGCCCCCCACCACACGCTGCTGGAGATCCTCCGGGAGGACCTCCACCTCACGGGGACGAAGCACGGCTGCGAGCTCGGGGAGTGCGGGGCCTGCGCCGTGCTCGTCGACGGTGAAGCCGTGCTCTCCTGCTTGACGCTCGTGGGCGACGTGCAAGGTCAGCCCATCACCACCATCGAAGGTCTCGCGGACGGCCAGACGCTGGATCCTCTGCAGCACCTCTTCGCGGAGCTCGGCGGCTCTCAGTGCGGCTACTGCACCTCGGGGATGGTGTTGACGTCGCGCGCGCTGCTCGATCAGACCCCCGACCCCACGGAGGCCCAGGTCCAGGAGGCGCTGTCAGGCAACATCTGCCGCTGCACTGGCTACAACCAGATCGTCGAAGCGGTCCTCGAAGCGGCACGACGTGAGCGCGCTGGAGAAAACACCCCGTGAGTCAGAAGACCCCGGAACCCCATGACGGCCCTGCCCGCGAGGGTCTCGGCAGCATCGACCCCCGCACTGGACCCACAAACGTCGGCGTACCTCGCATCCGCGTCGATGGTCGGGCGAAGGCGACCGGAGCCACCCGCTTCGCGGACGACCTCCAGCTTCCTCGCACGCTCCACTGCAAGCTGCTGCGGTCGCCGTGGCCCTATGCGCGCGTCGTGGATATCGATGTCACGGCCGCTGAGGCGATGCCCGGAGTCGTGCGCGTCTACACCGGCTCGTCCTTCCCGATCGCCTATGGGATCCTGCCCGTCAGCCACGACGAGCACGCCCTCTGCCAGGAAGTCGTGCGCTTCGTGGGAGATCCCGTAGCCGCGGTCGTCGCGGAGTCCGAGGAGCAGGCTGAA
>Ga0315320_10004879_pt1 | contig 10987 bp, 10 predicted proteins | sample M140m21515metaG_FD_203458 | JGI IMG/M metagenome (GOLD analysis project Ga0315320, IMG submission 203458) | Ammonia-oxidizing marine archaeal communities from Monterey Bay, California, United States - M1 40m 21515 | ecosystem: Environmental > Aquatic > Marine > Coastal | place: USA: California...
CAAACACACGCTGTTGGAGATCTTGACCAGGGATGTTTCCAAAGAGTCCTGTCGCCCACGCAGCAAGCACACTCAAAACTGCGGTGATATACGCCGTCGATGAGCCAGCGGTGGCGTAGTCAGGCCAAAAAAGCAAATGCTGGGGATGATTGGCACAGAGTTTGTCATACAGAACGGACACGCCAAGGAATGGATTGCCATTTCCAAGGAGTGGATCTGAGAGCGCTGCGGACGTAAGGATGATAAGGCCGACGATCGCCACTAGGATTTGAAAGCTGTCTGTTAATGTGACTGACCACATGCCACCAATGAGTGTGTACGCCAGTGTTATTGAGGCGACGATAAAAAGTCCCACTGGAAAAGGAATTGCAAAGTACAGTTCAAGAAGCCCGGCAAGTGCAGAATATTGCAAGGCGATCCACGCAAAATAACTCGGTACCTGTATAAGGCCGCCAGTTAACTCGGCCGCCGGCCCGTAGGTTTGGCGATAAAAGTCCGCCATCGTGAAGATATTTCTGTTCCACAAGGGACGAGCAAAAAAGACTCCTGCAAGAATCAGCGTGCCAGCACAGGCAAAAGGATCAAGCACAACTCCCAAGAGCCCTTCTTCGCGGACGGCCGCTGCGGCAGCGAACATTGTAGCGGCACCAAACCATGTTGCGATAAGGGTGCCCCAGGCAAGGAACAGTGGGAGTCGCCGGCCTGCAACAAGATAGTCCGCCTCTGTCTCAACACGTCGACTTGCAAAAATGCTGATTACAAGAAGAAAAAAAATATATCCACAGAGTGCGACTGCCAGCAGACTTTTCGCCGCCGGTGCCAAATCAATTGAGTGCACACCAAAATTCGAAGACAGAAGCAAAGCGTTTTCAACCAAATAAGAAAGAATTGTGTTTGATCGTCACCGTTAGTGGCTGGTTGTTGTGCATAAGTACGGGAACTCAGGAAGCCACCTGTGTATGCTAAAAAAAAATCATGCTGCCGGAAAAGTCGCGTTCATGATCTCGCGTTTTTTCGGAAAGAATCTTTGACAACGAGGTGATTGTCGCATCTTGTGGGTACCTTTGGGGGGTGCTGTTGAGTGGTTGGCATGGGCACCTACATTGGACGAGGTATGTAGCAATTAAGAGGGTCCACAGTGCCAAGGGGGTGATGAATGAATGTGAATAAAAAACAGCCCAATCGCTGGACGCAGGGTGCGTGTCGACGGGTATCTGGCTTTTTTGTTCTCGTGCTTGTGACAGCAGCGATTTTCTGTACCACGCACGGTGACGCAAGGGTGCATGCCGAAGCGTCAGGTGACACGGAGTATGAGGCAACATGGGAGTCTCTCGATTCGAGGGCCACGCCTGCCTGGTTTCAAGATGCAAAATTCGGGATTTTTATTCATTGGGGGCTCTACTCAGTTCCTGCTTGGTCACCGAAGGGTACCTACGCAGAGTGGTATTGGCATGCGAAAGATGGCTTGCCACGAAAGCATGCCGCAGCTGTCGCTCGTTCAGAGGCGGTGAAGGAATTTCACGCACGGGTGTATGGCAAAGAATTCGGCTATGAAGATTTTCGATCGCTGTTTACCTGTGAGCTTTTCAATCCGGAGCAGTGGGCGAAAATTTTTAGTGGGAGTGGGGCTCGCTATGTCGTGCTAACCTCGAAACACCACGACGGATATTGCCTTTGGCCAAGCGATGAGGCGTCACAAAGTTTTGGTACCGCCTGGAACAGTGTTGAGTCTGGCCCACATCGTGATCTTGTTGGTGATCTCACGCGGGCGGTGAGAGCTGAAGGACTCAAAATGGGACTCTACTATTCCATCTGGGACTGGTTCAATCCGTTTTGGCCTGAAACAGAGCACCCATATACTGGAAAAAAAGAGGAGAGCGCCGAAGGTGCAACAGGGCGAAAAAAATATATACACGAAGTTATGTATCCGCAGTTCAAGGAGCTTGTCGAAAGGTACCAGCCAGCGTTGATTTTTTCTGACGGTGACTGGTGGATGGATGACGACAAATGGGAGACACGACCACTGCTTGCGTGGCTTTATAACAACGCACCAAATAAAGATGAGGTCGTCATTAATGACCGGTGGGGTAAGGTGCGAGGCAAGCACGGTGGGTACTTTACGACTGAATATGGCGCAGGCTTTGACGACCCCGATGTCCTTTGGGAAGAAAACCGTGGCATAGGAATGTCATTCGGCTTCAATCGAGAAGAGTCGTTGGGGGATTACAACTCGGCAGAACATCTGATTCTCATGCTCGTCGACACTGTCTCACGAGGCGGGAACCTGCTACTCGACGTCGGTCCAACACACGACGGCAGAATCCCTGTCATCATGGAGGAGCGGCTGGCAGAAATTGGGAGATGGCTTGATGTGAATGGTGAAGCTATCTACGGAAGCCGGCGTTGGGCCAAAGACGCGCAGTGGAGTGCCGGGACAAGGCCGGAGTTTACAAAAGAGGATCATCACACAGGCACTGCACTTACAGAGTCGACTATTCGTCCAAAACCTGGGAATGCATCAAGAGAAGCATTATTCACAAGAAAGGGAAGCACCCTTTTTGCACTCAGCCCAGGCTGGCCAGTTGGTGAAACATTTATCATCCGGAATGTAACACCTTCGGATGCTAGCGAGGTATCACTTCTTGGCTCACAAAAAACTCTTGCTTGGAAGCATGTAAATAATACGATCGAAATTGATCTTAGGGGAATTGGTATTCACGACCTGCCCTGTGATTATGTCTTTACATTCAAACTCACTCATATCAAACCGCATTCAACAGAAGAATAGATGGAGAAAGCATGATTGTAACAGGGACGAAAAAGTGGATGCCTCGCGTAGTTGGCGTGGCCTGCCTATTGGCTGCGACCTGTGGGCATACAGCCGAACGGTTTAAGCCGAACGTGCAATCGCTACAACAATATCAGTGCCCAGAATGGTTTCGAGATGCAAAGTTTGGAATTTACCTGCACTGGGGAGCCTATTCGGTGGTTGAGCGCGGTGAGTGGTACGCACGCAAACTCTATGAAGAGGGTGGTGAAGACTACGCATATCATCTTGAGCACTTTGGGCATCCTTCAGAATTCGGCTATAAGGACTTTATTCCACTGTGGAAGGCGGAAAACTTTGACCCTGATGCGTTGCTGGCTCTCTTTAAACGTGCCGGTGCAAAATACTTTTCACCATGTGCTGTCCATCATGACAACTTTGATCTGTGGGACTCAACACACCATCAATGGAACGCTGTCGCAATGGGACCGAAACGAGACATTATCGGTGCCTGGCGAGATGCCACACTGAAAGCGGGTCTACGATTTGGTGTGACCACGCATTTGTCACGGAGTTATAGCTGGTTGAACGTCGCAAATCAGGCCGACACAGAGGGGCCAAAGAAAGGCATCGCCTACGACGGTGGGCAAGGCGAAGGGAAAGGCCTTTATCCATCAAACGATGGGCAGAGCACGCATCCACGAGCTCCGCTGAATGCACCGAAGGCGTGGCGTGAGCACTGGAAAAAACGGCTTGAACAACTCGTCGATGACTATCAGCCCGATCATCTGTATTTTGATTGTGCTGTTCCCTTCCGTGGTGATGATAATGGGCAGACGGGAATGGATGTCATCGCCCATTTTTATAATGCACGTCCAGAAGGTGTGATGTGTGTCAAAGAACGCCCGTGGCAGGGGCTCTACGCGGATGGCATGACGACACTCGACTACGAGCGAGGTAAGGCAGGCCATATCCTTCCAGAACCTTGGCAAACCGATGACTCGATCGGGTCGTGGGGCTATGACGTGAATAAGCCCTACACCACATCGGATCTTCAGATAGACAAATTTGTTGACATCGTCAGTAAAAATGGAAACCTGCTCTTAAACGTTCCCATCAGGGCTGATGGCACCCTTGATAAAACAGCAACACAAATATTGGAGGATATGGGCCGGTGGCTCGCTGTGAATGGAGAGGGAATCTACGAGACTCGTCCATGGCATTATTTTGGTGAGGGCAAAGTAAATGAGATTCCTCATTTTGTGGAAGAGTCTCCATTTACATTCCGCGACGTTCGGTACACGATGAAGGGTGACTATCTCTACGCTTTTGTGTTGAAGTGGCCCCCAAAGAATAAAGAGTATGTTGAGCTTGCTCTCCTTGCACCGGGGAACAGTCGGGTCGGTGAGATTCAATCGGTAGAAATGCTTGGTCACACAGGTGACTTAGTTTGGGAACGGCATCCTGATGGGCTCCGTGTAACTTTTCCAGCAAAAAAGCCAACAGAGTTTGCCCACTGTCTGAAGATAATGCTTGAGCAGTAATAAAACGATTGCCATTACAAGAGGGGTGCGGTCATGACAGCATTACGAGCTTTTCTGTCTGCTTGTATGATTTTCTCGGTCTGTCTAACCAATGCACTCGTGTTGCATGCAGAAGAATATGAACCGCAGTGGAAATCACTCGCCCGGCATAAGCAGGCTCCCAAGTGGTTTCGTGATGCAAAGTTCGGGATTTACTTTCACTGGGGTCCCTACTCCGTTCCGGCCTTTGGAAATGAGCATTACCCACGGACGATGTATGGTCATGTAAGTGGAAAGCCCCCAAAACCTAAAAAAGCCGCCACGAAGGGTATTGGTTTTCAAACATATCGCGAACATGATTTTCATATTCGTACGTATGGGCAGCCAAAGGATTTTGAATATCACGATCTGTTCCCATTGTTCACTGCTCAATCGTTCAATGCTGAGAAGTGGGCGGATCTTTTTTTTCTGGCAGGGGCGAAGTTTGCTGGCCCCGTTGCAATGCATCACGATGGTTTTGCCATGTGGGATTCCGCCGTTACACCATGGAATAGTATGGCGATTGGGCCGCGACGTGATATTGTCGGGGAAATGTCACGGGCTATTCGCAAGCGACAGATGAAATTCATTACGACCTTCCACCATGCCAAGGTGGGTCGGGCTGCTGAGGGGGATCCAGACAAACACCGTTGGCATTATTTAGGAAGGCAGAGGTATCTTGAGCGGGAGGCTCCCAAGCAAGCTGTCTCAGATGACCAGCGACTGGAAAAGTTATATGGAACAATGGCTTGGGACGACTTTTTGACGTTGTGGAAGGCTCTTCTGAGTGAGGTGATTCAGCACTATGAACCCGATCTCATTTGGTTCGACTCGTGGCTCGATCGCATTCCAGAAGAATCAAGAAAAGAATTTCTTGTTGAGTATTTCAATGCGGCCAAGGAGTGGAAGAAAGACGTGGTGGTTACGTATAAGCAGGAAGATCTTCCTGCTGATGTCGGTATCGTTGATTATGAAAAGGGTCGCCTTGACCAGGTGACGGATTTCACATGGTTAACTGACGACACCATTAGCGCGGGGTCGTGGACAACAACAGGAAGCTGGTCATACACAGAAGAGTTGGATATTAAGTCAGCGAAGGTTCTGCTTCATACCCTTATTGATATTGTGAGCAAAAATGGAAATTTGCTGTTAAATATCTCACCAACAGCTGCTGGTGTAATCCCCGACGCACAGCGTGAAAGTCTGTTGGGAATGGGGGTCTGGCTGCGGGCGAATGGTGAAGCCATTTATGGGTCAAGGCCATTCACAACGTATGGGGAAGGTCCAAAGCGGCTCACCTCGAGTGGGCATTTTGTTGAAATGAGCGGTGACTATACGAGTGAAAATATTCGGTTTACACAAAAAGAGAATTGCGTCTTTGCCATCCAATTAGGCTGGGCTGGAGCACATAAAACAATCGCAATCAAAAGCCTCGGTAAAAATCGAGGCGGCCAAAGGCAAATTAAACGAGTAACAGTGCTAGATTCTCCAGAAGAGATTGACTGGGTTGTTAAAGATGATGCACTGTATGTGACGACACCGTCAGTCGCGCCGAATGACATCGCTATCTGTTACAAAATCGAATTAGGTAAGTGATAGCTATGTACGGTGACGGTTTCGTTAGTCTGATGTCATCTCTAACGTGATGGACCCCATTCCGGGATAAACATCAATTTCGATCCCGGACAGTTCTGGGCTGGCATACTGAGCTGGTGTGATGAGTGTGAAATCTTGGATTCCCTCCTCTACATCATTTAATTGAGGTTCGTCGCTCTCTTTCGTGATTGACACCTTGTTGAGCCCAACGTGAGCACCATCGCTCTGACTTCGTGTTGTGAGGTGAAATATTCCACGTTTATCAGTTGTACCAACAGCTGGTCTCTCATCAGCTTTTGGATGGAAGAGAACAGCTGCGCCTTCGAGCGGCTTTCCGTCAAGCAAAACAGTGCCTTGTACTGGGACAATGTTGGGTGAGTTGTTACACCCAGTGATTGTGCAAAAGGTAAAAATAACTGCAACAAAAATGCCCGATAGGATGTGTGTGGAAGAATTCCTTGTTGCGTCTGTTGGTTGGGAAAACAACGGTTTGTTTGAGACCAGGTGATATTTCATCAGTTTAGCTTTAAGGCAAAGAGACTACGTTGGCGTCACTCATTCCTCCAAGATATTGATACGACCAGTGTTCTATATTTTCGGACAGGAAGTGGACGGAGCCATCACCAAAACAAAACTGGACGCCACCAGGATGCCTCGACTTGAAAGCGAACTCGGTGCTCCAGTTGCCCCACCAGCGGCAGGCGCCGTTTGATTGATCCGGCGTGCAACTGTCATAATTCATTGGATAGACAGTGCTAATCATTCCCTGAGTGCAGCTGGAATGCGCCCAGCCTCTCATGATATGGAATGTACAGTCACTGCGAACCTCCCCCATGAAAATCGTGTTTGAGAGTCCGTCTGTGACATCGCGGAAAGTACTTTGATATGACCGGCCGTAACGGGTGAAGGGCCCAGCAGGCTTCCAATCGGTATCACTAAGTTTATAAGTATCCCATGCCGCACGCTCAGGACATTTGCCGGCGGGGTTATTCCCGGTTCTGGTCGGGCCTTTCGAAGCGGCGTAGCTAAATGTTGCCAGGCTACCAGCGCTAATACCGTTAATGGCCTCTTGATTCATGAGTGGGGAATCGTCGGACGGACAACGAAAAGTAGGAATGACGGTACCTGCTATATACGGCGAACCGGTCGCAGGTGGTGAGGAAAATTGCTGGTAGGCAATGGTTTTCGTGTCATCAAATTCGTCGTAAACCGAGGTTAATTCAAGATAGGGCAATATGTAATAAAGAAGTGACCCACGGTTTTTGGACCAGGCATTATTACTTGGGTTATTCACCCACCAGATTCCACCCGGTGGAAATTTATTTTGAGTGTCGTGGTGAAGATGGAGGCCTGTGCCAAGTTGCTTCAAGTTGTTGGTGCACGACGAGCGACGGGCTGCTTCCCGTGCGTTTTGCACTGCGGGGAGAAGGAGTGCAACCAGCACACCAATAATCGCAATCACAACAAGCAATTCAATGAGCGTAAAGCCACCGCTACGAGTAGACTTCGATGGATGAAACAAGGGCATAGTGTTTCTCCGAAAGTACGCGCGTCTTATTCCCATTCCGCCAATGCCATTGGTATATCGTTTTCTGGAGTAGAAGTAAAACGCAGAAATTCGAATTAATGGAGCCGTGGACGGATAAGGATTAGGCCCAGGTCCGCACAATATCAACGTTTTTTCAGATTACTGCTGCTAAAAGTGAAGCCAACGCTTTGTAAGGACCCAGAGCTAGCTGATTGACATTCGGAATAAAGGAGTCCGGCAATAACGGCAAGAATTCCAGCAATGACATAGATTGTTTGTACACTTGGGGGAGAACTTCGTGCGAGCCAAATGAGCATCGGCATCGAGAACCCTCTGTCTTGAAAATGAAGGCATTGAAGTGTGCAATGAGCGTTATTGCCTTTGTATTAAACCTTTAGGAAGGTAGACAGGTGCGCCCCACTCGACCGGCTTAACCCATAGTGTGAAGGCAAGACAGAATTCTAATAAGGACTTTGCCAATGTCGTGGATGCAATGGTACGTGAGTCTCCAAAAACCAGCATGGACACCTACCCCAGAAACTATCAGTGTCATTTGGCAAATACTCTATCCGATTATTTTCTTTAGCTTTAGCTATGTGTTTCTTAAGGCTTCCCGAGAAAAGCTTCCTTGGTCGGCCGCCCTGCCATTTGCCATCAACCTAATTGCAAATCTGGCGTTCCCACCGATTCTTTTTGGATTACGAAGTCTGGTCCTTGCTTCATTCGATATTGTTCTTGTCTTGGCGACACTTGTTTGGGGAATAGGTATGATCTGGCGGTATCATCGGTGGGTGGCCATTGTGCAGGTTCCCTATCTGATTTGGGTTGCCATTGCGACGGCTTTACAGTTGGTGATAATGCAAATGAATATACTCTCACCCTAAAACTTCGAAGGCCGTAGCTATGAATATTCCTCTTATTTTGACAACGCTTCTGGTTCTTTGTTCGGCCCAGGAAGTGGCCGCTTCCGAGCAGAGTGCACTGGTTGATTTTGGAAAAAAGGAACAGACATCTGGATGGAACGCCGTAAATGATGGCGTGATGGGTGGGAGGTCTGTAGGTAAGTTAAAAACCACTGATGACGGCGTGATGAGATTTTACGGTACGTTGTCGCTTGAAAATAATGGTGGCTTTGCATCAGTTCGTTCGCCGCAATTGAATATTGAGATGCAACCCGAGGATGGATTCCGTGTACGACTTAAGGGAGACGGACGGACGTACATATTCAATCTCTACCCAAAAACAAGAAGAATGGCTTTTTCGTATCGAGCATCGCTGCCAACGGTAGCTGGGGAGTGGACTGAGGTAGTCGTGCCACTGGAGGACTTCACGCCGACTTCTTTTGGGCGACGAGTCCAGAACAATCGTCCGCTTGCTCCAGACCAGATTCGTGGAATTGGTTTTATGTTAAGTGATAAAAAGCCCGGTTCATTTACGCTCGAGATCGAATGGGTCAAAGTTGCGGAGGCATCAGCCGACGATATCCAATAGCGAACTGAGGGTGATGGGTTAAAGTGAAATGGTTGAAAAATAGAGTGACCCAACCGCTCCAACAGAAACACCGACCACAAGAGCAAAAAGAAGGCGGCTTCGGTTCACTCTAAACGGATTCACTTTATATCCAATCAAGGCAGTGATTGACCCTGCCCCAAGGGCAGAAAGAGATCTTGCCTGTGCCTGCTGGTTTGGTGAAACGCGAAGAACAAGGGGCGTCACCAACACCAAAAGGATCACAGCAATCGGTATGATGCTAATCAGTGCGATGGCAGCGGACCGACGCGTTGCCGTTGCATGGGGGCCCGGTGTCCACCACAGAATGGCACTCAGCACAAGAGCAAGGGCCAGAGCGAGAATAGGAGCAGGCACTTTAGTCGAGAGATATTCTTGAAGGGGTAACCCTGTGATGGCTACCGTTGTAATGCTCGCAGTAGCTACGGCAGGAAGAACCCAGGCAGTAGCAAGCCGGCTGCGGCGCGGAATATGAAATGCCTCCGCAAACCAGAGAAGGCCTACGGCAACCGTGCCATCAAGAACCAGTTGGTAGGATGGGTTCCCTGCCCCATTGACCCAGTCAGTCAGGGGCCTCACACAATCACCAACCGGGTCACCGTGAGGAACCGTCGTAAAAAATCCGGCAAAGACACGCAGGCCAAAAGCACAAAAAGGTAGTAGGCCGGCCACGATCTCAAGTACACGTGGGAGAGGCTTGAGGGGAAGAATCCAGATGGTGGTCCAAAGGGTCGTAAAAATAATGAGTTGAAGGGTTTCCATGCGATATCAAAAGCGGTCTTTGTTTCGGTGTGTTGTGAGGGATTTTCAGATGGCTGTAGCCGTTCTTCAACGGATGCCTATATTTTTGTAAGGAGTAGTCTATGTCCGAAGCAGAATGGCATCTTGTGCGAACTGGCCGGCCGCAGTTAATTGGCTCCCACCGCCGAGTTACGGGCGAAGCATTTCAGTTTCTACCGTTGTTCCGTACGCATCGCGAGGCGGTGCATTACTGTCGACAGTCCGGGTTGTGGCATCAAAATATTCGACCGCGTCACAATGAATTCGCAAGCAAGGAAAACAGGTCTCAGGATGACGGGTTGGTAAGTCTTCTCGCTCAAGCCGCTGCGGAGGGTGTCACCGTTGTTGGTATTTTCGTCGGATTTAACAATTCACACGAAAGCCGTTGGGAATATCTTCGTTCACCGTCGGAAGGTGTTCCGACGCCGCTGCGTCTGTCTGCATTTGAGCTTCTGCCTGATGAAGAAGGCCCTCTCGACGAAGGGTGACTATCAGAGTAAAGGAAAGTCGTTCCTATGACCAAAACCATGCCAGAAATGAGTAGATCAGTCGTCCCGGGCCAAGAAGCAGCAGGATGATTGCTGAGCCTACAAGGCACCAGGAGACAATAAGTCGCCCTCCTCGGAGAAAGCGGCGGAGGAACTTGGTGGAGAAAGCGTTCATTGACCAAGATTTACCCGGAGGGCGTGACGCGTGGGGGCTTGGAAGTGGAGCCGGTCAAAGTATGCCAGTCTCCGGTGTTGATGCAATATCTTCTCTCGGTGTCTTATACCGACATTTGATCAGTTATATGAGCAAGGGCCGCTGGCTCTGAGACAATAAATTCTCGTTCACCATTTTCATTTTTAAAAAGTGCAATTTCTCTTGGGTCAAAAGCGCAGCTTACAATACCCGCCGTGCCGGGAGTGTACCCGGGCTGCTGACTCAGGAAGTTGTATGCGAAGAACTCAGCTACCGACGGGTCATCAGTCCACGAGATTCCAATAGTGTGTGCTGATGTCGCATATCCCCGATGGAGCACAATTGGGTCACTGAGTTGTTCATAGATAGCCCGTTCAGCTGGTGTCATTGCGGCTGATCTGTGTGGACGGTTACACCAGAGGTGGTCATGCCACCAGCCACGGTCGTGAGCGAGATAATCGGTGACCCATAGAGTAGCCAGACATGACCAGTAATCACGATCACTCAATTCGTCTGCATGCACGTCAAACCAGAGTTTCCGCCGGGTCGGTGGCGTAGAACGCA
>Ga0315320_10004881_pt1 | contig 10985 bp, 5 predicted proteins | sample M140m21515metaG_FD_203458 | JGI IMG/M metagenome (GOLD analysis project Ga0315320, IMG submission 203458) | Ammonia-oxidizing marine archaeal communities from Monterey Bay, California, United States - M1 40m 21515 | ecosystem: Environmental > Aquatic > Marine > Coastal | place: USA: California...
GCTTTGACACCAGGACACATCCAGATGCTTACACGCAGAGAAATGCTTTTAGCCAGCGGTGGTATTATGATCGCGGGAGGCACGCTCACTTCATCAAGAGCAGTTGCCGCAGAGCCAAAGCAATTGGTGTATCACTCGAGCGATCCCAACAACGCAGAGCCAAAGCTTGATGATTTGGTCAAGTCGTGGATCACGCCGACCAAACATTTCTATGTCCGCAGCCATGCCCCAAATCCTGTCATCGAACCTGACGAATATCAGCTAAAAGTCGAAGGCATGGTGAATCGTCCGTCTTCGCTATCACTCAAAAGTCTTACACGTTTCAAAACTCATTCCACCACTGCAACGCTAACCTGCGCCGGAAACCGCAGGTCTGAATACAACAAAGAAGGCAAAGTTGGCGGCGTCCAATGGCAGTCGGGAGCAATCGGAAACGCAACGTGGCAGGGTGTTGCTCTTGCAGATGTGCTGAAACAAGCCGAGGTCACCCCCGACGCAAAGCATGTCTGGTTTGAAGGTTTGGATGAGATTAAAAAGGGAGGCGGGATCATCCCGTTCGGTGGATCGATCCCGATCGCAAAAGCAATGATTGGATCAGGCGCAGGCGCGCCACTGCTTGCCAACGGAATGAACGACGCTCCACTGACACCTGACCACGGGTACCCGCTTAGGACTCTCGTGCCTGGATACATTGGGGCCCGAAGCGTTAAATGGCTCGGACGAATCGTTGTAAGCGACCGTCCTTCTCCCAACCACTACGTAGCCACCGCCTACAAAATCGTCAAAAAGGCCGACGCGATTGAATGGGCAGAATCTGGCCCGATCTATCGCTATCCCATCAACGCTGCCATCTGTACCCCAGAGTCAGAATCGAAACTTACAGTCGGAGAAATTGACTTGACTGGCTATGTGTTGCCCACAGGTCGGCCAGGATCAACCGTTCAAAAAGTTCTCGTATCGGCAGATCAGGGAAAACGCTGGACAGAGGCAACCATGGTAGGCAAAGACAGCGAATTCTGTTGGCAACTTTGGAACGCCAAAGTCAATGTCACGGCAGCCACAAAACGGCTGATGGTACGCGCACTCGACAGCTCGGGAGGCTTCATGCCATATCGCGTTCCTTGGAACGCAAAGGGCTACCTGCAAAACTCTTGGTACAAACTGCCCGTGCAAGTTAAGTGACGGCAACTGGGCACGGAATTAAGATCTCATGCTCGCAACATGTCCGTTGATTCTGGCTATTATATTCCACCCGACACATATTGCGTGACGATGCGTCTCAGGTGTCACCATCTTCTTCGGCGACCCCGAGCCAACGTGCACAGGGAACGAGCGTAAGACCTTGGATCAACACTGAGGTCAAAACGATGAAGAAGATGACATCAAACACTTCTTCGGCACCGGGTATACCGTACGACATTGGAAACGTCGCAAGCACGATCGGAACAGACCCACGCAGGCCGACCCACGAAACATAAGCCACTTCATTGCGTGGTGTCCGAAATGGTAACAAGCAGGCCATGACGCTCAATGGGCGGGCGACCAACATCAAAAACAACGCCATGGCCACAGCCACGCCCGCAACGGAAATCAGGCGTGAAGGAACCACCAACAGACCCAACACAATGAACATGGCCAACTGCGCAAGCCAACTGAGTGCATCATGGAAACGCAAAACACCATCATGATGACGCACAATACGATTGCCCAGCGTGACCCCGCAAACATAAATCGCGAGAAAACCATTTCCACCAACCAGGTTTGCAAAGCCGAATGTCATCAATCCAATCGAAAGTACAAGAATGGGGTGCAAACCAGAAGCCGATAATCGCAACCGATTCACCACCCACGTTCCGCACCATCCCATCGCAAACCCGGTGATCGCACCGGCAACCAGCTCAGTAATCAGGTTGACCCCAACGCCAGCAATCGACGTATTGCTTGATGCCATCACTCCTAGGATGGCCATCGTCATCAACACCGCCACTGGATCATTACTGCCTGACTCAAATTCCAACAAGTGACGAATTCGCGCGGAAGGCTTGACAGCGCTTGTGCGAAAAACAGAAAAGACAGCTGCGGCATCCGTCGACGAAACGATCGCTGCCAGCAGTAGCGCTTCTGTCCAACTGAGCCCTTCTTCACCAATATCAAAGGTTGAATAGGTTCCCAACATGAACCACGCGAAAAACCCCATGGAAAAAGTTGTGATCAGAACCCCCAGCGTTGACAACATCAGACCGGGTGCCAAAACACTGCGTACAGACGACCACTGAGTATCAAGGCCCCCAGCAAAAAGAATGATCAGCAATGCGACCGTGCCCGTCGCCTGTGCGACCTTAGGAGAATCAAATGAGATTCGTCCGATCCCCTCGTCGCCCGCCAGCATCCCGATCACGAGAAACACTAACAAGGTGGGAATCCCAACCCAATCAGAAAGTTTGCTGGCAACTACACCGGCAAATAACAGGATTCCACCGATCAGCACCAGTGTTTCAATTGATAACATGCAGCCAAAATCTCCACCTTGAGCACCGCCTTTCAAGCGGAGCACCCATTCAGCATGCTCCACGAGCCCCAACATGATGCCTGATGCCCGTCGTGGCAAGGACAATCATGGCAGCTTTCACTCAAGAACCAAAACGCTGCATGTGGATGCTACGTTGATCGCCCCACACCTTCGCAGCGGTTGCTGAATCCTGGCACTTCGCAGCGACTGCTGAATCCTGGCACTTCGCAGCGGCTGCTAGGTTCCAGAACGGATGCAACAACAGAACGCTGGAATCGGTTCGCAATGCTATAAGCTGCAATCGAATCAGTTCTTATTCGCATTTCCGTTTTTCTTCTTTGATTTTATTTTCTTGTTCTTCGCATCGCCAACTTTCCGGCGCAAATTTAACGGAGCCTGTTCCGTATTTTCGGCTACCTCATGCCATAAATTTTCCATCGCTTTCAAATCATCAGAACGAGTCTTCGCTAAATCGTTGAGCTCTGAACGGTCCACAGCCAGATCGTAAAGTTCCCATGGCCGGCCTTTGACCGAAACAGCCTTCAAGTCTCCCGTTCGCAAAGCGCGGTTGTTGGAAAATTGAAAGTACAGCCACGGATGGGGCTCACGAACACCATTTGCAAAGACAGGTGAGAGCGATCGGCCCTGCAGTGGCGTTATCTCGCGACCTCCATAAAAACTCGGATATTCAGCACCTGCGAGATCGACACAGGTTGCCATGAAATCAATCAAGTGGGCCGGTTGTTCTGTCACGCTTCCGGGTTTCGTTTTCAATCCCGGCCATGACACAATCATGGGCGATGCAATCCCGCCTTCGTGCTGATTTTGCTTGTACCAGCGAAACGGTGTATTACCCACGTGCGCCCAGCCAACATCATAAGTCCAATACGACTTCGGATCCCAAGGGCGAAACTGTTTTCCACGAGTACGCTCAAAAGGACAGGCTCCATTATCACTGCAAAACATCACAATCGTGTTTTCTGAGATTCCCGACTCCTTTAGCCGCCGCAACAGACGCCCAATGTTCTGATCCAGACAATCAACCATGCCTGCATAAGCAGCCATTCGCTCAGATTCCCAGTGGCGTTGCTCCTCCGACAAGTCAGTCCATGCGGAGACTTCTTCTGGGCTTGGCGAAAGTTTGATCCCTTCAGGCAGAATGCCAAGCTGCTGCTGTTTTTGATAACGCTGCTTTCTGATTTTTTCCCACCCAGCATCATAACGACCTTCATACTTTCGAAAATCCGTTTCTTTTACATGCAGTGGATAATGCGGTGCGTTGTAAGCGAGATAGAGCAAGAACGGTTTGTCTTCTGCCTTGGCCTCATCCAAAAACTTCAAGGCATAATCTGTCTTTGCGTCAGTGGTATAAAAACCCGTTTCAGGCACGACAAAAGGCTCTCCATTCAACCGAAACGTGTCATCACCCGTAAAAAAATTTGTTGCACCACTCAGGTGCCCAAAATATCGTTCAAACCCGCGGTCAGTAGGCTGCCCTTCAAGATGCCATTTTCCAACCATCATCGTATGGTAACCGGCTGGCTTGAGCGCTTCGGCCAATGTCACGCCTCGATCCATTTGCTGATTGCCTGCTTGGTACATGTACAAACCAGTCAGCAAACAAATCCGTGATGAATGACATTTGGCTGTATTGTAAAACTGATTGAAACGTAAACCCTGACTCGCAAGCTGATCAAGGTTCGGTGTCTCAATCTCAGAGCCATAGCAACCGAGATCCGAAAAACCCAAATCATCGGCCATGATCAAAACAATGTTGGGACGCGAATCGGCGGCCGTCGCAATACTGGTAATCAAAAGCAAACACATCGAAACTAAAAAAAGACGCATTACAGACCATTCCACATGAGTTTGATTCATTCGCTCAGTGGAGCGAATGAAAAGCTTAATGACACACAACACAGATGACACAGGCCTCATTCAACAAACAAGCTCAAGAAGACTGCATGTCAGCAGACTCTAACAACAACACAACGCGTGAAATGCATTCGCCGTCGCCAGTATGTTCCGCATTATACTTGGCAGCCGCAATTAAATCCTGTGTCATGCAACCAATAAAAGTTTCCACGGCGATCCACCTTTTCCCACCAAGGAAAGAATCGGTTCACCATCGCAAAGACGAAGCCCAAACGTCGGTAGAAAACCGGCGACAAGCGAACTCATTTTGTCTGGTATTGGCAACAACAAACTTGCTCAGGCAGCGACCGCGGGGCATGCAAATATCAATGTTTCACAAACCAGCAACGCCGACATGACGCAACAGGCACTCAGAGCCCCAAAACACTTATTCTCGCAATATGAGACCAAACGAACTCGAGAGATTCAGCACGTGCCGAGTCAATCCATTTGTCCTATTCCTGTACGCATCCGTCGCGTACCCACGGGTTCACCAAGACCTTTACGATTAGGCAAACCAGAAAAACTACGTTGCGATCCAGCACGCCGCTCGGCTGAATCGGCCAAGTGTCACCGCCGATTTCCCAGTATTCCGCACCATCTTTCAAACATCGGCCCGCGTAACAAGCGATGAACTACCCAGCTTTCGCCATCAAAATGCCTGACCAGAAGCTTCAAATCATGCCGCGAGTCAAAACAAATCCGACGAAGATCCAAACTTCCACCTGTTCAACTGATAGTAAGCGTTCCGATAATAGAGACATGCTAAATCCGCATAGCCGCTCCGCAATTGCATGCAAACTAGGCACCGCAATCATCTTGCTCCTGCATTCGTTGCTAGGTTGCTCATGGACGCATACCTGCTGCGATTGGCAACACATGCACAGCGCTCATGATTCGGAGTCGCATTCCGGCTGCCACCACGTAGAGAGTTCCCTTCGGGCCCAATCGACAGCCGTTTCAGACGCATGCCAACATGAGTCCAATGAGCATCAGCCTCAGCAAGTTTGCAGTGAATCCAAGGCCTGCGTGGAGGCTGATTCCCACCACCTCGCCAAGGAACTAAAAACCGGATTACCAAGTGGCGTCAGGCGTGCAGTCGATCACTCACCAGCATCCAGTACGACCGTGGCACATTCGACAATAAGTCTGCCCACGGTCACCCCCGCAATGAGGCATGTGCACCAACACAAGTGCGTTCCTACGCACGAACCATGTCCCGAACACAGCTCCACTTGCTGCACCACTCTGCATTGCAGTTTCATTGCAGCAACTGTGAAATCTTCGATCATCGACCTTGGAAGTTTGTTTCCGGAAACACGAACGTTGTTCTCTCGTTCTGACCAAAGCTCATCATTTGCAGCAACGATGTGGCCCCAGAACGATTTCCGCCTATGCCAGGAAGCACGGTTCCGTTGTGCACTTCTATGTTCGTGGCAAGTCTAGGAAATCACCCTGCGTGTTTTCCGTTACATTCTCGCCCGCTCGTTTTCAAGTCGACTAAGCGATTCTTCGCTCAGTCGAAAAAGTTCGCCTGACACGCGATCTACAAAGGACCCGAACGATGTCACCATCAACCACATGGTTCACTCGTTTACGCAACACACTCATGACATTGGTGGCGATCATCCTCGCGATCCCATTGGGGCTATACGCTTTTACAGACATACCAACACGTTGGGGATGGCGTTCACCAAGTGATCAAACGAACCACGACGCTGATGACGCTGGTGTGCCTTCGGCACATGCACACGCAGACGACCAACACGCAGACGACCAACACGCTGGCCATGCCCACACGGGCCACGACGACGAAAACTCCGTCGAATTGACCCCTCAAGCTCGGTCAAACATGCGTCTTGAAACAGCACCTTTGACCGTGGGTGTTTACACCAAGTACGTCGAGGTGCCAGGCGTGGTGGCCAACTGGCCAGGCCGTACACATATCGCTGTGACTTCACCGCTGACCGGCGTTTTGAATGCCATTTACGTCTCGCGAGGTGAACTGATCGCCAGCAACAAACCACTCTTTTCGTTACGTCTGACACATCAAGATTTAGTCAATACTCAGGAAACGTTTTTGACGAAGCTCGGTGAACTCGATGTCGAACTGGAGGAGATAGAACGCTTGACTGCCGTTGCGGGAACCGGTGCGATCGCGGCTAAATCATTACTTGAGCGACGCTATGAACGCGACAAATTGCTAGCTGGCGTCAGGGCCGCTCGCCAAGCATTACTGTTGCATGGACTTTCGGAGGAACAAATCTCAACGATTGAGTTGAGTCGAAAACTCATTCGCGAAGTGATTGTCTATTCCCCAACCTTGCACGCAGACCAATCGCTCCATCAGGGAACGATTCGCGAACTCAATCACCATGCTGCAACGCGAGGCGACGAGCGATTGGCCTCCAACGCGCAGCCTCCCACATCTCTTGTACACCCTCATCATATAGCAGCGTCATTTCTGGTGACAGAATTAGAAGTGCGGCGTGGGCAAGGAGTGAATGCCGGGCAAGAATTGCTCCAAATATCTGATTACAGTCAGATTTTGATCGAAGGGCAGGCATTTCAACAAGATGGTCAAGCCCTTCGGATGGCGGCCGATAAGTCAGTGGGTGTGCAGGCAGTCATCAAGTCAGGTGGCAGCAAAACCGAAATGATTGACGGGCTCAAAGTGGTATACATTGGGACCGAGGTTGGCCGGCAGTCACGGGTATTGCCATTCTATGTTGCTCTTGAAAACAAGATCGAGCGAACCGATGAACGCGGAGAACAACGCTACATCAGCTGGGCGTACAAACCGGGGCAACGTTTGACGATACGTTTACCGGAGTCACAAATTCAAAATGCAATTGTGGTTCCTAAGGAAGCAATTGCTGAGGAAGGCCCTGAACGATACGTGTTTGTCGAAAATGGTGACCACTTTGACCGTATCCCTGTTCACGTGCTGGCAAAGGATTCAATCAATGTAGCGATTGCCAACGATGGCCAAGTATGGCCGGGGCAGACAATCGCGGTGAGCGGGGCTCATCAATTACAAATGGTTGTGAAAAATCAGTCTGGTGGTGCAATCGATCCCCACGCGGGCCATACGCATTAGCGTTTCCGTACGCGTCAGAAAGTTTCTTTGATAAGGGGAATCACGTGTTGGACCGAATCATCTCGTTCTCGTTGAACAATCGACTACTGGTGCTATCTCTGGCAGTGGTGATGCTGTTCTGTGGAATCTGGCAAACAACCCAGCTTCCCATCGACGTCTTTCCAAATCTGAATCGTCCACGCGTCGTGGTGATCACAGAGGCACCAGGCATGGCGCCGGAGGAAGTCGAAAGTCTCATTACATTCCCGTTGGAAACGGCGCTCAATGGTGCCAGTGGGGTCATTGCCGTTCGCAGCAGCAGTGGCAGCGGTATTTCTGTCATTTATGTCGAATTTGATTGGGACACTGACCTCTACAACGATCGGCAAATCGTCGCCGAAAGGCTGCAACTCGCCGCTGAACAACTGCCTGATGGATCGCAGCCAACTTTGGCCCCGATTTCATCAATCATGGGCCAAATTCTGATGTATGGAATGTGGAGCGACGGTGGCGCAACCGCTGACATGGAGGTCCGCACACTTGCCGACTGGGTTGTTCGCCAGCGGTTGCTGACGATTCCCGGCGTAGCCCAAGTTTTTACGATGGGAGGCGGCCGCATGCAGTATCAGGTTTTGGTCGATCCTGATGCACTGCGTGGCTTCGGACTGACAATGAATCACGTCCATGAGGCCGTAGCTGCGGCGAACCTGAATGCAACCGGAGGTTACTTGGATGACCGTGGTTCCAATGAAGTGCTGGTGCGCGGGCTTGGACGCGTGACCAGCCTTGAGGACCTACGTCAGGTCGTTCTAGCCAAACGTGATGAGAGATCCATCACTCTCGCGGATATCGCAAGCATCAAAACGGCCCCTCAAGTCAAGCGAGGAGATGCTGCCGCGTTTGTCCGGGAGGAAGAAACATTGAGCGGGGGACCTGCCGTCGTATTGACGGTCAACAAGCAGCCCGGCAGCGACACACGGGCGGTCGATGAAGCCATCAAAAAAGCTCTATCTGAATTGAAGATTGCTCTTCCACCCGACATCCGAATCGCCAGTGTCTATTCACAACGGTCTTTCATTGATCGAGCCATCGAAAATGTGGTGGAGGCACTTGCTGACGGCGGTGTGCTTGTTCTGCTGATTTTGTTCGTGTTTCTGCTGAATTTTCGCACCACTTTCATCACCCTGACAGCAATCCCACTCTCCATCGTTGCAACAGCCTGCGTTTTCTCCGCATTCAACCTGTCCATCAACACCATGACATTGGGCGGCATTGCCGTCGCCATTGGTGAATTGGTCGATGATGCCATCGTCGATGTGGAAAACATTTTCCGACGACTTCGAGAAAACCGAAAGCTTGAAAAACCAGTCGCAACGCTGCGAGTGGTGCTCGATGCCAGCAAGGAAATACGGAATTCGATCGTTTACGGGACTGCGATTGTTGTGCTGGTTTTCATTCCTCTTTTTGCCCTGGAGGGAATGGAAGGAAAGCTATTCGTTCCTTTGGCAACCGGCTATGTCGTCTCCTTGATTGCGTCACTTGCTGTTTCCCTGACGGTCACTCCCGCGCTTTCTTCCTTGCTTCTGACGGAAAAAAAGGTGTGGCAAGTAGTACTGCCCGTGCTTGCTTTTGGCATTTCCTGCTTGACATTTTATTGGATCATTCCACGGGTCATCTCAGCTACAAATTTACCTTTCACGCTACCAGAAAATCCGTGGTGGCTAATCCTGATCACAACCCCGCTGATCTGGCTCGCAATTCAGTTCATCGAATTTCTGATCGGAGGAGAAGAAACAAGAGAAGGGAAACTGGTGATCGCACTGAAAGCGTTTGCCGGGCTCGCAATCGATACCAGCACCCGCCTGAGCGGTCCAATTCTTGGAATCACAACCGTCCTCGTCGCATTTGCAGGTCTTTCCCTTTATTCGCTGGAACGCGACTTCCTGCCACCTTTCAATGAAGGGTCCGTTCAGGTCAACGCCCTACTGGCCCCCGGCACTTCATTAGAAACCAGCAACCGAATTGGGGCGTCGATCGGACGACGCTTGATGGAAATCGAGGCAGTGAAGACCTTGGTACGGCGAACGGGGCGCGCGGAACTCGACGAACATGCCGAAGAGGTCAATGTCAGTGAGATTGTTTTGGAAATGCAACCCGGAGCGGATCGCGAGGAAACGATCGAGGAAATTCGTGAAGCCATGTCCGAAATTCCCGGCGTCGTCTCAAGCACCGAGCAACCCATTGCCCACCTGATCAGCCACATGATCTCAGGAGTGAAAGCACAAATCGGCATCAAACTCTTTGGCGATGATTTGGATATCTTACGCCGCAAGGCTGATGAGATGAAACGAGAAATTGAAACCGTCGAGGGCGTTACCGATCTGATGGTGGAACAACAGACAAACATTCCACAGCTTCGAATTGAAATTGACCGACCTGCTCTGATTCAGTACGGACTGCAACCTGCACAAGTCATGGAAATGATCGAGACCGCAATGAATGGTCAAGTCGTCAGCAAAGTGCTCATTGGACAACGGACATTTGACCTTGTACTGAGACTCGACGAACGATTTCGCGAAGACGAACAGAAACTTAGACGACTTGCAGTAATCCTGCCTGATGGCGGCACGGTTCCCTTGGAATCAGTAGCAAAAATCTATGACAGCAGTGGCCCCAACACAATCAAACGTGAACAAGTGCGGCGACGGATCGTACTGCAGGCTAACGTATCCGGGCGCGGAGTCGTTGACGTTGTGAATGAGATCAAAGAGCGTCTTAAGGACATCGAATACCCACAGGGATATTTTGTTGAATACGGCGGCCAATTTCAAAGCCAGCAATCCGCCTCACGTCGACTGGCATTGCTCGCCGTCGTTGCACTGGCTGGCATGTTTCTTGTGCTCTACACTCTGTTTGGAAATGCCAATTTTTCGCTGCAGGTACTGATCGCATTGCCCACTGCATTCATCGGAGCAGTCATGGCATTGATTATCACAGACCAGAACCTAACGGTGGCTGCTATGGTAGGATTTATCTCGCTCTGCGGAATCGCAAGCCGGAATGGAATCCTGCTACTGAACCACTACCTGCATCTGGTCGAACACGAAGGTGAATCGTGGACTCGTCAGATGGTAAAGCGTGCAGGCCAAGAGAGAATGGCACCGGTTGTCATGACAGCACTCACCAGCGGAATCGGACTCGTTCCACTAGCGATGGCTGCAGGGGAACCTGGGAAAGAGATCCTGTATCCGATTGCGACGGTGATTGTGGGTGGCTTGATTACTAGCACTCTGGCCGAGTTTTTTGTACGCCCGGCACTATTTTGGGCCATCGGCTGTGGGGCTGGTAAACAGATTCTGCTGGATCGCACCAACCGCCGCGAATTGCAACCTGCGTCTGTTAACACCTACCCCGAGACGGAATCTGTGGGCGAGTCAAGTTGCTGATCATGGCAATGCCATTGCCGAAAGTCGCTTGCAATGG
>Ga0315320_10004882_pt1 | contig 10984 bp, 7 predicted proteins | sample M140m21515metaG_FD_203458 | JGI IMG/M metagenome (GOLD analysis project Ga0315320, IMG submission 203458) | Ammonia-oxidizing marine archaeal communities from Monterey Bay, California, United States - M1 40m 21515 | ecosystem: Environmental > Aquatic > Marine > Coastal | place: USA: California...
CATTCGCGATTGAATGACCACCACATTGTTCAACACAAGGCTCTGTATCGCATTGTAGCCCCTACATTCGCTCCAAAGCTGTCAACATTACTAGACTGGCTGCCTCACGCTGCCTGACAAGACGCCCCTCCGTTGTTAGCACACGTCGCACCACATCCGTTGTCGGGCTGCCTGCTTCGCTGCGTCGTGCGCTTCCCACAAAGACAAGCCCATCCATATCCTCAGGCGCTTCTGGTCCGAGATGCCCGGTGATGGAGAGCGCGAGATCCGCCTCGGGGGTCTTATCAAGAACCCCCACGGCCATTTGCAACGCCACCTCACTACAAACCGCAGTGAAGTCCTCAATTTGAGCGGCATCTACTCCGAGCCAAGCAACCTTTGTGGGGGAGCGGTAAGTAACCGCTGACCCACACAGCCACTCAGAAATTCCGGGGACGCCGGCGAGTGCTGCCGAGACAAGTCCCCCAGTACAACTCTCCGCAAAAACAACCTTCAACTGTTTTTGCGCAAGCGACTCCGCCAAACCGTGTACTAATTCCTCAGTCATTGAACACCTAACTCTGTAACGTCACTTTGGTCACTCACCGCCGTCAAATGATAAGCACCAAATTAAACTCAAGTTCAAATTGCAATCACTGGCAATGACTACGGATCGAGCGATTTAATCCAAACGTTGCGAAACTGAACCAGACTGGACGCTGAACGCAACTTCCCGGTTTGGTCTGGGCCTCCGTGATGCTGCAAAACGATCGGTCCCCGCTCAGGAATATCGGGCAACTGCGCGTTTTCCAGCACCATATGGTTATTGAGATAAACCGTAACACGATCCTTGACCAAAATGATTACAAAGCGATTCCATTCTCCCACCGGATTATCCGCATTGATTCTTGGAGTTACCCCTGCGCGTATCTCAGTCGGCGTCGTGTCCTTGTTCCGAATTCCGTAAACCTCACCTGACCCTACAGGCCAACACCATATATTTAGCTGTGCACTGGATGCACCACGCAAGTAAATGCCCGAGTCCGCATTAGGAGTCTTGATCGTGATTTTCTTGCCTGCCGCATCCTTCAGATAACTGCCATCACTTAAGACAACAGGTACATCATACAAGCCGCTCGTCTGCTTGATTCTCCAATCAATTTTCAGAATAAAGTCTCCAAACTCCTCCCGAGTCTGAAGATTTTTGTTACCCGAAGCTTCGCTGCGTGAATCGTAATCGATTACGCCATCGAGCACCTTCCAGTGACCACCATCTCCCTCGGGAATCACCCAATGATCAAGATCCTTACCATTAAACAACGACGTGTACCCGTCTTCCTTCTCAGCTTGGGCCCACGCATCCTGCCCGATAAACGCAAAGCAAAACAACGCGACCGCAAAGCCTAGCATTTTCAATTCGATCTTCATCATCTCTCCAAATTCATTCAAACCACGGGCCCAATACGAAATCAATACCAATCCGCTGATGCTCTTCATCATGACTATGACGCATAATGGCAACGAGGCATGCGTTTGTCGCACAGAGCACCCACAGCCGATCAGCAGGCTAAGATTATAGCGAAGCCAGCGTTCGCAAGAGTCACGATGTAGTGTGGTGAAGACTTAAACCCACCGGCGGTAAGCGAAAACGACGCCCTCTCGACCTACCGCGACCTCAGTTGACAAGGTGAGTTCATCGTAACTACAGCAACTGGTTAAAATGCCTAGAGAGTGCGTCGCGACATCACACCCTGAAACCACGCATCACTGCTGACGCATGTCGCAAGTGACTCCGCCTGCAGCCCAGAGATAGGCGTGGGTGGTATAATCCGCCACCATACGTTGACTGCTGAAACGCCACGCGAGGGTGCTGATGCTGTGCATCATCCGATCAATCCAAGCCTGCGGCAACCCATCAGCATCGCGGTTGTAGAAACATGGGATCACCTGTTGCTCGAGCGTTTCATACAACGCATTTGCATCACGTGCATCGGTAACCGCATCGTCAACGTGGCTACGTCCCTGCCCAATGGCAAATCCATTCACTCCGTTGTAGGCCTCGCCCCACCAGCCATCGAGAATACTGCAATTCAGACCACCGTTGAGAACAACCTTTTGTCCACTCGTGCCCGACGCCTCCAACGGTCGTCGAGGGTTGTTCAACCAGACATCGACACCTTGAATCAGATGGCGACATACATTGATGTCGTAATCTTCGATGAAGGCCACATGTCCTGTGAATCGTGAATCATGCCGAAGATTTGCCACCTCCTGGATGAATTTTTTTCCGGGTTCATCTTTCGGATGCGCTTTTCCGGCGTAAATCAATTGAACCGGCCGATTGGCGTCGCGCACCATTTCAGCAATACGATCGATATCACTGAACAGCAAATTGGCCCTTTTGTAGGTCGCAAATCGGCGTCCAAACCCAATGGTCAACACCCGTGGATCAAGCACACGTCGCGCGGCATCCACGACATCGTCCCCTTCTCCACGCCGTCGGCATTGGCGACTGACACGCCGCCGCACGAATGAGAGCAGGTTGTTTTTCAAAGCATTGTGAGTTTCCCACAATTCTCCCGGTTCGACTTGGTGAATGCACCTCCAAACATCAGGGTCCTGGATGCGAGCTTTCCAATCAGCAGGAAAGTACTTGTCGTACAACAATGCCATTTGCCCAGCTAGCCAACTGGGCACATGCACACCGTTGGTAATGTGACCGATGGGCACCTCGTCCTCTTTCCGGTCTGGCCAGTTGTGCGCCCACATGCGTCGCGACACGACACCATGCAAATTACTGACCGCGTTCGCATAGCGACTCATATTGAAGCCAATCACCGTCATGCAAAACGACTCAGACGGATCTTCACCATTAACGCGCCCTAAAGCCAAAAACTCTTTCTCCGAAAGGCCCAACGAGTCACGTAAAGGCCCAAGATGTTCCTCAACGAGATCCGCTTGAAAACGATCATGCCCCGCGGCAACCGGAGTGTGAGTGGTAAAGCAGGTCATGCGTGCAGCTTCGCGATGAGCATCGGCAAACGACATCCCGTCTTCCTGCATCAGATAATTGACAACCTGCAGTGGCCCAAACGCGGAATGCCCCTCGTTGAGATGATAAACTCCAGGATCGATACCGAGTGCATGCAGCGCTTTGACCCCGCCGACCCCAAGCACCAGTTCCTGACGAATTCTCGTTCTTTGATCTCCACCGTAAAGGCGACTTGTCAGCTCTCGGTCTTCGGGCTTATTACCCTCGACGTTGCAATCCAGCAGATACAGCTTCACTCGCCCGACATCCATTTGCCAAACTTTCGCCAACAATTCTCCGTTACGAGTTTCGATGGAAATATTTATCGGCTCGCCATGCTTATCCACCGCGGGCTTCATCGGTAGATGGCTCACTTGTGTCTCAAGGTATTCTTCTCCCTGAAATCCTTCATCATCGAGATGCTGGCGAAAATAGCCATGCGAGTAATACAGACCTACGCCGACCAAAGGCACACCTAAACCAGACGCGCTTTTAACGTGGTCACCCGACAAAACGCCCAGCCCTCCACTGTAAATTGGAACCGACTCATGAATTCCAAACTCAGCGGAAAAGTACGCCACAGGCTTCGCGCCGAGAACGCCAGCATTGTTGGACGCCCATGTGTGGGTATTGGCTAGATATTCCTGCAATCTGCGGTAGGCGTAATTGATACGACTGTGCAGCACCAATTCGCTGGCGCGTTCAGCCAACTGCTCGGGTGTCATCTCGCGCAGCAACGCCACAGCGTTGTGATCCAACTGCCGCCAACGGATCGGATCAATGTCGCGAAACAACTGATCGCACTCCGGATGCCAACTCCACCACAAATTATTGGCAAGCTCCCAAAGCTTCCCGTATAAATCATCCGCGTGGTGTTCTTCGTGGTTGGGCTGCAACAGCGGTGATGTTGGCGAGACATTCGACGGTAATTCTGCCTGGCTCATGGGAACTCGCGGGTAATGAATTATCTGCTAAAAACTATTGAAGAAGTAAAAACCTGGGTGGGCCATCAGAACTGACGCCGCACCACTTCACAAATCCGAGGTTCACTCTGGTGAAAATAGGCGAACCTGCGATGATATAAACGTCCGACGACGTCGCCATCCGCCTGTTTTTATCTTCCGCACGCCAAAGATACCGTGATTTCAGGTTTCTGGGACCACGGATCCCGCGCAATTATGACTAACGCAATTAGTGACCAGAACATGCAGCACCTCGCTCCCGTCTTAAGCCCCACCTGTGTTTCGATGGATGATTTGTGCGATGAGCTCAGCCGACTCGCCAATACAATCACGGACGTCAGTGACTGGCCATCTGAATCGCTCGCCCTGTGCGGCAAACGAGGTGTCTACCGCTGGTTTCTTCCGGAGGAACTAGGTGGTTACGGATGGTCAGCTTCTGATCAGATCCGGGGCTACTTGCGTCTGTCTCAAGCCGACCTGACAACGACTTTTGTCATCACCCAGTACATGGGGGCAGTTCGGCGGATCGCCGCAAGCGGAAACACAGCCGTGATTGAGTCGTGGCTGGAAAATCTTGCCAGTGGAAAGCAATTCAGCACAGTGGGGATCAGCCATTTAACAACGAGTCGGCGCCATTTAACCCGGCCAGTCTTGCGAGCAGAAGCAACAGCGGATGGCTACATTTTGAATGGCCTTGCGCCTTGGGTCACCGGTGCGCCGCATGCTGACCTTTACATTGTCGGGGCCACACTTCCGGACAGCCAGCAAGTGCTTCTGGCGGTTCCCTCCACACTCTCTGGTATCACAGCTGGACCTGGCCATGAGCTGGTTGCCCTGTCAGCGAGCTGCACTGACCAAGTGCGTTTCGACAGCGTACCCGTGAATCAAACGATGCTGCTCAACGGCCCCAGCGAGAACGTCCTCAAAAGCGCCACAGGCATACGCACTGGCGGCCTCCAAACATCGACTCTGGCAATCGGCCTCGCGCAGGCCGCAGTGAACTTCCTGTCGTCTGAAGCCAGCAAAAGACAAGACCTGCAGGATGCAGCAACCGAACTACGCCATGAAGTTGATGCGTTAGCCCAACGCTTACTCAATGCTTCCGAGGGCGAGACTGACTGCGACACATCCGAGATTCGTACGTCTGCAAATCGTATTGCTCTGCGAAGCACCCAAGCCGCTTTGACTGCTGCCAAAGGCGCTGGATTTGTCAAAGGACACCCGGTCGGTCGGTGGTGCCGTGAAGCACTTTTCTTTCTCGTTTGGAGTTGCCCCCAACCGATCGCACAGGCTCACCTCTGTGAACTCGCATTCGACACTCACTCCTGACGCAGTGCGATTCGTGCTGCCCCTTCTTCGCTAATCGCGATTGCTAGCCAACCGTCACGCAATTCAAGCTGACTGATGACCAATCCCTCCGTGGCCGGATTCTCGATCAGCCGAGGCACTGTCAGAGGAATTTCACGACTCGTTGCAAAAACCTTGTTGAAAATGGCACGCACTGGCAAACGCTCACGTATCGCCATTCGCGGGCCGCTGATCCGCAAATGTCCATCGCGCACTAACCGAGCATTCATTCCATCAATTTCCGGTCGGTACCCAACGCGAACGATGAACTGAGTCAAATCAATTCCCTCATCACGGCGCAACCTGAGCACTCGCAACGTCAACCACAACATCCCATCTTCGATTTCGACGGTGACAGGCCGCGTGCGAGCGAACTGAACCGTCACGTCAGCGGGAATATCCTCGGGAATCTCAATTACTGCATTGCCAAATGTTCCGACACTCTTGCGGATCAAGTCGCGAATGCCGATAGCCTGATCCGAGGGAATCAACTGTTCGAGCGTATTATTGAGTGCTGATTGGTGCAATTGAACACTCATCAAGCTGTCACTTAACGCTCGAGGACGAGGAGTGAATGCTCCCAATTGCCAATCACCAGCCACTCGATAACGCGCCAGCAGGCGATGTTCGGTAGTCTGCATATCGGTAACACACGGATCAAGTTGCAAACGCCCCAGCGGCCCCAGCACCATTTCGCTCAATGTGACCGCGGCCTCATCTACACGCGTTTCAATCCGTGCGTCCATTTGGGACTCAATCTGCGTCTGGGCTTCCCGACTAGCAATCCGATTCGCCTGAGACGCCATATCGCGGTACCGCTCTTCTGCGATGGAACGGACCAATGTCCCCACCAACGGCCAACCATCGTAATCCGTTTCAACACCACGTAACCGGGTTGAGCTCTTTACCTTCGCATCGGAGTCACCCAAATACAAACCCTGCTTTGTAACTTCGATCTGACTGGCTGCATCAAACTTCGCCGAAGCAGCGGTTCTTACTGAAACCGCACCTTGCCTTCCAACCGAATCAGTTTTGACTCGGCCATTTGCTTTGAGCTTTAGCAACCAACGATCATTAGCTGGCTTCAAGTCGATGTCGAATTTACTTTCAATTTTGCTAACGCCTGATACTCGTGCACCCATCATCCGTGTGTTGACCGGCATCCTCATGGGCTCGATCGCGGGAATCATTCTTTCAATGAAACGTTCAGTGATGGCAAAGCGTACATTCGCGTTTCGGTAATGAGTATTTATCCCCTCAGAAACCTTCACTGCAGCAGGACTGTCCGCGAAACGCAGGGCTTGTGCTGCGGAAGCGATGTCCACTGCTGCCAAATCAATCGCATTCGCTTCCTGCTGCTCCAGTTGATTCATCATCGCGGCATAATCAACCACAGTGTGTGCCCAAGGCCGAATCACCGCGACCAGTTGTTCAATCGACTCACGCTGCAACCACTGCGACTGTTCACTACCAAGGCTGTGCCACTGCAGCCGAGACATCAACCTCTGCGACAGAATCGCCCGGGATGCAGCTGTACCACTCTTGGCCCGCTCCAACACCTGATCGAGCATCAGAAACGTATTCCATCCCTCGACATCACCCGTCGCGACCAAGTCATCCCGCACTTGCTGCACCGCTAATTCAAGTGGCAGTCTCGTATCGCCATTGAGTGAATCCCAAGAAACGTCTTGCCCTTGACTCAGACTCCAAACAGGCATCCAGATAGCAGTCCGACGAGAGATCGCATAGGTTGCTCTGAGCCAGTGCACCTGACGCAGCCGATCATCAAGCAATTCAGCTTGCTCGCGTCCTTCGGAAGCCAACGTATTCAATGCAACAATGATCGCACCAGCATCCTCATCACCCAATCGCGGCAATGACCTCAAATCTGCGAGCAGCTCCTGCACCCGAGCTGCCCAATCGGCAATGGTCAACTCAGTACCATCAAGCGAGACAAATTTGAACCCTTGCTGCGTCTCAGCACTCGCGGACAATTCGGCCAATTGCTCCAACTGAACGACGAGCTGTTTCGCCTCTGGCCACGCAGGAACCTGTATTTTTCTGCCAACCCGCACGGGGCTAACATTCCGAGACACAGACTGCCGCACTTGAGGTATCGCTATCTCATCCTCAGCAGAAATGACTCCGCCGACTGGCACCACACGGGTTTGCGCAACTGAAGCTTGCGTTTGTCCGGCATTTGCAAACGCTCGAAGTCTGTTCTCAAGCTTATGCTCGGCTGCAAAGTCCTTCAGTTTTTCAGACTGCCTTGCCATCACGATTAACCAATCGTTGCAACTGTCTCTGGCAGTTTGCAAGCGACTTAGCACCGCCTCGCTTGCATCAGCCCACGACGGCCGCGAAGCAATGTCTTGCAGTTCACTTCGCATCAAATCCCGCCGCCCCAAGTCTCTATTGGACTCCGGAAGAACGGACTTGGGTTTTTCTGCTGCAACGCTGGCGAGCTCGCTGTCTGGCTGCCAAAACTCTGCCGACCAAGGATCCGTGATCCAACTGGTACCTCCCCACCCAAATTGCTCACACTGCTCGAGGGTGAGTAATCCATCTGCTTCGGACAGTGGAAGCCCATCGCTAGTAACGTCGTCAATGACAGCGGACGATTGACCAGCCGCCCCACTATCGAGTTCACCCAGACCAAGCCCAGCGAGTTCCTGCTCAATCAACCGCACTGGTGCCTTGATGGTGGCTCTGGAGCCTGAGTCCGCAGACCAGTCCGCTCTCGTGTTTGCTTCTGCCGAGTCATTGCGTTGAGCGTTCTCGCCAACAGCGGCAACCCGCTCCGGCAACTTTATCACCTGGACCGTTGGCTCTTCGCCCCTGACTTCTTCGTCTTTTCGGGCAATATTTTCGTCACCATGCGATAAAACGATCGTTGGTGAAGGATTTGCAAACGCATCCAATTCCGGCACGTGGGCGAGGTCGATTGACGGTTTGACACTCGACACCCCACTACGCTCAGGCTTATCCAAAGCTGGGTCCATCGGAAACCAAGACATTGCTAACATCGTGGCAGACGCCGCGACCGGCCATTTGATCAAAGATCGGTTGACTTCCTTGTACATCCCTTCGCTCTTCCATGCATGGGAGGTAACAGCTGGGAGATCACAAAATTTATCGGTCCTTCCGATTTTTAGCCCGCCGTTACGTAAGTCATCGACAGGTGGGGGGGGCCGAATGTACTGCGGCCGTCCTGCTTCCCCCGACCGGCAATAGCAGCGCAATCGAAATGAGCTGCGTAATACGACAAGTCGGCTCAATCGGTAGCTTATGGCCCCGTTCGGCAGTACTGAACGCGGCCCGGCAGTGCTTTACTTCCGAGATCTGGATGGCCTGACCAAACCAAACCCGCATAAAACAGCGTAAAAACCGCACTATTTTCGTCTGTAACCTGCTCTTTAAGTTGGTAGTGACTCAAAATTTAAGATTCGCTAATCTGCGCGACATGGGAGATGCACATACCAAAAAGATCCTGGTCACCGGCCACCGTGGGATGGTTGGATCTGCTGTTTGCCGGCGTTTAGCAGACACCGACAGCGAGATTCTGACTGCACCTAGAGAGAAACTCGACCTGACACAGGCCGACGCTACGGAACAGTTCTTCGATGCACACCGCCCTGACACCGTTATTTTTGCCTCAGCAAAGGTAGGCGGCATCATGGCAAACGATACTTACCCCGTCGAGTTCCTGACTGACAATCTGACGATGGCGGTCAACACCATCGGCGCTGCCTATCGCCATGGGGTTCAACGCTTTCTCTTTCTCGGCAGTACTTGCATCTACCCGCGTAACTGTCCCCAGCCCATCACAGAAGCAGCGCTTCTCTCGGGACCCTTGGAACCTACTAACGAAGCCTACGCTTTGGCAAAGATCGCAGGGCTAAAGCTGTGCCAATATTACCGTCGCCAGCATGGCCTGACTTACCACAGTGCAATGCCTACCAACCTTTATGGTCCGGGTGACAACTACCACCCCGAGCACAGTCACGTGCTGCCCGCACTGATTCGACGTTTCCACCATGCCAAGCAGACAGGCCAACCATCCGTTCAGCTTTGGGGCACGGGGCAACCTCGGCGCGAATTCCTGCATGTCGACGACCTTGCGGATGCCATCGTGCACTTGCTATCGCTCGAATCACCTCCTGACTGGGTGAACGTCGGCACAGGCATGGATCTCACCATCCGCGAACTCGCTACCAAGGTTGCTGAAACGGTTGGGTACAACGGCGAAATTCAAACGGACCCATCTCGTCCTGATGGCACGCCAGTCAAATGCACCGATGTCACACTTCTGCGCGAATGTGGATGGAAGCATCGAATCGACCTGCAAGAGGGACTCCAAAACACCTATGCAGCTTTCTGCCGCGAAGTAGACGCCGGCAAATTGCGTTCAGCCTGACCCTTGGGGTCCAAGCTGATATTTCGGGAACATTTAACAAAAAGTCGAACAACAAACGATTCAACGGCACCACCATGACCAAAACAGCATTCATTACTGGCATCACAGGGCAAGACGGCAGTTATCTTGCAGAACTACTTCTGGAAAAGAGCTACAACGTCCACGGGCTCGTTCGGCGCAGCAGTACGTTCTCTACGGAACGCATTGACCACATCTACAGCGACGTCCACGATGCCGGTCAGCTACGTTTGCATTACGGCGACCTGACCGATGGCCAAGCGCTGTCAAATTTGGTTCTCGAGATCGAGCCCGATGAAATCTACAACCTTGGCGCACAAAGCCACGTACGCGTCTCGTACGACCAACCGGTCTACACGCTGGAAACAGTGGGGGTGGGTGCTCTCAACGTCCTGGAAGCAGCCCGACTGTTAAACCGCAAAAAACAAGTGCGAGTTTATCAGGCCAGCAGCAGTGAGATGTTCGGTGAAGTACTCGAAACACCCCAAAAAGAAACGACGCCGTTCAACCCCCAATCGCCCTACGCTTGCGGCAAGGTTTACGCCTTTCACCAAACAGTCAATTACCGTCGCGGATACGACATGTACGCAAGTAACGGAATCCTATTCAACCACGAGTCCGAGCGACGCGGTGAGACGTTTGTGACTCGAAAGATCACACGAGCAGCAGGACGCATCAAGGCCGGCCTCCAAAACAAACTCTTCCTCGGTAACCTCGATGCCAAACGAGACTGGGGCTACGCTAAAGATTATGTCGAGGGAATGTGGCGAATTCTTCAGCATGATGTCGCCGATGATTTTGTTCTCGCCACTGGCCGTACCGAATCCGTGCGTGATTTTTGCCGCCTCGTGTTCGAGCAACTCGACCTCAACTACGAAGACTACGTTGAGATCGACCCACGCTATTTTCGTCCTGCCGAAGTCGACCTGCTGCTGGGAGATGCGTCCAAGGCAAAGGAGCAATTGGGCTGGACTGCAACCACCGATCTCGAGGAACTTGCCCGCATCATGACGCAACATGACTACGACCTCGCGCAGCGTGAGGCACATGCCAAGAATTTCGTGCCTAGCTGATCCTGGGGAATCAACCACTCCCCGCGAGTAAACACTCGCTTATGCTCCTTCGCTTGGCATAACCGCCAACACTCCGGGTGAGATCCCCCAGCGCAACGGGCCTCCTCATCACGGCTTAGACATTGATGGGACTCGTCACCGTCCAACTTCTGAACGA
>Ga0315320_10004885_pt1 | contig 10982 bp, 8 predicted proteins | sample M140m21515metaG_FD_203458 | JGI IMG/M metagenome (GOLD analysis project Ga0315320, IMG submission 203458) | Ammonia-oxidizing marine archaeal communities from Monterey Bay, California, United States - M1 40m 21515 | ecosystem: Environmental > Aquatic > Marine > Coastal | place: USA: California...
AATATTTTGAGCAATGTATGGTTTAAAATGATTTAAGATTGGCCTCTGTCTTTGTAGTGGCCGAACTCCTTGATAAGAATCTGAAACTACACGTACATGGAAATGATCTCCGCTACCATGTAAATCAGTAGCCTCAATATTTGCATCAGGAACTATTTTTTGTATCTCTGAAACCATCCACGCTTCGGTCACCATGTATACTCTCTAGCGACCGCCCTCTTTGAACCTCGCTGATGAAATACTTCAATTTTACAATGCTGAAAAGATTTCTTTAAGATTCTCTTCGATAGTTCCGTTATCATTTATGATCCCACTACCAACTACTGCAACATCTATGCCCCAACTCTTAACAAGAGGGGCATTATAGTATTTTATTCCACCATCTATCATTAGCTTTGTAGGAATCCCTCCGGAATCAATCTGATTATTAATCGCTACTCGGAAATCACGGACCTTTGATTCCATTTCCGGGATAAATGATTGCCCCCCCTTCCCAGGAACTACGCTCATTACAAGTACGAGATCAAGTTTTGATAAAAATGGAAGTACTTCAGATGCAGGTGTGTCTGGATTAAGCACAATCCCTGCTTGACAATCTCTAGAATGAAGATTGTCAATAAGGACGTGGGCGTCATCTACTGCTTCAATATGAAAGATTACTAAATTAACACCTGCGTCCACATATTGTTCCCATGTTTCTTCAGCATTCGTAATCATCAAGTGACAATCTATAAAAATTTCAGGACCTAATTTTTGACGTACGCTACGGACTAAAGAAGGACCAAAAGTGATTGTTTTATTGATTACCCAATTGCCGTCCATAACATCAAGATGAATCCAATCAATTCCTTCAGAGACTAATTCTTCCATCAGTTTACCTAACTCACAAAAGTCTGCTGTAAGTATACTAGGAGCTATCTGCATAACCTATCCTCTGGTCGATACGATAAGCCCAAGGTACTCAATAGTTACTATTAAACTCATGATTTAAAATAACAAATTATTATTAGGGATAATTAGAACTCGGAGTTTGTTGGTTGTGAGTATGGGCCGGGTAGTAGATGCGAGTGATGCTGAGTTTGATATGGTGACAAAAAGTAGTGAATGGGTACTAGTGGACTTTTGGGCTCCTTGGTGTGGTCCGTGTAAGATGATTGCGCCTATTCTAAATCAAATTGCTGAAGAAAGAGATATTACAATCGCTAAGGTAAATACAGATATGAATCCTCTATCAATGGCTAAATTTGGTTTCAGAGGTATTCCTGCTTTGGTCTTATTCCACAATGGACAGGCTGTTGATCAGATGACAGGGGCAAGGCCAAAACCAATGTTCGATCAGTGGCTTGAAAAATATATGAATTAATTCAGGCCTAGTTTTTTTGCTCTGTCATCAAGAGGAGTACCTACTTCTCTTAATAATCGCGAACGAAGGGCTTCATGTAGCCACATACCTTCTTCTAATTCTAACATTAAACCTCTTTCAATTAAATTCTTAGGAGGTTTGCCGCTAAAGTCAGAAGCCTTTGCTAAAATTTTCCAGGGAACCGGCGTGTCTGAAACGGCTAAGAAAGCTAATAATTCTCTATGATCTTTTGGTAGTACATCGAGAATCTCTTCGTCAAGAAATCTAAGCCAATCTTCATGTAAAGTATTACCATATATCTCCAATAGTTCGAGAGCTAGGGGATGCCCACCAGTTACGGTAAAAATTTCTTCAACTGGTGCATTATTTGGTATTTCTAAATCATCTAACCATTCTTTAATTTCCTCTAAGTTTAACCCAGATAAAATTAATTCTTCTACTTTGCCTCTTGTATGTACATCACGACGATCATAAAAAGCAAGATTAGCTCTCGAAACAAGCAACAAGCGCATTTTTGTTGATTCCGCGACTTGTAGTAATGAACCGAAAAAATTTGAGCCGCCTATACCTATATTATGTACGTCATCAAGAATAACAAGTATTTCTGAAAAACTATTCTCTAATAAATTTTTTTCATCTAATAAATGAGCAGTCAATCTTCTCCGAAATAAATCAATATTAAAAATTGCTCCTGGTTTAAGCGGTAGAGATTCTAATATGCCATAAGGGTCTGAAGAGACATCGTCAGAACCCACCCCTATACGATGTAGTAGACTAGTTGCTATTCCTAACGAAGTATCCCAAGGTTGGCAAGGATAATACATAGCTTGAATTTTATTATTTGATGACAAAAGATTTACCATCCAAAACGAAACCAGAGTAGTTTTTCCGCAGCCAGCAATTCCGGAAAGAACAAACATAGGGATCTTTGATTTATACCATTTATTGATTATTTCCTTTTCCAATGAGCGGCCATGAACTTCTCTAGTTTCTGGCGGCCTAGTATGATATGTTGAATGTGCTCCCGAAAGTAATGATATAGACCCTGGTGAAATTTTTTCTTCTGAGCGTATAATTGCGCCAAATCTAATATCTCCAAAATTCAATACGCCTTCGTGTTGAGCATGCATCAAAACTTGCAATAGTGTGAGTTCTGTTTGTAATTTCTTGGACGCTTCATCTGCCCTAATCTCCAATAATTTACCTTGGTTGTCTCGAATTAAAATCTTCATTGAACGTAATTTTTCAATACTATTTCTAGCGATTTTACGCCCTTCATCGGTTAACTGCCATGTTTTTTGACGCCGTTCTTCACCTCTAACCGCTCTAGTATGTTCTGATACTAAACCGTCTGAAATCAACTCCCTCATGGAACGAGACACATTTGGTAAATGAAGAGCACATACTTCTGCAATCCCTGGCCTAGTCATTTCATATGTTACAAGATAATGATCGGCTTGGTGATCTTGTTCCCAAAGATGGGCTAATATACGGTCAGAAACTGATACATTGACCCGTGTATCTGTAGCCACCATAGTATCTCGGAATCGATAGTTGGCATCAAGAGTTCGGATTATAGTATCAAGAAAATATTACTATTGTATAGTTATCAAACACTGAGGATAAGGTTCCTGCATTGGCGGAAGGAATAATTTATCACAATCTGTTTGTGAAACAGGTAATGTCAGAATACTACTAGTACCTAAACCTAAAGTTACTGCCATTGTTGAAACAGGACTTGGAATATAATCTTCACCAGTTTGAGTTACCAAAAGATGTATACCATCACCCTCAGGAATCACTACATCCATACCAAAAAATTCCATCTTAGCAATTACTGTCTCTCCGGGTGAAAGAGATTCTCCATCTTTACCTCCATTATGGAATCTTAAATCCATAACGGCATGGCCTAGATGCATACCATTACTTGCTTGAACCATTTCTACGAATAAGTGCCCACTTGTAGAAAGTAAAGATATTGTAGCTTCAACATGGAATGTGGGGGTGCCTATAATTCTAGTTTCATACTCAAAAAACGGACATTCAATAGACAATTGAGAACTTGAAGTGATAGTTTCCCCGCCTCCAATTATATTACAATCATCCATGTCATACTGTAGTAATTCTTGATTCAAAGGAGGATAGGTTTGTTCAACTCTCCAACCACCAATATTATCTTGGATTTCAGCAATAAGTCTTGGCTCGGGACCTTCTTCTTTGAGGTAATAATCAAACCATTCTAATAAATCATCAGCCCAATCCCATCTGAGAGTAAATGGGAACGCTTCAGCGCCTCTACCACTAGATAGTCCTTCATGACCACCTTTTCTATCTGGGTAGTCATGACCCCATTGGCCGTAAAGACCCTTTACATCAAAACCTGCATCACGAAAAATATTATGCGTTGGAAATGCCATATGAGGGTCGACATTCCAATCTTGCATACCATGAATAATGTAGATAGAACCATTATAATTTTCTAGTGCTCTGTCAAGGAAAGTTCGCTCTGACCAATAATCACTTCCAAGCCATGCAAGATTATCCCCTGATAAGTATGCAGCAGGTCCAGCATAGTATCCTTCTAAGTATCCTTCACATGCATTTTCGGCATCTTCCAAATCACCATCTAAACCAAAGCTACCATAAACTCCGTTGTGCATTATTGCTCCTCTCGCCTCCATACTTCCATTACGCCACATTAGATCATGTGCCCCTATAAGCCCTGACATTGGAATTATTGTCTTTAGGTGTTCAGAACCCATGGCTGCGGCTTCCCAAGGCGTAGAGCCGTCATATGACTTGCCAATAATACCGACTGCACCGTTAGAAAAGGAAGCAGTTCCTAAATATTCAACAGCTGCATCAATACCTCTTTGTTCATCTAAACCCATCAGATCCATGCAGTGATTACTTTCTCCAGTACCGAATACACTGACTTGGGCAACACCGTATCCATGAGGCACAAAATTTTCTATTAGAAACCGACCTAACCTATCGGCTGGGGTGAGAGCATCAACGTCCCCATCATCATAATATGGCCCAATTTCTGCGATTATAGGTACTTGGCAATTTTCAGATATCTCTGCAGAATCGTAGTCGCATCCTTCAATTATTGGCAACCATAATCCAAGATGGACTTCAGCATCTCCAGTTAACCCTGCACCACCATCGCTTACAGTAATAGATGGAACCGAAACATAAACCGATTTTACTAGTCCAATACCATATGAGCCGTTGGATGATACTCGGCTGAATACATCATTAATTTGATATTGCATATCTGATCTTTCTTCTACTGGCGGTAACCAATGGGAATCTTCTGTATCAGGGTTTGAAATTGCTTTATCCATGCAGCCAGATAATAATGGGCTGATTACTAAAAGTGCCAAGCATAAACTCAGTATCCTCTTAGACATATATCGGGCGCTAATTAAACCGCTCAAGAGTCTTTGCCATTGTAGTTCGTTTTATTTTTGTAATTTGTCAAATTGTAAAATGAAAATAAACATAGATTAGTTGATATAACTCCTACTTAACTAGAGTTATTGTGAACAAGGTGGAGCGAAGGCGATTAATTAGACTTCAGAGAATGGAAAGAACCGAGATGGAAGTTTACAGAAGACTGGCAAAAAGAGAGAAAAATGATGGAAATAAAATTATCTTAGAAAAAATTTCTAAACAAGAAAATAATCACTATGATTTACTAAAGGAAAAAACAGGGGTAGATGTTAATTTTTCAAAAATTAGAGTATATTTTCATGTAATAACTTCGATATTTTTGGGACTTACTTTTTCTCTAAAGTTAATGGAAAAAACAGAGCAAAACGCTGCTCGAGAATACCGAGATTTAGGTTATGATGGCATAGCAAAAGAAGAAGATGAGCATGAAAGGGAACTTTTGTCATTATTGGAAGAAGACGCTTTGAATTATCTAAGTAGTATCATACTAGGACTGTCCGATGCATTAGTTGAACTTACAGGTGCATTGGCAGGGCTTACTTTTGCATTTCAGGAATTGCGTATTGTGGCATTGGCAGGCTTGGTAACCGGTATTTCCGCTTCTTTCAGTATGGCCGCTTCGGAATTTTTGGCTACCAAGGAAGAGAAATCAAATCGCTCACCTATTAAAGCAGCATTATTTACAGGGTCTGCATACATAATTACTGTATTTCTATTAGTAATACCCTACTTACTATTAAGCGATAATAGCGAAATAATTCTTGGCTTGGAACCGCATATCCAAGCACTAATTATTACTTTTGTAATTGGATTATTGATTATTGCATTATTCAATTTTTATGTATCTGTTGCTCAAGATAAATCTTTCAACAGAAGATTCATTGAAATGGTTATTATCCTACTAATAGTCACATTAATTTCTTTCCTAATAGGTTTGGCACTAAGAGAATCCTTTGAATTATGAGATATTAATTCAGATATATTCTGAGAATATCAATCGAAGGGGTTGATTTAACATAGTGATTCCGGATAAATATGAATACTTATGATGAACTATTGGAAAGGTTGAAAGATATAGACTTAGTAAATCAAATTGGAGGATTATTAGGATGGGATCAAGAAGTTCTAATGCCGCCAAAGGCAGCAAAATTAAGGGCAGAGCAATTATCGTGGATTTCAAGAACTGGTCATGAAAAATTGACTGATTCAAGAATCGGCGAATTACTTGAGATATTAGAGCAGGATGACAATCTAAATGAAATTCAAAAAGGAAATATTAGATTAGCAAGGGATTCTTACAATAAAGCTACCAAGTTACCTACTGATTTTGTTGCAGAAATGGCTATGCATAAATCAAAATCTCAAATTTCTTGGACTGAAGCAAGAGCAAAAAATGATTTTTCTATATTCAGAGACGATTTAGCCAAAATGGTGGAAATGTCCAGACAAAAGGCTGATTATTTGGGATTTAAAGAAGTTCGGTATGACGCATTACTAGATTTGTATGAATCCGGACTTACAGTATCAAAAGTTGATCCGTTATTTGCTGGACTTAGAGAAAATGTTGCACCATTAGTAAAAGAAGTCATTGAAAATGGAAAGAAGCCAGAAATGTCTTGGGTTCATGAGAATAATTGGAGTAAAGAAGGTCAAGAGAAACTCTCACAATCAATTTCTGAATCTATAGGTTTTGATTTTAAGGCAGGTAGGAGAGATGCATCAACCCATCCATTTTGTGGTGGCCCCAATCCTGATGATGTCAGATGGACAACTAGGTATGATGAATCAGATCCATTTGGTTCATTATATGGGTCTTTGCATGAGACTGGTCATGGACTGTATGAACAAGGAAGGCCACGAAATTTAGATTTTCAACCTGCAGGTTCTGCCAATGGTTTGGGAGTACACGAAAGTCAAAGTCGCCTGTGGGAAAATCAAGTAGGTAGATCGAAAGAATTTTGTGAATGGGCACTTCCTATGTGGAAAAAATATTTTCCTGAACAAATGAAAAATATATCTACAGATGAATTATGGCGCTCAGTAAATTTTGTGGAGCCTAGTTTAATCAGAGTCGAGGCAGATGAAGCAACTTATAACCTGCATATTATGATACGATATGAAATAGAGAAGAAGCTAATTGCTGGAGAAATAGAGGTTGATGATTTACCAGATGTATGGGATGATATGTATGAAGAATATTTGGGTATTAGAGCACCTAATAGGACACTGGGTGTTCTACAAGATATTCATTGGTCATTTGGTGCATTTGGATACTTCCCTACTTACACACTAGGAAATTTATATTCAGCCCAGTTACTTACTGCTGCAAAAAAAGATTTACCGGATTATGATGAAGATATACGAACCGGTAATTTTACTCCATTGCTGGAATGGATGAGAAGAAATGTACATTCTAGAGGTAGTATTATCACTCCTGCGGAATTAGTAGAAGAAGCCACAGGCCGGCCACCATCTCCAAACGATTTTGTAGAATATCTAAAGCAAAAAGTCGAAAAATTATATAATTTGGCCTCCTAAATCCGAAAATAAGAAAATAAAGATGGTTTTAGAATGAATATGCAAATACGACCAATAGAAGATTTGGCCTCATTTGTGAGAGATTTAGGCAGTGAATGTACTACACTAAATGTAGATTATAACTATTTACTGGCAGGCTCAAAAATAGGAAAAATTACATTTTGGGACGTTAATTCTGGACAAGAGAAATGGACTGTAGAAGTTGAAGGGCCTATCTCTGATTTAGGGGTTGATGAGAAAATCTATGTAACTGCTTCTGCGGAATTACATGCAATAAATAAAGAAAATGGGATACTAGAATGGTCTATAGATATAGGAGGTTCCAGTGATATGATTCAAATTGATGAAGATAAAATATTTGTAACTTCTTCATTATATGAAATTGAAGTTCAAGATTATACAGAAACAACATTTTTCACATTTGACAAGAATGGAAAATTGCTTAAGAAAATAAAATTCGAGGAAAAACCTTGGTTCATGGAAAAAGAAAATCATAAGATAATCTTAGGTATTGGGAGGCCCAGGTGTGGTATATTGACTATAAATAAAGAATACGATATATCCCATAGTAGAACTGATGGAAATAGTCCTGTGAATATGGGAATCAAAACTAATGTAGGATTTTTATTAGGGCATAGTGACGGATCATTAACTGAGATAAATGAGATTGATAGAAAATCTATTCAATGCGGTAACGATTCAATTACAGCAATGAACTCAATAGATTTTTCATGGCAAGTAGGAGATGAAAATGGAAATATATTTTCCTCTGAGGGATGGACGAATAAACTTGGGAACAGGATTAATTGTATAGTAGAAACTAAACATCATATTTGGGCATCTGCAACCTCGGAAAATAATATAGTATATCTTTTGGATAAATTGAACGGATCTATCAAATATCAATTTTCTCATGGTTATAAAATTCAGTTGATGAAATTATCGGATAATAATTTAGCTATATCAGATGAAGAAGGGAAAATAATGTTCTTTGATATCAAAACATTGGAGAAAAGGATTGAAACAACAAGTGGAGTTAGTCAAGATTCAGAAAAAAGAAATTTGTTAAAAAAGCGATTAAGAGCTCTAAGAGAGTGAAATATTTACACTGGAAATATACCCTCATTTACCCCTATTTCCGGTGGACTGCAAGCCTATTAGGGAAAGGTTTAAGAGCCGTAGCCGTCCCTGTGAACTTTGCTGCTCCAATGGAGGGGTGTGGGCGTACTTGATACGACCCGCGGGCCACAACAACCGAGCCTCGAAAAAGAGGCAGTAAAACCGAAGATCGAAAGAGATTCGGGGAAAAGTCAAATCATCTGTGGATGATAAGACGACGGGAGAACTGAGATGGGAAAAACCTGACGCAAGGAAGGGGAAAGAAATCACAGAGGAGTACGGAAAACACAACCGAACCGGCAACGGGGAAAACATAAACCGAAGTACATACTATCCCGATGAGGTACAATAGCGAAGAGGAGAAACCAGAGATGGGGACAAATTGAGGCGATTATGTGGGAAAATGAAGAAGAAGAAAACCGGACGCAAGGAAGGGGAAAAGAAACTGAGTAGAAACACATTGAGAACAAGAGCGGGAAACCGTGGAGGATCAGTACTGAGACGTGAAAATAACTGGTGAGAGCTAGGAAAATAAGCGAATACGGATTGAAAGAAGAGATTCCAAAAATTCGGAAAAAGACAAAGAGAGAGCTAGAAGTCTCTAAGTCATCTACCCCAGGAGAGTAGGGACCTTAGGGAACCTACAAACCTGGGACCCTGCGGAGTTAGCAGAGGGTAATGATCCCCCAATGTTCAGAACCCACTGCTAGCTCCCACCTATCGGTACTTCGGCTCATTTAAACTATTTATTTGGACCTATCATTTCTTCAGGTCTAACCCATTTATCAAATTGTTCGTTATCGAGTAATTCTAAGTCCAAAGAGCTTTGTCTAAGTGTGAGATTATTTCTATGAGCGTGTTTAGCAATTTTTGCAGCATTATCATATCCAATATGTGGATTGAGTGCTGTAACTAACATTAATGAATTTTCTAAGTGTTGAGTAATTTGCTCATGATTGGCTTCTAAACCTACCACACATTTTTCCGAAAATGAAATACATGTATCTGAAAGTATTCTAATGCTATGTAATAAATTATGAATCATCATCGGTTTGTACACATTCAATTCAAAATTTCCTTGACTCCCTCCGATAGAAATTGCAGTATTGTTACCCATTACTTGACAACAAACCATAGTCATTGCTTCTGCTTGAGTTGGATTAACCTTCCCTGGCATTATACTAGACCCAGGTTCATTTGCTGGGAGAGATAATTCTCCAAAACCACACCTAGGTCCTGAACCTAACCACCGGATATCATTTGCAATTTTCATCAAAGATACAGATAATGTATTCAACATTCCTGATGCTGCCACTATAGCATCATGAGATGCGAGTTGGGAAAACTTATTTTCAGCACTAATGAAGTCTAAAGCTGTATAATCTGCTATTTTCTTGGCTACTGTTTCTGCGAAATCTGTATGAGTATTGAGCCCCGTGCCTACTGCTGTGCCTCCCAAGGCTAATTCAAAGAGATCTAATTGAGTATTTTCGATTCGTGAGATATCATAATCTAACATTGAGACGTATGCACTAAATTCTTGCCCTAAAGTCAAAGGTACAGCGTCCATTAGATGAGTTCTACCAATCTTAACAATATCTGTAAACTGTTTGGATTTAACATCAAGTGAATTTCTTAGAGTCATTATAGCCGGTAATAATCTATGTTGTATCTCTTCTGCCGCAGCAATATGCATAGCGGTCGGAAATGTATCATTGCTTGATTGGGCCCTGTTTACATGATCATTTGGATGAACCGGGGATTTACTGCCTAAACGCCCATTGGTAAGTTCAATTGCCCGGTTTGCGATGACTTCATTAGCATTCATATTTGTCTGTGTACCCGAGCCAGTTTGCCAGACTCGTAGAGGAAAGTGTTCGTTTAATGAACCCGAAATAACTTCTTCACAGGCTGTAGAAATCAAAGCTCCAATTTTTGGATCTAACTCTCCCAATTCTACATTTGTTTCCGCTGCTGCTTTTTTGAGAATACCGAATGCACGAATCATTGCATGGGGCATTATATCTTCTCCTATATTGAAATTTATTAGTGATCTGGCGGTCTGGGCTCCATAATACCTATCGGAAGGGACTTCAATATCGCCCATTGTATCCTTCTCCATCCTAATTTCTTGGTTTGTCTGTGGGAATCTACTTTGTTTTGAGGGTATGTGTGGTTTAGAATTACGTTCTGAATATAGAGAATGCTCTATCATCTTTGAGATTGTAGCAGAGCGTCCGTCGTTCTGACCTTTTCCTACTTTCTTATCTAATTTCTTTGCTAAATCTTCAGGGATGCTTATGCTAAGTATTCTTCTATCGCCTGCACGGTGCTTTGCCATATTCATTGCAGTTAATAAGTTATTAATAAACTTAGAGTATTGAGCCACAGTGTGATGAATAAAAATACTTATATGAACTAAATTCGTTCTACTGAAATAATTTGCATTGGAGTAGAAGGTTTATCTCGACGATCCGTTTCTTGTGATTCAATAGACTTGACA
>Ga0315320_10004887_pt1 | contig 10981 bp, 5 predicted proteins | sample M140m21515metaG_FD_203458 | JGI IMG/M metagenome (GOLD analysis project Ga0315320, IMG submission 203458) | Ammonia-oxidizing marine archaeal communities from Monterey Bay, California, United States - M1 40m 21515 | ecosystem: Environmental > Aquatic > Marine > Coastal | place: USA: California...
GTAGACACCTTTGTCCGTGAATTCTCGCATGCGTGTTGGGGTTTCAACTTGATGTTGACGAAGGATGGTGCTGGCTACATTCCCCAGGAGGTGGTCATATAGGCTGGCCACCAAATGGTTGACTTCAGGCTGAACCGAGTCGGGGGAACAAGCGCGCGTAAGGGCGCTCATGGCGTAGGGCGTAGAAAGCAGATGCACTCGATCGCCATACCGATGTGCCAACCCACCGCCTGCCGCTGCCAAGTGTTCGTATTGGATGTCTTTCATGTTGAACCTGGTCAGTGAGTCCCGTCTTCGTTCGCCCCCAGGGTATCGAGGACCAGGTCAAGTGTCTGCAACATCACTGTGACGGTGTCGGAGACAATCAAGTATGCGGTAAATGGCAGGGGCCCCGGCACTTCATCTGTCGAGCTAAACATCGCTTCTTGTATGGGCTGAGACTCCAGTAGCGTCAGTGTCGCGTCCCATGCCTCGGGTTCCTCCAGTAGAGTCCGAACCAGGTTCGCCCCTTCTTCAGCATCCGGGCTCGCCAACATGGATACGACGAGTCCTGGAAACCGATGAATGTGAGCATCAGGCTCGAGAGCCAGGAGGCTTCCTCTTTCGATTAGAGTCCAAACTTGTTCACTGTCGAGGGCCGTATCGAGAAGGGTGCCGATGGCTTCTTCGTTTGCTGAATTGGGGTCCAGGCTGCCTTCTACGGCATTCCAAATTTGGTCAAAGGTGAGGGGGGTGGCACCTGCAGGACAGTGTTCAACGTTCAGCATGCTCGCGTCGGTAACCGTGGGCAAGAGGGTGAACACATCTTCCATGAGTGCGCAGTCGGCCAGATCCCTCAGAACCTCTTCTACTGGAGGAATCAGTACGCGGGTGTGGAGTGCAGCGAGAATCTGAACCAGTTCCTCAAGGCGGTCCACGCGTCCATCCTCGTAGACAGCGTCGAGAAGCCCGTGAATGACTGCGACAAGATTTCCAACTTCCGGATCACTCAGGCGTTCAAGGACGGTCAGATCCGCCAAAAGCTCTGGTGTAAACCCTTCGCAGAGTCCGGTTTCCGCGGCCGTCTCAAGGACCAGTGGGGCGATGCTGCCATCCAAAATACCGACCAAAAAATCCAGGCTGTTCTCAACCTGCCCGGTGTCCATCTTTGCCAATTCTTGGAGGATGGTGACCCCAAGATTGTCAAGGTTGACCTCAAACAGCAGCAAGTTGCACGAGAGGGGTTGATTGGCCTCATGAAGCAAACGAACGGCCGCTTGGAGGGCTGAGGCGTCTGCGGACATCGGGTCGGTCAACGACCGCCCATTCATATCGACACTGGCAAGATGCAATAGCTGTTTGGGTAACGACTCTAAGTGGCCCTCATCGATGGCCTCAAGGAATACCTTCTCCGTTTGTTCTTGTACGCGTGGGTCTCCAATCAGTGCCCGCAATGGGGTTTGAATGTCATCCAGGCCGCCATCAGTGAGTTGGCCGTGCACGAAGCCCGCTAGGTCGCGAAGAGAATTGCCAGTTCCGTGGCTCCAGAGGTTGTTGTCGGTGTTGTTGGCCAGAAGCCATGCCTCTGCCCCATGCGGGATGAGTTCAGTCGATATCTCCTCGATGATGGCATCGTCCGCATGGACTACACCGGCGAGCGTACAGACTGCACTCTCGAGCAATTGCGTATCCAATGAATCGAGCACCGATTCGCGAAGATCGGGACCTCCATCCAGCATCGCGGTGGATAACAGTGACGTCAGTTCGATGAGCGGTTTCGTCAATCCGGAATCGAGCGCTTGCATGTCATTTATGTCGAAGTCACTGGATACATCCGCGTAGGTGCGGCCGTAGGTCACCTCTACTGCGGCCTCCATTCCTGCCACCACATCATCTCGATGAGTCCGCATCATTGACAACAGTTTACCGACAGCACCGAGCAAGTCGAAGCCAGAGGAAACCAAAGACTTGCTCAATCGAAGCAGGGGTAAAACGACGGGTTCGCCGTATCGATTGTCCTCGTCGGCGGCACGTTCGAGGCCAGCGAATGAGTTGAGGTTCCCGGTCTGATTGAGACAGGTAAACAGATCATGGAATTCGTTTGTGTCCTGGTCGTCGAGTCCATCGCTGAGGTCCACTTCCCAGCAGGGTCCTTGTGGATTCAGCTGGTCAGACAACATGTCTGGTTCGGCCCCAAACGAACAACCCGCCAATAGGACAATGGGTATCCAGTGGGCGGGTTGGCGTATCAGCATGTAGAAATCTTAATCGAAAAGATAGCGTACGCCGACATAGGCATTGGGTCCGAAGGACATGTGCTTGCGATATCGCATGGTGGCTGCAAGAGTTCCCATCAACTGAAGGGTCTCTGTCAGGTTGTGCGTTCCGCCCACACCGGCTTCAAGCATCACATATTCGGTATTGTCCGTAGTCAGGAATCCCGAACCCACCACTGAAGTCAGGGTCAGTTGCGTGCCCGACGGGTCACCCAAAAGTCCCCATTGGATACCGAGCCCAAGGACACCAACATGTCGAATACCCGCCTCGTGTGCGGGGGGGAAGATGGCATTGTCCACATTTCCGACGTCTGGCTCATTGGGGGGAGAATCCTGAATCCAGCTGACTTTCAAAATCCCCTGGATTTTTTCGTCTTTGTCGCCCACCAGTGTTTCCAGGCCGAATCCGATATTGGGCCGGTACTGGCTGTCGATACCTTGGTCACCGTTTTGGCTGTAAAAGTAGGCACGCTCTTGGTGCATACCGGCTGAGGTCTGAAGCCCCAGAGCGCCGGCATAGGTCGCCGAACTGGCCAAGAATGAGAATCCAACGAGAATGTTCCGAAGGGTGGTTTGCATTGTCGCTCCAAGACGAAATGTAACAAGTGGTTGGGTCATAGCCGTCCGAGGGGGGCCTGTGCAAGCAAACACACAGGTTCAGTCGCCAGTATCTGTGGGTGGATCGTCTACAGGGTCAGTGCTCTCGGTGAGACCCGTGTCAACGGGCACGCTGGTATCAAGGGGACTCGAGGTTCCCGAATCGATACCAGTGTCTGTATCGGACACCAGGTAAAGCGGAATAGAATTGCTCTGTCCATGCCCGTTGTACATAGAAATCTGTACCGTGCCGGATTCTAACTCGGGAGTCACAAATTGGATGGACTCGCTGCACTCCGTCGCACAGATGTCGTCGCACGCATCGCAATCATCGCATGCTTCACAACTGTTTTCCGCCTTGCACGTGTCACATGTCTCACAACCAACGCGTTGGATGTCCACCAACTCCGCGCGGGTGCCATCTACATATACAGCGGAGTCCCATACCTGTGTCATCGGGCCACCCTGGGCCGCAATCACGTCACCGGGACGAGCGGACTCAGGGGCAACGTCGATGAGTCGCACGTCGCAGTTTTGTGAGATGCTCACGGGAGTCGTGTCACAGGATGAAAGCACGGGGAGAAATAGAATAAGAAGCCAAAACATGTCTAAAAGTCACTCGTAAGCAAATCTTGGGCGGTCACTTGGCCGACTGCACCCATACCAGAACCTGGCAGGGTTCCTTTGATGAACGGCATGCTCCGACCGCCTTCAGCGACCAGGCCGGTGGCCTCATCGATTGGAGCCCAGTCCACGTTTGGGATGTCCTTGAACCGTGGAGCCTTGCCCTTGGGTGCCGCAACCCGCATAAAATCCATCCAGATGGGCAGCGATGTATCACCGCCAGTGAATGTTTGCCCCATGTTCTTCGGTTGGTCGAATCCGACCCACACGGAGGTCACCATGTCTGGGTTGTAGCCCACGAACCACGCATCTCGAAAACTGTTGGTGGTTCCAGTTTTCCCGGCCACTTGTATGCCCAGTTGGTTGGATTTGGCTGCGGTTCCGCCGGTGGCCACGCCGCGAAGGAGCCAGTGTGCGACACCGGCAGCGGCTGAATCCATCACCCGTGGCCATTCGGTGGTGGGCTCATGTTCTTCGATAACTGTCCCGTCGCGGTCGACCACGCGTTCGATGAAGTGTGGCTCGACCAGGGTCCCGTAGGTCCCAAAAGCACTGTAGGCCCTCGAGAGCTCAACCATCGTAAGCGAACTCGACCCAAGACCCATCGAAAGGTCACACGCGCGACAGACCACATCTCCATCCGTATCCAGGCGAGCCCCATTGCACGGCAGCGAGCGCGAGATGTTCTTTTCCTTGTACCAATCGCACACCCGTAGATTCACGTCGCAGGAGTGGCACCACCGAGCCCCATCGTCTTCCCAGGGTGTGTCCATGCACTGCCCGGTGAACAGATCGTCTACCCGTACTTGGGGGCAGGATTTCGGGTCACAGTTTTCGCACCAGCTCATGCCCTGTACTGGAGAGGCGCTGCGGTCTCCTATACATTCCGAGTCGGAGGATATGTGCGTCCGACTACAGGAGGCGGTCGGGAAACCAATATCGAGTTTTGGACCTGCAACTTCGTATACAGCGTCGGGTCCTATTACGTCGAGTACGCGAACAGTACACACATTTCGCGACATGGCCAACGCCCGTCGAAGGGTAATGTTGCCGAGGTACTCGCCACCGTAGTTTGACGGCTTCCACATGGTTCCACCGGCTTCACCGATGATGGTGGGAGCATCCTGCACCATGCTGGCGGCGGTGAACTGTTTCGACTCAATGGCGGTGGCGTAGACGATGGGCTTGAAGGTGGATCCCACCTGCCTTCGGGCTTGTGTGGCCCGGTTGTATTCCGAATTTTCAAACCCGACTCCACCCACCATGGCCGTTACAGCGCCCGTGTCGAGGCGGTAGGAGAACAGGGCGCCTTGAAGTTCCGGCTCCTGTACCAACTCCGCGGCGGCGACGGGTCCTTTGACCTGCATCGCGAAACGATTGGTTTCGTCCTTCTCTTTGGCGTCGGCTGTGACGACGCGGAGATCGACTAAATCGCCGGAGTTAAGCACATTTTTCATCGAGTTTTGGGCCCGGTACTTCCAGCTTCGTTCGACATCAATCGGGTATGCCCATTTAGACCATGCAAGCGGTACGATTGCCTTGTGTGCGCCAATGGCTACGATGGCATGGTCTTTCTTGACGCCGAGTACGACGCCCTCGAGTTCCATGTCCTGTTGAAGGGTCGAACGATCCGGGACGGGTGCGTACCCTCCCTCGTTTTCGGCCCCCGCTTCGGTGCTACCGACCCGTAGCTGTGACTGAGACTCTGCATTGCGAAGCTCGAGTTCCAAGGCATCTCGATGCTCTTGGATTTTGTCTTGTCCGATCTGTCCTTTGGCCCCGCGCCAGCCGCGCCGATTGCCCGCAATGTTGACCCCATCGGTGAGCGCCTTTTGAGCGGCCTGCTGTAAGTCGAGGTCGCAGGTTGTATCCACGCTCAGGCCATCGTTGTAAATCTTATCGAACCCATAGGTCTCTACGAGGTACCGACGAACATGTTCCGTAAAGTGGGGGGCTTGCTGAAGGAAGTCATTTCGTTTGGGGGCAATGGGTACAGCCTGGGCCACCGTTTGCGTATACGTTGCCTCATCGATGAACCCCTTGTCTCGCATCTGCGCGAGGACGTACAGCTGCCGGGCCCGTGCCTTCTTCCAGTGTCGATGGGGTGAGTAGTCACTGGGGCGCTGGGGCAGTCCCGCTAGGATGGCAGCTTCGCCAAGGGTGATGTCTTGAACGTTTTTGTCGAAGTAGGTGCGTGATGCAGCTTCGACCCCATAGGCTCCCGAGCCGAGATAGATTTGATTCAAGTACAAGTAGAGGATGTGTTCCTTTTCAAAGGCTTCCTCGACCCGTTGCGCCAAGATGATCTCGCGTATTTTTCGGATGAAGGTTTTCTCCCGCGTGAGCAGGAAGTTCCGTGCAACTTGTTGAGTAATGGTCGAGGCGCCCTGCGCTTTCTTGCCCTTCACGACGTTTCTGCCGATGGCCCTGAAAATCCCGCCCACGTCAATTCCGTCATGGGTCCAAAAATTGGCGTCTTCCGATGCAAGAAAAGCATTCGTCACGTGCTCAGGAATTTGCTTGAGCGGTACGACGTACCGTCGTTTCTCGTAGATCTCTCCGAGAATACGCCCCTTCGCATCGTAGACAACCGTAACCGTCGGCGGCTCGTATTCTCCGAGGGCTTCCACCGTTGGAAGATCGCCGCTGAAGTAGGTGAAGACGCCTGCCAGTGCCAGCCCTCCGAGTAGTGCGGCTGCGACGGCCAGCATCATGCCGCCCTTGAAAACCCGACGCAGTCGGCCAGACCCTGGGACGGGTGGTGCTTTTGGAGGGCCGGATGCCATCCTACGAACGGGTCGAGGAGTGGGCGATGACTTGGCCTCAGTAGGTTCGTCTTCGGCGTTCACGGGTGGTTTTGATGGGGGAGCAATGGGGCGGGGTGTCGCCTTGGATGCCATCGGCTTAGTGGTCGCGCTGACAGGTTGTACGTCGTCTGGTGTGGAAGTGGGGGCCACCGATTTTGGCGGTGGCAGGTACGGGACCGGCTGTGGGGTGGCGTCGCGCGCTTTGGGGGCGTCCTTCATGAGCGGTGTGCGCTCAAAAGACTGGGTGGGTTCAGGCAATGGAACCCGGGCGGACTCCACCCGATCTGCGGTCGTCGATGGGCGTCGCATCTCAATGCGAGGCTCCGATGAACCGGTTTTCGGTTCCGGGGCGACCACGGGTCCGGTGGGCTCGTCGGTGCGGTCAGCGGGGTCGCTGAATCCAACCCCACGGTCCCGCAAGCGTTCCATCATCCCCTTGGGATACGACACGGACAAGACACGACCACACTGGCACTGTAATTCTGTGCCAGGGACGGGGTACGGCTGACTGAGTCGGTGTGGGTGACTACAGTGCGGGCAAGTGATCTTGAGGGCCATTGAACCAGGCGCGCGAGGAGGGGGATTGGTTTAAGGGGCCGAGCGACTGGCGGCAAGTGCCACCGTCGTCTGTTGGTCCTTGCTCCCGATTTGAGTCGATCCTTTGATCAAGGCTTGGGGAACCTCCAGTCATGATGGAAGACAAACCCATCCCTTTGGTGTTTGCTAAAGTGAGACCGCAAACCGTCGGCGGGCTATTGCTGTGGGAAAGGACTTGAAGAACTTGCTGAAAATTCTGTTGATTGTTGGATTGGTCGTCCCAGCGAGTCTTGCTGGGTACCATGTCATGGCTGGCGGCGGTGCGACTGAAGGTGGTTTTGCTTCGTCTTCATTCGGTGTAGATCTTGCTGATTTTTCGATCGGGAGCGACTACAGCTTGAGCCGGTTGCCGCTCCTTGAACGCGATTTATATCGAATCGAGAGTCGGTATGTCGACAAGGACCGGCTGGACCCCAGAGCCATGTTTGCTGGAGCCCTCGACCGGGTTCAGCGGCAGTATCCGGAGGTGCTGTTTATACAGCCGGACGGGTCAGACAATCTGCACGTGTCCGTGGGTTCGTTTTCGACGGTGGTGCGAGTCGGTGGGGTGAACGGTTTCGACGCGCTGTACGAGCAGTTGCTGCGGGTATCAGCCATCCTCGATGACCACCTGCCGGAGGACGTGCCCAGAAGGGAGGTCGAGTACGCCCTTGTGAACGGAATGCTCAGCACACTCGATCCCCATACCGTGCTTCTCCCTCCCGCAGCGGCTCGAGATATGGAGGTCGACAACAAGGGGGAGTTCGGTGGCCTCGGCATCGAGATTTCATTGGTAGAGGGACAGCTGGTCGTGAAGGTGCCCCTGGAAGACACTCCGGCCTTCCGGGCGGGTCTTCAACCGGACGATCGAATTGTCCGGATTGAAGGTGAAAGTACCATCAATATTGACCTCGACGATGCGGTATCCAAGTTGCGGGGAAAAGTGGGAGACCCCGTCGTGATTATGGTGATGCGAAAGGGGTGGTCCGCCCCCCGTAAGTTCACCATTGTGCGCGAAAAAATCAAGATCAACCCTTTGGAGGGAGAGCTTTTGGAGGGAGATGTCGGATACATCCGCATCAAGAGTTTCAATGCGCGTGCGGCGCAGGACCTCGAGGCAAATCTGACTCGTTTTCGGCGCGAGACCTCGGGATCTTTACGCGGCTTGGTGCTCGATCTCCGCATGAATCCCGGTGGCTTCCTGAATCAGGCGATTGATGTGGCGGACATGTTCCTCGGGGATGGCGTTATTGTGGCCACCGAAGAGGGCGCCACGGGGGAACGTGCAGAGCAGCAAGCTACCCGCGCCGGCACGGAACCCGACTATCCCATCGTGGTGCTCGTCAACGCATCGAGTGCGAGCGCCTCAGAAATTGTTGCTGGGGCCATCCGGAATCAGGATCGAGGTGTGGTGATTGGGGAACGAACATTCGGGAAGGGCTCGATTCAGCATTTGTATCCCCATCGCGACGATGAAAGTCGTCTCAAGCTGACCGTGGGCCGCTACCTGACTCCAGGGGACAAGAGCATTCAGGCCGTTGGGGTCACCCCGGATATCCGGCTGGTTCCCAGCTTGGTAGACGAGCCTGTCACGCTGGATGAACCGGACCCCTGGGGCTTGCCGTCTTTGCCGCAGATTTCGTTGTACTGGCGGGAGTGGGTCGATCGAGAAGATAGTTTGGATCACAGTTTCCAAAAAGTGTCCACGGAGATGGAGAAGCCGGTCTACGAAGTTCGGTACCATTACGAGGTGGATGAAGAGCAAATCGGCCGGGGTGTTGATCCCCAGAAGGACTGGGAGGTTCAGTTCGCACGTGAAGTGGTCCTCGCAGCCACAAGTGCACGGCGGGCAGACATGCTTCGTGCGGCTTCGCGGATCATTGGTCGGTTCAAAAATGAAGAATCTTTGGCGCTTAAAGATGCCTTTGCGTCCGTTGGGCTGGATTGGTCCGATGGGAAAAACCCGAGCGAACCCCAACTCGTTGCGCAACTAAACCTGGGCGATGACGAGAGGCTGGTGGCTGGATCGCATGAAAACATTGGGATGATCATTACGAATCAAGGGCAAGATCCTGTGTTTCGTATCTCTGCAGTCACCAAGAGTGAGAACCCATGGTTGGATCGTCAGGAGTTCTATTTCGGACATATTCCGCCCGGTGAGTCGCGCTCCTACGAGCAACGACTGGCCCTACATGATGGTTTTCCAACAGCGATTTCCAGTGTAGAGCTGATTATTCAGTCCCCGGACCAGGATGCGTTGTTGACGCAAGAGGTACAGGTCACCACGGAGGGGCGTCCGCTTCCATCGCTCGCGTACACAGTCGAATTGTTCGACGGCCGCGAGGGAAAAGGCACTGGGAACGGTGATGGGCAGCCAGCCGTCGGCGAGCGTATTTTGATTGAGATCTCAGTCACCAATAAAGGGGAAGGTCCCACACGGGACGCTTTCGTACGCGGGAAGAATCGCAGTGGCCGCTCCTTGGATTTGGAAGTCGGTGGATTCGCAGTTGGTCAATGGGAGACCCGAGACGGGGTGTCGTGTGAAGAATTGAGCGCAGGGTGTTCGCCCGTTCTGCGTCCGGGTGAAACCCATACGGGGACCCTTGAGTTCGACTTGGTCAATACGCCAGAGGCGGGCCAATGGGACGTCGACTTGATGCTCGGTGACAATCGTGGGTACGATTTTAGTGTGGTCCGTCAGGGTGGGTTTTATGACTACTTTCAACAGGAAGAGGAATTGGCCTTGGTGCCAGGTTCTGCCTTCGAAACACTGAACCGGATTCCACCTCGAATCGAGGTGACCCGTAAACCGGGTACGGTGACCTCTGACGGTTACGCCGTGATCAGCGGGGTGGTTCGAACAGATGGTCCTGTGCGCGATGTGATTGTCTACCATGGCGAAGACAAAGTCTTTTACGAAGGCGGCAGTTCGGACGGTGGCTTGAAGCCGTTCACGGTTGAGAGAAAGCTCGCACCTGGCCCGCACAGCTTCTACATTCTGGTCCGCGATCAACATGGGCTGACCGGTACGAGCAGTGTTCATGTGTGGGCCGAAGAAGGCTGATGGGTCACAGCTCGCCGTCTTCTGGCGGGAGTGGACGTGTGCCTAAAAGACTCCGTAAACGGTGGCGTATTGCCCTCGCTTCTTGGTAGTAGCGTTCCTGGTCGGGTCCGCGGCCTCGGCACTGCATTCTCCGAAACGCGAGTTCTGTGGCGATGTCGATGTATGCCTGTTGGTTGACCCCTTCGGGACACCAGCCCTGGCTGGAGCGCCGCCTCACGCTGGCAATGATGTGGACATGTTGGGGAGGTAGGACACCACCTTTGGCTTCGACCATCAACTCTCGAACCATCATCCGGTGCTCACCCTCGATACAGCCGAGAAAAGCACCGAAGATCAAGATAAATTCGATCGCAATTATGAGTAGGTCGAGAAGGATGGCTTGCCCGCCGATGAACACTTCAAGGACAATCAAGGTGTTCCAAAGACTATGGATAGCGATGGCTGTTCCCAGTCCCATGAGGAAAGCAATGACCTTCATGTCTTTTGTGCGGCACTTGGCCCATCCCAACGATGCGCCCACCACCGCGCTCGCCAGGGTGTGCATCATGCCGGTGCAGGTTGTTCGGACCAGCACCACGTACAGCCATTGTTGGAATCCACTATCGATATGTGCCTGGAAGTAGAGAAAGTTCTCTGTCATGGCGAAGCCGAGACCCGTGGCTGCGCCGTAGACAAATCCATCGGTGGTGTTGTCGAACCACCGGGTGCCGGCCACCACCAATAAAATGATCGCCTTCATGGGTTCTTCCACGAGGGGTGCCAAAAACATGGTCCCGATGATGTCCGCATTTTCCATACCCAACACATGAGTGAGGGTGATGCTCAGCAAGAATGATCCGAGGATGGCAAATATTGCCCCCCACGCAAAGACGCCGGCGACCAACGGGATGGGCTCTCTGTTGTATCGATCCAGCCACCAAATAAGGCACACACAACCCAGCATCGGTACTGTGGCAGCGAGGACAGACAGGATGAGTAAGAGCAAGTTCATTGCGGGGCCTTGGACAAGCCTCAGAGTACACTTAAAAGTTGTTTCAGACCCAATTGGCCTCCGTGCG
>Ga0315320_10004888_pt1 | contig 10980 bp, 4 predicted proteins | sample M140m21515metaG_FD_203458 | JGI IMG/M metagenome (GOLD analysis project Ga0315320, IMG submission 203458) | Ammonia-oxidizing marine archaeal communities from Monterey Bay, California, United States - M1 40m 21515 | ecosystem: Environmental > Aquatic > Marine > Coastal | place: USA: California...
CCCCTCCGCCATGAGGTGACTCGTTGGTCGCTTTTGTAAGCAATAAGCTACGGTCCGGAGCGGCGGGAAACACACGACGCCCTCTAGCTTCCTTCACGATGTATTCGTAATCCTCGTGAGGTTCGAAACCGAGTAGCGAAAGGCGAAAACCATTTTGACCACCCGACTTCCCGTGGCAACCACCACCATTGCAGCCATACTTGCTGAACAAAGGAGTGATCTCATTGGGAAAATTGATGCGCTGAATGTTGCCCGACTCCTCCACAGTTATCTCAGCGGAGGCTATGGCTCCACCCTTTGCAGTAACGGTGATCTTAGTTTTTCCGTCCTTAACCGGACTCACCCAACCCGTCTCGTCTATGGCCACAATGCCCGCGGGTTCGGAAGTATACTTCACGTTGCGAGAAAGATCTCGCTCATCTCCATCCGAGAAAACACCCGTAATGACCAACTGTCGGCGAGCGTCGATACCCTTCAGGGACAGCGCGTCTCCGTCGAAGGCGGAAAAGCCGAGTTCAATTTTCTCGGCTTCGCCAAAATCGGCGGCATTGACGAAAGTGGAAGCGATAAGAAAGGAAACCGCTTTTAGAAGTCCAATTCGGGCAAATTTCATGGAATTTTATATATGGATTGGTTTAAAGGGATATAAAAAAGGTTAACCCACTAGCTCGGGCAAGGCCCGCATGCCATTGTCGACGAGGTATTGAGGCCTTCCGGAAAGATCCTGCAATTGCTCCTCGGTTACGTCTATGCCGACGTTTCGGTACAAAGTCGCGAAAACCTCGCCAAGGTATACGGGCCGATCCGCGGGTTCACTGCCCTTCGGGTCGGAAGCGCCAATCACTTGTCCGTTATTCATGCCGCCACCTGCAAGAAGCACGGACATCACCTTGCTCCAGTGATCTCTACCTCCTTTGCTGTTGATCTTCGGGGTTCGTCCGAACTCGCCCCAAACGATCACCGTCACGTCGTCCAGCATGGAGCGATCCCGCAGATCTTGTATGAGGTTGGACACCCCCTTGTCGAGATTCGGCAAGTTCTTGTCGCGAAGCTTGTTGAAATTATCGTTGTGCGTATCCCACCCGCCGGTAGTCAGGGTAACGAATCGGGCACCCGCCTCAACCACGCGTCGGGCCAAGAGGAAACTCTTGCAGTCGTTGCCGTAGCGCTTGACCGTCTTGGCTTCCTCGTTCTTCAAATCGAGAGCCTTGGCAAGCTTCTCGGAGGTAATTATATCGAAAGCCTGCCGATTGAAGGCGTCGAAACCGTTCATCATGCCGCTTGCATCACAATCACGGCGAAATTTATCGACCCCCCCAAGCAAGCCCTTGCGGGAAGCATAGCGAATTTCCTTCATGTTGGATTGCTTGGCCATATCGTAACGACCCTTACCTCCGCTGCTGAAGCCTGCATGAGTCGTGCCTAAGAAGCCTCCGCTTTTTATTCCGCCTCCCATGTCGACGTAACCGGGCGTTCCCATGTGGTCACCTTGTACCTTAGAGACGACGGAACCGATGGAAGGCCAGCCCCCAACGGGTTGCGGTCCATTCTTCGCTCTACCCGTCATGCAATGGTAGGAACTGTGGTTGTTCACCGTATCGGCAATCGAGCGTATTATGGAGCACTGGTCCATTTGCTTCGCTATCCCCGGAAGATATTCGCTGATCCTGATGCCCGAAACCTTGGTCGGGATCGAGGCGAACTCACCGCGGAATTCGGAAGGAGCGTCCTCCTTCATATCGAAAGTGTCCATGTGGGAAGGCCCACCGGCCAAAAAAACCATGATCACCGCCTTCTGCGAAGAACCCGTACCCAATTCGTTTTCCGCCTGCAAGAGTCCGGGGAGGCTCATGCCGCCCATCCCCAAGGCGCCGACCTTCAAAAAATCCCGCCGCGAAACTCCATCGCAAAAACTAGATTTTTTCCCTTCGGTAAACGTTATCATGGTACTGACTTTCCTTGGAATTTGGACGCGCGCGAAACTGTTATATAGAACAATAGAGCACAGTCACCTGTTTGGGACAATCTTTTACCGGCAGGAGAAATACCTTTAAAAACCTGCGAAGCGCCATACCACGACGCTCGCTGCCTACCCCAAAAGTTCGGGCAAGGACTTCCAACCGTCCACCAAGTAATGAGGCCGTCCCGACAGGTCTTCAACGGTTGTGGATGAGGGATTTATGCCCAAATGCTCGTATAGAGTGGCGTGCACCTCGCCATAATGCACGGGCCGATCCGTAGGTTCCGAAGCCGAAGCATCGGTAGCACCGATCATTTGACCGTGGTTCATGCCCCCGCCCGCCACGAAACCGCAACCGACTTGAGGCCAGTGATCACGACCGGCATTCTTGTTTATTTTGGGCGTACGCCCGAACTCGCCCCATGCCACCACCGCGACGTCGTCCGAAAGGCCGCGGTCGTGCAAATCCTCGATCAAGGCGCTCAAACCGCGGTCGAATATGGAAGCGTGCCCCTGCACGCCCTTCGTGTTGTCGCTGTGAAAGTCCCAGCGACCGAAATTCAGGGTCACCACTCGGGCTCCCGCCTCCACCAGCCGTCTGGCCATAAGAAAATGCTCGTTGTTGCGGGGAGCTCCGTCCCCGACGTTCTTGGGATCGCCCTTGCCGTAGCGCTCGCGAATCTTGGGGTCTTCCTTGTCCAAGTCCAGAGCTTCACCCAACCGGGAAGAGGTCAACACCCCGAAAGCCTGCTGCGTAAAAGCGTCCACTTGCTCCACGTCGTTCCCGAAATCAAGGTTTCGGCGAAAGTGATCAAAACCCGCAAGCAAGGATTTCCGTCGCCCTATCCGTCCGGCTCCCACTGGTTTCGGATCCATGTCCTCCCGAGCGGGGCCGGAAGGACGAAAAGGACCGTGGGCGTCTCCAAGAAAACCGCATTCCCCCGGCGAACCGTAGGGCGGATGCCCGGCCTTGGGGGCCAATCCCACGAAAGCGGGAATACCCGGCGTCTTCGAACCCACCAACTTGGAAACGCTGGAACCGATGCTCGGCCAATTGCCGGGAGGCGCCTTGCCCCCCTTATTACCAAAAAAGAACGAACCCGCGCGGCCCGTGTAGCACATGAAGGAATCGTGGCTGCCTCCCGGGGCGCCCACCAACGACCGAATCCCCGTCCACTTGTCCATGATCTTGGCCATCATGGGCAAAGACTCGTTTACGTGAATGCCCGTAACGTTCGTGCGGATTGGCCCGAACTCGCTCCGCACCTCCTTGGGGGCGTCCGGCTTCGGGTCGATCAAGTCCTGATGCGGAGGCGCTCCCGCCATGTACACCATGATGATCGCCTTGTTCGAGCTTCCCACGCCCGCCGCCTTTTCCGCCTGCAGAAGCTGCGGCAGGCTCAATCCGCCCATACCAAGGGAACCCACGCGAAGAAAATCCCGACGGCTCACGCCATCGCAAAAACTTCCGCTTCCTCTGCCCTCGACGTCCAACATGCTCTGAATCTTGAAAGAAACATCGGCCTTGGGCAAGGCAAACACGCCCTACGAAAGCCCATCAAAAATCTGCGAAGCGCCTGCAACACCGGACGAAAAGGCGGAACCGCCCTTGACGACTCCATCCTCTGATCCTCGCTTCGGTCCGTATCAACCCACCTCGGGATCGGCCTCGCCGTGCGTATCCTTCTGCGTTCATGGGAAGCCCAGCAGGACCTGGCAATCCGGTCCCGAACGTTAAACGGCCGATACGAATCGAGAACGAAATGAATACTTACAGCTGTCGTCGACCGAGCCCAAGGCCTCAGAAATTGGAGAAGAGCAGGCGGGGCGAGCGCTGATGGAGAGTGCGTCCGAGACCGAGTTGCCCTTGGTGATCATTGCCGAAGACATAGACGTCTCCCGAGGTCGTCCAGTAAATGGAGTGCTCCTTGCCGGCGGACATGCCGGCCACGCCGGAGCTCACGAGCATCGTCGACGTAATGGCTCCATTCAAGGCTCCCGTTCCCACCCGACCGAATCGATTATAGCCGGCAGTCCATAGTGAACCGTCCGTCTTGAGGAATAGCGAATGCTCACCGCCTCCGGATACCGCGGCGACTCCGCCGGAGAAAACAACCTGAGGCGTGGAATGATTTGTACCACCTGTGGAGTGTCCCATCCGGAAATGCGCGTTATGACCTAACGCCAAAAGCGACCCATCGGTCATCGAGATGAAGGTGCCATGATAGGAACAAGCCACGGATGTGGCGTTGGCATCAATGATCCTTTGCGGAACCCATTTGTTGGAAGTGTTCGCGTCGCCGAGTTGGAAGTGTGAATTCTTGCCCATTCCCCAAACCGATCCGTCGTTCTTGAGGAAGACCGTGAAGTTTTCTCCTACGGCGACTTGGGTGACGTTGGCGTCCACAACCTTTATCGGGTAAAAGCGACTGGAGGCATTGACGTCGCCCAGTTGTCCGTGGTTGTTCCTTCCCATAGTCCATAGCGAACCATCGCTCAAGACCATGGCGGTGTACTCGGTTCCTGCGGCGAAGGAGGTTACGTTGCCATCGTACACCATTGCGGGAGAATGAAGATCAGAAGATGTTCCTGTACCCAAGCGACCGTAATGCGCATCTCCGAATCCCAAGATGGAACCGTTGACATCGCGATAAAGAGCATGATTCAACCTGGAACGCACTGCCGTGACGTTGCCGTCCACTACCTTGACCAAATTGGAAACAGAATGGGTTACTGCTCCATTTCCCAGCTCACCGTCCCAATCGCAACCGACCGACCAAAGCGAACCGTTTAGGTCTACGAAGTAACTGGTGTTTTCACTAGCTACGGCGGAAGAAACTTTCAAGTCGGGCAGGAGTTGTGGGTTTGGCTGGTACAAGGCCTCAACTGTTCCCAGCTGTCCGGATTTGTTGCTCCCGAAGACGAGAACGCGACCGTCGTTCATCACCACCATGGAGTGATCGTTCCCCGCATCGACGTCGACGGCTCCACCGGCAATGATTTGCACGGGATCGCCGCGATCCGTCACATTGTCGTCACCCAACTGCCCTTTGTCGTTCTTTCCCATGCCCCAGACGGAACCGTCGACCTTGAGGAATATGGAATGACCGTATCCGGCTGCGGCTTTTTTTACCCCGGAAGAAACGATTTGCTGAATAGACTTGGAAGTGGAAACGTTTCCGATTCGTTTGTTTTGGTTAAAACCCGTTCCCCAAAGCGAACCATCTTCCTTGACTGCCAAAGTATGAAAAGGGCCCGAGTGAACAAAGGTCACGTTCGAATCGATAACCATGACCGGAGAATGTTGGTCCGTGCTCGTTCCGTCACCCAAACTGTTGTTTTGGCCATATCCATAATTATTTCCCATAGCCCAAAGAGAGCCGTCGTTTTTGATGAACACCGCATGGTATGCTCCGGCAGAAACTTGGATTACGTTGGCCTCGACGATTTTTACCATTGTAGTTTTGTGAGTTGTGTTGCCGTCACCGAGCTTGCCCTCGTTATTCAAGCCCCAAGCCCAAAGGGAACCATCGCTTTTCACAAGGTAGTGGTTGGCCAGCCCGACGTCAAAATCAGAGAGATTGGCATCCATGATTTTGGTCGGTGTTTGAGTGTGCCCTGGGAAATCATCCAACCGCAAATTACCCATGCCCCACAGTTCACCGTTCTTGGTAGTGAACAAGGTGGAATCAGTTCCCGAGGCAATGGAGGTGGCGTTGGCTTCGAAGACCTTGGTGAGGGCATTCAGGTTTACCAAGGAATAACCGGTTCCCAGCTTGTGAGCCCAAGCGCTGCCCGTTGCCCAGACGCTGCCGTTGACGTCGATGACGAAGCTTTGGACGCTGCCTGCGGAAATGGGAATGTGCGTTTCTATGCGAATGCCGAGCGTCATGGAAGTGGTGCCTGCTGCATTGGCGGCGGAGATGGTGACGCTGTGATCCCCGGATGCGTTCACGGAACCGGAGATCAGGCCTGTGGCGGCGTTCACGCTGAGGCCCACGGGAAGTCCCGTCGCCCCGTAGACCACCGGGGAATTGCCGGCAAGGATCCGATAGGAAAAGGTATGCCCGGCGGTTGCGTCCAAGGTGGGCGAACCGGTCAGCGTGGGGTATCCGCCCGCCACCGCGTCCGACGCGTTCCGGGCGAGGCGAAAGCCGTTGACAAAAGCCGTTAAGGAAATCCCTACGTTCATCCTTCTATGCAGAGAATTAAGATGGGGTGGTTCGGAAAAGCCTCCGCCACGTCTGGACCTCATGGAATGTTCCGGCCCGCGTGGATTGGGAAGGCTGGCCTCCGGTTGGTTGTACCAACTGCCTTCATAGCCATCCCATATGATCTCCCGCACGTTACCGAAGATATTATGTAGGCCATACCCATTGGGAGCATAACTGCCGACAGGGACAGTCTTACCGATGCCACTTTCAATAACGTTCCCGTAGGCAGTGGAATAAGAGTTTCCATTTGGGTGAGACATACCGACAAGTCCACCTCGGGCGGCCTTTTCCCACTCAGCCTCGGTGGGCAGGCGCCAACCGTTGGCTCGCCAATTCACATGGGCATTGGTTAGGACAATTTGTCCAAATCTGTATATGGTGGTTTGGTTGGACTCACGATAATAGAGGGGTTGGAGGTTCTCCTTCTCGGAACGGGCGTTGCACCACTTTACCATATCGTACCAGGAGATTTTGGCCACGGGGTGGTTCGGACCCTCGGCGGTTCCGTTGTTGTCGAATTGGTAGGCGTTTGCCCCGCGTGCGGAATCGGTCGCCCAGTTGAAGACCTCGTCCCAGATGGTCTTGGTGACCTCGTATTTGCCCATGTAGAAGGCGCTGAGGTAGATCTCGTGGACGGGCGCAGCGTGCCAGACATTACCCATCTGGAAAGTGCCCGCAGGAATGAGAATCATGTCCGTGAAGTTGGACACGGTGACGAGGCGCTGGGCGGTGGCGTAGTTGCCCGCGGAGTCGGTCGTCTTGTAGGTTATGAAGTAGGCCCCGGGGGTGGAGACGTTTACGGTGCCGTTTACGTCGACCGTGGCGGTGAGGTCTCCGTCGAGGTCGTCGGATGCGGAGAACCCGGGGTCCTGCCATGCGGTTCCGGTGAGGAGGGAAATGGATTTGGGACCGTTGAGGGTGAGGACGGGGCGATCCACGTCCACGGGCACCACGGTGGCTACGGTGAGCTGGGTGGCGGAGGAGGTGACGAAGCCGAAGGGGTTGGTCACGACGAGGGAGTAGGAACCGGGATCGGTGGAGGCGTTGAGGTCTGCCAGGTGGAGTATGGGGGAGGTGGCTCCTGCGACTGGCGAATCGCCTTTCTTCCACTGGTAGCTGAGCTGGCGCCCGTCCGCCACCGCCGGTATAAGGATGAAACGTTCCGCATAGCCCGTGACCTGGGCGGGCGGCTGGGCCACCATGCGGGGGGCGAGGAAGGTTTTCACCTCGGCAGGGAGGCGGGAAATGGCGACGGAGGCGTTGAGATCGGCGAGGACTTCGGAAGACAGCATGGCGGAAGTGACGGACCCCGGAAGCGGAGTGGCGTTGAGATCGGACAATACTCCGGGGGCAAGCATGCTTTTGGTGATGGCTCCGGGTTCGACTATGCTCGCCTTGTGAGCCTTGGCCGCCCACCCCGCGACTTCGGCGGCAAGGGCGTGGGGGGTCGACGTTATGGGTTGATCAGGCAGCAAGTGCTTCCATTCCTGTGTGTCGGTTCGGTAAAAGCGGACTACAAGAAAAAGCTGTGGATGGTCGAGAAAGAGATTTGGAGGCAAAGCGTTCATGCCTTGCCCGCCAAGTAAACAAACATACTCCCCACGGTGTACGGGCACGTTGATGCTGGAATTGGCATCGACGTCGTTTCTCCAATGCACGGTTCCGTTGGCATCCCGCAAGGCGAAGGTGAACTGGGCGTCGCCTTCGAAATTGGTCCCGTTGATGGCGACCTTGCCGGCATAGGGTATGGGTGCGGCGAACAACGCCCATGGGAGCAGGAACAAGGATACTAGCGTTGAAATACTTTTCATAACCTAAAGTTATAAAATAGTAAATCTAGGTAAAAAAGGGCCCAAGCAAGAGAAATAAGAAACAAACCGATAGGGATTAACTAAAGAAAGGCAAAGCGATCCATGGCTTTGCATAATTCGGGATATGATCGATCACTAGTCGGCCATGCTCTTTCGTACGGAAAAAGCCTTCTTTCCAAGACCGATAGCATCGGCGAATTTTGCGGGGAAGGGGTCGTACTTTTCTTCGGGTTGGTAGAGAACGACGCGGGAGCTTTCGGTGGCGAGAGCCACGGCTTGCGGGAGATCGAGATGGCGGAGAACGTTCAGGTAGGCGGGGCCTTGCATATGGGAAGCAGGCAGATCGTGAAGGTCGAGACGGCTGACCTCGGGCACATACAGGGAAGCATAGAGAAGATTGGACGCCATTTGGCCATGGGACTGCATCCAAAGGGGGACTTTCGCCATTCCGACGACCTCGCGAAGAGCCTGGGCGGAACGGACGACGTCGTATACGCGCATGGCGTCGAGGGTCTGGCCGAGAAGGTAAAAGCGTCGGAGAACGTGGTTTCGCTTGCGGGCGTCTCCCGACCATGCGGTGGGACCTATCCCGCGTGGCGCGACGTAGGCCATGACCCAGTCTTGGTTCTCGAACATGCGTTTTTCGGAACCGAATGCCTCGACATCGTGAGCGGGATTTTTTTTCGCATCCTGCCCACCGAAGGCCTCGGGGAAGAGCTTGGCGTAGGTAGCGACGAATTCGCCCCACCCTTCCTCGTCGAGAACGTTGAGAACTACGAGATCGGCGTCCTTCAGGGAGAGATTCTTCCGGTGAGCAACGAACAGGCGAAGATCCCAAGGTTGCTGCGAAGTGAAATCGTAGGCGACGAGGCGAATGCCGTCCGCTTTCAGATCGAGCGCCTTCTTGTTGCGGGGTTCGCCGGGGCTATCCGGCCAACCTGCGAAAACCTCCTCGTCGAGCCCCGCCATGGTTGCCTTGCGGTAGGCGTTCCAACCGGCCTTGTCCTTGGGCAAGGGCGGAGGGGCGACTTGCGGAACGAAGGTATCGTGAATCTTGCTCGTGATCTCGTCTGCAGGCAGTTTTTCGAATACCTTGAGCTGCTCGGGCTCGAAATACTTGACGGCGGGCTTGTCGATTAGCGGATTTTCCTTCTTCAGGAAGCGATTGAACCAAGAGAAGGCGTGAACGCGGAGGTCCTGCGTGTCCTTGTGCGGACCTTCGGTTACATGGAGGCCGAGGTTGTTGGGGACGCCGAGCATATCGTAGACGCGTTTCGTCTTGCGGTGAACCTCGACCACGCCGTCGAGCGGAAATATGCCATCCTTGTCCGTATTTGAGATGAGCAGAGCGCGAGGGGCGACGAGGGAGGAGATCATGGCGTAATCCCAGCCTTGGGAATTCACTTGGTACATGCAGTCGCAATGGCCCTCTACGCAGCCGTCGACGACGTGATTGCGCATGCTGGTGATTCCCGCCACGGGTACGGCGGCCTTCACGCGCTCGTCGAGGGCGGCCACCCACCAACTGTAGGCTCCCCCACCCGACCGTCCGGTTACGCCGATGCGTTCGCCGTCCACCTCGGGTCGAGACTGCAGGTAGTCGATGCCGCGAATGCCGTTCCAAGCCTCTACGCCGGCAGGAGTGTACCCACGGGACGCCCACCACCACATATTCTTCGAGTAAATGCCGTGGTGCAGTCCCTCGATCTCACCCAGTTGGATGGTGTCTATGGTGAGGCAGACGTAACCGTTTCGGGCGAACCATGCTCCATGGTGATGGTAGTGTACCTTGTTGCCATAGCTGACGCCTCCCTTCTTCACTCGGCCGTGACCGCAAACGTAGAGTATGGCAGGAAGTTTCTCGCCCGGTTTGCGATCGGCAGGCAGGTACAGGTTGCCCGTGACGTAGAGACCGGGGCTAGATTGGTAGTGCAGTTTTTCGACTACGAAGCCATCGTCCTCCACCTTGCCCGTAATCGTGGCCTTGAGGTCGGTCCGCTCACGGTTGGGACTGAGGCCCAGCATGTGGAAGAGCTGCTTTCGATAAGTGTCCTTCTTGGCCAACCAGTCCGCCTTGGAGTTGATGCCGTCGAGAAAGGAATTTTCTATTTTGGCGGTTTCCAACTCGAAGTAACGCTTGAGCAGGTCGTCTCCCTCGGCCCCATTCAGCAAAGGGACGAACAGGAGCAGGAAGGCGAAAAGGGTCGAGGTCGAGAGGTTCATGAGCAAGAGTTTCGGAAAAGCGGAAAAGGCGGTCAAACTCGAAGAAGAAGAAAGGTACGATTTAAGAAATGTAGGGGCGCCTGCCAATATGCTCTTGCTCAGGCTTGGATTTGGCTTCATCTCAAAACCGATATGAAGAAATTACTCACCCTCTCCCTACTCGCTTGCTTGGCAAACGGAACGATGATCGCCCAAAAGGCGAAGAAACCGGCTCGGGTCGGCCCCATGACGCCTATCGAGGACGTCGCAGGCTTGCCGAGAATACTGGTGATCGGCGATTCCATTTCCATCGGCTACACAATGCCCACCCGGGCCTTGCTCAAGGGGAAGGCGAACCTGCACAGGATTCCGACTAACGGCGGACCGACCACCAAGGGCATAGCGGAGATCGACAAGTGGCTAGGCAAGAGCAAATGGGACCTGATACACTTCAACTGGGGGTTGCACGACTTGAAGTACATGGGGCCAAAGGGCGAAAACCTCTACCCCAAGGAAAAGGGCGGCAAACCGCAGGTGGTGATCGAGGACTACGAGAAGAACTTGGAAAAATTGGTGGCGCGCATGAAAAAGACGGGAGCGAAGCTAGTGTGGCGCAACACCACACCGGTTCCGCCGGGCTCGAAGGGACGCTACGTCGGGGATTCCACCCGCTACAACGAAGCGGCGGCGCGAGTGATGAAGAAGCACGAGGTGCCCACCCTAGACCTCTTTACCCCGAGCAAGAAGAACATGAAGACTTGGATGCGCCCCGCCAACGTGCACTACTTCCCCG